>ERZ827516.2856-NODE-2856-length-11713-cov-2.872963_pt1 | contig 11713 bp, 11 predicted proteins | sample MGYA00519703_ERZ827516 | MGnify/ENA primary metagenome ERZ827516 (study PRJEB31778, sample SAMEA3449337) | human gut metagenome | biome: human gut; feature: human-associated habitat; material: faeces | place: United Kingdom | collected 2010/2012 ...
TAAACCACCAACATATGATGAAGCCATTACTCCACCTTTCTTAACCTGATCATTTAATAGTGCAAGTGCTGCTGTTGTTCCCGGTGCACCTGTTCTTTCAAGACCGATTTCCTGCAAAATATCAGCTACGCTGTCACCAATTGCAGGTGTTGGTGCCAATGATAAGTCAACTATACCAAAAGGAACATTTAATCTTCTGCTTGCTTCTTCAGCAACAAGCTGACCAACTCTTGTAACCTTAAATGCGGTCTTTTTAATCGTGTCACAGAGAACTTCGAAGTTTTCTCCTCTTACTTTCTTTAATGCGTGTCTTACAACGCCAGGTCCTGATACACCTACGTTAATAATTGCATCAGCTTCTGTTACACCATGGAAAGCACCTGCCATAAATGGGTTATCATCCGGTGCGTTACAGAATACAACAAGTTTAGCACAGCCTAATGAATCCTGATTAGCAGTTTTTTCTGCTGTTTTATGTACTATTTCACCCATTAGACGAACTGCGTCCATGTTAATTCCTGTTTTTGATGATCCAACATTAACTGAGCTACAAACTCTTTCTGTTACAGCTAATGCTTCAGGAATTGAACGAATAAGATTTTCTTCTGCAGGTGTCATTCCCTTATTAACAAGAGCTGAATAACCGCCTAAGAAATTTACGCCAACTTCCTTAGCTACTTTGTCCAATGTTTTTGCAATTGTAACAAAATCTTCAGGTTTCTTACACGCACTGCCACCTATCAAAGCAATAGGTGTTACTGAAATACGCTTATTTACAATCGGAATACCATATTCCTTTGAAATATCTTCACCTGTCTGCACAAGATTGCCTGCCAATCTTTTGATTTTGTTATAAATATTATTATTTAATGTTTCAAGGTCGTCACTTATACAATCCAGCAAACTAATACCTAAAGTAATAGTTCTTACGTCTAAATTGTAATTTTCAATCATCTTATTTGTTTCTGTTACTTCAAATCTGTTAATCATAAAGCCCTCCGATTAAATTCTGTGCATGCTGTTAAAAATATCTTCATGTTGCATTTTAATACTAACACCAATCTTCTCACCTAATTTATCAAGGTCATCTGAAAGTTCATTAATCGGCTTAGAAGCCTTATTACAATCTACGATCATCATCATGTTAAAATATTCCTGCACAATAGTCTGTGAAATATCAAGGATATTTACATTGTTTTCTGCAAGATATGAACATACCCCTGCAATAATTCCTACTGTGTCTTTGCCTACTACTGTAATAATTGTTTTCTTCATAAAGTCCTCCTTTTAAAAACTTCTCTGTGTGACTTTTTTACACAAAGAATGTTGGTTTTTATTAAAATTCAACAAGACAGGATGGTTTTACTCTGCTTGCGACTCTAATATCAAGATTATCTGCCTGATATTTATCAGGGCTAAAATTTATTTCATTTCTGACTGCCTGATAGGCAAGTTCAGGATAGTTGTTTTCTTCGCTTAAATGACCTAAAAGTATATGCTTTAATCTGTCACTTAAAAGTCGGTTCAACAATCTTCCACAAGCCTCGTTGGACAAATGTCCCTTGTTTCCCCAAATTCGCTGTTTTAAGCTATATGGATAAGGTCCTGTCTGAAGCATGTTAACATCGTGGTTTGACTCAATTAATGCCGCGTCAAGATTTTGAAGACTTGATACCAGCTTGTCATCGTACTCGCCTAAATCTGTAACAACTGCACAAGATTTTTCTTTTTCAAAGAATCTGTAGCACACAGGATCCGCCGCATCGTGACTAATATGTAACGGTAACAATTCAATGTCCTTAATGGAAAAATCTCTATCAGGCTTAATTACATTAAAAAGATCACTGTCAACCTTTCCAACTGTTTTATTGTTAAGAATACAGTTAATAGTGCCTTCAGTAGCATAAACAGGCACTTGATATTTTCTAAGAAAAACTCCAAGTCCTTTAATATGGTCACTATGCTCATGAGTAATTACTATACCATCTATGTTTTCAGGCTTTTTCCCGAAAAACTCCAAGCCTTCTTCTGCCTTTTTTCTGCTTATTCCCACATCAACTAATATTGATGAATTATTATTTTCCACAAGAATACAGTTACCTTTACTGCTACTTGATATTGACGATAATTTCATTTGTGCACCTCTAAACTTTCCCATACATTTTATTGTATTTTGTGATTATTTTCAACCTATAGCAGTAATAAAAAAAATTTTTAATAATATTATATATAAAAAACAGTGATAAATTTAATGTTAATCCTCTCTAAATCAGCACGCGCAAAAAAATATGTGTATTCTTTTGTATGTCTATTTATCATGGCATGCTGTATTATTTATTCTGTCAATATTACAAATTATGTAATTTTAGGAATAAAAATATGCTTGTATTCAGTTATTCCTTCACTACTTCCTTTTATGCTTATTACTAACTATATGCAGGCTCACAATCTTTGTACTACAGTTTCTGCCATATTTTACCCCATTTTCAACAAATTGATGAGCTTGTCGGAATATGGAACCTTTGCCTTAATAATCGGTCTTACAAGTGGTTATCCTATGGGTGCAAAAATAATCGGTGATTTGTATTCTGCCAACAATATTTCTTTTAAAGAAGCAAAACTTTTAATAACCTTTTGTAATATTTCAAGCATTTCTTTTCTGATAAATTATGTATTAAACAAATGCCTTAATAACTGTATTCCACCGTGGTTAATAATTCTTTTTGTTTATTTGCCTCCATTACTAACAGGCTTATTTAATAGTCGCTTTATAAAATTTACAAATAATAACAACACTGTACACACAGAATCTACTTTCAATTCAATACTTGCAACTTTGTATTCCCTTGCCAAGCTTAGCATATATATTATCTGCTTTAACATCCTAGTTAATTTTATAATTAACATTAATAAGATACCGGTACTGCAAAAATATATAATTGTTGGACTAACAGAAATAACCACCGCTTCATTATACATATCAACTGAAAGTAATTTGTACCTTAAAATATATTTAACATGTTCTTCCGTTATATTAAGTGGTTTAAGTATTATGTTCCAATCCTTTAGTTTTCTTAATAACTCTACTTTAAAGAGATATTATGTTCTTGGAAAAATAGAGCACTTTCTTATTTTCAATATAATATTTTTCATATGGATGTCTTGTAATTAATAGAATTTCTATTAATTGTTCCATAAACCACAAGAAGGCAAAAGTACACTGGTACTTTTGCCTTCTTATAGTTTAAAGCTATAATAAATCTACTGATAAATTGTCATCTTCACCATCTTCTACAGATTCTTCGTCCTCAGCTCCGCCAAGTTCTTTTCTGCTTTCAACAACAACGTTTAATGAGCTGTTAAGTGATGTCATCATTGTGTTCTGAGCACTTTCAAAGCTATCCATACCTGTTGATAAAATGCTCTGAACATTTGCAAGAATATCGTCTGTATACTGCATAGCTCTTGTTCTTAAATCGTTAGCTTCTGTTGTAGCTGAATCTAAAATTCCCTGAGCTTCTGCCTGAGCCTGTTCAATAATCTGGTTTGCCTCTTCGTAAGCTTTCTGCATAATTTCATGTTCGCTTACAAGCTGATTAATATGAGCTGTAGCTTCTGAAACCATAGCTTCTGCTCGTTCTTTGGCATCATTTAAGATAGCATCCTTATTAGCAATAATCTTCTGATACTTCTTAATTTCATCCGGTGTTCTAAGCCTAAGTTCTGCCAACAATTCATCAATTTCATCTTTATTTACAATAATCTTTGATGTTGATAATGGCTGAAATTTACAATTATCAATATATTCCTCTATCTCTGTAATAATCTGTTCAATCTTACTCATTTTTTTCTCCTTTATCCTTTAATCTTTCATATACCTGATTAACAACACTTTCCGGAACAAATCTGCTAATATCAGCTCCATAAAACGCAGCCTCCCTTACAGTACTTGAACTAAGGTAAGCATACTCCAGACTTGTTGTAAAAAATATAGTATCTATATTATCATCCAATATAGAATTAGTCTGAGACATCTGTAACTCATATTCAAAATCCGTTACAGCTCTAAGACCTCTGACGATAATCTGTGCATCAATCTTCTTAGCAAAGTCAACCAACAGCCCCTCAAATGACATAACCTTCACATTAGGGATGTCCCTGACCACTTCCTCCAACATTTTAACACGATTTTCTACTGAAAACAACGGCGTTTTAGAATTATTATTCAAAACACCAACTACCAGCTCATCTACAATCTTAGAAGCTCTCCTAATAATATCAAGATGACCAAAGGTTACCGGGTCAAAACTTCCCGGATAAATTGCTCTTCTCATATCACTCTCCTATAAGTTTAAGAAATACATGTTTGTTAGTCTTATATTCCTTTTCTTTTATTATTTCATATCCTAATTCACTAGCATATGAAAAATCTGTATCCAAAGATGCTTCAACGATTATCCTTGAACTTTTATTTATTAAATCAGATTTGCTAAGAAAAATCAATACATCTTTTTCATAAAGTTTATCATAAGGTGGATCCATAAATATAAAATCAAACTTAACTTTATGTTCTAAGTCTTTCAATGCGCTTTCCACAGGCATTGCCATAACAACTGCATCATCCTGTAATTTTGTAAAATTCAAATTATCCTTAATGCATTGTACAGCCTTCTTATTACTCTCAACAAAATAAGCTTTGGAAGCTCCACGGCTTAACGCTTCAATGCCAATGGCTCCGCTTCCACTAAACAAATCAAGAAAAACTGTCTGCGGCATATCGTTATTTATCATGTTAAATAATGTTTCCTTAATTCTGTCTGTTGTTGGGCGTGTTCCCATACCGTCAATTGTTTTCAGTTGTAATCTTCTCGCCTTGCCTGCTATAACTCTCATTTAAACTCCCTAATTAACAAAATAATCTTTTAAGACAAAAAGCAAGCAACTAAGTGCCTGCTTTTTGTTATTATGACGAGTCAATCTAACTCAATAATATTATTCCTCAGTTGTTTCTTCAACTTCTTCTGCATCAGTTTCATCTTCCTGTGGAAGTAAAGCTTTCATGCTTAAGCTAATCTTCTTTTCTTCTTCGTTAAAATCAACAATCTTAGCTTCGATTTCCTGACCGATTGTTAATTCATCAGATGGCTTATCAACGTGATGATTTGCAATCTGTGATACATGTAATAATGCATCAACGCCTGGTTCAATTTCAACAAAAGCACCAAAATCTGTCATTCTTGCGACTTTACCAGTTACAACAACGCCAACTGCAAATTTTTCACTTGCATTAGCCCATGGGTTTGTATCTTCAAACTTAAGACTTAAAGCAATCTTATCGCCATTGATTTCTTTAATGAATGCTGTTACTTCATCGCCTGGTTTAAAGAGTTTTCTAGGATTTCCAACTCTTCCCCATGACATTTCTGAAATATGTAACAGACCATCTGCACCACCGATATCGATAAATGCACCAAAATCAACTACACTTTTAACAACACCTGTTACTGTCTGACCAACTTCGATTTTTTCGAATAAAGCTTTCTTAGCTGCTTCTTTTTCAGCTACGATTAACTGCTTTCTGTCACCGATAATTCTTCTCTTCTTAGGATTAAATTCTGTAACTACAAATTCAATTTCCTGATTAAGATACTTATCTAAATCTCTTTCAAATGCATCTGATACTAAGCTGGCTGGAATAAATACTCTGCCACCTTCAACATCAACACTCAAACCACCTTTTAAAATCTGTACAACTGGTGCTTTGAGAACTTCTTTATTTTCAAAAGCTTCTTCAATTCTTTTATTTGCCTTCTCTGCAGCAAGCTTCTTGTATGATAATGCAACCTGTCCTTCACCATCGTTAACTTTAAGAACCTTAACTGTCAGTTCATCGCCTACTGAAATTACAGTTGTCAGATCTACCGGTGTGTTAGAGTATTCATTGCTAGTAAGAATACCATCAGCCTTATAACCAATGTTAAGGACTGCCTCATCAGGTCTTACACTAATCACCTTTCCTTCAAGAACTTCTCCATTATGGATAGTCTTAAATGTTTCATCAAGCATTTGTTCAAAACTCATTTCTGACATTCAGTACGAACCTCCTCAATAATATTCTTTGGGGTGGATGCCCCTGCTGTAATACCTATAGACTTCAATGATTTCAATTCATGTAAATTTAAGTCTTTCACCGTCTGTACATAGAAAGTATTCTCACACTCATTTCGACATATGTCATAAAGCTTCTGAGTATTGGAACTGTTCTTTCCACCAATTACAATCATTCCATCAACTTTGGATGAAATTTTCTGGGCCTCAACCTGTCTTACATGTGTAGCATTGCAAATCGTATTTACAACAGTAATATCATACCCCTTTTTTCTTATAATTTCAACTAAATATTTAAATTTATTGTGGTTAAATGTCGTCTGGGACACAATACACGCTTTAGTTTGTTCCGGTAAACTCAGTTTTTCAATCTGTTCTTCTTTATTTATAACAATAACTTCTCCATTTACCCATCCTTTTATACCTTCAACTTCAGGATGATTGTCATTTCCAATAATAATTATGGTCTTACCGTTATTACTTTCATCCAAAACAATATTGTGAATTTTCTTTACAAAAGGACATGTTGCATCAACCATTTTTAATTTCTGTTGTTCCAAAATATCATATATTTCTTTTGCAACGCCGTGGGAACGTATAACAACTGTTCCTTCTTTAATTTTCTTAAGCCGTTCCACAGTATCTATAACTTCGATGCCTCTTTTATTAAGGTCTTCAACTACCTGTTCATTATGAATTATTGGACCAAAGGTGTATATTTTTCCTGAATTCTCCTCCAATTCTTTATAAACACTGTCAACTGCTCTTTGAACTCCAAAGCAGAATCCGGCACTTTTTGCCACCGTAATTTTCATATTTCTCTCCATTACTCTACATTCATTTGAATGTACAAAATTATTTTACTAATTTTGTAATTGCTTCAACTACCTGTTCAATAGTCATATCTGATGATTCCACAAGAACAGCATCTTCTGCCTGTACCAAAGGAGAAACCTCTCTGTGCATATCTCTGTAATCTCTGTCGATGATATCCTTTTCAATATCATCAATATTACATTCCTGTCCCTTTTCAACAAGTTCCTTATATCTTCTTTCAGCTCTTGTTCTTGAACTTGCTGTTAAATATATCTTTAAATCAGCATTTGGAAGTACTGCTGTTCCAATATCACGTCCATCCATTACAACGTTATTCTTTGCTGCAAGTTCCTGTTGCATTTTAACTAAAATCTCTCTTACAGGTCCATAAACAGCTATTGCACTAGTCATATTTCCTATAACTTCCTGTCTGATTTCAATACTTACATCTTCTCCATTAAGATAAACCTTCTGTGTGCCGTTTTCATATCCTAAAGATACATCCACACTCTTGCATTTTTCAATAACTTCTTCCTTCTGGTCAGCTTTAATTCCTGCTCTGTAACATGCAAGTGCCATTGTTCTGTACATTGCACCTGTATCAACATAAATATAACCTAATTCTTTTGCAACTATTTTTGCTATTGTGCTTTTTCCTGCTCCTGCAGGTCCATCGATTGCTATATTATACATAACTACTCCTTTTTCACCGGCTGCTTTTGCAGTCTGACAATTACTTTATTACTATACCATTTTTTTGCTAATTAATAAATACTGTTTCCTGCAAGATATCCTGTACTCCATGCAATCTGAAGATTATATCCTCCTGTCATTGCATCAAGGTCAAGAACCTCGCCTACAAAGTATATATTAGGCATAATTTTTGATTCCATTGTTTTAGGATTAATTTCTTTGATTGAAATTCCTCCCTTTGTAATTATTGCCTCATTATATCCTCTTGTTCCTAAAATGTGAACCGGAAGATTCTTGATGATTTTCACAAGATTTTCTCGTTCTTCCTTTGTTATCTCGTGAACTTTCTTATAAGGATTAATTTTTGCAAGCTCTATAATTACAGGTATCATTTTCTTAGGCAAAAGTTTTTCAATGGCATTATTAAAGTTCTTATTAATTCCATCCTGAAAATCTTTCAAAATTCGCTTGTCAAGCATTTCTTCATCCAATGCTGGTTTTAAGTCAATATATCCTACATATTGATGCTTTTTTAATGTATCACTTAAATATGCACTGGCTGATAAAACTAAAGGACCACTTATGCCAAAATGTGTAAATAACATTTCGCCCATTTCGCTATAAGGAACCTTTCCATTTTCATCCTTAATTGTTAAAGTCACATTTTTAAGAGATAATCCCTGCAATCTTTTACAATATTCTTCTTTTATGTTAAATGGAACTAATGAAGGATATGTTTCCTCTATTGTGTGCCCCATATTTTTTGCAAACTTGTAACCGTCACCGGTTGAACCTGTAGACGGATAAGACAAACCACCTGTGGCAATTATACATTTGTCTCCCATAAAGTCTTTTCCATCAAAGCACTTAACTATCACTCCTGATGCATCAGACAACACATCTGTTACATTTTTATTCAAATGAACATTTACACCAACGTCTTTCATCATTTTGCTTAATGCCCAAATTACATCTGATGACTTATCACTTTCAGGAAAAACTCTATTTCCTCTTTCAATTTTTGTTTTTACACCAGCACTTTCAATCATATTGCAAATATCTTCGTAGGAAAAATTATTGTATGCACTGTATAAAAACTTAGAATTTCTCATAATGTTAGCAAAATGGTTCTGAATATCTGAAGCATTTGTAATATTACATCTGCCCTTTCCTGTAATAAATATTTTTTTGCCTAATCTGTCATTTTTTTCTAATAATTCTACTGTATTTCCATTATAGGCAGCACCAATTGCAGCCATCATGCCTGCAGCTCCGCCACCAATTACTATTACTTTACTCATTATTCTCCACAATCTTTTTCATTAAAGTAAAAGGGGCATTAACTGCCCCTTTTCTTAATGAATAATCTAATTCAATATTACAAAATTTATTCTAAATATTAAACCGGATAAGCTCCGTTTTCTTTGTCTGCTATAGACTGATCAACCTTAGTCTGCTGAGCTTCTCTATATTCAAAGAATTCTTTTGCAACCTGTGGGAATAACGCATATGATAATACATCTTCATCCTGCTGTTTCCACTGTGCACATTCTTTTTCATATTTTTCAAGTGATGGCTCTAACAAATCTGCAGGTCTGCATGTAATAGGTTCTGCATCACCGATAGCCTTCTTCTGTACTTCAGGATTGAAAGGCTTAACAGTCTGACCATATTTACCTGCAAGTAAATCCTTAGCCTGCTGGTTAATCATCTTATATCTTTCGCCCATAACTACGTTAAGAACTGCCTGTGTACCTACAATCTGGCTTGAAGGTGTTACAAGAGGTGGTTCACCAAAGTCTTTACGTACTCTAGGAACTTCTTCTAATACCTGTTCAAACTTATCTGATGCACCCATTTCATCTAACTGAGAAACAAGGTTTGAAAGCATACCACCCGGTACCTGATAAAGAAGTGTATTAATATTAACACCCATAACCTTTGGATTTAATAATCCGTTAGCTAAGCATTCTTCTCTATATGGTTTGAAGTAATCAGCGATTTCCTTTAATAATTTCTGATCTAAGCCTGTGTCATATGGTGTTCCCTTAAATGTTTCAACCATAACTTCTGTTGCAGGCTGAGATGTTCCCATTGAGAATGGTGAAATAGCTGTATCAATAATATCACATCCTGCTTCAACAGCCTTTAAGTATGTCATAGCTGCTACACCTGATGTGTAATGTGTATGAAGGTCGATTGGAATGTCTGTACCTTCTCTTAAAGCCTGTACTAATTCTGTAGCCTTGTAAGGTGTAAGAAGACCTGCCATATCTTTGATACAAAGTGAGTTAGCACCCATATCTTCGATTCTCTTAGCTGTTTCTTTCCAATAATCAAGTGTGTAAGCATCACCTAATGTGTATGAAAGAGCTATCTGTGCATGTCCGCCTTCTTTATTAGCTGCTTTAACTGCTGTTTCAAGGTTTCTTAAATCATTTAAGCAGTCGAAAATTCTGATAATATCAATTCCGTTTGCTAATGACTTCTGAACAAAGTATTCAACAACATCATCTGAATAGTGGCTATATCCTAAAATGTTCTGTCCTCTGAAAAGCATCTGTAATTTTGTGTTCTTAAATCCATCTCTTAACTTTCTAAGTCTTTCCCATGGATCTTCTTTTAAAAATCTAAGTGAAGCATCAAATGTTGCACCGCCCCAGCATTCTACTGCATGATATCCAACTTTATCCATCTTGTCGATAATTGGAAGCATTTCTTCAGTAGGCATTCTTGTGGCAATCAATGACTGATGAGCATCACGTAATATTGTTTCAGTAATTTTTACTGGTCTTTTTTCTGCCATTTTATTTTCCTCCGTTATCAATATTAAACGCCAAATATAGCCATAAATGTACCTGCAGCTACCGCTGTACCAATAACTCCGGCAACGTTAGGTCCCATAGCATGCATTAAAAGGAAGTTTGTAGGATCAGCCTCTGCTCCGACTTTCTGTGAAACTCTGGCTGCCATTGGTACGGCAGAAACACCTGCTGAACCAATTAATGGATTTACTTTTCCGTGTGTAACTACACACATAAGTTTTCGAAATAATACACCTGCCGCTGTACCAACTGCGAATGCAACTAAACCTAATACTACAATCTTCAATGTATCAACATTTAAGAATGCTTCTGCACTAGTTGTTGCACCAACACTTGTACCAAGCAGGATTACTACGATGTACATAAGTGCGTTTGATGCTGTTTCCTGTAACTGTTTTACAACACCTGATTCTCTGAATAAGTTACCTAACATAAGCATACCTACTAATGGTGCTGTTGTAGGTAAAATCATTACTACAATTATTGTAACAATAATTGGGAAAAGAATCTTTTCTAACTTTGAAACAGGTCTAAGCTGTTCCATCTTAATCTTTCTTTCTTTTTCAGTTGTAAACAACTTCATAATAGGTGGCTGAATAATAGGAACCAATGACATATATGAATATGCCGCAACAGCAATAGGTCCTAGTAACTCAGTCTGTCCAAGCTTACCTGCAAGGAAGATTGATGTAGGTCCGTCGGCTCCACCAATAATTGAAATTGATGCAGCTGCCATACCGTTGAATCCCATTAAAATAGCCAAGAAGTATGCTGAGTAAATGCCAAACTGTGCTGCAGCTCCTAAAAGGAAACTCTTTGGATTTGCAATAAGCGGTCCAAAGTCAGTCATAGCTCCTACACCCATGAAAATAAGTGATGGTAAAATACTCCATTCATCTAACAAATAGAAGTAATGAAGTAAACCGCCTGCTTCACCATCAGCAGGTACTTTCATAATATCAGGATACATATTTACCAAAAGCATACCAAAAGCGATAGGAACCAAAAGTAAAGGTTCATATCCTTTTTTTATTGCTAAATATAGGAAAACACAAGCAACGACGATCATTATATAGTTGCCTACTGTAAGGCTCATAAATGCTGTCTGATTAACCAAGTTTTCCAGTGTATCTAAAAAGTTCATAAGTTACCTCCTAAGTTCAATAAAAATATTGATTAGTTCAATGAGGCTAATGTAGCGCCTGCTTCAAAAGAATCACCAACTGCAACTACGATGCTTGCAACTGTTCCATCTTCAGGAGCAACTACTG
>ERZ827516.2861-NODE-2861-length-11688-cov-4.574830_pt1 | contig 11688 bp, 9 predicted proteins | sample MGYA00519703_ERZ827516 | MGnify/ENA primary metagenome ERZ827516 (study PRJEB31778, sample SAMEA3449337) | human gut metagenome | biome: human gut; feature: human-associated habitat; material: faeces | place: United Kingdom | collected 2010/2012 ...
ACAAGCAGCCCCGGGCCTACATATTTCAGAAAATCAAGACTGTTTTTCCCCACTGATTTCAGATATTTTCCCATATGGCATGTCTACCTTTCTTTATGTTAGTTTTGACTAACTATTTCAGACATACATTACCACATCCATTCCGTTTCGTCAATCCTGTATTTATTTCATCCGAAAAGACTTTCCTCTGACTGGTAAGTCTGCCAGCTCCGCCAGACGCCTGATCCCTGCATCTGCAATGGATACCGCACTTTCCACATGATTAAAATCTGTGGCACTGTAATCAAAAAGAATATTTCCCTGGGCCTCAAATTCCTCATCTCTCTCCCAGAAAAAGAATCTCATTGGCATGCATTCAAAAGCCCTGATTTCATAGCCCACATCTCCCTGTGGAAGTTCTTTTCCTCCAAGTTTGCCAAAGGCCTCCCGAAGTTCTTTTTCATGCCCGGAAAACGTAGCTTCAAACACATCCGTCTCCCCGACCTTATAGGCCGGAGCAAATGGTCTTGCATTGCGAAGATCTGCAAAAGGTACCCACTTATTCATAAAAAAAGCTCCTTCTTTTGCATATCCAAGAAGTGTATAGATATTCAGCATTTCCGTTGTATCTGGTTCCCGCTGGCCATCCATACTGCAGATCCTTCCATTTTTCAGGCTGATTCCGTATTTTCGCCCGAAATGGACCAACGTAAAAAAACCCTTTTCTTCTTTCAATTCCGGAACCCGCTTTCTTAAATTCTCCAGATCCATTTTCATGAATTTATCTGCCCAGTCTTCACATAGCTTTACATAGTTGGAAATTTTTTCATCTTTCATCTTATTTTCTCCCTCTGTTATTCCCAAATAGTTCTTCGCCGGATACTTTTGTCCGAATAAAATCTTTTTTTCAGAATACACTTTTTCCTCTTCTTACGCAAGCAAATCCGGATTCTGGATGTTTTTTCACCATTTTATCTGAATTTCAGGACCGGCTTTGACCGTTTCTTTCTATTCCGACAAATTACCTGTCAATTTTTTCAAATTCGCACAAAATTTTAACACAAAAATAACGTTTTTTTGCACAAAAAACTGGATTTTCAATCCCAAAAGGTGTATAATATGAACAAAGTTTATTGTTTTTAAGTTAAAACACTTCTGGCAGTAAACAAGAAATGAAAGTGAGGATTCGCCATGAAACAAAACAGTATGTTAGCAATGATTCTGGCCGGCGGAAGAGGAAGTCGTCTTCACGAGTTGACGAATAAAGTTGCCAAGCCAGCCGTTGGTTATGGCGGTAAATACCGTATCGTGGATTTTCCGCTCAGTAACTGTGCCAACAGTGGCATTGATGTCGTAGGTGTACTGACACAGTATGAATCAGTTTTACTGAACAGCTATGTAGCAGCCGGTGGCCGCTGGGGCCTTGATGCCAAGGACAGCGGAGTTTATGTACTTCCTCCACGTGAGAAGGCTGATGCCGGTCTGGATGTATACCGTGGAACAGCTGATGCGATCTCTCAGAATATTGATTTCATCGACTCACAGAACCCGGAATACCTTCTGATCCTTTCCGGTGACCACATCTATAAGATGAATTATGCAAAGATGCTTGATGACCATATCCAGCATAAGGCAGATGCCACTATTGCAGTTATCGAGGTTCCCATGAAGGAAGCCAGCCGTTTCGGTATCATGAACACCGGTGAAGATGACCGCATCGTGGAATTTGAGGAGAAACCGGAACACCCGAAGAGCAATCTTGCCTCCATGGGTATCTACATATTCAACTGGAAGCTTCTGCGCAAGCTCCTGCTGGCAGATATCAAAAATCCGGATTCCAATCACGATTTCGGTAAAGACATCATCCCTACACTCCTTGCACAGGACAAGGCGCTCTACGCCTACAAGTTCAAAGGCTACTGGAAGGATGTAGGAACCATCGATTCCCTCTGGGAAGCAAACATGGATCTTCTCAGTCCTAACAGTGAACTGGATCTTAACGATCCTACCTGGAAAATCTACACTGAGGATGCTACCTCTCTTCCACAGTATATCTGTGATACCGCTGTGATCAACACTGCTTTCATTACTCAGGGCTGTGTTGTAGAAGGTGAAATCACCAACTCCGTACTTTTCACAGGCGTCAAGGTCGGTCCTGGTGCCAAGATCATCGACAGTGTCCTGATGCCGGGTGTTGTTGTTGAAGCAGGTGCCGTTGTCCAGCGTGCTCTCGTTGCAGACGGAGTCGTGATCGGTACCAATGCTCGTGTCGGTTCCAAGGACAGTGAGCACATCGAACTTGTATCAAAACGTGTAAAGGGGGCTGAGTAATATGTTTAAAGCATTTGGAATCGTGAATTCCTCAGAAAGAAATATCCATGTGGAGGGGCTTCAGGACTACCGTGCGATCGGCGCCTTTTCATTTCTCGGAAGATATCGTGTCATCGACTTCCCGATCTCAAATATGACCAACAGCGGAATTGAGTACATTCAGGTCTATGTAAAGAACAAACCCCGTTCTCTTGTAGAACATCTCGGAACCGGACGTCACTACAACATCAACTCCAAGAGCGGTAATCTCCAACTCCTCTTTTCAGAGCATTTCGGAGTCAACGATATCTATAACACAGATATCGACAACTACTACTCCAATCTGGAGTGCATCGAAGCAGTTCATTATCCGTATGTTGTTATCGCTCCGAATTACATGATCTACACCACCGACTATTCCAAGCTGATCGATGCCCATATCGAATCCGGTGCAGATGTGACCATGCTTTATCATTCCGTTGATAATGCCAAGGAGAACTATCTGAACTGCCACATCCTGAACCTGAACCGTCAGAAGGGTGTTCTCTCCATTGAGCACAACCATGGCAATGCAAAGAACCGCAACATTTTCATGGATACCTACGTAATGAGCAAGGAGCTTTTCATCAGCCTCATCCATAAGGCAAAAGAGATCTCCTCTCTTTATACCCTTGCAGACGTGATCAATGCCGGCTGCAGAGACGGTGAGCTGGATGTGCGTGGTATATCTCATCGCGGATATTTTGCATCGATCACTGATTTCAAGAGCTATCACGATGCAAATATGGATCTGATCGACTACAAAACTGCAACGGATCTTTTCCATGATAACTGGCCGATCTATACACGCACCAACAACTCCTGTCCGACCCATTATTTTGACACAGCCAATGTTTCCAACTCCGTTATCTCCAACGGCTCCATGATCGAGGGAACGGTAGAGAATTCTATTGTCGGACGTGGCTGTACCATCAAAAAGGGCGCTGTTATCAAAAATTGTGTAGTTCTTGCAGACTGCACCATCGGTGAGAATGTCCATATCGAAAATCTGGTCGTAGACAAGCATGCCAAGATCACACATGCCAAGGAGATCATCCGTCCTGCGGATGAGCCTGGCTACATCAAACGTAACGATACACTGTAATATTCATATATAATAAGGCCTCCGGTTCCTGTGTTACGAACCGGAGGCCTTATTTATCTCTGTACTCAGCTAAGCATATGGATCCATCATTTCAGAACAGACTGGATCCATTTCAACGCATTATCCTTATTCTTCACATTACCCGGAAGGCAGATGCACACCGGATCATATCTCAGGCCAAATTCCTGAGCAACACTACTGCTGCCGTCAAGCTCCAGATGCTGATCATCCACAGCGCCCAGAGACTCAAACACCTCATCTCCAAACGTTTCCCTGAGATCTGCATACATTCCGCTGTCTTTCTCATGTTCATAGAGTTCCTTCGGCATGATCAGGACATCAACGGTAGCACTCTGGATTTCCGTCACATATGCGATCCTGGCATAGTAATCAAAATCCTCTCCTGTCTCGTCCGTCATCAGATTCTGCGCCACACTGACTTCTGCATATTTATCCTCTGTTCCCAGTGTCTTCAAAACATCCTCTTCCACCTTCTCAGAGTCATAATTCCCTGCATTCACCACCGCAATGGAAAGCACCGTCTTCATCTGTGCGTGACGATAAATATTCACTCCCAGACAGACTCCGCCAATGGCAAGAAGCACGCACAGCATATGTATCTTATAATACATCCAGATATACTGAATCTTCTTACCTGTTCCCATTCCCTTCAGTTTCTCTCTTTCGATCCGGCGGCGTTCCTTCTTCGTCAGATCAGTTTCGTTGGGCATCTCCGGATTCAGTACACTCTCATCGTGTCCGTCACTGCCGGCCTCCGCTCTGTTTTGTAAATCCATAAAAATCTCCTTTTTCTTTCATGTCTCAGTATTTTTTACCCTGAAGCAGGATATTACAGTCGATTTCCCCGCATCCTTCGGGGGAGTACTGTGACTTATCAATAAAGGATATTTTAGCATATTTTGGTACAAAATCACAGCGCATAAATATGAAAATACCATAAACTCCTCTATTTCCGGCAGATCCTCATTCCATATCCATACATTACCGCCACAGCAGTCACAAAAACACAGACCATCACCGGTCTCATCCACAGATATAAAAGATTTTTCTCAATTCCAACTGCCACAGCCACATCCTTCAGGATATCCGCCACACAGAGATGGAACAGATAAATAAAAAATGCATATTTCTGACCGATGGCTACCGGAAGCTCGGGCACTTTCCGATTTTTTCCCATGATCGCAATGAGAAAAAGGCCAACAGCCATAAATACTGAACCCAGAAACAATTCCAGTTTGCCAAAATACCGGTATTCCAGCAGACTTGCGATCCCGCCGCCAGCTGCCATGCCATACAAAAGAAACACTTTTTTTCCGGCAAACCAGGCTTCCAGCTTTTCCTGATGTCTGTGTATCAGATGTCCCAACATAAAAAACGGAAATCCGGTAAACAGATAGTTTCGAAACTGCATAACACGGAAATGCTTTTCCGGGAACAGGAAGGTCGAAAATTCCTCCATTCCGAAATGGATCAGAAGAAGCACCGGTATCAGAACATATGCCTGCTTACAAATCCGGAATCTTGCTGCCAGGGCAAAAAGAAGATAACAATAGAGCAGTGCCGGGAGAAACCACAGATGCCATTTCACCTGAGAGCTGTTATTATATAGAAGAAACTGGCGAATATGTTCCCCCGAAACCAGGGCTTCCAGCCATTCCTTCTGGCTTGCTCCGTCGATGTGGTTCTGGATCAGCTCCCACAGACAGCAGACCGGAAATGCCACAAGCATCAGCTTCAGAACATGCCGGATCTTTTTTCCGGTTCTTATAAATTCCGTATCATCGCCACGGAAACAAAAATATCCGGAAACCATAAAAAACACAGGTACTGCAAATCTGGCAAGTACATTGGCTATGATTCCGGCATTTCCCGGAAAATGGACATGAAGAAGTACAACTGCATAAGCGCAGATCGCCTTTACCATATCCAGAGTACGGTTTCGCATAAAAATTACTCCTTTTTATCGAACGTTTATCCCGGAAATGTGATTCCGGGGTTTCCTTTTTTCGAAACGATATACTAGCAAACCAGCAGAATTTTGTCAATGTTGTTTTTCTCTTGTACGGCTTCCGAATCTGAATTATAATTCTTTTATGACTTCTATTGCAGGATGTTTATTATTTCCTCAGAAAGGATTTTATTTTTTATGAAAAAAGACGGCTACTATTCTTCCGGCGAATTTGCACGCATGGCACATGTAACTCTGCGTACTGTCCGCTATTATGATAAACAGGATATCCTGAAACCCTCTCTCGTTACCGAATCCGGCGCACGTTTTTATACAGACGAGGATTTTGCAAGGCTTCAGCAGATCCTCCTTCTGAAATACCTGGGCTTTTCCCTGGATGACATCCGTGAAATGACCATCGGTGATTCCGATTATCATTTCATGCTGAATTCTCTGAATATCCAGCTTCGTCTGGTCCGTGACCGGATCGAACAGATGCAGCTGGTGGAAAAAGCGATCCAGGATACCGCACAGATGATAAAGGAACAGCACACCATTGACTGGAGCCAGATGCTGAACCTGATCCACCTGACCGGCATGGAAAAAAGCCTCAAGAATCAGTATCAGAATGCCACCAACATTTCCTCCAGGATCAACCTCCACAGCCTATATTCCCAGAACAGGCAGGGATGGTTTCCCTGGATCTTTGAGCAGTGCCGGATCTCACCCGGTCTTCGTATTCTGGAGCTTGGCTGCGGAGACGGAACGTTGTGGACCGACAATCTTTCCCTTCTGCCGGAGGACATCTTTATCACGCTTTCCGATATTTCCAGCGGTATGCTCCGCGATGCCAGACGAGCCATCGGTTCCTCGGATACCCGGTTTGCATTCCGGGCCTTTGACTGCCGAAAAATCCCCTGCAAGGACGAAAGCTTTGATCTGGTGATCGCCAATCACGTGCTTTTTTACTGCGATGATATTCCCTCCGTCCTGAAGGAAGTCCGCCGTGTCCTCGCTCCCGGCGGAAGATTTCTCTGCAGTGCTTATGGAAAGGCTCATATGCAGGAGGTCAGCCAGCTGGTGCAGGATTTTGATGAACGGATCGTGCTTTCCGCAGACCGGCTTTATGAACGGTTCGGACGTGAAAACGGCCAGAGTATCCTGGCGCCTTTTTTCCCAAAGGCTCAGTGGCTTTCTTATGAAGACTGCCTTCTGGTCCAGGATGCGGAGCCGCTGATCTCCTACGTTCTCTCCTGCCACGGCAACCAGAATCAGTATATCCTGGACCGTTACAAGGAATTCCGGGCCTACACTGCTAGAAAAACTGCCAAAGGCTTCCGCATTACCAAGGACGCCGGCGTATTTATTTGTGAAAAATAGCCAAAAATAAAAAATATGAAAAAAACGCTTGAAGATAACCTTACGTCACCTTTTATAATACAGTTACAGTAACAAAGTTATGTGCAGGCACGACTTATGCTGCACATCATCACGCAAAGGAGAAAACATATGAAAGGAATTATTTTAGCCGGAGGCTCCGGAACACGTCTTTACCCGCTTACCATGGTGACCTCCAAACAGCTTCTGCCGATCTTTGACAAACCGATGATCTACTATCCTATGTCTGTTCTTATGAATGCAGGCATCCGTGATATCCTGATCATCTCCACACCGCAGGATACCCCGAGATTTGAGGAGCTTCTCGGTGACGGCCATCAGTTTGGTGTCAACCTCACCTATGCTGTACAGCCAAGCCCGGACGGACTTGCCCAGGCATTCATTATTGGTGAGGAATTCATCGGCAACGACACTGTATGTATGGTCCTTGGTGACAATATTTTCGCAGGACATGGCCTCAAAAAGCGCCTGAAAGCTGCTGTAGACAATGCAGAAATAGGCAAAGGAGCCACTGTTTTCGGATACTATGTGGATGATCCGGAGCGTTTCGGCATCGTGGAATTCGACCAGAACGGAAAAGCAGTTTCCATTGAAGAGAAACCGGAAAAGCCAAAGAGTAACTACTGTGTCACCGGTCTCTACTTCTACGACAACAAGGTTGTAGAATACGCAAAAAATCTGAAGCCAAGCGCAAGAGGCGAGCTTGAGATCACAGACCTGAACCGTATCTATCTTGAGAAGGGACAGCTGAACGTCGAGCTTCTGGGCCAGGGCTTCACATGGCTGGATACCGGTACACACGAAAGCCTTGTAGAGGCAACCAACTTCGTAAAGACCATGGAGCAGCATCAGCACCGCAAGATCGCATGCCTTGAGGAGATTGCTTACTTAAACGGCTGGATCACAAAGGAGGACGTGCTCAAGGTTTACGAAATCCTTAAGAAAAACCAGTACGGTCAGTATCTCAAGGATGTTCTGGACGGAAAATATCTGGACGCTCTTCACTGAGCCGATCTGTTTTTTAACACTGTATTTACCGGCGGGCTCCGTTCCGACGGAATCCGCATAAGATCAATCATTCATATTATAAAGGAGATTTTTTATGACAATCATTGTTACCGGCGGTGCCGGATTTATCGGAAGCAACTTTATTTTTCATATGATGGAGGCTCATCCGGACTATCGTATCGTATGCCTGGACTGCCTGACTTACGCAGGAAACCTTTCCACTCTTGCACCGGTTATGGACAAACCGAACTTCCGCTTTGTAAAGGAGAGCATCACAGACCGTGACGCTGTTTACAAGCTTTTCGAGGAAGAGCATCCGGACATCGTGGTAAACTTCGCAGCTGAGAGCCACGTAGACCGTTCCATCGAAAACCCGGAGGTATTCCTTGACACCAACATCAAGGGTACTGCTGTTCTCATGGATGCCTGCCGTAAATACGGAATCCAGCGTTATCATCAGGTTTCCACAGATGAGGTTTACGGAGATCTTCCTCTTGACAGACCGGACCTCTTCTTCACAGAGGAAACTCCGATCCATACAAGCAGCCCATACAGCTCCTCCAAAGCAGGTGCTGACCTTCTTGTTCTCGCATACCACAGAACCTACGGCCTGCCTGTGACCATCAGCCGCTGCTCCAACAACTACGGCCCGTATCACTTCCCGGAAAAGCTGATTCCTCTGATGATCGCCAACGCTCTCAATGACAAACCGCTCCCGGTTTACGGAAAAGGCGAAAACGTCCGCGACTGGCTCTATGTTGAGGATCACTGCCGTGCCATTGACCTGATCATCCACAAAGGACGTGTAGGCGAGGTTTACAATGTAGGCGGACATAACGAGATGAAAAACATCGATATCGTAAAACTGATCTGCAAGGAGCTTGGCAAACCGGAAAGCCTGATCACACACGTGGCAGACCGTAAAGGCCATGACATGCGCTACGCTATCGACCCGACCAAGATCCATAACGAACTTGGCTGGCTTCCGGAGACAAAATTTGCAGACGGAATCAAAAAGACCATCAAATGGTACCTTGACAACAAGGAATGGTGGGAAACCATCATCTCCGGTGAGTACCAGAATTACTACGAAAAAATGTATGGAAACCGCGAGGAGGTTAAAGCATGAAATTTTTCGTAACAGGCGTTGGCGGCCAGCTTGGCCATGACGTGATGAATGAACTGTCCAGCCGTGGACATGAAGGCGTAGGAAGCGACATTGCACCTTCCTACAGCGGCATTGCAGATGGTACTCCGGTTACCACCATGCCTTATGTCCAGCTGGATATCACAGATAAAGAAGCAGTAGCAAAAGCCATTCGCGAAGTAAATCCGGATGCAGTGGTACACTGTGCTGCATGGACAGCCGTAGATGCTGCAGAGGATGAGGAAAACCGCGAAAAAGTACGTCTTGTCAATGTTGTGGGAACCCAGAACATTGCGGACATCTGTAAAGAGCTCGGCATCAAAATGATGTACATTTCCACAGACTATGTTTTTGACGGCCAGGGAACTACTCCATGGGATCCGGACTGCAAAGACTACGCTCCCCAGAATGTATACGGCCAGACCAAGCTTGACGGCGAGCTGGCAGTATCCGGCACTGTTGATAAATTCTTTATCGTACGTATTGCCTGGGTATTCGGCAAAAACGGAAAGAACTTTATCCGTACTATGGTAAATCTTGGAAAAACTCACGACAAACTTACCGTTGTCAGTGATCAGATCGGAACTCCGACTTATACTTACGATCTTGCCCGCCTTCTGGTTGACATGATCGAGACCGATAAATATGGTTACTATCATGCAACCAACGAGGGCGGCTACATCAGCTGGTACGATTTTACAAAAGAAATCTTCCGTCAGGCCGCTGCCCTCGGACATAAAGAATACGAAAATGTGCAGGTTTCCCCTGTTACAACTGCGGAATATGGTGTTTCCAAAGCGGTCCGTCCTTTCAACAGCCGCCTGGATAAATCCAAACTTGTAAAGAACGGCTTCCAGCCTCTTCCAACATGGCAGGATGCTCTGGAGCGTTATCTGAAAGAAATTCTGTAAATTTCTGTAAATAGCACAAAAACGCCTGCATTACATGCCGGTCCAGAATTCATAACTTCTGGCCGACGACTGTGGTGCAGGCGTTTTTTTATTATTATGAAAAAAATTATTCTACGGTAACACTTTTGGCAAGATTTCTTGGTTTATCCACATCCAGGCCTTTGTTTACACTTACATAGTAACCCAGAAGCTGTAACGGGATCACCGCCAGGGATGTTGCAAAATGCGGATCTGTCTTTGGAATATATACCGTGAAATCTGCAGTATCTTCAGTATTATAATTTCCAAATGTTGTAAGTCCCATCAGATATGCACCACGGCTCTTGCACTCAACCATGTTACTGATGGTTTTTTCGTAAAGTTTCGGCTGTGTCAGAACACCGATCACAAGAGTTCCATCCTCGATCAGTGAAATCGTTCCATGTTTCAGCTCACCGGCTGCATATGCCTCAGAATGAATATAACTGATCTCCTTCATCTTAAGACTTCCCTCAAGACTGATGGCATAATCAATTCCTCTTCCGATAAAGAAAATATCCTTGGCATTGGCCTGTTTGGAAGCAAACCACTGCAGTCTTTCCTTATCCTCAAGAATTCTCTTGATTTTCTCCGGGAGTGTCTTCAGTTCTTTTACATAGGCATCACACTGTTCTTCTGTGATCTCACTTCTGATCTTCGCAAACTGGAGTGCCAGCACATAGGCTGCGATCAGCTGTGTACTGTAAGCCTTCGTGGTCGCAACAGAAATCTCCGGACCTGCAAGTGTATAAAATACATTGTCTGCCTCTCTTGCAATAGAAGAACCGATAACATTCACAATAGCAAGTGTACGGATCCCTCTGGCTTTACATTCGCGGAGTGCCGCAAGGCTGTCTGCTGTCTCACCGGACTGACTGACAATGATCGCAAGGCCGTTTTTGTCCAGGATCGGATTACGATATCGAAATTCTGATGCCAGCTCTACACGTACCGGGATACGTGCCAGATCTTCAAACACATACTGTGCTGCCATACCGACATGATATGCGGAGCCGCAGGCAACGATATAGATCTGGCTGACATTCCTGATCGTATCCTCATCCAGTCCAACCTCGGAAAGATCAATTTTTCCATCTTTTACAACCGAATTGATTGTATCAGAAACTGCCTTCGGCTGCTCATGGATCTCTTTCATCATGAAATGTTCAAATCCGGCCTTCTCTGCTGCTTCCGCATCCCACTCGATCGTCTTGAGTTCCTTCTCGATCTCTTCTCCATCCAGATTGTAAAAGGTGATCTCTCCCTTTTTCACATGAGCCATCTCCTGATTTCCAATATAATAAACATTTCTTGTATATTTCAGGATTGCCGGAACATCTGACGCAATATAAGATTCCCCATCGCCTACTCCGAGGATCATCGGGCTGTCTTTTCTTGCCACAAAAATCTCTCCTGGATAGTCACGGAACATCATTGCAAGTGCATAAGAACCACGGATACGTACCATTGCATGGCCGACTGCCTCAACCGGTGATTCTCCATATTTCTTATAATAATAATCCACAAGGTTTACCGCAACTTCTGTATCCGTAGCAGAATAAAAAGTATATCCTTTGCGGAGAAGTTTGGCCTTCAGCTCCTGGTAGTTCTCAATGATGCCGTTGTGTACGGCAACAACATTTCCATTTTCACTGACATGCGGGTGTGCATTCGTCTCGGATGGCTCTCCATGTGTTGCCCATCTCGTATGGCCAATGCCACAGGTTCCCGGAACCGATTCTCCTCCATTAGTCTTCTCGATCAGAACTTTAAGGCGACCTTTTGCCTTAATCACTTCTGTTTC
>ERZ827516.2862-NODE-2862-length-11685-cov-3.410318_pt1 | contig 11685 bp, 7 predicted proteins | sample MGYA00519703_ERZ827516 | MGnify/ENA primary metagenome ERZ827516 (study PRJEB31778, sample SAMEA3449337) | human gut metagenome | biome: human gut; feature: human-associated habitat; material: faeces | place: United Kingdom | collected 2010/2012 ...
TGCATACATACAGCCGGGAGCAAAGAACTGCTCCATTCACACACCAGTTCCAGGCACAATGCCAGAAAAAACGCATACATCCCCTGGCTTATATTACCATGGTACATGCCAAACAACAGGGCGCCCATAAGGGCCGCTGTGCGCGGTTTCATATGCGTTCTCAGTTCTGCCCGGATCAGGCCGCGGAACAACAGTTCTTCGGTCAGAGGAGCAAGCACCACCGCCACCAGAAGCTGCAGCGCTATGGACGTTCCATATACGGCCTCCCGTGTACTGTCCCACCCGTCAGACAACGGGAAAAGAAGCTGCAGGAGCACATTCAGGACCAGGCAGGCACCCATGCCAGCCAGGGCTGCAAAAAAACATCCCGTTCGCAAAGATCTGGCGCACTGTGCCTGGCCGGTGCACAGCCACTGTCCTGTACGCTGCGGCTGGTCTGTGCACCAGCGCCTGTCTGTACGTGGTACCTGGCCCGCCCCGGCATCCCGCTCTCTGACATCCACCTGCAGTTTTTTCCGGTATGCCGCATACAGAAACGGCAGCGCCAGAAGCGCTCCACCGCCAGTCACAAGCAGCGCATCCTGTGTACCAAATAAAGAACATACCCAGGCGGAAGCCTCCGTACAGAGTTCATAAAAGATGAGAGGTCCCAGCAGCCAGAAAGCCGTCCGAAATGCCTTATTTTCTTCGTTTTTCATAGGATATTTCCATAAATTTTCTTTTCATTTTTGCATCATCATACGTTCTGATATAGCCCTCTCACTATACCATAAACCGGTTGCAATTTTCAAGCAGAAACACTATAATGAACGCAAACACTGTTGCGCATATCATACGCAAACAGGATTACCCCCAAAATTACATACAGAAAGGATTCGATCATATGGCAAAGAAAAGAATTGTTATGGCGCTTGGTCACGATGCCCTGGGTACCAATCTCCCTGAGCAAAAAAAGTCCGTGGCTGCTACCGCAAAATTAATTGCAGATTTCATCCAGAATGGCTGGCAGGTCGCTGTTGTCCACAGCAACGCGCCTCAGGTCGGCATGATCCACACCGCTATGAATGAACTTTGTTCCAACCACGAGGGCGAGGGCTACACCCCTGCTCCCATGTCCGTCTGCTCGGCTATGAGCCAGGGCTATATCGGCTATGATCTTCAGAACGGCATCCGTTCTGCCCTTCTCAAACGCGGTATCTACAAACCTGTTTCCACCATCCTGACTCAGGTTACAGCCGATCCCTATGACGAATCCTTTTACAATCCGGTGAAAAAAGTCGGCCGTTATATGACCAGAGAGGAAGCCGATGCTGAGGAAGCAAAAGGCAACTACGTGACTGAGGTTCCCGGCAAGGGCTGGCAGCGTATCGTGTCCGCTCCAAAGCCGGTCGGCATTGTCGAGATTGATACCATCCGTACCCTTATGGACGCAGACCAGATTGTCATCTCCTGCGGCGGCGGCGTGGTCAAAGACCCGGCAAACCTCCGGGCGCTCCACGCCAACGGCATCGTGCTCTTTATCGACCGGCCGCTGGAAGATCTGCTGGTGGGCGGCGGCAGGCCCCTTTCCACCAGCCCCGAGGCCCTGAAAACCATGGAAGCCCAGCGCCGCCCGCTCTATCTGGCGGCAGCGGATGCTGTGATCCCCAACAAGACCACCCCTGCGGATGCCGTGACGGCGGCAATGGAGGCGCTGGATGAAATTTTTAGTCATTAACGGTCCCAACCTCAACCTGACCCAGTTCACGGAGCCGGGCATGGAGGGGCAGATCGATTTCAATACACTGCTGGATTATATCGAGGCGGGCTGTGCCCAGATGGATGTTCAGGTGGACTTTTTTCAGTCCAACCACGAGGGCGACCTCATCGATGAGATCCAGTCGGCGGCAGGCCGGGCCGATGGCATCATCCTCAACCCGGGCGGCTACGCCTATTACAGCGTGGCCATTCTGGAAGCGCTGCAGGTGTGCGGCGTGCCCGCCGTGGAAGTGATGCTGGCCGACCCCAGCGGAAAGGAGCCCTTCCGCAGCGTGGATGTGGTCTCCTTTGGCTGTCAGGGCCGCTTTGCAGGCGAGGGGGTCAGCGGATATCTCCATGCCTGCGCCTACCTTGTGCAGCTGCTCCGGCTGGATGGCGGCGCGCAGACGCACCTGGTGCAGTAACAACCCTCTCAGTCTCGCATTCGCTCGCCAGCTCCCCCGAAGGGGGAGCCCTTGGCAAGTAGGGCAGGCTGTGCAGCAAAACGGAAAGCATAGAGACAAAACAGAAGGGAAAAGAAACAAGATGATCATTTCGACCAAAAAAGGCACCCCCAAGGAAGAACTGGAAAAGATCGTAGACAAATTCGAGAAGCAGGGCCTGGATGTGACCCTGATCACCGGCAAGGATTACAATGTGTTCGGTCTGGTGGGCGATACCACCAAGATCGATGAGCGCGACGTGCTGGCCAACCCCTGGATCGACAACGTTACCCGCGTGTCCGCTCCCTATAAGCGGGCCAACCGCCTGTTCCACCCCGCCGATTCCATCATCGATTGCGGCGGCGTGAAGATCGGCAGGAGCGAGAAGATCGCCGTGATGGCAGGCCCCTGCAGCATCGAGGGCGAGGAGCAGGCACTGCGCATTGCCAACGGCGTAAAGGCGGGCGGTGCAAGCCTGTTCCGCGGCGGCGCTTATAAGCCCCGCACCTCTCCCTACTCCTTCCAGGGTCTGGAGACCGAGGGCATCCTCGATATGGTCAAGGCACGGGAGGCCACCGGAATGCCCATCGTGTCCGAGCTGATGAGCGAGGACCGGATCCCGGAGTTTGAGGAATATGTGGACGTGGTACAGATCGGTGCCCGCAACATGCAGAATTTCCAGCTGCTCAAGGCCGTGGGCAAGATGCACAAGCCTGTTCTGCTCAAGCGCGGCCTGTGCAACACCATCGAGGAGTGGATCATGTCCGCAGAGTATATCATGGCCGGCGGCAACGAGCAGGTCATTCTCTGCGAGCGGGGCATCCGCACCTTTGAGAAGTACACCCGCAACACCCTCGACCTCTCCGCTGTGCCTATCATCCACGAAAAGACCCATCTGCCCATCATCGTGGACCCCAGCCACGCCACCGGCAAGGCCAATCTGGTTGAGCCGATGATGATCGCCGCTGTGGCCGCTGGTGCCGACGGTCTGGAGGTGGAAGTCCACTATGATCCCCGCCACGCATGGAGCGATGGCGCACAGTGCCTGACCCCGGATGCCTTTGCACAGGCCATGGCAAAGTGCCGTCAGGTCGCATGGGCCATTGGCCGGGATATGTAACACGATGAACGGCCTCACCCTCTCAGTCAAAGCCTGACGGCTTTGCCAGCTCTCCCAAAGGGAGAGCCTCTGGCGAAACCACAGACCTTGCGGTGGACTGCCAAGGCCTCGCCCCTTGGGAGAGGTGGCAGCGCAAAGCGCTGACGGAGAGGGTGAGCCAGGTAAAGTAACACAATGAACATCACGATAAAATCAAGCCGGACGGTGGGCGGCAGGATCGCCGCGCCGCCCAGCAAAAGCATGGCTCACCGGGCGGTGCTCTGCGCGGCGCTGGCAAAGGGAACCTCCCATCTCCACCATCTTGCCTTCAGCAAGGATATCTCCGCCACGCTGGGCGCGGCGGGCCGACTGTGCGCCCGTGTCACCACCGGTGAAAACGACGCGGTGGTGGAGGGGCTGGGCCGCTTTCTGCCGGTTGATGCCCCCGTGGACTGCTGTGAGAGCGGCAGCACCCTGCGCTTCCTCATCCCGCTGGCCAGCCTGACCGGGCAGGAAGTGACTTTTACGGGCCGTGGGCGGCTGATGGAGCGGCCCCAGTCGGTCTACAAAACGCTGTATCAGCAGCAGGGCCTGCGTTTTGAGCAGGGTGCGGACCGCCTGACCGTGGAAGGTGCCCTGACCCCGGGCGAGTACGAGCTGGCGGGCAACGTGTCCAGCCAGTTCATCAGCGGGCTGCTGTTTGCCCTGCCCCTGCTGGGCGGCACCAGCACCCTGCACCTCATCCCGCCTGTGGAGAGCCGGAGCTACATCGATATGACCCGCGCGGTGCAGCACGCCTTTGGCGTGGAGAGCCGCTGGCTGGATGAAAACACGCTGGAAATTCCCGGCGGGCAGCACTATCTTCCCGGTGATTACACCGTGGAGGGCGATTACAGCCAGGCGGCTTTTCCTGCCGTGCTGGGCGCTGTGACCGGCGGAGTGGCCATTACCGGCCTGTCTGAGGAGACCTTGCAGGGCGATGTGGCCATTCTGGAGATCCTCCGGCGGTGCGGTGCAAGATTCACCCGCACCGGGCAGGGCGTGGTGTTTGAAAAGGCCCCGCTCCACGGAACGGACATCGACCTTGCCGACTGCCCCGACCTGGGCCCCGTGCTGATGGTGCTGGGCCTGCTGTGTGAGGGAACCACGGTCATCCGCAACGCCGAACGTCTCCGCATCAAGGAGAGTGACCGCATCGAGGCCATGGAGACCGAGCTGCGGGCCTGCGGCGGGCAGCTGGAGAGCGAGGGCGGCACCATTACCATCCATGGGGGTGCCGGGGCGCTCCATGCCCCGGAGCAGCCGCTTTCCGGCCACAACGACCACCGCGTGGTGATGAGCCTTGCGGTGCTGGCGCTGGCCGCCGGGCTGGCCCTGCCCATCAGCGGGGCCGAGGCCATTGCCAAGAGCTGGCCGGATTTTCTGGAAGCCATCAAGCCTTTGGGCGCGGAGGTGGAACATGTTGGATAAATCAAAGCGTTATCTCATTGTGGGCCTGGGTCTGCTGGGCGGCAAGTACGCCCTGGAGCTGAGCAGGGCCGGGTTCCATGTGGACGGCATCAACCGCAGCGAGGGCCATCTGCAGTATGCCCTCGACCACGGCTATATCGCCAGCGGCAAGACCCACGATTTTGAGGATCTGGTGCGTCAGGCCGATCATATCATCTTTGGCTTGTACCCCACGGCCCTGCTCGAGTGGTTCCGGACCTACGGCCACCTGCTGAAGGAGGGCTGCATCTTTACCGATGTGTCGGGCGTAAAGACTGGTCTGGTGGAGCCCATTCAGGCCATGTGCAGGCCGGGCGTGGAGTTCATTGCCAGCCACCCCATGGCGGGCCGTGAGACTTCCAGCGTGGAGCACGCCGCCGAGGTGAATTTTGCCCCGGCCAACTTCATTGTGACTCCCACAGAAAAGAACACCCCGGAGGCCGTTCAGTGGGCCAGGGAGCTGGCCGAGGTGCTGGGCTTCAAGCATATCTGCACCCTGACCGTGCAGGAGCATGACAGGATGATCGGCTATGTCAGCCAGCTCTGCCATGCCATCGCCGTCAGCCTGATGTGCGCCAACGACAATACCTCGCTGTGCGAGTACACCGGCGATTCCTTCCGGGACCTGACCCGCATTGCACGCATCAACGATAAGATGTGGGCAGAGCTGTTCCTCTGGAACAAGGAAAACCTCATCTCCGAGATCGACCAGTTCAGCGGGGCGCTGAACGAGATGCGCAACGCCCTTGTGGCCGATGACCGGGAAAAGCTGGAGGAGATGTTCCGCCTGTCCACCCAGCGCCGCGCGGCGTTTGATAAGAAAGCGCCGTAACCTTTTCAGCACACAGCACTGCTGTTTTTCCCAGCTCCCCTGCTGAGGGAAGCTGGTGAGTAAAGCGGGACTGAGCGGTTTAGCACAACACGAAAAAATGAGGTGTACCGAATGCCCAAACAGGAAGGCCAGAAATCCAAGCTGCTGGCGCTATTGCGCATTTTTGAGCAGCAGACCGATGAAAACCACCTGCTGAACGTGCCGCAGCTGGTGGAGCTGCTGGAGGCGCAGGGCATCCGCTGTGAGCGCAAGAGCGTGTACAGCGATATTGAGGCACTGGGTGCGCTGGGCTATGATATCAAGCTGCGCCGGGGCCGGGGCGGCGGGTATTTCCTTGCCAGCCGCACCTTTGATCTGGCGGAGCTCAAGCTGCTGGTGGATGCCGTGCAGGCAAGCCGGGTGGTATCCGGCACCACGAGCAGGCGGCTGATCCACAAGCTGGAAAAGCTCTGCTCCAACTACGAGGGCAGCCAGCTGCAGCGTCAGGTCTATGTGGAGGGCCGCCCCAAGACTGACAGCAAGAGCCTGCTGTACAGCATCGATGCCCTGCACGAGGCCATCAACAACGGTAAAATGGTGGAGTTCCTCTACAGAAAAGCCGACAGCCGCGAGAAAGAGAAAAGGACCGTCAGCCCGTGGCAGCTGGCCTGGGAGAACGGGTGCTACTACCTCATTGCCTTTGCCGACGAAAAGGGCATCCGCCATTACCGGGTGGACAAGATGAGCGGGGTCCGGGTGCTGGATGCGCCCCGGCGGGGTCAGGAGCAGTTTGCGGATCTTGACCTGCCTGCCTATCTGCGCAAGCACTTTGGAATGTACGGCGGGCCGGAGCATCGCGTTACCCTACGGTGCACCGCTGATCTGGAAGGTGCCATGCGGGAGCGCTTTGGCGCAACGCCCATGTTTTTACCCGAGGAGAATGGCTGCTTCCATTTTGATGTCCCCATCTGCGTCAGTGACCAGTTCTATGGCTGGGTCTGCGGCTTTGGCGGCAAGATAGAAGTGGTTGCCCCGCCCGAAGTGCGGCAGGGAATGCGGGAGATGACCGCCCGGCTGGCAGAACAGCATCAATAACAAAAAAGGACTGCGAAAGCAGTCCTTTTTGCGTGTTTACGGCTCCTTCAATTCCAGATCACTGGGCAGGATCAGATCCAGCGCGGCGGCGGGCTCGGCGACAAGGCGGCGGCTCTGGTGGAAGATGGCCTTTTCCAGTGTGTTGCGGGCAAGGCGGCCATTGCCGGCGGTGCGGGCATCGGCTGCCTGCCAGCGGGCATAATAGCCCAGCAGGGGTTCGGTGCAGGCTTCGGCTAGGGTGTAGCCCTTGTTTTTGGCAAGGACCTGGGTGATCTGCAGCAGCTCCACGGCGGTGTAGTCCGGGAACTCGATCCGGTTGGGAAAACGGCTGGCAAGGCCGCTGTTGGCGGTGAGGAAAGTCTCCATCTCCCTGGTGTAACCTGCCAGAATGACCACCAGCTCATCCCGGTGATCTTCCATTCCCTTCACCAGCGTGTCGATGGCTTCCAGCCCGAAGCTGTCCTGCTCGCCGCGGTAGAGGCTGTATGCCTCGTCAATGAAGAGCACGCCACCCAGGGCGCTCTCGATGACGCTGTTGGTCAGGGGGGCGGTGTGGCCGGTGTAGCGGCCCACCAGATCGGCACGGGGCACCTCCACCAACTGGCCGCCCTTGAGGGCACCGATGGCTTTCAGATACCGTGCCACCAGCCGGGCAATGGTGGTCTTGCCGGTGCCGGGGTTGCCCGTGAAGATCATGTGCATCGAAAGGCTGGCAGTCTTGAGCCCGGCGGCGGCGCGGCGCTGCTGCACCTGCAGGTTGTCGGCCAGACCGAACACATATTCCTTGACCGGGGCAAGGCCCACCAGCTCGTTGATCTCGGCGCGGATGGCATCCAGCGCGCCGGTGTAGGCGGCAGGCAGCAGGTCGAACAGGGGCTGGTCTGCGCCGTCGTTCAGGCGGAACTGCACCCCTTCCGGCCCGGCGGTCAGGGTCACGGTGCCGGTCAGGGTTTCATCGGTTCGCAGGCAGTATTCGCTCAGGGCGCGGAAGATGCGGTCGGTGCACGCGGAAAGGCCTGCCGCACCCTTCTGTGTGGTGCACTGGGCCGCGACATAGTCCCGCACGTCGGCCCCGGCGGAAAGGGTCAGCCCCAGCCGGGTGCGGATCTTCTGGGCCAGCGCGTTGAGCTGCTGTGCGGCAAGGGCGGCCAGATCCTCCCGGGTGTAGGAGGCCGTCTCGCAGACATCCCCCAGTGCCGACACCAGCGCCGCACCGAATTTGTCAGCCAGTGCCTCCCGGCCCTTGTGGGAGTAGAAGATGAGATATTTGCCGCAGGGGTCGATGCGGCTGACGGCTCCCGGGGCCAGCGCCGTACCTGCATCCACAAGGATGCCCTCTTTGTTCACGAGATACCGGCTGGACAGGGGGGCGCTGCCCTTGACAGCCAGATCAGACAGGGTCTTCAGAAAGCCGGGATAACAGCTCTCGTAGTGCTCAAAGGCAAGGATCTCCCCGGGTGCGTGCAGGGCGGCGTAGAGGTCCTGCAGGAAGAGCTTCTCGGCTCCGGAATTGGGGTAAAGGGCCAGATCCAGCGTGGCGATCCTGCCGCTCTGCAAAAGGCCCCGGGCCGCCATGCAGCGGGCAGTTTCTTCCAGTGCAAAATGCCTGCCTGTGCCTGCCCCGCCTGTGAGCAGGATGACATTGCGGGCGGCGGGGGCTTCGGTGCCCAGCACAAAGGGGCGGCGCATGGCCCGCACCACGCTGTCCACAAAAGCATCCTGCCCCAGCACCGTCTGCTTGACCTCGGCGGCAAGGCCTTCAAAGCTGCCCAGGTGCTCCGGCTTCACGTCGGTGGTGCCCCTGGCCAGCAGGCCTTCGTCCTCCATGTCCCGCAGCATCTGGCGGCTGCTTTCCAGCGCGGCGGCGGTGGCATCGCTCTGGGTCCTGAGCTGGGCGTTCTGCTGCTTCAACAGCTCGTCCAGCCGTTTCTGCTGTTCCAGAAGCGCCGCGTTCAGGTCAGGCAGGGCGGCGCTGCCGCCTGTTTTGGGTGCAGAAGTGCCGGGGGCAGCCTTGAATCTGCCCCCCGGGCCGAACACGCCGTTCATCAGACTTTCCCAATCATCGGTGTATGCCATAAAACTTCCCTCCGTGCAGTGCTTTTTCTTTCAGTATAGTGGAGTCTGGTACGTTTTGCAAGGAAAGGGTTGAAATAAAGGACAAAGTTCGTTACACTATTGTCAAATGAAAGGATGAATTGCCATGGAGCCAAGAACACCTGCTGAATGGAAGACGCTGTTTGAGAGCGAAGCCTTTGCCCGCCAGACGGAATACTATGGCCCGCTGGGGGTGGAGTATACCCCCGCCGGGACACACCTGCGCCTGTGGGCTCCCACGGCAAAACAGGCAGCAGTGAACCTGTACCGCCGGGGCACCGGCGGGGCCTGTGTGGGCACCCTGCCCCTGCAGCAGCAGGACAAGGGTGTGTGGAGCATCTATCTGCCCGGCGACCAGCACGGAAAATACTACGATTTCACCCTTACCACTCCGTTTGGCACCTGCAATGCAGCGGACCCCTACGCCCGCGCGGCTGGGGTGAACGGGGTGCGCAGCATGATCTTTGACCCGGCCCGGGTAGACCCGCAGGGCTGGGAGCGGGATGTGCGGCCGGTGATCCCACCGGCCCGCCGCAGCGTGTGGGAGGTCAGCGTCCGGGATTTCTCGCAGGACCCGGCCAGCGGCGTGCACACGGCCTGGCGGGGCAAATTTCTGGCCTTTACCCAGCAGGGCACGACCCTGAGCAGCGACGGCATCCACCCTACCTGCCTGAATTACCTCAAGCGGCTGGGGGTGAGCTATGTCCAGCTCATGCCAATCTTCGATTTTGGCAGCGTGGATGAGAGCCGCCCCCTGACCCGGCAGTATAACTGGGGCTACGACCCCACCAACTTCAATGTGCCCGAGGGCAGCTACTCCACCGACCCCACCCGGGGTGAGGTGCGGGTGCGGGAGTGCAAGCAGATGATCGCGGCCCTCCATGCGGCGGGCATCGGCGTTGTAATGGACGTGGTGTATAACCACATGTATCGTTCCGATAATGTGCTGAACCGGGTGGTGCCCCTCTACTACTTCCGCCAGAACGACGACGGTTCCCTCTCCAACGGCAGCGGCTGCGGCAACGAGTTTGCCTCCGAGCGGCCCATGGCCCGGCGCTATCTCATTGATTCGGTGCTCTACTGGGCACGGGAATATCACATCGACGGCTTCCGGTTTGACCTGATGGGTCTGTATGACGTGGAGACCATGAACCTCCTCCGGGCTGAACTGGACAAGCTGCCCGGCGGGCGGGATATCCTGATGTACGGCGAGCCGTGGCAGGGCGGATGCAGCGCCCTGCACCGGTACGAGGCCAACAAGAACAACCTGAACATGCTGAACGAGCGCATCGGCATCTTTTGCGACAACACCCGGGATGCCATCAAGGGCGGCTGTTTCGATGCCCGGGAGCCGGGCTATGTGGAGGGCAGGCCGGGAAGTTTCTGGGATATCGGTGCTTCGGTGGCGGCGTGGTGCCGCAGTGAAAAGCTGCCGCCCCACGCCCCGGGGCAGATCATCAGCTACGTTTCAGCCCACGACAACTTCACCCTGTGGGATAAGCTCCTGATGGTGCGCTACGCCCGCCCGGAGTTTGCCGCTGTGGACAAGACCGCCCTGGCCCAGAACCGGCTGGCGGCGGGCATCTATCTGACCAGCATGGGCCTGCCTTTCTGGCAGGCGGGCGAGGAGTTTGCCCGCACCAAGAAGGGGCAGGGCAACAGCTACCACTCCAGCCCGACCCTCAACCGGCTGGACTGGCACCGGGCCGAACAGTTCCACAGCCTTGTGGATTACTACCGCGGGCTCATTGGTCTGCGGGCGGCGTTCCCCCGGCTGGGCGCGCTGGACAAGGCCAGCCCTGCCGCCATCGAGTTCTTCCCGCTGGAACAGCCTCTTGTGGGCTGGCGGCTCCCTGCCCAGTGGGGCGACGGCGCGGCATGGAGCGCCCTGTGCGTCTACTATAACCCCACCGAGACGGCGCAGGTCGTCACTCTGCCCGGCGGCAGCTGGAAGCTGCTGAGTGACGGCATCTCCTCCAGCCTGTGGCGGGGCAGCAGCCGCATCTGCACCGGCCAGACCGTTCTCCTGCCCCTGAGCGCCACCGTGTTCGGGCAGGTGTAAAAATACGGTCTGCCGTTGCTTGACAAACCGTTAAAAATTGACTATACTACAAATAGAAAAGGCGCTGGCCCGCAAACGACTAGCTCCTTACCTGGTGATCAAGAAAAATGACCGTTCAAGTTGGGGAACTGTGAGGCGGTCATTTTTTCTTGCGTTTTTTATCGCTTGTGGCGATTTTCCATGTAATCTGAAACGTTACGAAGATGGGTTGGAAGCTTTTGACAACCTGCAATTGAAAATCCCCTGACCAGTTCAACGCCGGTCAGGGGATTTTTGATTTATTGATCAGGAAAAAGATTGGGAAGAATCAGGAGTTTTTCTGTGCCTGCTGGGTCTGGGCGTTCTTTTCGCCCAGGGTCAGGCTGACGGTCTGCATCTGGCCTTCCCGGGCCACGGTGATGGAAAGGGTATCACCGGCGGCATGCTGCTGGATCAGGGTGCCAAGGTCGTCCTTCTGGGCGATCTCGGTGCCGTCGATGCTCACGATACGGTCGCCGGTCTTCAGACCGGCCTTGTCGGCGGGGCCGCCCTGCACAACATCCACAACGTAAACGCCGTAGGCATTGACGTTGAGCTGTGCGGCGGTCTGGGCATCGGTCACAGCCAGATAGGTGATGCCCATGTAGGGGCGGCCGGAGACATAGCCGTTCTCCAGCAGATCCTGTGCCACCTTGATGGCATCGTTGATGGGAATGGCAAAGCCCAGACCCTCCGCATCGCTGGAGGAGGACTTTGCGTTGACCAGACCGATGAGCTCACCGTTCATGTTGAACAGGCCGCCGCCGGAGTTGCCGGGGCTGACAGAGGCATCCATCTGGATCAGGGACATGGTGTTGGTGGAGCTGGTGCCCTGAAT
>ERZ827516.2865-NODE-2865-length-11677-cov-6.961194_pt1 | contig 11677 bp, 8 predicted proteins | sample MGYA00519703_ERZ827516 | MGnify/ENA primary metagenome ERZ827516 (study PRJEB31778, sample SAMEA3449337) | human gut metagenome | biome: human gut; feature: human-associated habitat; material: faeces | place: United Kingdom | collected 2010/2012 ...
CAACAACGACGACCGCCGCCAGTGGCGGAAACAGGGAGTCGCTGTTGGGGCAGCGACCAGTAAGGCGCAAGCGAAGTGCTGCGGATGCTGGGTGCCGCAACCCGGCCTTGTCTGCGAAGCAGACTGAGAGGTTGGATGAAGGCACTCCTTCCCTGAAACGCAGAAAGCTCCCCATACCCTCACGGGCATGAGGAGCTTTTTCTTATTTTTTCTCTTTTTCCGGCACCAGCGCACACACCAGCCGCACCATCCACGGCAAAAAAGGCAGCCAGAGCAGGGCGCAGCAGATGTTGAAGGCGGTGTGGGCGTTGGCGATTTGCCGGGAAATGACTTCCAGCTCCGGACCTTTGGGGGAGATAAACTCCACCAGCCGGACGAACCAGGGCAGCAGCATCGCCGCCAGCAGACTCCCGCTGAGGTTAAAGCAGCTGTGGGCCAGTGCGGCGCGGGCGGCGTCCTTCCCCTGCCCGATGCAGGCCAGCAGGGCCGTGACCGTCGTGCCGATGTTGTCGCCCAGAAGGACCGGCACCGCCCCGGCAAGGCCCAGCACGCTGTGGATGCCGTCCGGCCCGGCCTGACAGGCCACGCTCTGCAGCAGCGCGATGGTGGCCGAACTGCTCTGCACCACCATGGTCATGGAGAGGCCCAGCAGGATGCCCAGAAGCGGCGACTCCTTCACCCGGGTCATCCAGTCGAGAAAGACCGCCTGCCCGGCCAGCGGCTGCAAAGCCCGGCCCAAAATGTCGATGCCCTCGAAGAGCAGCCCAAAGGAGAACACCGCCTCTCCCACGGCCTGCCAGCGGGGCCTGCGGGCCGCGAAGTCGAGGAGGAAGCCCAGAAACAGCACCGGGTACGCCAGCGTCTGGACATCGAAGGCGATGAGCTGTGCCGTCATGGTGGTGCCGATGTTGATGCCGTAGATGACGGCCACCGCCCGGGGCAGTTCCAGCAGCCCGGCGCTGACGAAGCCGATGACCATTACTGTGGCTGCCGAGCTGCTTTGGAGCACTGCCGTCACGGCCAGCCCGGTGAGGACACCCAGCAGCGGCGTGGCCGTCAGCCGGGCCAGCAGCCGCTTCATGGCGTCGCCCGCCGCCCGCTGCAAGGCGCGGCTCATCCTGTCCATCCCGTAGAGGAACATCGCCAGCCCGCCGAACAGCGCAAAGAGCATCTCCGTCCCCCGCTCCATCCGCACACCCCCTTGTCCAACAATGTATGAGGGGTGGACGGGCGGTATGACGGGAAGGCTTCTTCTCTGTACAACCTCTCAGTCTGCTTCGCAGACAAGGCCGGGTTGCGGCAGCGCGTTAGCGCTGACGGAGAGGTTGGACTACGGAGAATTTGCTCTGAGACCCGCGCGTTATCTGATAAAGTGACATTTTTCTCACGCATCATCGTTCAAAACCCCACTTTATCAGGGTGATAAACTGAGGCTTGCTGATAAAGTGGGTCACTTTATCAATCAGGGTCACTTTATCAAGTTGATAAAGTGACGTTTTATGATTATAGTACGTTATTTTTTGGTCACTTCATCACATGATCTACCTCAGTAGAGCGTGTTACTTCATCAGCCCCATCGTCCATGCCCGGACCAGCAGGCCCAGCAGGACGACGGCCAGCAGCACCACGGTGAGAGCACGGCTCTGGGTGCGTTGACGCTTCTTGCGGCGGGCCGTGGTCTGCATATTTTGGCGGCTGCGGCTGTTCCGGCCAGAGGTATTCCGGCTGCGGCTGGATGTCCCCCGGCCCGAAGCGGCACGATTCCCGCCGCTCTGGCGCTTGCGGGATGTGCTTCCGCTTTTCTGGGACTTCTGACGGCGGGGCGCTTCGTCCTCAGCCTTCTTCTGAGGCTCGATGGTCTCCGACGCGCCGCAGCGGGACAGAAAGTCCTCCGCCATCCGGTAATACTTCTCGAGGTCGCCGGTGGTCAGGGCCGTTCCCTCATAGCCCGCTTCCAGCTCCTCCACGGCCTCGTTGAACCGGATCGCCGCCTGTGCGGCTGCGGTCCTGTCGGAGGCGTGGGCGGCCTCGTTGCGGGCCATCCGCACCGCGTTGCAGGCGCGGCGGGCCGCTGCAGGGTGGGGCGTATTGCCCAGCAGGTCCAGAGGCCGGGCGGCGTCCTTTTCCGGGTCCAGCAGGATGCGCATACAGAGGGTGGTATCCAGCTGCTGCCAGCCGGTGCGGCCATTCAGCTCCGGCAGGCGCTCGTAGTAGTCGGGGCTCTCCTTCTGGCGCTGGGCCAGATGCTTCATCAGGGCGTCCACGCTGTGAGCGCCGGGCTTTTCCTCCCAGTGCCAGCGCAGCAGCTTCCGGCTGATGTCGTCGCAGGCCGCTTTGATCTCGAACGCGGCCTGCAAAGCTTCGTCAGGCATAATCATCTCTCCTTGTTAAACCTCTCCGTCACGCCTACGGCGTGCCACCTCCCCTCGGTATGGGCAACAGCGACGACCACCGCCAGTGGCGGAAGCAGGGAATCGCTGTTGGGGCAGCGGCCAGCAAAATGCAAGCAAAGCGCAGCGGATGCTGGGTGCCGCAACCCGGCCTTGTCTGCGAAGCAGACTGAGAGGTTATTCCTTAAATTAAAAGCGGAGGAAGCCTCTGCCTCCTCCGCCGTACATCCTATTTTACATCATGAACTGAGAATACACGAAGCCGCACAGGGCGATGCCCGCACACACGATGGCGGTGATGGGCGGCACCCAGCGGATGAGCGTCTCAGCGATGCTGTCGCGGGGGTCTTCCTCTTCGCAGTCGTCCTCCTCGTCCAGCGGCTTTGCCTGCAGGCGGGACGGCGCGGCGGCGGGAGTCGAGGGTACCACACGGGTGCCGTACTTCTCCACCTCTTCGTCCGGCGCAAAGGACTTGGCCGGGCGCACCGGCTCCGGCTGGCGGGGCAGAACGCGGGTTGCCTCCTGCTCCGGGGCGCGGGACACCACGCGGGTCGCGTCCATCTCAGCGGCAGGCGCATAGCCGGGCGCAGGCTCCGCCGCCCGGGGCGGGATGATACGGGTGGCTTCCTCCTGAGCCGCACCCACGATACGGGTAGGCTCCTCAGCAGGCGCAGCCGGGCGTACCGGCTGCGCCGCAGGCTGCGGCTCGGGCTGGCGCACCGGGGCTTCCGGCTGCAACAGGGTGTTCAGCGCGTTCTGCAAAAGGATGCGGTCGCTGCCGCACTCGGAGCAGTAGACGGTGTCCTCTTCCTTCGGGTGGAAGGCACCGCAGGCGCAGTACCAGCCGTTCTCGAAGACCTGGGGCATGAACTTCATGCCGGTGCGGTTCATCCGGGCTTCGAGGGCCTTCTGCATCTCGACGCTCAGGCGGCGGGGGGCCGGCAGGCGCACCCGCTTGATGCTCTCGAGGTGGACGACCTTATTGCCGCTGTAGACATTGCACAGGGTAACGTCCACGCTGGTGATGGCCTTCTGGGTGACAAAGACGGCATCGTCCATGCCGAAGCTCTCGCCGGGCTTTGCGGTAAGGTCACGGTACTCGAACTCGTCCTCACAGAGGATGACGCCGTCCACGCCCTTGCACTTGAAGTGGATCTCCAGTGCCGTCAGGGTCACGCGGGAAATGTTCTTAAAGGTCAGACAGACCGCGTGTTCGCCGCTGACTTCGCCCTTGAGCAGCTCCACGCAGACGAACTGCACCGGGCTGCCCGGGGTGTAATAGTTGGCCCGTGTCCGCGCGACCGGTTCAAAATTTTCCTCCACAACACTCTCCCCTTTCTCTTGGTTTACTGGTTGACTTCGCCTTCATCCGGCGTTTCGGGGGCCGGGGCTTCCTGCGGGGCGGCATCCACTGCCTCAGCAGGTTCGGCAGGCTCCGCAGCCTCTGCGGTCTCGGCCTGTTCCACAGGCTGGACAGCGGGCTGATCCTCGGCGGGCTTTGCGTCGGGGTCCTCACGCGGGGTCAGGGTCTCGCCTGCCATCACGGCGTTGAACTCCTTCTCGTTCAGTTTCTCGCGCTCCATCAGGGCCTGTGCCAGCGCATGGAGCTGGTCGATATGCTCCGTCAGGGTGCGGCGGCAGGTCTCGTAGGCCTCGTCGATGATGTCCCGCATCTCGCTGTCGATCTCAGCAGCGGTGGTCTCGCTGTAGCCCTTGCCCTGACCGAGGTCGCGGCCCAGGAAGGTCTCCTCCTGAGAGGTGCCGTAGACCACAGGGCCAAGGCGCTCAGAGAAGCCGTACTTGGTGATCATCTGGCGGGCGATGTTCGTCGCCTGCTGCAGGTCGTTGGACGCACCGGTGGAGATGTCGTCCAGGATAAGCTGCTCGGCTACGCGGCCGCCCAGACTGGACACGATGTCCTCGAACATCTCGCCCTTGGTGACGTAGCTGCGGTCTTTCTCGGGCAGATACATGGTGTAGCCGCCGGCCTGACCGCGGGGGATGATGGTGATCTCATGCACACGGGGGTGGTGCTTGCAGTAGAAGCCCGCCACAGCGTGGCCTGCCTCGTGGTAGGCGGTGAGCTTTTTCTCTTCGGGGGTGACGACCCGGCTCTTCTTCTCGGGGCCGGCCATGACCTTCATGGAAGCCTCTTCGATGTCCTCCATCGTAATGGCCTTGCGGCTGCGGCGTGCAGCCAGCAGAGCGGCCTCGTTGACGAGGTTCTCGAGGTCAGCGCCCGCAAAGCCTGCGGTGCGCTGTGCGATGACCTTGAGGGAGACATCCGGGGCGAGGGGCTTGTTCTTGGTGTGGACTTTCAGGATCTCCTCGCGGCCCTTGACGTCGGGCAGGCCGACGTAGACCTGACGGTCGAAGCGGCCCGGGCGGAGCAGGGCCTTATCGAGGATGTCGGCACGGTTGGTGGCCGCCATGACGATGACGCCATCGTTGGCCTCGAAGCCGTCCATCTCGACCAGCAGCTGGTTCAGGGTCTGCTCGCGCTCGTCGTGACCGCCGCCGAGACCGGCACCGCGCTGACGGCCCACAGCATCGATCTCATCAATGAAGATGATGCAGGGCATGGTCTTTTTTGCCTTGTCGAAGAGGTCGCGCACACGGGATGCGCCGACGCCGACGTACATCTCGACGAAGTCAGAGCCGGAGATGGAGTAGAACGGCACACCGGCCTCACCGGCGCAGGCGCGGGCCAGCAGGGTCTTGCCGGTACCCGGAGGGCCGACGAGCAGCACGCCGTGAGGGATGCGTGCGCCCAGAGAGTTGAACTTGTCGGGGCTCTTGAGGAACTCCACGACCTCTTTCAGCTCTTCCTTCTCTTCGTCTTCACCGGCCACATCGGCAAAGGTGGCGGTCTTCTTGTTCTCGTGCTCGTCCTTGACCTTGGCTTTGCCGACATTCATGATGCCGCCGCCACCGCCGACGCCGCCCCGCATCATCGAGAACAGCAAAAAGCCGGTGCAGCCCAGCATCCCCAGATAGAAGATGATCTCCATCCAGGGGATGGTCTCCTTGAGAGAGGTGTAGTCGTAGGTCATGGGCGCGTCGGGGTTCGCCGCGTCGTAGGACTCGATATACTTGTCCACGTTCTCGATGAAAACGTAGGCATAGGGCAGTTTATAGCGGACGGTGACGGTGCCGTCGTCCTCCTGCACTGCGCCGGTGGACCCCGACGAGGAGGAGAACATCCCGCTCAGCAGACCGCCGGTAGACTGCACCGTGCTCTGGGTGGAGGAGACGTCCGGCAGGGGCAGGTCGCCTTCCTTCAGGTTCAGGGTGATGACGCTGGTGTTGCGGTCCAGCGTGAAGGCCGTGACCTGATTGTGCTCAAAGTAATGGACGACGGTGGAGTAGCTCATGGTCGAGCCGCTGGTGCTGCCCGACCCGCTGCCCATCACCGACCAGACCATCAGCACGGCGGCCAGCGCCAGTGCGAGGATGAGCGGATTGATACGAGGTCTCTTAGGTTGCAAAAGGATCAACTCCAGTTCTGGTTTTATTTCTTACTTTTCGTAGACGCTGGGTTTGAGTACGCCGATGTAGGGCAGGTTGCGGTACTTCTCGTCGTAGTCGAGGCCGTAGCCCACCACGAACTCGTCCGGCACCGCGAAGCCCTCGTAGTCCGGGGCGATGTCGGCCTTGCGGCGGCTGGGCTTGTCGAGGATGGTGCAGATCTTCACCGAGTTCGGGTTGCGCATCTTGAGCATCGGCACGAGGTTCGACAGGGTGATGCCGGTGTCGAGGATGTCCTCCACGATGAGCACATCCTTGCCGGAGAGGTCGCCGTCCAGGTCCTTGATGATCTTGACGAGGCCGGTGCTGGTGGTGTTGCCGCCGCCGTAGCTGGACACCACCATGAAGTCGATGCTGCACGGGATGCTCACAGCGCGCATCAGGTCAGCCATAAAGACCACCGAGCCCTTGAGGATGGAGACGAGAACGAGGTTTCTGCCCTCATAGTCTTTGCTGATCTGAGCGCCCAGCTCAGCCACTTTCGCTTTTAGCTCCTCTTCCGAAACGAGGACCTTCAAAATATCGTCATTCATGCTCATGATTCGATTCCTCCAAAATTTTCTAGTTCCACCTGCAGCAGCTGCCCGGTGTCCGGCCCGGGGGCCAGCCCATCGGCAAAGCCCTCTCCGCAGACCCACAGCACCTGTCTGCCTGCCGCCAGCAGCGGCAGCGTGTCCCGTTCCCGGGGCGGGATGCCCGCCTCGTTCATCCATTTGCGCAGCTCCCGGTCTACCCCCCGCCCGGCCGGACGGAAGCGGTCGCCGGGCTGACGGCAGCGCAGCCGCAGAACAGGACATATCGAGTTTATTTTAGCATAATCTGCCTGATTTTTTAAGTCTTTTTTATGAACACCCTGTGTTTTTTCTTCAAAACAGGCCGAAACCACCCGGATATGCAGCTTTCTGCCGCCGGGCAGCGGATAATCGCCGCCCTCCGGCAGGGATACTTCAAATTTCGGATAGTCCGCTTTTTCGCCCTGCCGACGGGTGTTTTTATCGGCTTCCTCCCGCCAGAGCACGCCGTCCCGGGCGCAGAAGCGGACGGCGTCGGTGAGCTGCACCGCGCCGCTGCCCTTTTCCACGAGGTCAGCCAATAAGCGGATATATTTTTCCTCCGCGTCCCGCACCGGCTCCACAAGGCTGTGGAGGGCCATGTCGAGGATGAGCGGGTCAGTCTGCCGCAAAGGCTCTGACATCCACACGGGCTGGCCGCTGCGCAGGGCGTATCCCGCCCCGCCGGGCAGGCTTTTTGCGTCCGTTGCCCGGGCCGAAGCCAGCAGCGCATCCGCCTGCCGGGCGAAGTATTCGTCCGCCTTGGCGGCTTTCTCACAGAAGCGGGCCAGATTGCGCTCGGCGGCGCTGTTGACCCCGCAGAGGGCGGGCAGTGCGCCGTGGCGCAGACGGTTGCGGGCGTAGTCGTCGGCGTCGTTGGTCTCGTCGGTGACCCAGCGTTCGCCGCAGGCGCGGCAGACGGCCTCGGTGTCGGCCCTCGTCAGGCAGAGCAGAGGCCGCAGATAGCCCGGGCGGCTGGGCCGGATGCCCGCCGCGCCGTGGAGGCCGGTGCCTCTGGCCAGCCGGAACAGCAGCGTCTCAGCCTGGTCACTCCCAGTATGGGCAGTTGCGACGGCATCTATCCCGTCGGCCAGCACCCGCTCAAAGCAGGCATACCGCAGACGGCGCGCCCAGTCCTCCCCCGCCCGGGGCTTTCCTGCCTCGGCTTCCAGCTCAGCGGCATGGAACACCCGCAGCGGCAGGCCCAGCCGGGCGCAGACCTCCCGGACGAAGGCTTCGTCCCGGTCCGCCGTCTCCCCCCGCAGGCCGTGGTTGACGTGGCAGACCGTGAGGGCGATGCCCCTTTCCTCGGCCAGCGGGCGCATGAGGCAGAGCAGGGCCATGCTGTCGGCCCCGCCCGAAACAGCCAGCGCGAGATGCTTTTTGCCGTCCAGCAGCTTTTCCCGGGCGCAGAAGCCGCGCACCGTCTGTAAGATCTCTTCGTAGTTCATCAGCGTTTGAAGTCCACATCCATAAAGCGGGTGTGGGCGCCGTCCCAGCCCAGCGGCACCGTGCTGGTCTCGCCGTGACGGTTCTTTGCCACGATGCACTCGGCGGTGTCGGCGTCCACCTCCGCGCCGTCGGGGTTCTGGCTGGCGTAGTAGGAGTCACGGTACAGGAAGAGGACGCAGTCGGCGTCCTGCTCGATGGAGCCGGAGTCGCGCAGGTCAGACAGCTGGGGGCGGTGGCTGGAGTTGTTGCCCTGCTTTTCCACCGCACGGGACAGCTGGCTCAGAGCGATGATCGGCACGTTCATCTCTTTGGCCATAATTTTGAGGTTTCGGGTGATGGAGCTGATCTCCTGCACGCGGTTCTCGCTGCGCTGGCCGCTGGTCATCAGCTGCAGATAGTCGATGACGATGAGGCCCACGTTGGGGCGGGCGGGGTCCTGATTGACCCGGCGGATCTTCGCCTTCATCTCGGTGATGGTGATGCCCGAGGTGTCGTCCATATAAATCGGTGCGTCGTGCAGTTTTTCGGTGGCGAGGGCCAGATACTCCCAGTCCTCGGCCCGGAGCGCACCGGTGCGGAACGCCTGACTGTCGATGCCCGCTTCAGCGGAGAGGATGCGGTTGGTCAGCTGCTCCTTCGTCATTTCGAGGCTGAAGATGGCCACCGGCACCTTCTGCTGCATAGCCACGCGGGTAGCGATGTTCAGCGCGAAACTGGTCTTGCCCATACCGGGGCGGGCAGCGAGGATGATGAGGTCGCCGCGGCCAAGGCCGGTGAGGACGGTGTCCAGCAGCCGGAAGCCGGTGGGGATGCCCTTATACTTGTCGGCGTCGGGGCCGCTGATCTTTTGCAGATTTGTCAGAGTCTCCACCATGCTGGAAGAAAGGGGCGTCAGGGCGCTGGAATCGCGGCCGGAGCGAATCTCATAGATGCGCTGCTCGGCGTTTTCCAGCAGCAGGTCGGCGTCGGGCTCGTCGCCCGCGTCCTGCAAAATGTCCTTTGCGACACCCATCAGCTGGCGCACCAGATACTTTTCCTGCACGATCTGCGCATACGCCTTGACGTTGGAGATGCTGGGGACCGTCTCGGCGAGGCCGGTCAGGTAGACTTTCGCCTCGTCGGCGCTGGGGAACACGCCGTCCGAGATGACGGCGTCCAGCAGGGTGACGAAGTCGATGGTCTGGTCGCTGGTAAAGAGGCGGAGCATCTCGGAGTAGATCTGAGCGTTCTGCCGGGTGTAGAACATCTCGGGCCGGATGATCTCGACGAGGTCGGTCAGGGTCTCGGGTTTCAGCAGCACCGCGCCCAGCACGCTCTGCTCTGCCTGCATATTGTAGGGCAGGTTGATGCCCACGCTCTCGAGGTTGAGTTCGTTATAATGTCGTTCGTTCGGCATGGTCGTTATCCTTCTGCTTTATTTATATAAATGCCGTAAAGCCAAAAAGCGCCCCCTGCCGAGAGGGGGCGCAGATAGCGGTCAAATCAGGCCTGCTCCACTTCTACCTGGACCTTGAAGGAAGCCACGACACCGACATGGAGGCGGACTTTGCCGTTGAAGACGCCCGCGTCCTTGATGTCCTTGGTCTCCAGCTCGATCTTCTTCTTGTCGATGGGAGAACCGGCCAGCTGGGCCAGAGCCTCAGCGACTTCCTTGCCGGTGACCTTGCCGTGCAGACGGCCGGAGGCACCGCCCTTGGCCTTGATGACCACGGTCTTGCCCTCGAGCTTCGCGGCCACAGCCTGAGCGGCGGCCACGTTCTCAGCCTCGTGGAAGTCGGCAGCGGCCTCCTTGCCCCGGGCGATATTCACCGCGCTGGCGTCGGCCACAGCGGCCAGCTTGCGCGGGAACAGAAAGTTGCGGGCGTAGCCGTCGGAGACCTCGTGGATCTCGTCCTTCTTGCCAATGCCCTTGACGTCCTGCTTCAGAATCACTTTCATGATAGTATCCCTCACTTCTCACCGGGAAACCGGTGGATTTCTATGGTTAGTATACAGCAATCGGGCTGTTACGTCAACGCTTACGCCAGCTCCCTGCCCACGACGTCCAGCGCCACCTCGATGACCTTATCCATGTCGTAGTACTTGTACTCGCCCAGACGTCCGCCGAAGATGACCCCCGGCTCGGCGTCAGCCAGCTTCTTGTACTCGGCGTAGAGCGCGCCGTTCTTCTCGTCGTTCACCGGGTAGTAGGGCTCATCGCCGGGCTTCCACTCGGCGCTGTACTCGCGGCTGATGACGGTCTTGGGCTGGGTGCCGAACTCAAAGTGCTTGTGCTCGATGATGCGGGTGTAGGGCGTCTCGGCGTCGGTGTAGTTGACGACGGCGTTGCCCTGATAGTTGTCGGTGTCCAGCGTCTCCGTCTCAAAGCGGACGCTGCGGTACTGCAATGCGCCCAGCTTGTAGCCGAAGTAGGCGTCCACCGGGCCGGTGTAGACGACCCTGTCGGCCAGCTTGTCCAGCTCTGCCTTCTCGGCCAGATAGTCCACGCCCAGGCGCACTTCCACGCCGTCCAGCATCTTCTCCACCATGGCGGTATAGCCGCCGTTAGGGATGCCCTGATACAGGGCGTTGAAGTAGTTGTCGTCGTAGGTAAAACGGACGGGCAGGCGCTTGATGATGAAAGCGGGCAGCTCGGTGCAGGGGCGGCCCCACTGCTTGCCGGTGTAGCCTTTGATGAGCTTTTCGTAAATGTCCGTGCCCACCAGACTGATGGCCTGCTCCTCAAGATTTTTCGGGTCGGTGATGCCCGCTTCCCGCTTCTGCTCCTCGATTTTTGCCTTGGCCTCGGCGGGGGTCACCACACCCCACATCCTATTGAAGGTGTTCATATTGAAGGGCAGATTGTAGATCTCGCCGTGATAGTTGGCAACGGGGCTGTTGGTGTAGCGGTTGAACTCTGCGAACCGGTTCACATACTGCCACACTGCCTTGCTGCTGGTGTGGAAGATGTGGGCCCCATAGCGGTGGACCTGTATGCCCTCCACTTCCTCGGTGTAGATATTTCCGGCAACGTGGCCGCGCTTATCAATCACAAGGCATGTTTTGCCCGCCTTTTTTGCTTGCTGGGCAAACACCGCACCGTAAAGGCCTGCGCCTACGATGAGATAATCGTAATGGTTCATCCCTGCTTCTCCTTTTTTCTGGATTCAGGTTCATTTTTGGAGAGCGGCTTCTTCTGGCTCTCACGGTACTGGTCAATGGCGGTCTGGATGCGTGCCCGGGCTGCCTCGGGGGTGATATGTTTGAGCTGGGCCGCTGCCATAGTCTGGTGGCCGCCGCCGCCCAGACTTTCCATGATGACCTGAACATTGACCGCTCCCAGACTGCGGGCGGAAATATTCACGCCGCTCCCCACCTGCACGGCCACAAAGCTGGCCTCCACATTCTGGATGGTCAGCAGGTCGTTGGCTGCCTGCGCAATGGCCACACGGGCCTCGGGGGGCACCTCGCCGCTGACGGAAATGGCACAGTTGCGGTACATCTGGGCAGCCTCCACAAGGTCTGCCTTGGCGTTGTACTCCACCATGGTCACATCAAAGAGCTGGCGCACCCGCTCCGTCTCCGCACCGTAACGGCGCAGAGCGGCGGCAGCTTCAAACGTGCGCACACCGGTATGCAGGGTGAAGTCCCGGGTATCCAGCATAATGCCCGAGAGCAGGCCCTCTGCCTCTACCCGGCTGGGCTTGTCGTCCCGGTCGCCCACATACTGCAAGAACTCCGTGACCAGCTCACTGGCCGAGGATGCATAGGGCTCGT
>ERZ827516.2867-NODE-2867-length-11672-cov-3.355341_pt1 | contig 11672 bp, 8 predicted proteins | sample MGYA00519703_ERZ827516 | MGnify/ENA primary metagenome ERZ827516 (study PRJEB31778, sample SAMEA3449337) | human gut metagenome | biome: human gut; feature: human-associated habitat; material: faeces | place: United Kingdom | collected 2010/2012 ...
CACGTAATAAGTATGCTTTAAATATTGACTTAAGAATTGAACCTCCAATGTTTAAAGTACCTGGTAGTACAACTCATAAAGTTGCTTCATGGTTAATGCATGAAAAAGCTCCAAAAGTTGAAATGCCAGTTGAATTAAAAAACAGATTAGAAAAAATGAAAAAGGAGGGTGTTGAATAATGGAAAATAAAGAACCTATCCTTGTCGTTAAAGATTTAAAACAACATTTTAAAATTAATCGTAACTTTACTGTAAAAGCAGTTGATGGTATTTCATTTGATATTATGCCAGGTGAAACTTATGGTTTAGTAGGTGAATCTGGTTCAGGTAAATCAACTACTGGTAGAAGTATTATTCGTTTATATAAACCAACTTCTGGATCAATTGTTTTCAATGGAAAAGAAATTGGTGGAAAATTAAATAAGGAAACATCTAAAGAATTACATACAAAGATGCAAATGATTTTCCAAGATCCAATGGCTTGTTTAAATCCAAGAAAGAAAGTCATTGATATCATCGGTCAAGGATTAGATATTCATAAATCTTATTCTTCTATGGAAGAAAGAAATGAAAAAATCTATGAAATGCTTGAACTTGTTGGTTTATCAAGAGAACATGCTTCACGTTATCCACATCAATTCTCAGGTGGACAAAGACAACGTATTGGTATTGCAAGAGCATTAATTATGAATCCAGATTTAATTATTGCTGATGAAGCAATCTCAGCGTTAGATGTATCGATTCAAGCACAAGTTGTAAACTTGATGAAAAAGATTCAAAAAGAAACAGGAATTGCTTATTTATTCATTGCACATGACTTATCAATGGTTAAATATATTAGTGATAAAATTGGGGTATTACATTTAGGACATTTAGTAGAAACAGGGACTACTGAAGAAATCTTTGATAATCCAATTCATCCATATACAAAATCATTATTAAGTGCTATTCCTCATCCTAATCCACGTGTAGAAAAAGTACGTAAATCATTTACTTACGATTATAAAGAAAGTGGAGTCGATTATACAAAAGGTACTGAACATTTAGTAGATGGAACTCATTATGTTTTAGCTACTGATGAAGAATTTGAAAAATGGACAAAAAAATAGTTTAGGAAGCACTTAAGAAGACAACCTAAAATATTGTAAGAATATCTTCAAAAAAAGAGAACGAATGCGAAATGTTGTTCTCTTTTTATATAAATAAAAAATAATACAAAATAAAAAGGTTGTTATGAAATTATTTATTATTGAATTTCGTAACAACCTTTTTTGATAATTTCTTTCAATTTTTATTAATAATAATTGTGAAATTGAAAGCTTTTTTCGATTTAATTGTAAATGCTTACAGAAGATTGACTTACAAGTTGTTGTTAATTATGATGAAGATGTCTTCTAGATAAGAAGATAATTAATTTGAATCTTTTAACCGGTGAAAAGAGGAAATATGATGATTATTGACAAAATGAAAACATTAGACCATTTAACAATTCAAGAAAAGTATTTAGTGGATTATATAATAAATAATCAAGAAGATATTTTAAAAAAGAATATTAATGAACTGGCAAAATTAAGTTATACCAGTAGTGCAACGATTTCTAGGTTGTGTAAGAAACTGGGATTTAATGGATATAAAGAATTTAAATATCAATATGCGGCTGAATATTCTCATTTACTTGAATTGAAAAATGATTTTAAAATTGAACCTTTTTCAAGTGAGAGTTCAATTGATGATGCTTTAAATAAAATCGAACTTTTACATAAAAGAGCGATAGAGTATACAAAAAGTTTACTAGATAGACAAGTTATAGAAAGAATTTATCAACTTATTAAAAATGCTAAATATATTGAAATTTATGGAACTGGTATTAATTTTTCTTTAGCAGAAATTTATAGTTTGAATTTTGAAGAAGAAGGGGTTATTTCTAAAGCATATAACAGTTTAAATCCAATGCATCTTCAATACTTAAAGCAAAGGAAACCAAATGATACAGTTTGCATTTATTTAACACATACAGGTCAAAATAAGGAAATGTTAAAAATAGCAAAGGATATTCGCAAATATCATGCTAAATCAATTGTGATTTGTGATCATAAAAAAAGAGAAATTTGTAAATATTGTGATGAAACAATTGTAATTATGACCACTCAAAATACAACTGAACTATCTAATGCTGTTTATATTGCTTCTTTACAGTATGTTTTTAATATATTTACTTCGTTAAAATTAATAAGTAATTATTCTTATTTAGAAGAAACAACAAAAGCAGTTGATAAATTTAAAATGGGAGAATGATTATGAATAAAAGTTTTCTATGGGGTGGTGCTGTTGCTGCTAATCAATACGAAGGTGGCTATCAAGAAGGACATAAAGGATTAAGTGTAACCGATGTTATGTCAGCTGGTGATGTTGATCACCCTCGAGAAATTTCTTATGAAATATTAGATGATAAATATTATCCTAACCATTATGGAATTGATTTTTATCATCATTATAAAGAAGATATTAAATTATTTGCTGAAATGGGCTTTAAATGTTTCCGTTTAAGTATTTCATGGCCACGGATCTATCCTCAAGGTGACGAATTAGAGCCTAATGAAGAAGGGTTAGAGTATTATGATCATGTTTTTGATGAATGTTTAAAATATGGAATAGAGCCTATTGTTACTTTATCTCATTTTGAAATGCCTCTTTATTTAGCAAAAAAATATGGTGGTTGGAGAAATAGACAATTAATTACATTCTTTGAAAGATATGCGATTACATGTTTTAAAAGATATAGCAAAAAGGTCAAATATTGGATGACATTTAATGAAATTAATAATCTTATAGATACCGATAATCCTTTTAATGCTTGGACTGGAGCAGGTGTTTTATATGAAGATAATGAAAATATTGAACAAACAATGTATCAAATATCTCATTATCAGTTTGTTGCAAGTGCTAGAGCAGTTCAAAGAGCCAAAGAAATTAATGCTTCTATGCAAGTAGGTTGCATGTTGCATTTTGGCCCAATTTATCCTTCTTCTTGTAATCCACAAGATATTCTTGCAGGAATTAAAGCAATGGATAAGAGGTATTTCTTTAGTGATGTTCATGTAAGGGGATACTATCCAACCTATACTTTAAAAAAGTGGGAAAGGAGTAATATTCAATTAGATATAACTGATGAAGATTTAAAAGATTTAAAACGAGGTACTGTGGATTATATAGGGTTTAGTTATTATAAATCAACGATTGCAGAATATGATAAAATACAAGACTTTATTGAAGTGCAAAATCCATTGTTAAAGAAAAGTGATTGGGGTTGGGCTATTGATCCTACAGGATTAAGGATTATTTTAAATGAAGTTTATGAAAGATATCAAAAACCAATGTTTATTGTTGAAAATGGTTTTGGAGCTTATGATAAATTAGAAAATGGAATCATTAATGATGATTATCGCATTGATTACTTAAGAAACCATATTTCAGAAATGAAAAAAGCAATTGAGTTAGATGGTGTAGAAGTCATGGGATATACTCCTTGGTCAGCAATCGATATTGTAAGTGCTTCTACTGGTGAATTGGCAAAAAGATATGGATTTATCTATGTTGATTTAGATGACCAAGCTAAAGGTAGTGGAAGAAGATATCGAAAAGCTTCTTTTGAATGGTATAAAAGAGTTATTTCATCAAATGGTGAAATTTTATAGGAGATAAATAATATGAACAAATTTATAAATGAAACATTAGTTATTTATATATCGAAGTTTACAAATACAAAAGTTATAAAGGCTTTAAAGGATGGAATGATGTTTTCTTTACCGTTTTTAATGATAGGATCATTGTTCCTGTTGATTGCCAACTTACCAATTGAATCAGTAAGTAAAGTAATTAGTGAAAGTGGAATAGGAGATGTATGTTCTCAAGTATATTCTTCTACGTTTTCATTAATGGCCTTCTTTACAGTAATAGGAATTACTTATTCTTATTTGAAGAATGATCAAGTAATAACAGCTATAAATGGCGCTTTAACTGGTTTAGCAGCTTTTATTTTATTAACTCCATCTTCTAAGGTATTAGACAGTGGGGAATCAGTTACAGGAATTATTTCTAAAGATTGGACTGCTGGTCAAGGAATGATTTGTGCTATTTTAATTGGTTTTTTAGTTGGATATATTTATTCTTTATGTGTAAAAAAAGATATTAGCATTAAAATGCCAGATGGTGTGCCTAGTGGTGTTGCAGATTCATTTTCGTCACTATTACCAACTGGAATTATTATTACTATTTGTGCAATTATTTATGCTATATGTCACTTTATATTTAATACAACATTTGCAGAACTTATTTATTCGGTAATTCAAATTCCTTTACAAGGAATTACAGATTCGTTCTTTGGGGTTATTATTATGACGGTTGTTATGTCTTTATTATGGTGGACAGGCGTCCATGGTGGTTCTATATGTGGAGGAATTCTTTCACCAATTTTACAAGCAAATATGGCAGCTAATCAAAAAATTATAGATTCAGGATTGCCTCTTACAATTCAAAATGGTGGACATATTTTTACACAACAATTTTGGGACAATTTCTTATGTATGTCTGGTGCTGGAATTGTGATTGGGTTAGTGATTTATATTACATTTTTTGCCAAATCAAAGTCATTACGTAGCTTAGGTAAATTATCCATTGTACCTAATATCTTTAACATTAATGAACCAATTATTTTTGGGACACCAATTGTACTTAATATATATTTATTAATTCCATTTGTTCTTGTTCCTTTAATTATAGGTATAAGTAGCTACTTATTAATGTATATGGGAATTTTACCATTATTTAGCGGGGTTATGGTTCCTTGGACAACACCACCAATTATATCAGGATTTTTGATTGGTGGATGGCGTGTTGCATTATGGCAATTTGTGATGATTGTTGTATCTTTTGTTATTTATTTACCATTTATTAAAAAAATAGATACTTTGGAATTAAATAAAGAAAATCAAAAGTAAATTATAAGAAATACAAATATTTAATCTTAATATCAAAAAGTCGTGAAAAATCACGGCTTTTTTTGTAATGCTACTAAGTTAAGAAATTAAGTTAATACTTTTGCTTTATTTATTGTCTAAGAAATCCACACGATTTTTTGTTATTGCTTATTCAGAAGCAGTATTTTTTAAAATATAAAGCAAGATTTGAACTTGTTTTTCCATCATAGTAAGTGAACAATATTCATAAGGTCCATGGTAGTTAAAACCACCCGTACCAAGATTAGGACAAGGAAGTCCTTTGAATGTTAAACGTGCGCCATCTGTACCACCACGAATTGGTGAACAATAAGCATCCAAACCATTTTCTTTAATGGCAGCTAAAGCTTGTTCAACAATGAACATATGATCTTTTAGAGCTTCTTTCATGTTTAAATAACTTTCTGTAATCGTTACTTCAACAATTTGATAACCATATTTTTTATTTAAGAACTCTGCAATATCTTTAAAATCTTGACATTGTTTATTTGCTTGTTGTAAGTCATGATTACGAATAATATATTCAGCAACTGTTTCTTCACAAGTTCCTTGAATCGAGTGAAGGTGATTAAATCCTTCATAACCATCTGTTGATTCAGGGCGCATATGCACAGGTAAAAGTGAATCAAATTCATAGGCAACACGCGTTGAATTGATCATTTTATTTTTAGCACTTCCTGGATGAATACTTCTTCCATGGACTTTCACTTCGGCACTAAATGCGTTAAAGTTTTCATATTCAACAATGTGAATATCTCCACCATCAATGGTATAAGCATATTGTGCATTGAAGTAATCAACATTAAAGTGATCACTACCATGTCCAATTTCTTCATCAGGTGTAAAAGCAATTTGAATATCATTATGTTTAAATTCTGGATGATTATAAATATATTCCACCATTTGCATAATGATCGCAATACCAGCTTTATCATCAGCTCCTAATAAAGTTGTTCCATCTGTAGTAATTAAATCATGATGAATAAGTTGTAAGAGTTGAGGATATTGTTCAGGGTCTAGATAAAGTTCTTTATCTTCATTTAAAATAATTTTTTGACCTTGATAATCTTTGATAATTTGTGGATGAATATCTTTACCACTTGCGTCAGGAGAAGTATCCATGTGGGCAATAAAACCTATGACATCTCCTTGATGATTATTATTACTAGGAATTGTTCCATAAACTACACCAAATTCATCTATTTTTGCGTTTTCAATTCCTAATGATTTTAATTCTTCAACTAAATAATTTCCTAATTTTAATTGTTTTGAAGTTGAAGGAACAGTATGTGAATAACTATCTGATTGTGTGTCAAAACTCACATAATTTAAAAACCTTTCTTTAATTTCCATTTGTCTTCCTCACTTTCTTTTCTATTATACAACGACTTGTAAAGAACTTCTATGAAAAGAGTTTACAAATCTTAAATCGTATGTTACCATACAATTCGCAACCGAACAATATAGGAGGAATGATATGTATAGAGATCCCATTGGACATCGTATTAAGACCATAAATAACCTAATGAGAAAAACAATGGATAAGAAAACAGGTCAGAGGCCTGATCGTGCAACTTTAATGCATTGTTGGATCATTGGGTTTGTTCAAGATAGAGAAGATAGTGGGCTTGATACATTTCCTAAAGATATAGAAAAAGAATTTTCAATCAATCGTTCCACGACATCAGAAATGTTGAAACTGATGTGTAAAAAGGGAATGATTGAACGAGAAGAAGTAGAGTATGATGCAAGATTAAAGAAAATCGTTTTAACAGAATCTTCAAGAAATCATAATCGACAAATTGAAGATAAGATGAAAGAAATGCATCAAAAACTTATTAAAGATTTATCTGAAGAAGAAATAAATACGTTTATTAAAATATCCGATAAATTAATTAATAACATCAAAGAAGATTTATAAATATTCATGAAGTTCGGTAAATGAATAGGAAAGGAAGTCAATTATGGTAAAAACTTTAATGAAACAAATCAAAGAATATAAAAAAGATTCATTACTTACAATGTTATTTGCGGCATTAGAAGTTATCTTAGAAATCATTATTCCTTTATTAATGGCAAGTCTTATTGATAAAGGGATTGAGGCAGGTAATATGTCTAATGTTACAAAATATGGAACATTCATGTTTGTTATTGCAATTGGAACATTATCACTTGGTTTTTTAGCTGGTAACCATGCAGCTAAGGCTTCAACAGGTTTTGCAGCAAATTTAAGAGATGCCATGTATACAAACATTCAAACATTCTCTTTTTCAAACATTGATAAATATAGTACTGCAGGACTTGTAACACGTTTAACGACAGATGTGACAAATGTGCAAATGGCTTATCAAATGATTATCCGTATGTGCATTCGTGCGCCAATGTCACTTATTTGTGCCCTTACCATGGCAATGATGATCAACTTTAGATTAAGTATGATTTTTGTTGTTGCCATTTTTTTCTTAGTAGCTGTGCTTGCAACGATTATGTATCATGCCACAAAATATTTTAATGATGTTTTTCCTAAATATGATACTTTAAATGAAAGTGTTCAAGAAAACGTTGTTGGTATTCGTGTTGTTAAATCATTTGTTAGAGAAATATATGAAAATGAAAAATTTAAAAAAGCGGCACAAAACATTTATAAACTTTTTGTTAAAGCAGAATCCGTTTTATCTTATAATAACCCAGCTATGTTAATAGCTGTTTATGGTTCAATTTTAATGCTTTCATGGTTAGGTGCTAAAGCAATTGTAGGTGGGACTCTTACTACAGGTGAACTTACAAGTTTATTTAGCTATGTTATGAATATTATGATGTCACTTATGATGCTTTCTATGGCATTTGTTATGATTACGATGTCACTTGCTTCGGGAAGACGTATTGCAGAAGTTATTAATGAGCAATCTGATTTAGTCTCTCCTCAAGAAGCTTTAACTGAAGTAAAAGATGGTTCAATTGACTTCAATCATGTTGTTTTTTCTTATAAACATGGTAGTGGAGAAGCGGTCTTAAAAGATGTTGATCTTCATATTAAAAGTGGTGAAACAATTGGAATTATTGGTGGTACCGGAAGTGCTAAAAGTAGTTTGGTCAACCTTATTTCTCGTTTATATGATGTTGACGAAGGTAGCGTTGTTGTTGGTGGACAAGATGTTCGTAATTATGATCTTGAAGTTTTAAGAGATGAAGTTTCTGTTGTCTTACAAAAGAATGTTTTATTTAGTGGAACAATCTTACAAAATTTACGTTGGGGTAATGAAAGTGCAACAGAAGAAGAATGTAAAGAAGCTTGTCGTTTAGCATGTGCTGATGAATTTATTGATCGTTTTGAAGATGGTTATAATACGTATATTGAACAAGGTGGTTCAAACGTTTCAGGTGGACAAAAACAACGTTTATGTATTGCTAGAGCGTTACTTAAAAATCCTAAGATTTTAATTTTAGATGATTCAACAAGTGCTGTTGATACAGCTACAGATGCAAGTATTCAAGAATCATTCAATGAACGTATTCCCGATACAACAAAAATTATTATTTCACAACGTATTTCATCAGTTCAAAATGCAAATCGTATTATTGTTTTAAATGATGGTGTTGTGGATGGTTTCGATACACATGAAAAATTATTAGAAACAAATGAAATTTATCGTACAATTTATGAAACACAAATGAAAGGAAAGGAGGAAGAATAATGAAAGAAGGAACAATGAAACGTTTACTTAAAATGTTATGGAGTAAATATAAAATCCATTTAATTATTGTTTTTCTATGTATTGTAGGAAATGCTTTATTTAATGTTCAAGGAACAATGTTTATGCAAACATTAATCGATGATTATATTGTTCCCCTTTTAAAAAGTTCTTCACCTGACTTTAGTGGATTGTTCCATGCTTTGATTCGAGTAGGTTCACTATATGCTTGTGGTGTTGTTTGTGCCTTTACATTTAACCGTATTATGGTTTATGTAACACAAGGTTTTTTAAGAAATTTAAGAATTAATATGTTTGAACATATGGAATCTTTACCAATTCGTTATTTTGATAGAACACCTCATGGTGATACAATGTCTGTTTATACAAATGATATTGATACCTTAAGACAATTAATTTCACAATCAATTCCTCAACTTATTTCAAGTTGTATGACTATTGTGGCAACATTTGTATCAATGATCATTTTAAATATTCCTTTAACTGTGTTAAGTGTATGTATGCTTATGATCATGCTTGTTGTATCAAGAAAACTTGGATCGTTATCAGGTAAATTCTTCGTTAAACAACAAAGCGATTTAGGTAAAGTTAATGGATATATTGAAGAAATGATTTCTGGTCAAAAAGTTGTTAAAGTTTTTAATCACGAAGATCAATCAATCGCTGATTTTAGAAAATTAAATGATGAATTAAGAGAAAGTGCTTATCAAGCTCATAAATTTGCGAATATCTTAATGCCAGTTACAGTACAACTTGGAAATATTTCCTATATTATTTGTGCAATCGTAGGTGCTATTCTTGCTTTAAATGGACATTTTGCATTAACAATTGGGACACTTGTTGCTTTCTTAACATTGAATAAAAGTTTCAACCAACCTATTGGACAAATTTCTCAACAAATCAATGCTGTTGCCATGGCACAAGCAGGAGCTGGTCGTATCTTTGATTTATTAGATCAAGAAAGTGAAGAAGATCAAGGTGTTGTGACTTTATGTCGTGTAGAAACTGTTGATGGAAAAATGGTTGAAACAGATAAAAGAACAGGACATTGGGCTTGGAAACATCCACGCAAGGATGGACATATTGAACTTGTTGAAATGAAGGGAGACATTCGTCTAGAAGGTGTTGACTTTGGTTATTTTGATGATCGTATGGTTTTACACAATGTAGATGTTTATGCTAATCCTGGTGAAAAAATTGCTTTTGTTGGAGCGACTGGTGCTGGTAAAACAACGATTACAAACTTAATTAATCGATTCTATGATATTCAAAAAGGTTCAATTACTTATGATGGGATTGATATTAAACTCATTAAAAAAGATGATTTAAGAAGATCATTAGGTGTGGTATTACAAGATACACATTTATTTACTGGAACAGTTATGGATAATATTCGCTATGGACGTCTTGATGCTACGGATGAAGAATGTATTGAAGCAGCAAAACTTGCCAATGCCGATCTCTTTGTTAAACATTTGCCAGATGGTTATCAAACAATGCTTACAGGAGATGGGGCGAACTTATCGCAAGGACAAAGACAGTTATTAGCGATTGCGCGTGCAGCTGTTGCTAATCCACCAGCACTTATTTTAGATGAAGCAACATCTTCTATTGATTCTCGTACAGAAAAACTTGTACAAGATGGAATGGATAAATTAATGCATGGTAGAACGACGCTCGTTATTGCCCATCGTTTATCAACCATTAAAAATAGTGATTGTATTATGGTTTTAGAACAAGGACATATTATTGAAAGAGGAAATCATCAATCACTTATTAAAGAAAAAGGTAAATATTATCAATTATATACAGGAGCTATTGAAATGGATTAATCCATCAATAGCTTTTTTTGTTTTCTTTTGGACTAAACGTCCATTGAAGAAGAAAAAGAGGAAAGCTAAAATAATGATAGATAAAAATTAAATCGCCATGGTTAGAAAACGAACAAATTGACTTTGATAACATGGTACAATAACATCAAAAAAACTCCTTATAAATATGATAAACAATACAAACAAAAAGCGATGTATGAAACCTTAATATAAAAAATTTATATAAGGAGGAAAGATGATGTGCATTAAAGAAAGAAATGCTAGTGACAGTACCTGTAAAAAACTACTCAGAGATAAAGGATGCTTTGCGGATCTTTGTAATTATGCTTTTTTTCAAGGAAGACAGGTCATTCAACCTGAAGAACTTGTTTCAAGAGAAAATGATCTGTCGACCTTGATAGGAAAGGTCGACAAGCCAACAGAGATCAAAAGATATCGAGATGTGGTAAGAAAGGCAAGTATTCATGGAGATTATGTGATTATTGGAGTTGAACATCAAAGTACTTTTGATGAAAAAATGATCTTTCGCATACTCAACTATGATGCAACGATTTATATCAATCAGGTTGAAAGCAAACAAGAAGTCTATCCAGTAGGAAGCTTTGTGTTCTATACGGGAGATAAAGAATGGAAATCACCAGAAACATTGAAAGAGACATTGAAAAATATTCCACCAGAGATGGAACCTTATATCAATGATTGGAGATTACCTGTTGTCGAACTTAAAACAATGGATGCAAGAAAACTTACCAATCAACGATTAAAAGAAGTTGTAGAAATCAGTCAAAGCATGTTTGCAGGAAATTATGATGATTTAAGAAACAATCGTAAAATCGAAACAGAAAGCTTCATGATGGCGGCAACATTTACACGTACGAAAATTAAAAGAGAAGACTTACCAGAAGGAGATGAAATCAATATGTGCGAAGCAATGGACAGATTATTTCAAAGATTTGAAGATCGTGGAATGGAAAAAGGAGAGACAATAGGATTTGAAAAAGGAAAACGAGAAGAAAAACAAAATACTTTAAAAGAACAACTTAAAGTAAAACTAGGAACCTTATCAAGACCTTTAGAAAAACAACTTACAAATACATCGCTAGAAAAACTAAA
>ERZ827516.2873-NODE-2873-length-11648-cov-4.599327_pt1 | contig 11648 bp, 8 predicted proteins | sample MGYA00519703_ERZ827516 | MGnify/ENA primary metagenome ERZ827516 (study PRJEB31778, sample SAMEA3449337) | human gut metagenome | biome: human gut; feature: human-associated habitat; material: faeces | place: United Kingdom | collected 2010/2012 ...
CCTGCACCGCTTCCCGGCCTACCTGCAGCAGCTGACCATGGAGTCCAACGGCAAGTCCGTGCGTTGGGACGGCACCCCGGTCACCTCCGAGACCGGCGAGATCTTCTGGGGCGAGCCGGGCACCAACGGCCAGCACGCCTTCTACCAGCTGATCCACCAGGGCACCCAGCTCATCCCGGCCGACTTCATCGCGTTCGTGAACACCCCGAACCCGGCCAAGGACGGCGACCAGGACGTGCACGAGCTGTTCCTGGGCAACTACTTCGCTCAGACCAAGGCTCTAGCATTCGGCAAGACCGCTGACGAGGTTCGCGCCGAGGGTACTCCGGAAGAGATCGTTCCGGCCCGCGTGTTCTCCGGCAACCGTCCGACCACCTCCATCTTCGGCGTGGCTCTGACCCCGTTCGCACTCGGCGAGCTCATCGCCCTGTACGAGCACATCACCTTCGTGGAAGGCACCGTCTGGGGCCTCGACTCCTACGACCAGTGGGGCGTCGAGCTCGGCAAGCAGCTTGCCAAGCAGATCACCCCGGCCATCTCCCAGGACGACGACGCCCTCGCCGCCCAGGACGCCTCCACCCAGAGCCTGATCAAGTTCTACCGCAAGAACCGCGAGTTCTGATTCGCTTTGCTCGGTCAGAATTCGTGATTCGCGCGACCGCGGCTGTGCTGTCTGGTGGGCAGTCTGGCGACTGCCCACGTCGCGAGTTCTGATTCGTTCCTCTGGTGCCCCCTCGGGTGAGAGGAGCTGTCAGTGTAGCTGACTGAGGGAGTCTCTCTCACGACTAGTGCCCGACATCTTCGGATGCCGGGCACTTTGCATATACGGATTGCTGTCAGTCAGATGAGTCGAACATGGTCATATTCCGCTTCGGCATCTGTTTGCAGGCATAAAGGCACTATCTAGCCAACTCACGTGGCTGATTCGCTTATTCGCCCTTATTCGCCTCATCCAGGCTCAGCAGATCGTCATCGGCATCGTAATCGAAGAGTTCGCCGTAACGGCCCCACTCCACGGCGATGGCGAACTGCTGATGCGCCTCGTCGTTGGCGTAACGGGCGCGCAGCAGGTCCAGCATGAGCTCGCCGCGGAGCTTGCCTTCCGCAGACTTCCGCAGTGCATGCTCAATGTTGTGCACCAGCGGCGCGTGTTCCATCGCCAGTGAGGCGAACACCTGCTTGGCGCGCAGAATGTCCGCCTTATGCCAGGAGTCGCCCGCCTCGGTGATTTGCACATGGCCGTCGCGTACCACGATGACGCGCAGCATCGTACCGGCATCCACCAGCGGGAACAGGTCGTCCACCTCGAACGAAAGAGCCGAGGCCAAATCTGCCAAGTCGATGCCGTGAGGATGCTCGGCAACCACATCCAGCAGACCGGCAAGCCCGCCCGGCGTGGCGTTGGGCAGCGGATGCTCCTTGATTTTCTCGATGGTCTTGGCGGGCTGAAGGTCTGATGCGTCCGTGACAGATGCGTCCGTGACAGATGCGTTCGTGAGCGATGCCGATGGCGATAGAGCCTCGGCTTGTTGCGTAGGCTGCGAGGCCTGTCCGGTCAAAATCGCGTACAGTCGGTCCACCATCGCCTCGAATTCGACACTGTGACGGTCGCGCGGGCGCTGCAGATCAACCCGCACATCGGCAATCAGATGCCCCGGGTGCGAGCCCAACACCACCACTCGGTCGGCCATCTCCACGGCTTCCTCGATGTTATGTGTGACCATAAGCACCGACTTGATGCTGCGCTGTTCGCTCGACCACAGCTTGAGCACTTCCTGACGCAGGTTTTCGGCGGTCAGCACGTCCAGGGCGGAGAACGGCTCATCCATGAACAGCGCGTCCGGCCGCAGCACCAAGGCGCGTGCAATGCCCACGCGCTGCCTCATGCCGCCAGACAGTTCCTTCGGATACGCCGATTCGAAGCCGTCCAGGCCGATCATGTCGATGGCGTCCAGAGCCAGTTTGGTGCGTTCCGCACGTGGTACGCCGCGCGCCTTCAGACCGAGTTCCACATTGTCTTGCACGGTGAGCCACGGCATCAGCGCGAAGGTCTGGAACACGAGTGCGATGCCGGGATTCGGGCCGGTCAGGGCCTTGCCGCGATACTTGACCGTGCCGCTGGTCGGCTTGACCAGTCCGGCCAGCGCACGCAGGAATGTGGACTTGCCGGCACCCGAACGGCCCAGAATGGCCACGATCTCGCCCTCGTACAGGTTGAACGAGATGTTGTCGAACACGGTGAGTTCGGTGCCGTTGTCGGCCGTGAAGCGCTGGCCGACGTGCTGGGCTTCGATGATGGTGTTCTGCGGGGTCACCGCCCGCAGCGAACGAATGGTTTCCAGTGCAACAGTCATATTATTCTCCTTAAGTCTTTAGTTCAGTGCGAAACGGCGCTCGGCCATGCGCTGCAGCGGGTTCCAGAACAGGCGGTTGACGGCCACCACGAACACGCTCATCACGGTCACGCCGATGATGGTCCTCACGGTGTTGCCGCTTTCGGTGGCCTCGGCGATATACGCGCCCAAGCCGGGGGCGGTCAGCGTATGCCGTCCATAACTTACGATTTCCGAGACAATCGAGGCATTCCACGCCCCACCGGCCGCCGTAATGCCGCCCGTGACCCACGAGCCGAATACCGCCGGCAAAATCAAATCGCGCCACCGCTGCCAGCGCCCCAGCTGGAAGCTGCGCGTCATCTCACGCAGATCGTCGGGAATCTGGCTGGCCCCGGCGATCACATTGAACAGGATGTACCACTGTGTGCCCAACGCCATCAGCAGAATACTGCCCCAGTTGATATCCACACTGCACGCCACGAACCACAGCGTGACGAACGGGAACGTGAAGTTCGAGGGGAAGCTGGCCAGCACCTGCACAATCGGCTGCATAAACCGCGAAACGCGCGGATTCATGCCAATCATCGCGCCAATCGGCACCCAAATCACCGAGCAGGCGAGCGTGAGCAGCGCCACGCGCAGGAACGTCACCATGCCCAACACGAACGCCTGCCCGAGCTCGCCGAATCCCGCATCGCGATGAATCACCAGCATAAGCTGCACCAGTCCGAACGCACACGCTGCCAACACCAGTACTGTGAATACCACGTCAAGCGCGCGGCTGCGTGCGGACTTCACGTCCGCCGCCCAACGTCCACCGGTCCGACCCAACGGGCGGGTCAGCGTGTCGAACAGGTCGTCGACAGGCCTGAACAGCCAGGCCACCATCTCATCGATATGTGACTGACGAATGATGGTCAGCACCACACTGGTCTTGCGCACCGCCGACTCGCTTTGCGTAATGCGGAACTTCTCCGCCCACGCGGTCAGCGGCTTCCACAGCAGTACGTCGATAAGCAGCACCACCAGCACCATCGTCACGATGGCCCAGCAGATGGCCGCGAGATTCTCCTCGGCCGCCGCCTGTGCCACGAAGCTGCCGATGCCGGGCAACGCATAGGTGCGATTGTTCACCGAGATCATCTCGGAGGCGGTCAGGAAGAACCATCCGCCGCCTACGCTCATCATGCAGTTCCACAGCAGCGGAATCATCGCGTTCGGCACGTCCAGTGTCCAGAATCGTTGCCAGCGTGTGAGCTGTAGTGAGCGGGCCGCCTCGTCGAGTTCAGTTGGTTCGCTGGTCAGGGACCGGGTGAACGAGAACGCCATGTTCCAGGCCTGACTGGTGAAGATTGCGAAAATCGACGCGGCCTCCACGCCCAGCATCGAGCCGGGGAACAGCACCATCCAGATGGTGATGGTGGCCGAAAGAAAGCCCAGAATCGGTACCGACTGCAGAATATCCAACAGAGGAATCAGCACGCGGCTCAGGCGGCGGCAGCGCGCGGCCGCCGTGCCGTAGATGAACGTGAACACCAGTGAGAAGAACAGTGCCACGAACATACGGAACACCGAGCGCAGCGCGTAATACGGCAGGTCGGCGAGATTCGTACTGACTTGTGACGGCACTCCTTTCGGGCCGATCGGTTCGCCGATCGCCGGCAGAATCCAAGCGATCAGACCGAACAGCGCCAGAATACCGGCCGCGACCAGTACGTCGGAGGCCAGGCGCACGGCGAATGGTTGGCGGTCGGACGCGGCGGTGGAAGGGTTGCGGGCCGACGCATTTGGACGCGCGCCGACGCGATTGAATGAAAACATGGTCATGAAAAGACCTCCCTATGCATAGGAAAGACGAATTATGCAAGGGTTATCCGGGGAGCCAAGGAACACTACAGGCGAGAGCCCGACTTCCGGATAACGGAATATAAGAAAACATGGTCATCACCACCGCAACTATGACTGTTGCCGGCGGCGGAACTACTGGAATAATCACCGTCCATCGGACTCTCACCTCCTTCAAGCCGTGCGCTGAAACGCCAGATCAATACCATCGTCGGTATCCATGCGACCAGCAGGAGGGGCGGAAAGTATTCGAATCCGCCGATTCGAGCCATCGTTCAAGCTTCAGCATCGCAGGGCGGTGGAATTGCGTTAGTTCATGCCTTGATCCGACAAGAACTGCTGACCTGCGTGCAGTGTCTCCACTGTTAGCGGCAGCAACCCATATCCCTGCGGTAGCCTCGCCTACCGACGCTCCCAAGATAAAGCCCGCCTGCAGGTCTGTCAACTACGTCGCAGTGCCTTGGTGTTGGAATGCCATCCGACAGCCATTCTGTCCGCAATAATCCGTACAATTGACGATTGCTGTGTCGAGAAGTGGGCCGCCGCATAAGCCCACGTCTCCATGGGTCCAGTCCGAACGGCCGCAAGGCCTGACTTTCGGCGGATCGGCAGGCTTCCCAAGGGCAAACCCGAGGGATAACGAGAACAGGCCAACGCACGTGATGCGCAATCGCGTGGATGGCCCCAGATCTGTGGCTGATATGCGGCAGCACTGAAGGAAAACAATGGTTAACGCTGTTGAGGCTTTTGACGCCAAGCACATGAAGCCGGCTGAGGAAATCCCGGCCTTCCGTCCCGGCGACACCGTCGACGTGAACGTGAAGATCCAGGAAGGCAACAACTCCCGTATCCAGACCTTCACCGGCGTGGTGATCGCTCGTAAGGGCGCTGGCGTGCGTGAGACCTTCGTGGTCCGCAAGATCAGCTTCGGCACTGGTGTGGAGCGTCGCTTCCCGGTGCACTCCCCGTCCATCGACTCCATCAAGCTCGTGCGTAAGGGCCGTGTGCGCCGCGCCAAGCTGTACTACCTGCGCGCTCTGCGCGGTAAGGCCGCTCGTATTGCCGAGCGCCGCGACAACTCCGCTAAGTGAGTCGATTCGCGGGTGCAATCGTGAGCCTGATGATGCAGGTGCGCGAATAAACCGTGAAATTCAGCCCGGAACCGTTTCGGTTTCGGGCTGTTTTCGTATTTTCCACGTATGATGGACGGGCGCCGGCACCCCTCATATCCGGCAGCATGAATCGCGAGGAGATGGTATGCAGGACGATCAGGATAACGGCGAATTCCCGATTTCCGACAATCCGGAGAGCAATCAGACCTCGTATGATGACGAGGCCGATGCCCGCGATTCCCGTACGTTCCAAGTCGCCGACCACGGCATCGCCCCGTCCCCGGTTCCCCCGGCACCGGCGCGCCCGGCGTACGTCGCTTCTTCCGCTGGCGCGAATGCCGCGGCAGCATCATCGATGGATGATGACCACTTCACCCTACGCGACTTTTTCCTGTGGTGCGGCGTTCCCGTGCTTATCGTGCTGCTGATTCGCATTTTCGCCGTCGGCTTTTACGAGATTCCTTCGCGCTCGATGATGGACACCATGGTGCCCGGCGATCGCGTGGTGACCAGCAAGCTCACCCCCAAGATCTTCGATCTGCAGCGCGGCGACGTCGTGGTATTCAAAGATCCCAACAACTGGTTGAACGAGGAGCAGAGCAGCGCTCCCGGTGGCGGGTACCTCATCAAGCGACTGATCGGCCTGCCCGGTGACGTGGTCGAATGCAAGGGCGCGGGCCAGCCGGTGACCATCAACGGCGTGGCCATCAATGAGACCTCCTACATTCGCCCCGGCGTGGACCCGAGCGCTTTCCCGTTCTCGGTGACCGTGACCGAGGGCCACGTGTTCGTCATGGGCGACAATCGCGCCAATTCCGCCGACTCCCGCTATCATCAGGATGACGGCGATCGCGGCTTGGTTCCCATCTCCGATGTGGTCGGAGTCGGAATCGCGAAATACTGGCCGCTTGACCGGCTTGGTGCGATTGATGACCACCACGAAGTCTTCAAGGACGTGTCTGACGCTTCCGGCTCGAATTCCTGAGTTTTTTTGAACCGTGTGAGTCTTTGAACTGATTGAGTTCCGGGCCGTCTGAATCCTGAACCATATGAATCCTAACCATTGTGAGACGATGGGAGCCGCGCATGATTACCCCGACACTTGACTTGGAACGCAGCCTTGCGGCCCAGGGCTATGACCTTATTACTGGATTCGATGAAGTCGGCCGCGGCGCGCTCGCCGGTCCGGTGATGGTCGGGTGCGCCGCCATCTGGGCCTGTGATTTGGCGCCGCTTGACGGCGATGATTCCGCCGAACTGTCCGGGCGGACCTACCTCGGCGTACCGGACGGCGTGGCCGACTCCAAGATGCTCACCGAACATAGGCGCGAGGCGATTTTCGACGAACTGCGCGACTGGTGCGCGGCCTACGCCGTAGGCCAGGCCAGCAACACCGAGATCGACGAATGGGGCATCACCTATGCGCTCGGCGTGGCCGCCCTGCGCGCGCTCAGCCAAGTCGAACGCGAACTTGGCTTACGGCTTGGAGGGGGATTGACGGCAAAAAAGGCTGCGGGGGAGATTGTGGAAGGTCGTCCGGGAGACTCCGTAGGGGAATCCATTGGAAATTGTGGGGAAAGCGTTCGCGCCCTGCCCAAAGTCGCCGGAATTCTCGACGGGCCGAGCGATTACATCACCAAGGCGCTCAACACGTTCGACGCGCCGGACGTGCCGATTCCAGCCGATATAACGACCAAAGTCAAAGGCGACCAGCATTGCGCCACCGTCGCCACCGCGGCGGTCATCGCCAAAGTGACCCGAGACCGGCTGATGGTCGACCTCGCGCAAAGCAACCCACGTTACGCCGCCTACGAATGGGCTCATAACAAGGGCTATGGTTCCGCCGCACACCGTGCCGCCATCGCCGAACACGGGCCGACTCCGCTCCATCGTGTCTCATGGCACCTGACCTGAGCCGCGTGCGACACGATAGTGTGAGCGCTAACGCAAAACTGTTGTGGACGCGCTAAAGTCAGTATTGATTAAGGTACAAGCCTGGCCGTGCACGGATGCCGGCCGCCAGCGGGGAGGTTAGGTAGCATGGTGACCAGCCGCAAGCCAAGCAAACGTCCGTCCATGTTCGAAGTGGCCAAGCTCGCCGGAGTCAGCCACCAAACCGTCTCCCGTGTGATCAATGACTCGCCGGACGTTTCCGACGCCACCCGTGCGCGAGTCCAGGCCGCCATTGACCAACTCGGCTACCGCCCCTCCAACTCCGCGCGCGCACTGGCTTCCCGCCGTTCGCGCACCATAGGGCTGATCGCCGGAGGCCTCAAATTCTTCGGCCCGATTTCCTCCATCTCCTCCATCGAATCCATGGCCCGCGAGCACGGTCTGTTCATGAGCGTGATGATGGTCCACGAGGCCTTGTGCGCGCAGGCCGACTTCGACAACCTGTGCGACACCTTCAACGAGCAGAACGTCGACGCCTTCATCTTCCTGACTCCGACCGACGTGATGTTCGCCGCCGCCTGCCGTGCGCGAGTCACTCAGCCGCGCGTCATCGTCACCGCCACCCACGGCCAAATGACCGTGCGTGAGGGATTGGGCCTTATCTCCACCGAAAACAAGCGTCGCACTGCGCTGGTCGGTATCGACCAGTGGGGTGCAATGGCCAAAGTGGTGGCCTTGCTGGGCGAATATGGGCACAAATCGGCTCTGTATTTTGCCGGTCCCAACGAATGGCGCGACGCCCACACCCGACTGGATGCGTGGCGCAAGCTCGCCGCCTCCCGATCCATCGATTCACAGATCGTGCGCTGCCATACGTGGGATGCCTCTGAGGCGTATGCGCACATGAATCATCTCATTGATGAGTATGGGCGTCGAGGCGCGGCGTTGCCCACCGCGGTCGTCGCCGCGAACGACAATCAGGCCGTTGGCATCATGCGCGCGTTGCATGAGCATGGGCTTCGGATTCCGCAAGACATCAGCGTGGTCGGATTCGACGACATGTCTGGCGTGGATAACATGTACCCACCGCTGACCACCGTGCATCCCGATTTCGAGGGGCTCGGCGTGGCCGCCATGCGAGAGACGCTGCGCTTGCTGGGGGAGGGCGGCGAGCCGACCTTCCTGACCACCCAGCACGGCATGGGGCTGATTCCCGCCGAGGTGCGTGCCCGGCGGTCCTTGGGGCCGGCTCCTCGGCGGTAAATTGGCGCTGTTATCAAACCGTTATGATGCGTGACACGGCATAAGTTGTGTCGAATGCGGGTTGTCGGTACAATGTTTTTTGGAAATTGTGAGCGCTAACACCCTCCCCAAGGAAGGGGATAACAACGCCGGCGCTCCAAGGCAAAGGAAAGATATGGCAGCAACCGACAACGCGGCCGAGCAGGCCGCCCACATCGCCGAGAAGATTCGCGCTGGCAAGACCACGCTGGGCATCGAATTCGGCTCCACCCGCATCAAGGCCGTCCTCATCGACGACAACTTCCAGACCATCGCCTCCGGCGACTACAGCTGGGCCTCCCACTTGGAGGATGGTCTGTGGAGCTACACCACCGAGGAGATCTGGGGCGGTTTGCAGTCCGCTTACGCCTCCATGGCCAACGACGTCGAGACCGCCTATGGCGAGAAGCTCACGCACGTCGGCCACATCGGCTTCTCCGCCATGATGCACGGTTACCTCGCATTCGACGAGGCCGGCGAACTGCTGGTGCCGTTCCGCACCTGGCAGAACACCAACACCTCCGAAGCTCACAAGAAGCTCTCCGAGCTGTTCCAGTACAACATCCCCGAGCGTTGGTCCATCGCTCACCTGTACCAGGCCGTGCTCAACAAGGAAGAGCACGTCTCCAAGGTGGCTTACTTCACCACACTCGCCGGTTACGTGCACTGGAAGCTCACCGGTAAGAAGGTCCTCGGCGTGGGCGATGCCTCCGGCATGTTCCCGATTGACCCGACCACTCACACTTACGAAACCGCATTCATTGAGAAGTTCGACGCTCTGCCTGAGGTCGCAGCCCAGCCGTGGAAGCTGGAGAACCTGCTTCCTGAGCCGCTCGTGGCCGGCACTCCGGCTGGCGAGCTGACCGAGGAAGGTGCCAAGCTGCTCGATCCGTCCGGTGCCCTGAAGCCCGGCATCGTGCTCGCCCCGCCTGAGGGCGACGCCGGTACTGGCATGGTAGCCACCAACTCCGTGCGCGTACGCACTGGTAACGTCTCCGCCGGCACCTCCATCTTCGCCATGGTGGTTCTGGAGCACAAGCTCAAGGCCCTCCACCCTGAGGTTGACTTGGTCACCACCCCGGCCGGCGATCTGGCCGGTATGAGCCACGCCAACAACTTCACCTCCGACCTCAACGCTTGGGTCGGCCTGTTCGGCCAGTTCGCCAAGGCTATCGGCCAGCCGGTTGACGCAGGTATGCTGTACGGCACCCTGTTCCGCGCGGCCATCGCCGACGACGTGGACGCCAACTGCGGCGGCCTGCTGAACTACCCGTTCCGTTCCGGCGAATTCCTGGCCGGTCTGCCTGAAGGTCGCCCGCTGTTCGCCCGCAGCCCCGAAGCCAACATGACCCTCGGCAACTTCATGCGCGCCCAGCTGTTCTCCGCGTTCTCCCCGGTCAAGATCGGCATGGACGTGATGACCAAGCAGGAGCGCGTGCAGGTCGACTCTCTCGTGGGCCACGGCGGCATCTTCGCCACTCCGAAGGTGGCTCAGAAGATTCTCGCTGCTGCCTTCAACACCCCGATCAAGGTCATGTCCACCGCCGCCGAAGGTGGCGCCTGGGGCATGGCCGTGCTCGCCAACTACCTGTGGAACACCAACGAGGATCACAGCAACCTCGCTGACTTCCTTGACGGTTGCGTGTTCAAGGACGCCCAGTCCACCACTGAGAAGCCGGTGGCTTCCGATGTGGTTGGTTTCGAGGACTTCTTCGCCTGCTTCACCAAGGGCCTGCCCATCGAGCACGCCGCCATCGAAACCATCAACCTCGAAGATAAGTAAGCCTTTCTGACCTCCCTCTATTGAGGGAGGTCCTTGAGATTTTGAAAAAACGTCCATCCATCACAGTGGAAAGGAAAACCAATAATGGCAACTTTGGCTGATTACGGCCCCGAGGTTCGCGCCGAGGTCAAGCAGGTTCGTGAGGTCGTCTCCAACCTGCACCAGCAGCTGATCAAGTGGAACCTGGTCGTGTGGACCGCGGGCAACGTTTCCCAGCGTCTGCACACCGCCGACCTGTTCGTCATCAAGCCCTCCGGCCTGCGCTACGAGTACCTGACCCCGTCCTCCATGGTCGTGTGCGACCTTGACGGCAACGTGGTCGACGGCACCGAAGCCCCGTCCTCGGACACCGCTTCCCACGCCTACATCTACCGCAACATGCCTGACGTCTACGGTGTCGTGCACACCCACTCCACCTACGCCACCGCTTGGGCTGCCACTGGTCAGAACATCCCGTGCGGCCTGACGATGATGGGTGACGAGTTCGGCGGCCCGGTGCCGGTCGGCCCGTTCCGTCTGATCGGCTCCGAGGCGATCGGCAAGGGTGTCGTCGAGACCCTCAAGAAGTACCCGAAGTCCCCGGCCGTCCTCATGCAGAACCATGGCCCCTTCACCATCGGCAAGGATGCTGAAGGCGCCGTCAAGGCCGCTGCCATGACCGAGGAAGTCGCTCACACCATGTGGGCCGCCCGTCAGCTCGGTGACATCATCGAGATCGACCAGGCCGACATCGATAAGCTCAACGACCGCTACCAGAACGTCTACGGTCAGCACTGATTTGATGGAGTGTCCGCCGCGTTACGGAAGGCCCGACGTACCTTCGTACGCCTTCGCCTTCCGCGCCTTGCGGACACACACATCAAATCAGCGCTGACTCCGCCAGCACGGTGGTGTCTTGGCTCCCCTCTCTGAGGGGAGCTGTCAGCGATAGCTGACTGAGGGGAGCCTCGGTCGGCGAATGAAACTTAAACAAACCCCCATAAACAAAGAAGTAAAGGAAGTAACCCTATGGTTATGGAAAACCCCTTCGAGGGCAAGGAAATCTGGTTCGGCGTTGGTTCGCAGGACCTGTACGGCGAAGAAGCCCTGCGCCAGGTCGCCATTCACTCCGCTGAAATGGTCGACTACCTGAACAACACCGGCAAGATTCCGGCCAAGATCGTCCTCAAGCCCACCCTGAAGTCCTCCGACGGTGTCAAGGAGTTCATGGTCGAGGCTTCCGCCAACCCGAACGTCATCGGCGTCATCACCTGGTGCCACACCTTCTCCCCGGCCAAGATGTGGATTCGCGGCCTCGAAGTGCTGACCAAGCCGCTGCTGCAGCTGGCCACCCAGCACCACAAGGAAATCCCGTGGGAGACCATCGACATGGACTTCATGAACCTGAACCAGGCCGCC
>ERZ827516.2882-NODE-2882-length-11611-cov-3.229837_pt1 | contig 11611 bp, 17 predicted proteins | sample MGYA00519703_ERZ827516 | MGnify/ENA primary metagenome ERZ827516 (study PRJEB31778, sample SAMEA3449337) | human gut metagenome | biome: human gut; feature: human-associated habitat; material: faeces | place: United Kingdom | collected 2010/2012 ...
CATGTATTCCCGGTACCGCCCAACCAGGTGGCAAACCGATACCTGAAAAAAGTGGCCAAGGAAGCGGGAGTAGAGAAAAATATTACCTTCCACCAAAGAAGACATAATAAAAATTATATCTATCTAAATATGAAGTGATTAAGACTGAAGCGAAATAGACTTGTTAACGGTTTAGAAACCAGCGAACTTCTATATTCTTCCTCATTTTGCATTAAACGAAAGAACTTTCTTACTTTTGCAAAGGTACAAAACTTTACCCGTTTTCACGAATTTCCTAAAACTTTTTTTCATTCACGATTTCATTCCCTTGTTATTTTCACCCCTTCTGAAAGCCACTTCCGACTTGTTGCGTAGAAGCCGCTTTCAGAAACGGCACAAGCAAAGAAAAGCCCACGACGACCACAATGTCACAAGTGACACAGCCCTCGTCGTGGGCACTTCTTTTATATGCTTGTGCAGAACGGACAAGTCCGTTTTATCCATTTTCTTTTTCTCGTCTTCTTTTAGCAGCCGAAATGCCGCCGGATGCAGGGCACGGCAAGCGTGAATCTGCACCTGCGACTATTTCCGGCTGTCATGTCTTCCCTGTCCTCAAACCGTCTTGCCATGCTTTTGCCAAACCGGGCATGGCAGACAAGACCGTTTGAAGACATGTGCCGTCGGCAGAAAACTTGCAACCGCAAGCCATGCACGCATGACAATGACGGTTGCAGGACTTCTGTCACGGCGGCAGGAAAGCGGGGCTTTCCCCTTGTCCGTTGCGCCGCCCTTTGAACTTCCCCGTGGCGCGTTGCGCCATCCTCTATGCTTCCCCCTTTTCCTTCCCGCCTCTCCAGCAAGTATGCCGATATTCCCATGCCGCCATTCCAGACGGCATCAGTGGGTCATTTTCGTTGCAGGGGCAAAGGTAAAGACGGGATTAGGAACACAAATTTTTTAGCCACAATCTCCACACTTCGCAAGCTCAGGTAGTATTCTGTCGAAAAAATTTGCTGAACCTACTCCCTAACCTTTGCATGGCCCCAGAAACGAAAACGACCGATGCGCGGTCGGAAGACGTCACAAGGAAACATCGGACATACGGAGAGGCGAAAAGAAAAAGGACTCGACCCGACCTCCCCATCCGAGCAAGACAAGTAACAACAACTTAAAAATTGGAAGATATGAGAATGACATTGAACGACATCGGAAAGGCTTTGCGGAAAGTATTGTCCGCAGTAGCGAGAGCGGCATGGGGCATTACCCTTTGCGCAGGAGGTTTGGCGGTAGGCATCGCAGGGGAAATCCTATTGGGCGTGTTGAACTTCATGTTCGGCATCCTCACCGCACTACTTTCAATAGTGACAATTATTTGGACATTCATTTGGTTATTAACCCTTTAATTCATAAGGATATGGCGAAAAGAAACAGCAAGACGGCAGCGCAGCAATGCAGGTTTTACGAGGTGGACAACATCTTTGAGTATATGGTGGAAACGTACATTAACGGCAATTTCGGCACATTCCGAGAAATGTACAAGGAGTTGTGCAAGGATGCAAGAAAGGACTTCATTGACTTTCTTTTAAGCGAGGTAGAGCCAATCTATTGGAGAGAGATTTTGAAAGAAACCATTTGACAACCAATCAAAAGAGAACCTTATGAACAAGACAACGGAAAAGATACCCACATGGAGTTTAGGGTACATCATCAACGGTGATATGACGGGACTGACGGACGAGGAAATCCGCATGATTGACGAATGGTTGAGCAAGTGGAAAGTGCAGATTGTCTCACCCCTTACGAACGAAGAAGGCAACACACAGCCCTATTTCTCACGTTATCCCCTTTTCGGACTTCCAGCCGAAGTGGAGGACTGCGACATACTTTACACGAATGACAACATCTAAAATCTGACGATATGAACAAGACAACAGACCATTTCAAGCGTACAATCCAAGCCTATCTGGACAACCGTGCAGCGGAGGACAAACTGTTTGCAGCAAATTACAACAAGCCTAACAAGAACATAGAGGATTGCGTGACCTATATCCTCAATTGGGTACAGAAAAGCGGCTGCAACGGCTTTACGGACGGTGAAATCTATTCCCAAGCCGTCCACTACTATGACGAGGACGACACTGCAATGCCAAGTAGTCGTGAACCATACGGTAGAACTGACTGACGAGGAAAAGGCGGAAGCACGGCAGCAAGCCATCCGCCAATACCAAGCCGAGGAATTGCGCAAGTTGCAGAACCGCAACAAGGCTAAGGCGAGCCAAAAGACAAACGCACAACAAGTTGAACTCTCATTATTCTGAACCTATGAAACCGAGAAACAAATTCGAGAAAGCGGTACTTGCACAGAGCAAGAAACTCCGCCCCATAACCAAAGCACAGATGAATTGGGCTTTCCGTGAGTGCATTGACCATTACGCCCACCGTTTGCCCAAAGGACGCACCACCTGCATGGACTGCGGTCATAGCTGGATTATGGACAAACAGACAAAATACTACACTTGCCCCGAATGTGGGGCAAGGCTGGAAGTGGTAACAAGTTATGTCCGCAAAGTGCAGCAGAAACAATACTTCACCGTTCTTACCACGTGTGGGGAATACCAAGTGCTGCGTATGTACCTCCTTTTCGTGGAGATGGAGAAAGGTTGCAAGGCTGACCCCTATGTACTTGAAATCGGTCAGTACTGGTGGAACAAGGAAGGACGCACGGCGGTTGTCGGCAAACAGCGGATTTGGGGCAGGTATCTTGACCTTTTCTCTTTTGCCTCTCCTATGGCTATCCGGCAGGACAACATCGCCTACGACCACATCGCCCATTCTCCGATATACCCTAAATTCAAGGTGACGGACACGTTACGCAGAAACGGTTTCAAGGGTGACTTTCATGGCATTGTGCCGACCAAGCTCATCCCTGCATTGCTTTCGGACAGCCGTGCGGAAACCCTGATGAAGTCGGGCAATATCGAGCATTTGCGCTATTTCCTCTCCAAACCGCAAGCACTTGACAGATGTTGGCACTCGTACAAGATAGCCATGCGGAACAAATATGCCATAACCGACCTATCATTGTGGTGCGACCTTGTATATCTGTTGGAGAAATTGGGGAAAGACCTGCGCAACCCCCATTTCATCTGCCCGACCGACCTCAAGGCAGCCCACGACCTATATATGGAGAAAAGACAAGCCCAATTGGAGCGTGAACGGGAGCAACAGCGCATTGCAATGGAAGCCGAGCGGTTGGAGCGTGAGCGGAAACGTTTGGAGGATATGGTGAAAGAGAAAGACGAGTATATCCGAAAGAAAGCCGCTTTCCTCAACCTTGTACTGACGGACGGACTAATCATTGTAAAGGTATTGCAAAGCGTGGATGAGTTTTACGAGGAAGGGAAAGCCATGCACCATTGCGTCTATACCAACGCTTACTACAATGATGAAAATTCGCTGATACTGTCCGCACGAATTGACGGAGAACGCATCGAAACGGTGGAAGTGGACTTGCAGACGTTGAAAGTGGTGCAGAGCCGTGGCGTATGCAACTCCAACACCGAATACCACGACCGTATCATCAAATTGGTAGAGGACAATGCCGAGCAGATACGGCAGCGGATGAAAGCGGCATGATTGTATAACAACCTAATAAATACAGATATGGAAGTGAAAATAGAAAATATGGTTTTCGGATGGCACGAAGAACTGCCCGAAATGTTTATCGAATTGTTGAACACGCTTGTACTGACAAAGAATGAGCAGGATGTAAGGGGTGTAATGGAGGTATTCGCCCGAAAGGAACTTTTCAATGCTCTTTTCGCCTTTGGATATGGCGCACACCATTTATGGGTGACGCAGAAAAAGGCATCCGACCCCGACCAATGTTTGGAGAACAGATTACTGATTGTTGAATTTTAATTGATAAGGCTATGACAACGAGAATGACCATTAACGGAGTAAGCACCTGCCAAACGGCAGGAACGGAGAAATACGAGAGTTTCCAAATGAGTATCGGTAGGAAAAGGCGCACTTTCGTGCAATACGACTATCGCCATACAGACGGAGAGTTGTTCTCCTGCGTGAAACCCACTTTGGACGAGTGCAGGCGGTTGCGTGACGAATGGATTAAAGCGAAGGAGGACAGGCTATGACAGCAGGCTATGATACGCTGATAGTTACGTTCAGCGACCCAATCAAGGTATTGGACAATATGTTTTCCGATGCGGACGCATGGGGAACTGACACCCTCAAAGGATGGGTGGAGGACTATGAAAGTACGAGGTTTACGCAGATAAACGAGCATACGGCAGTCATCACTTCCGAATACAACATGCCCTGCGTAAAGGAATGGCTCACACACTGTACGACTATCGCTGATATGAGAGAATTTTGAGTGCGTGGCGGTGAACACCACCGCCCACACTTACCATTAAAAGAGAAAGCATCATGAAATACTATTTTATACTGACAGACGGCAAGGACGCATGGATGCAGTTCGTTTACCTCCCTTCGGGAGATTATGTGTCCGGCTATATCCGTGACCTGCGGAGCGTGGGAATATCCGTGCATGACTATGACCTTTGGACAAAGGACACACGCCCCATTGCCGAGCGTACCCTTGAACGCATACAGAAGCGTATGATGGCAGGATGACCCTTTGGCGGGTGGCAGGAATTGCCGCCCGCTACTTTCTTTCATGAGCAGGACAGGCGGATAAGAAAGTAGCAAAGAAACCGTTACTTTCCATCTTCGATAATATGGAAAAATCCGATGAAGCCACAAAAGGCACCATCGGATTTTGTTTGTTTTACAGCCAACCATAGCCTCACGGCTCATACAGCAGCAGGAACTCCATTTTGCGCCGCCGCTCTATCGAGCGGACGGTTTTGCCCTTGTACCGGCAGTAGGCTGTGTATTCACGGTAAATGTCCCTGTTCCCGGCTTCCAGCTTGCGGACAAGCTCGCTTTTCGGATGCCCGCCATGACCGAGCAGCACCCCTTGCCCCACGTTATAGCTCAGGACGGTCAGGAGCAAGGCGTCTTTTCCATACTTGCGGAACAGCCTGTAACGCACCGCCAAATCCTTGCGGAGCAGGGCTTCCGCTTCCGCCTCCGTCATACCGTAGGACAGCTTCTCGTTCGGCAGCCTGCGGTGTCCGTAGCCGTAATACGGGTAGTCGGAACGGTCATGCAGCCCCTCATATTTCTTCACCAGCTCGACGGCTATGTCCGCTTTCGGGTGGCTGTTGAACAGCGCCAGCAGCCGTGCCGTTTCCTCCGTATCCTGTGCCGGCAGGCTGCCGCAGAGGGCAGCCGCCAGCAGCAGGAGTAACGCCTTGCGCATCATCGGCTGACGTTCAAGGTGTCCGACACCGCCACATCCGTATCCGAGTCGTTGTTGAACTCGACTTCCCACTCGAAGGCATTGCCGAAATTGTCCTCCACCGTGATGGTCAGGCTCTGCGACTCGTCGCACTCTGAGGTGTAATACAGGCGGAACTTCTCGTTCTCCAACAAGTAGCGGTCGTTGGGCAGGAATACCAAGCCGTTATCCAGCTTCAGCGTGCCTTCGCCGTCAAACTGGAAGTAGCGGATGGTATAGACCGCCCCGTCAAACTCGCCCTCACGCACCAGCTCGCAGCGTATCTCCGCCGTCTCGCCCTGCGCCAGTTCCTTCGGTACGGGCATGGTCTCCACCATGAACGGGTAGGCTTGCGTCACGTCCAAGTCATCATCGCAGGCGGTGAAGCCGAAGGAGAGCATACCCACACAGAGGGCAGCAAAGGTTCTTACTATGTTTCTTTTCGCTTTTTGGTTCAATTTATTCATGTTCATAATCTGTTATAGTCTGATGGATTTGTTTTTCTTTTCGTTCTCGCTTTGAGCCTGCCTTTCGGCAAGCACCCTTTGCAGGTGCTCGTTCAAGTCCTTGCACCCGTCATAGATGCCGGAGCAGTTCGATACCCTTCCGCCGTAACGTGCAAGCAAAGCCCCCAGCGTCCGCCGCCCGGCTTCGTCATTGTCAAGGTAGCACTTTATCCGCCCGTAACCGTCCAGATGGCGGTACGCCCTCGCCACGTTGGACACCGAGTTGAGCACGAGGTGGTCTTCCTTGCCGCCTATGCCCAGCGCACGGGCAGAAAGGTAGTCCATGAAGCCCTCGTTGCAGGTCGCCGAGCCGACCGGCAGCAGGGTCACGTCCTTCGGCGGCACGCAGCCCTTGAAGAACGGGTTGCGTATCTCGTAGCCGCCGCTTTCGTTGCCGAAAGCCACGGCGAAATACCGCTTGCCGTGCGTGGTGTAGCGCATCTCCTTGCAGTTCGCAATGGCGACGGCGGACGGTATGCCCCTCTCTTGCAGGTAACGGAGCAACGCCCGGTTCTGTAAAGGCAGCACCTCCACATCCTCGAAGCTGTGTCCGTCGGAACGGTGCGTATCAACGGCTTTTTGCGGTCCATAGTCCTGTGCCGGCATACCCGCCACTTCCGCCACATACCTCGCTTGCGTGAGGAAGTCGCCCGTCTTGATGAACTCGCCTGCCAATGCGAAGATGTTGCCGCCCTTGCCCTCGCCGAAGTCAAACCAGAGGTTCTTCTCCGGGTTTACCTTGAAGGAAGGCGTATGCTCCTCCCTGTAAGGCGACCTGTACCAGACGGCATTGGCACGCCTTTGCACGGGATGATGCCCCAGCCGGGCGAGGAAGTCCTCTATCGGGAACCGTTTCATTCCTTCTATGTCCATAGGCATCCGTCAGTTGATGATGAACTTGACACCTATCCCGTACTCCGTATGGCACACCCCCATGCTGCCGCCCCAGAGGAAACGCTCCCTGAGCGAAGCCGTCAGCGCGATGAAGTCCGCGAGGTACACCTCCATGTCCAGCGTGGCGGCGCAGCCATAGACGAAGGCATCCCCGTTGTTCAGCCTCGCCCCGTCGTACAGCGTCTTTTCGCCCCAGTTTACCGTTTCATATCCGGCAAGGGCTGACACGCCCGCATAGAGGAACACCACCTTTTTCGCGTCCGACAGGAAGTTGTAGTAGAAGCCGCCCTCCGTCGTGAACTGCGCCGCAGGGATGGTCGTACTCCTATAATCATGGTTGGTTTGCAGATATTCCATCCCGTACACCCACTTGTTCCCGCCTTTCGCGTAGCTTGACAAAGTGGCTCCCAGCACATAGCCGTCCGCCCCGTTCAGCCCGGCTTTCAGTTCGATGCCCCGCATCTTCGGCAGGCACCGCTGGGCTTCCGCCCGTCCTGTCAGGAGGACGGACAGAAGCGTTACAAGGAAAAAGACTCTCGCTTTCATCGCACGCGCAGTTCGTTGATGGTTTCAGCCTGTACCAAGTCCTCGTTCTCCACGGTAAACGTCTGGTGGCGTCCGCCGTCCTTCTCGTTCATCTCCACCACAAGCTGCTTGCCGTCGGGGATGGTGAACTTCGGAAGGCAGAACACCGTGCGTTCGGACTGCTTCCCCGCTACACGGACGGCGTAGTTGTAGGCGCGGAGCGGGAACAGCACCTGCTCCTGCATGGCGGTACGCTTCGCCACCTTCTTGTCCACAATCTTGAACGTGATATAGTCCACGTCAAACGGCACGTTGCTCTGGTTCTTTATCTCTGTGTGGAAATACAGCAAATCATTGTGGACATAAATCCCTTTCAGCAGGTACTGGATGCCGAAACGCTTGCAGCCGATGTGCTTCACCTTGCGCTTGTCCTCCTTGTGCAGCGACTTCATGATGAGGTGTACCAGCATCGGGCTTTCGCTTCCCAGTTCCTTCAGGTAGATTTCCTGCGCGTTGTTCGGTCGGTTCACCGTGCTGCCGTCGTGGATAAAGTCCTTCATCTCCACGTTCAGGATAAGCGGCTCGTCGGCGTATTTCACATTAAATGTGTAAAATGACCCGTCCTCCGTGATGACGCTCATGTTCGTCTCGCTGCGGAAGTCCCTGACCGTCGCCTTCACACGGATGACGTTCTCCGCACCGTCCGCCTTGCCCGCTATCAGATTGGGCGAACCCAGGTCCACGTAGCGCACCGCCGCCGGAAACAGGATGTGGACGGTCTTGTCATACGTGACTTCCAGACCGTGCGGCGGTATCATGCGGTCGAACATCAGCTTCTTCGTCAGACCGTGGTACAGGTCGCCGTCCTCCTCCGTCTGCGGATAGACGTCCTTCACCAGTTCCAGCCCGTCCTCCTTGGCGGTGGCGGTGCTGTCGTTCGTCACTCCCTGCGCGTAGGTCGCACAGGCGATGCCCATCAGCAGGGCAAACATTGTCATTACTTTCTTGATACTCATTTTACGTTGGATTTAGTGGTGATTAAAAATTGGTTTGTTGATTATTTTTTCTTTTTTCGCCTTTATGTTTTTAGGCTGTTCATTCCTTTTCTTGGTACAGCAGCACCCTGTACCCCGATTTCAGATGCACCTTGACCGTGCGCATCTTCTTCGAAATGTACTGCGAGATGCCCTGTATCGCCCCGCGACCCAGATCGGAGGCGAGCTGCGCCCCCGCGTCGGTCGATATGTTGATGCTGCTTCCGAGCGAGCTGCCCATGTTCGCCCCGATTTCCTTTGCCGCGTCTATCTCCATCGAGCCGGGTATGAAGATGCCCGCCTGCCCGTCGCTGTCGTACACCTCCAGTTCCACCGGGATGATGCTTCCCCCGTGTTCCAGCGAGGTGATGCCGATGCCGAGCCTTTCGCCCTGCAACCGTGCCGCGCCCACAAGGGGCGTGTTCCGGGGGATGACGCGCCCCGACACGCGCATCGGCTCCAGCAGCCTGAGCTTCACCGTCTGCCCGTCCGTAATGGTCTGGTCGCCCTGCACGCAGGCGGCGATGGTGTTCTTTTCCGAGGCTTCCACCGTGCCGATGGCGGTGTGGAAACCGTAGTTCCGTTCACCTGCGTAGTCCGCGATAAAAACCGAGTCCGTCATGGGCTGCGGCAAGGCGGACACCACCGCCGGACGCACCCCGCTTACCGGTTCAGCCTTCATGCTCCTTTCGTCAGCCTTGGCGGATGTTTCCGTCCCTTCGGGCTGTGCGGTCTGCCCGGCATTGCCCTTCCCGTTCTGGTACTTCGCCGCCAGTTCGTAGGACTTTTCCAAGAGCGCGACCTGTTCCTCCATCGAGGACGGCTTGCCCTCCTGCGCCATCAGCATGGCTTCCAGTTCGTCAATGCGTTCCCGAAGCTCCTCCTTTTCCCGGTCCTCCTTCGGCGGCTCGTAGAACGTGCCCAGCGAAGTGTTCAGCCGCTCGTAGGCGGCGGAGGAGGTGCGTATGCCCGCCTGTTGCTTATCGGCACGCTCATTTTCGGACGGTTCCGTCTGCGTCAGGCGGTAGTCGTCCGATGCAGCCGCCGTGTCCGGCTTTTCCGCGCCGTCGTGCCAGAACGAGGACAGGTCGCCCACCATGCCCCGGCGTTCTTTCTGCCGGTTCTCCAACTGCAACTGCTCGTAGGCTTTCGCCTTGTCACCGATGATTTTCGAGTCTTCGGGCAGGGGCATGTCCGTGTTGAATCCCTGACCCTGCCGTGCCTTCTCCCTGTCCTCGGAGGACGGTGCGAAGATGAGCCACATGCAACCCAGGAACAGCAGTCCCATCAGCGGATAGACCAGCATCTTCCTGCGTTGCTGCCGCTGCTGTTCGGTCAGCGGCTTCTTCTCTTTCGTTTCATTCTTCTTCTGTTCCTTTTCCATACACATTATTATATAGGTTCATATTCTCCTGCACAGGCAGGTCCAATTTCTCGATGTGCCGTATCTCCATTGCCCCGTTCCCCTTGCCGAAACCGGCGATGGCGGTGACGGTCATGTACAGGCAAAGGACGGCGAAGAGGGCAAATGCCGTGAGGACTATCCCCAGACGCGCCTTCGGCGGCAGGGCTTCCAGTTTCCTGCGTACCCTGCCTTTCAAGCCTTCAATCAGAGTTTTCATCTTTCCCATACGCGCATCATCTTTCTATGGTTCGGATGTCCTTGTTCTCCAGCACCGTGAAGCCCTCGATGGTAAATCCGTTCGGATTGTCGTCCGAGCGGCTCGCGTTGAGCAGGCGGCAGGCGGTCACGAGCGTGCGTTCCGTCACGTTGCTCTCGCGGATAATCATCTGCCTTGCGTATGTCCTCGCCTCGTAGGGGTAACGGTCAAAGTTGCACACCACGCTGTCCACCTGAAGCACTTGGTTGATGTTGCCGGCGATGATGCGGTTGTAGAAGCCCTTTTCAGCGAAGTCGGCGTAGTAGTTGTACGCACTCTTGTCCGCCAAGAGCAGGGCACGCTTCACGTTGTGCTCTATCGCGCTTTTCTCCGGTGAGAGCGTGAAGAACAGCTCATGGAAACGGCGCACGTGTTCCCTCGCTTCCGCCGGACGGTTCTGCGAGAGGTCCTGCGAGAGCGCGAGCATCAGGCTCTTGCCCCCGTCGAGGACGTATATCTTCTGCCGTTGCGCTTCGGCGAAGCGGAAGGCGCACACCACCGAGCAGACCACCACGAGGGCGCAGGCTGCCGTATAGACGATGCCGAACAGACGTATCTGCCGGAAACTCGTCTCGATGTTCTTTAGTGATTTGAATTCCATTTTCTTTTCGTCTTTCTTTTTCTGTTTGTAAAATCATGTTTCGGTATCCTTTTTCCGAAGTGGCACTTCGGGGAGGTCAAAGTGGCACATAGGCAACCCCAAAGTGCCACTTCGACCGTTCCGGCTGTTACCTCTTGAACACCTTTCCAGCCGTTCCCTTGATGAGCTTTCCGGCACGCCCCGCCATGTTTCCTGCGGCTGCACCTGCCACGCTGCCGCCCAAAGCCCCGGCGGTGTTGATGTTCTTGTTGTAGCTGCCGATGCCGCCACCGGCTTGGATAATCCAGCCCGCCACCGTCGGTATGGTGAAGTAGCCGACTATCCCGATGATGAGGAACACGATGTACACCCCGTCGCTCGCGTCCAGCGAAAAGTTCGGGTCGGTCTGCATACGCTCGATGTCCTGCTGGAGCATCAGTATCTGGATTTTCGCCAGTATGGTGCTGAACAGGTCGGACACCGGAAGCCAGAGGTAAATCTGTATGTAGCGGCTGAACCACGCCGAGAGCGTCGAGTGGAAGCCGTCCCACACGGAGAAGGCGAAGGCTATCGGTCCCAGTATGGACAGCACCACGAGGAAGAACGTCCGTAGCGTGTCGATGATGAGCGCGGCTGCGGCGAACATCAGTTCAAGCAGTTCCCGGAACCAGTCACGCACGCTCTTCTTGATGTTGTACGCCGCCCGGTCCATGTACATCCCCGTCATCGTCACGAGATCCGAGGGCGACCAGCCCAGCTCGTCCAGTTGCCGGTCAAACTCCTCGTCCGAGGCGAGGTAGGCGGTTTCCGGATTGCGCATCAGCGCCTCATACTCCAGTTTGTCCTTCTGCTCCCGGTACTCGTTCATGTCGAAGGTCTGTTCTTCGAGAATCCCGTGTACGCCCTGCACGATGGGACTCAGCACGCTGTTCATCGTGCCCAATACGATGGTCGGGAAGAACAGGATGCACAGACCTAATGCAAAAGGTCTCAGCAGCGGGTACACGTCTATCGCTTCGGCTCGTGCCAACGACTGCCACACGCGCATCGCCACGTAGAACAGTGCG
>ERZ827516.2889-NODE-2889-length-11583-cov-6.076076_pt1 | contig 11583 bp, 10 predicted proteins | sample MGYA00519703_ERZ827516 | MGnify/ENA primary metagenome ERZ827516 (study PRJEB31778, sample SAMEA3449337) | human gut metagenome | biome: human gut; feature: human-associated habitat; material: faeces | place: United Kingdom | collected 2010/2012 ...
TACCGCATAATAATACCCCCTCTACTGGGTGTCCAGTAAAGGGGGTACATATCACAGAGGATTTTGGGATGCTTCGCTTTTTCCGCTGAAAAATACCTCAAGCAGCAGATGCTTGGGGTATTTTTAATTTCCACAAGACAAACCCCCGGTAAAGGTGGTATGATAATACCAAAAGAACTAATCAGAAGAAAGCAGGTGAAGGGCTTGACATTATAGGAAGGGAAAAGTTTTTTATGAAGAAAATGAAGAGAGCAGCACTGGCAATGGCTTCCGTTACAGCAATTTCACTGGTTGGATGCGGTGGAAGCAACACAACTACTACAGCAGATACCAAGGCAGCAGGTGAAAGCAGCGCAGAAGGCGGAAATTCCGGTGATATTTCCGGTAACATCACTTTTTCCTGGTGGGGCGGAGATTCAAGACATGAAGCAACTGAAAAAGCGATCGAGGCTTTTCAGGCAAAATACGAAGGTGTAACTGTAAGTCCGGAATACGGCGCATGGTCCGGATGGGAAGAGAAACAGTCCTTAAACATCTTGGGCGGCAACTCAGCAGATCTGATGTAGATCAACTGGAACTGGATCGACCTTTATTCTAATAATGGAACAAATTTTGCTGATTTAAACCAGTACGCAGATATTATTGATCTGTCCCAGTTCCCGGAAAGCGCACTTGAAATAAGGCTACCGCAATCCCACTGGCTTTAGACGGTGGGTTAAGGTAGCCAAAAGCTGAGAATTATTGTATGCTAATGATATGGGAACATGGAAATCTAAAAACAGACACAAATATTTATTACAATACCACATTATTTTCGTCTGCAAATATAGGAAGAAATTACTGGTTTCGCAACAGGTATCAGATGATATAAAGCAGTTTTCATATGAGATATGTCAAAAGCACAAAGTTATTATCAAATACATGGAAACTGACAAAGACCATATTCACTACATGATAGAAACTGAACCTACAATGTCGGTGAGTAAAATTGTAAACCTAATGAAAAGTTATACGACTTACCATATATGGAAACGCTATCCGAATTATTTGCGGAAGCATTTCTGGAAAGAACATACATTTTGGACAGATGGTTATTTTGCTTGTAGTGTAGGAAATGTATCAGAAGAAATGCTAAAAAAGTATATCGAAAATCAAGGCTAAGAAAGAAGGTGGCAGCGAATGTTAAAAGCATATAAATACAGAATATATCCCAATAATGAGCAGAAAGTACAGATAGAAAAAACATTTGGCTGTTGCCGTTTTGTGTATAATCAGACACTTGCATATCGGAAAGAAAGATACGAAAAAGAGAAAAAATCTGTCAGCAAAACAGATTGTAATAATTACTGCAACAGGGAATTAAAGAAAGAGTATGAATGGCTGAAAGAAGTGGATAAGTTTGCTTTAACAAATGCGATTTATAACATGGACAGTTCATATCAGAAATTTTTTAGGGAGCATGCAGGTTATCCAAAGTTTAAGAGTAAACATGATAATCATAAATCATATACAACAAATTTTACGAATGGCAACATAACAGTAGATTTCGATGGAAACAAAGTAAAATTGCCTAAATTAAAAGGCGTAAAAGTAAAACTGCATAGAAAGTTTAGCGGGCAGATAAAATCAGCAACGATATCACAAGTGCCGAGTGGGAAATATTATGTATCGGTTTTAGTGGAAACAGAACATGTGGAACTGCCACATACAACCCAAAATACAGGAATCGATTTAGGTATTAAGGATTTATGTATTACTTCTGGTGGAAAGAAATACGAAAATCCCAAAATTATCAGAAAATACGAGAAGAAACTGGAAAAACTGCAAAGGCAGTTAGCCCATAAAGAGAAAAGAAGTCAAAATTACTACAAAACAAAGAAAAAGATAGCATTATGCCATGAGAAAATAACAAATACCAGAAAAGATTATCTTCACAAGATATCCCATGAGATTATCAGCGAAAACCAAGTGATAGTCTCGGAGAATTTGCAGATAAAGAATATGGTAAAAAATCATCATCTGGCAAAGTCAATAAGTGATGTATCATGGTATGAGCTGACAAGGCAGTTGGAATACAAGGCAAAATGGAATGGAAGGGAATATGTCAAAATAGATACCTTCTATGCCAGTAGTCAGTTGTGTTCAGTCTGTGGATACCAAAATACAGAGACGAAAAATCTGACAGTAAGGGAATGGATATGTCCCGTCTGTGGAACGAATCATGACAGGGATATCAATGCGGCGAAGAATATACTGGAAGAAGGATTAAGACAAATAGCATAAAAGGAATAACAACATAGGGCAGGAACTGCCCGAATTAACGCCTGTGGAGATAGTAGGTTACGAGGTCAGGGAAGCAGGAAGCCCATTGGCTTTAGACAATGGGTAGTTCACGAAAGTAAGCTGTATTTTTAAGAATGCAAGATCTGCTACCATTGAGATCGGGGATGAGGGCATCTTTCACACAAAACGAGAATATGAAGTCTATGTCAATGACGCATTTTACCAGAAGACAGACCGGGTGATTACCGGGATCTATGATCTGCAGCCTTCTTCCGATTATAAGGTACGTATAGTGGCAGAAGATGAGCAGGCGTGTATCGAGATAAAGACTGATGAGGAATTTGTGACACTTAATGTCAGGGATTTTGGTGCAAAGGGAGATGGAATCACGGATGATACTCTTTTTATCCAGTCTGCCATTATGGCATGCCCGAAAAAAGGCCGTGTGCTGATCCCTGAGGGAACTTATAAGGTGACCAGCCTGTTTTTAAAGGATGACCTGAATTTGGAACTGGCACAGGGAGCTGTGCTTTCTGCTGAAACAGACCGCAGGAAATTTCCAATCTATCCGGGACTGATCCAGAGCTGGGATGAGACAGAAGAGTATAATCTTGGAACTTGGGAGGGAAATCCTCTTCCTATGTTTTCCGCGATCATTACAGGTGTTAATGTGAAACATGTTGTGATCTACGGAAAAGGAGTGATTGACGGAAACGCAAATTTTGATGAGGACAACTGGTGGTATCAGCCAAAAGTGAAGCGGATCGCATTCCGCCCGAGAATGCTCTTTCTCAATCACTGCGAGGATGTAGTTGTTGCCGGTATCCAGGTACAAAACAGTCCAAGCTGGAATATCCACCCATATTTTTCCGACAATCTCCGCTTTATAGATCTTAAGGTACTAAATCCAAAAGTTTCCCCAAACACAGATGGCCTGGATCCGGAATCATGCAAAAATGTAGAGATCGTTGGTGTATATTTTTCTCTGGGAGATGACTGTATTGCTGTTAAAGCCGGAAAAATTTATATGGGTGCAAAGTATAAACGTCCATGTGAAAACCTTATGATCCGTCAGTGCTGTATGCGGGACGGTCATGGTTCTGTAACGATCGGAAGTGAAATGGCAGGAGGAGTGATAAACCTTACTGTTAAAGACTGTCTCTTTATCAATACAGACCGTGGACTTAGGATCAAGACGAGACGTGGCCGGGGAAAAGATGCTATTGTTGACGGGATCCTGTTTGACAATATCCAGATGGATCAGGTTATGACACCGCTCGTTATTAACTGCTTCTATTTCTGTGATCCAGATGGACATATTGAGTATGTTCGCAGCAAGGAGGCACTTCCGGTTGATGAGCGTACTCCCCAGATCCGCAGTCTTGTATTCAAAAATATTGAGGCAAAAAACTGTCATGTTGCAGGTGCTTTCTTCTACGGACTTCCGGAGAAAAAAATCCAGAAGGTGGTTATGGAACATGTTCATATTACCTATGATGAAAACCCGCAGCCAGGAGCTCCGGCCATGCTTGACGGAATTGAGCCATGTACAAAAGTAGGAATATTTGCAGATAATATTGAAGAACTGATAATGCACGATGTAAAGGTTGAAGGCCAGGAGGGAGAGGCGTTCATACTGAGAAATATTGAAAACATGATCAGTGATCCGCAATAAAAAGTGATATACTAGTTTGTAAAGGATATCAAAATGGGACGGAGGAATAGACATGGGGGTAACGATCAAAGATATTGCGCAGAAAGCGGGGGTCTCTTATTCTACGGTTTCGAGAGCATTAAATGGGATCGGAAGTACAAACGGGGATCGTCGGAAGCGGATATTGGAGATTGCCAAGGAGATGGGGTATGTTCCTAATCAGGCGGCGATCCATCTGAAACTTTCAAGATCCTATGTGATCGGTCTGTATTTCTCAACCATCAGCAAGATGACATCACCCTTCGTTCTCCATGATGTTCTCACGGGAGTATACAGTATTGTAGGGAGTAAGTATAATATTGTAGTCAAAGGTATTGACATGCACGAAGCGGGAACATTAAATCCGACCTATTATGATGGGATCATTGTTTTAAGCCAGAGAACGGAAGACCGGGCATTTATGGAGGAAGTTCTGGAGAAAAAGATCCCTATGGTTGTGATCTGCCGTAAGGTGGATATAGATGCACTCAATGTAACAACCGATGAAACGAAGGCAATGGAAACAGCAATGGATTATCTGATCGAAAACGGCCATCGAAATATCTGTGTGATCGAAGGGGCTCCGAATTTGGACTCTACAAGACTGCGCCATATTGGATGGCAGAATGCAGCCAGAAAACATGGCCTGGATCCGGATATCATTCCCACTGTCAGCGGGACTTACCGGTACGCAAGCGGGTATCAGGGGGCAAAGCTCCTTCTGGAGTACCATCCCACAGCTCTTTTATGCTTCAATGATGAAATGGCTTTCGGAGCGAGAGAGGCTATAGTAGAAGAAGGGCTGAAAGTGCCGGATGACGTTTCATTGATCGGCTTTGATAACTGGGATATGTCTGGATACAGCAGTATGAAACTGACAACGGTTGAGCGGAGTATGAGTGAGATTGCAAAAGAGGGCACCAGGGTCCTTTTGCGCCGGATCGAAGACGGCGTAGAGGATAACCGCAGGATCGTTCTGGAAAACCGTCTGATCGTCCGGAATACGGTCAGACGGCTGGTGTAGCTGGTATACAGTTTTTTATATATGAGAATTATATATGAGAAGGATCAAAGTTCCTGCTCATAAAGGTAAATAAAGTAGGTCAGTGCAAGAAGGTCGGCGCTGCCGCCTGGACTGATGTTGCGTTCTATCATTTCAGCATCCAGTTCTTTTGCATAAGTAAGAAGCTCATGGGTATCATGGGCTTTTTCTTTTAGTACAGTTTGGATACGGGCCTGCAGTTCTTTCATTTCTTCGTAGGAAGAGCGGTTTACGATGTTGGTGTCTTCGGAGGTCGCAATAATGGACAGCAGGGTGATCACACCGGCATCATTGATGGAACGGTCTTTTTTCAGCTCTTCTTTCAGGATGGGGAGAGCTGTTTTTAATACGGTTGCGTAGCCGGACAGTGCTTCACCCCGGGCTCCTTTCATACCATAGAGGGCGTAGAGGCGTTCGCCATTGGTGCGGGCGGTTTCTGCCGTAATATCTTTGAAATCTTCCAGGACATCGGCTACCAGTTTCCGGTTGATGGAGAGCAGCGTGTCTGGGGAATAGGGGATATGGTTTGCATACATATAGCCTAAGGAGCAGTTTAAGATCGCCAGGGAGAAGATAAGTCCTTTGTGTGTATTGATGCCTTTGGTGGCGGTCATCATGGCATCTTCTGCCTGGATCCCTAAAGAGCGCAGTCTTGCAAAGATACGGGAAAATGGTTCGTGGCCGTTTTCGTGTTCTTTTTCCATGCCGCAGAGGGCGAATTTCTCAAAGTAGTGGTTTAAGGAAACGGCGCTGGCTTCAAAGGTGAAGATGTCCATATCTTTGTGGGCGCCGGTATTGTTGCGGTCTACCAGTCCTGGTTTAGGGGTGGCGCTTACCTCGTAGAGAAGGGCCTGCATGGACAGGGAAGACAGTTTTTTTGCCTGTTTTTCTTCAAAATAGTCTTTCATCAGTTCGCAGGCTTTATCTAACAGTTCTTTTACTGTGTGGGTACGGGAACGGCTGCATACAAAGGCATCGTTGCTGCATAAAAGGCATTTTCTGCCTGGAAAGCCAAGTTCTGTACGGGAAACTTTGGTTTCATCGGTACGGATCACATCAATATCGAAAAGACGGCCAAAGGACAGGCTGTCTTCTAAAAGGCAGAGGATCTCTTTGATGAAAAGGGTATCACCTTTAACAGACCAGAACTGTTCGTTTCCTGTAAAATCGCGGATCGTCCGTTTTTCAAGGACTGGGATCTTCCAGGCGTGAAGTTGGGAGTCGATGAGACGGATGCCTTCTTCAAAGGTCATTTCTCCTAAAGGAAAGACTTTGATGGGACCGGGAATATTTAAGGTGAAGGAAATGACTGTGGCATTGTGGGTGCGGATCAGTTCCTGCTGGATGGCGTGGCGCCTGTCTCTTGCGTTTAACATATCCAGTACTGCAACTTCACGTCCGGTGATGAATTGGGATGAGTCTGTATTCATAAGGATTTTACCTCCAGATCATGGTATAGGCAGGTTCTGAAAAGCTGCGTTTTTGAGCTGAAATAAAAAGAACCTTTATTAATGAGTATAGCATATAAAAGGCTTTGAGGAAAGCTGGTTACAGTATGCCAGATGTTGAATTATAATAAAATAGATGCGGAATTACTTTATGACTTTACAGTGGCAAAATAAATTTTTCTAAAATCATTGCGTTGGATACGTTAATGTGTTAAAATTTTTGTTAATGAAAAAGAACAGCCGGTGCGGACACAAAAGGATAAAGGCACGATCGCTGTAGGAGGTAGAGAGATGGTTCTTTCAAAGAATATGCAGAAACTGGTAGCAGGAAGTTCCACAATAAGAAAACTTTTTGAGGAAGGTATTGAGCTGGCAAAGGAAGTTGGCGCTGAGAATGTATATGATTTCAGCCTTGGAAACCCGGCCGCTCCTGTACCGGAAGAAGTAAAGAAGAGCATTTACGATATTCTTGAAAACAGAAATGCCAATTTCGTACACTGCTATATGCCAAATGCCGGTTATCCGGAAGTAAGGGAGAAAGTAGCAGCAAACTTAAATAAGAAATACAATTCTTCTTTTACAAAAGATGACATTATTATGACCGTAGGTGCTGCAGGCGGTATCAACTGTGTTCTGCGCTGTCTGTTAGAGGCAGAGGATGAGGTCCTTTGCTTTGCTCCGTTCTTTGGTGAGTACAACAGCTATGTTATGAACTTCGGCGGAAATTTAAAGGTAGTTCCTGCTGATTATGAGACTTTCCAGTTAAATGTGGAAGAGGCTGACAAGTATATTACAGAGCGCACCAAGGCTGTGATCATCAACAATCCAAATAACCCATCTGGTGTTGTATACAATAAAGAGACGCTGATCCGTTTACAGAAGATGTTGGAGAAGGCGGAGGAGCGCATCGGACATCCGATCTATGTTCTTTCTGATGAGCCATACCGTGAACTGGTATATGATGGCTGTGAGCTTCCATTTGCACCGGATTATATTAAGAACTGTATCGTAGTTTACTCCTTCAGTAAGTCCCTGTCCCTGTCTGGTGAGCGTATTGGATATATGGCTGTGAGCCGCCAGATCGCAGAGTATGATACCATGATCAATGCCCTGGTGGTTGCAAACCGCTGCATCGGTTACATTAATGCACCATCTTTATTCCAGCTGGTTGTAGCTGACTGCCTGGATGTAAAGACAGATGTGGAATTTTATGACAGAAACCGCAAGCTGTTATATGAATCCATGAAGGATATGGGCTTTGAGTGCGTAAAGCCGGAGGGAGCTTTCTATATGCTGGTTAAGGCACCTACAGGGGATGACGCAGAGTTTTCCGCAGCAGCCAAGAAGTTTAACCTGCTGATCGTACCTGCAACCAGCTTTGGCTGTCCTGGTTATGTTCGTATGGCATACTGCGTATCCAATGAGATGATCCACAGAGCACTTCCTGCACTGCAGAAGCTGGCTGATCATTACGGTCTGAAGAAATAAAGAAATAACGGCAATTATAAAAAAACTATAAAAACTTTAAAATGTAAAAATAAAAAGGCTGACAGGAAAAATCGTAAGTATATTTCCTGCCAGCTTTTAGTTTGTATACAACTTTTGGAAATTATGTACAAATATCGAAAGTGTATTTTGTGCGAAATTATTGTGTAAAACCAGTTGATATTAGAAAAAAATTATGTTAATATCTTTATAGCTTCTTAACACAACCGATTGCAAAGAAAACAATCGCACAAAAAAACTTGAAATCAAGTTATTCTTTTGTTAAAATTGTGCATAGAAGTGCTGCAGATCTCAAATGGAGTTTATTGAGAAAATCAGTCAGCAGGGGGGATAAAAACCTCTTTGAATGTACGAGATTTACGGACATGAAAGTGTCCGTGAAAATAAAAGAGAGAAGGAAGTAGAAGTATGAAAAAAAGGTTAGCATTAGTATTGGCAGGCGTTATGATGGTTTCATCATTAGCCGGATGTGGGTCTTCCAAGCCTGCAGCAACAACTGCAGCAGCTGCAGCTAGTGAGACAACCGCAGCAGCAGGAGATGCAAAAGAAGAAAAAACAGAGGCAGCAAAATCAGATGTAACTCCAGAGTTAAATCTGATCATCGCTTCCAACCAGACTTCTTTAGATAATCCATATTCCTATGGTATGGACAAGTTCAAAGAGGTAGTTGAGGATGTTTCCGGCGGAAAGATCGCTGTAACTGTTCATAAGGGAACCTTAGGCGAGAACGAGAACGAGCTGATCGAGAAACTGGAAATGGGCGCTGCATCTATGGTAGTTGCTTCCCCAGGTTTCATGACCGCTATCGGTGTTCCGGAAGTAGATATCTTCTCACTGGAATATCTGTTTGACAGCTTTGATCACTGGGAGAAGTGCTTAGATGGCGAATTCGGTGACAAGATGAAAGAAGTTGTTAAGGAAAAGACCGGAAACAATTTCCGTATTATGGCTTACTGGAGCTCCTCTGTTCGTGATTACTACGGCAAAAAGCCAGTTACCAAGCCAGAAGATTTAAAGGGTATGACAATCCGTACTCAGTCTTCTCAGGTACAGCAGGACTTCTGGAAAGCTTGCGGCGCTATCCCAACATCTGTAGCATGGGGCGAGTTATACCAGGCATTACAGCAGGGCGTTGTTGACTCCGCTGAGAACGACTACACCAGCTTTATGTTAAAAGAGCATCACAAGACTCCAAACGGCCACTACATCTCTGAAACACATCATGACTACACAACCCGTCTGTTACTGATGAACGGCGATTTCTATGATAGTCTGACTGATGAGCAGAAGGGCTGGATCGATCAGGCTGTTGAGGCTTGTACAGAAGAAGAGCGTCAGGTAGTTTACCGTATGTTCAAAGAGTCCAAAGAGAAAGTTATCGCTGATGGCGCAGAAGTTACCAACTTTGAAGATGTTGATATCGATGCATTCAAGGCTCTGGCTCTTCCAATCCAGGATAAGTTCGCAGCTGATAACAACATGACTGCTGAGTTAGAGATGATCCGTGCAGCAGCAGAGTAATCTGTAAGCAGAACGGAACATAAGGGACTTATAAAGTTCTGAACATTTACGAAAGAAAAATGAAATGGGTCAGGTCTTCCTGATCCGGAGGATATCAGCCATCTGGGCGACTGGATGGCTGATGTTAGGTTTAAAAGAGTGTTAATATGGTGTTAAGATTTCCTGAAAGGAGAACACATTATGAAAAAAGCAATTGAATGGATGCAGAAGATCCAGATTGCTGTAGGAGGATTTTTCCTTTGCATCTTCCTTCTTACAGTTGTATTCCAGATGCTCTCTCGTTACATTGGCATCGCAGCAACCTGGACTGAGGACGTATCTATGTATTCCTTTATCTGGGCTGTATTTATGGGCGCAGGCGCTATGGTTTATGAAAAACGTCACTTTGCGTTTACTTCCGTCAGCGATATGCTGAAAAACGAGAAAATTAAGAGCGTATTAGCAATCATCATCTCTCTTGTTATGCTGGTGTTTGCTGTATTAATGGCTTATTATGGTTATAAATTAACACAGAAGTTCTGGAACTATACATGGACCAATATTCCGTCCTTTAAGCGTGGACCTACATGGACCTGTCTTCCAATCTGTGGTGTAACTTCTACTATTTATCTGATCGCGCAGATCATTGAAGAAATCGGTGCTCTTATGAAAGGAGGCAACAAGTAATGGGTGTTTTATTAGTAGTAATGTTTATCGTTTTTGTTGCCATTGGTGTGCCGATCTCATTCGCACTTGGCGTTGTATCTTTTACCGGTATCGCATCTCTGGGACAGATTCCGAATTTAGTTGTATTCCAGAAAATGTTTAATGGTCTGAACAGCTTTACACTGTTAGCTGTTCCGCTGTTTATCCTTGCAGCAAACCTAATGAACGAAGGTGAGATCACTGAAAAGCTGATCGACTGCTGTAACTCTTTAGTTGGACACCTTCGCGGTGGTCTTGCTTATTCAAACGTACTTGTATCCATGATCTTCGCTGGTATCTCCGGTTCTTCCCAGGCTGATACCGCTGGTGTTGGTAAGATCTTCATTCCTGCAATGGAGAAGCAGGGATACGACAAGGGAACATCTGTTGGTGTTACCGCAGCATCTTCCACATTAGGTTCCATTATCCCTCCAAGTATCACCATGGTTGTATACGCAGGTATCGCTAACGTAAGTACCGGTGCGCTGTTCATGTCCGGTCTGGTTCCAGGTATCTTACTTGGTCTGGCTATGATGGCAGTAGTTAAGTACTACTCCAAGAGAAAGAACTTCCCTAAGTGTGATCGTGTTCCGTTTAAGGAAGTATGCCGCAGAACTTTTCAGTCTCTGCCAGCACTGCTTACTCCTATCATCCTGATCGGTGGTATCGTCAGCGGTTTGTTTACACCTACTGAGTCTGCAGCATTTGCATGTATCTATGCATTATTAGTTGGTATCTTCTTCTACAAGACCATTAAGGTTAAGAACCTGCCACGTATCCTGATCGAGACTATGAAGCTGTCTTCCTTGTCTCTGTTCGCTCTGGCTACAGCAAATGCATTAGGCGAGTTATTAGCATACTATCAGTTGAATGTAATTGTACAGAACTTCTTCGCTAATATGCCAGGCGGAAGACTGGTATTCCTTCTTGTAGTAGTTGCATTCTTTATGTTTGTAGGTACTTTCATGGATGCTGTACCGGCAATGATCCTGTTTGTTCCGATCATTCTTCCGGCTGCTACTTCACTGCAGATCAGCCCGATCATCCTTGGCCTGATCATCGTTGTTACCCTGGCTCTTGGCCTGGTAACCCCACCTTATGGTCTGTGCCTGCTGATCGCTTCTTCTATCAGTGGTATTACCATCGAGGATGCATTTAAGGGAACTCTTCCTTATTTCTTATCCTCCATCGCAGTATTATTGCTGTTAGTTATCTTCCCAAACTTCTGGCTGGCTATTCCGGCTACCCTGTTCCCGGGACTGTTCTAATAGAAAAGCACGATAGCGCAAATCTGAGAGAAAAAAGTATGAAACTGTCGCGAAATAAGAAAATATTTCGCGGCAGTTTTTTACTTTATAGGAAAGACCGCCGCCGGCGCTCTTTTGAATTAAAAATGCCCGCCGGTA
>ERZ827516.2890-NODE-2890-length-11580-cov-2.960521_pt1 | contig 11580 bp, 7 predicted proteins | sample MGYA00519703_ERZ827516 | MGnify/ENA primary metagenome ERZ827516 (study PRJEB31778, sample SAMEA3449337) | human gut metagenome | biome: human gut; feature: human-associated habitat; material: faeces | place: United Kingdom | collected 2010/2012 ...
AAAAGCGGAACGGGGATGACTTCCTGATCCGTACTCCACTGCAACAATACCCTGTTGTCCAGATGAAGTCCGCCTAAACGGAAATCCTTGCGGGCATACACACTCGTGAGGCTGACGCTTCCGTCGTGCTGGGCCACGTTCCCGTCCGGACCGTAATAGATCTTGTCGGACAGGACGCCCTGCCACGCCCCCGCCTCGAAAGCGTAGTCGGGGACCGAAAACTTCACCTCGAACCGAGTCTCATTCTCCTTGTTCAAAGGAGCGGACCATCTGTAATGGTTCGAGAACAGATTCTCCTGCCAGTAATTGGGCGAACGGCGGTCCATCGAGAACCGCCCCTCGAGAATCAGGGGGTGTCCGCGGAGATAGCCCGTCAGCGCGAGGTGCGCGCCGATCTCGATATCCCCGCCTCTGTACCCGGACGGGTAGAACTTCAGGTTCGCATCCCATCCGACGTATTTCTTGATTTTGCCGCTGACGGCGCCGTAGGCGAAATAGCTCGTCTTATCGACCTTCGTATAGCCGCCCGTCAGGTAGTCTTTCAGCTCGAACTGCGAGTAGGTGTGCATGTCGATCCCCAGCCCCGCGTCGATCGTACCCACCACGCCGTTGCGGTCCCACGGCTGGGCCTGCACGAAAAACCGGTTCGAAATGACCCGCTCGTAGAGCGAATCGCGCGTCTGCTGCGGGTTGATGAACCAGTCGTCGTAGTAGTTGTGCTCGGCCGAAACGAATTCGCCGTTCTCGTCGCGGTGGTCCCGTTCGTCGGTGTAGGGCATGTTCAGGTCGGTATAGACCTTGCTCCACGAGCTGTACTCGAACGAATGGCCCACATAGACGGTCGAAAGGTTAGCCACCGAGAAGTCGCTCTCCGTGACGCGCTGCAACGGAATGGCGAAGGACTGTGTGACGAAGAAGGCGTTGTTGCGGTAGACGTTCTTCGCCTCGGCATCGGCCAGTTTCATCGGAATACCCGACGGCATCTCGAAAACGGTGTCCCGCAGGGCCCATACGCCGACCACGCCGCCGTTCTCCTGCTGTTCGATCTTGTTGTTGTAATAGGCCGCATGGACCGAGTAGCGCTTGCCCGTGTGGCTGAACGCCACGGCCAGATTGTGGTTCTTGGTCCGCGACCAGACATACTGTCCGCGGGTGCCGCGCGCCTTGTAATCGACATTGAACCCCGTCGTCGGCGAGATGTTCTGGGCGTGCATGATTTCGAAGTTCTCCTCCCGGAAACGCTTCTGTCCCGACTCCTCGTAGCTCATGCGGATCATGGGCTTCTTCGTGTTGTAGAAGTCCACGTTCTCCATATTGTAGGTATAGGCGTAATAGGGGCTCGCGAAGCTGAAGTCGAAATCCTGCGGGCGGCGGAAGTAGTTCAGCGGCAGCGAAGTCTGTCCCAGCGCACCCTGCGCGATGTCGCCCACGTCCTCGCGGAAGAACGGATAGTCGATCCTGTAATCGGTCAGCGTGGTGTCCAGCGGCATGACCGTCACGCGGTTGTACTCGCGGTTCACGTGCCACCGGAAGTTGTTGAGCGCACGGACCGAGTCGTCGAAGAAGTAGGATTCGAGCGGCTTGCGGATTTTGCGCTCCTTCTTGGTCGTATCCTGCTGCTGTCCCTCGCCGTTCTCGTCCTCGGGCTGCTCGAAGGGGTTGTTGCCGTAGAGGTTGTTCGTCTCGCCGTTGCGCTGCGCGCGCATGAGGGTGCTGGCATCGAAATTCTGGGAACGCACCGCCCCGGGCACTGCCAGCAGCAGCCCGGACAACAGCGTCAACCCTATGCGATGCGACAAACGACCCATGTACCCGCTCTCATTGGTTTGTACGGCACGCGAGGCCGCGCACGAAGGAAACGACGACGTAGAGCGCGATAACGAGCGGCACGGCATAGCCGCGCAGCAGCACGATCATCGCCGCGCCGGCCGCCAGAAACGAATAGCGCAACTCGTTGCCCCGCCAGCCGAAGCCGTGGAACTTGAGCGCGAACATCCTGATCCCGGAGACCATCAGCCACGCCGCGGCCGCGGCCACGGCCAGGACCGCCTCGCGCGGAAGCACGAGTCCGTTCCGCTCGGCCAGCAGTCCCAGCGACCCGCAGAGCAGCGCTGCGGCCGGCGAGGGCAGGCCGCAGAACTCCGTGCGCTGCGTGTCGTCGATATTGAACTTCGCCAGACGCAGCGCCGCGAAGGCCGCAACGACAAAAACCGCATAGGCCGCCGCCTCCGCCGCCGGGCCTTCGCCCAGCCACAACGACGGCATCCGGCCGTAGAGCACGTAGAGGATCGAGGCGGGCAGCAGTCCGAACGAAATGTCGTCCGACAGCGAATCGAGTTGCAGGCCGATCGGCGAACTCTGTCCCAGCAGGCGCGCCACGAATCCGTCGAAGAAGTCGAACACGGCGGCCAGAATCATCAGGCAGAAGGCCGTCGTCAGGCGGCCGCCGCTCAGCGCCATGACCACGCCGACCGAACCGCACACGAGATTCGCCAGCGTCAGCAGATTGGGTATCGTGAACAATCGAACTTTCATAGTCTCTCAAAATAGCGTCCGCGGTGCGCCCCCGGCCGCAGCCGGCAATCCCGCCGCCAGCCTGGATTCCGGGAAGCGCTCCCGGCGCGATACGGCGGGGATCTCCGCCGCGGAAGCCTCTCTCCGCGGGCCGCCGCGGGAGCGCTCCGGCCCAAAAATTAACCTACGACAGGCGGCAAAGTTACGAAAATATTTTTATCTTTGTCGAACTTAACGCATATATAACTATGACGAGCAATAAATATTGTGTCATCATGGCGGGCGGCATCGGGTCCCGCTTCTGGCCCAAAAGCCGCCAGTCGAGGCCCAAACAGTTCCTCGACATTCTCGGAACCGGGAAATCCTTCATCCGCCACACCTACGAACGCTTCACGAAGATGGTTCCCGCCGAGAACTTCCTCGTGGTGACCAACGACCGATACAAACGGCTGGTACTGGAGCACATTCCCGAAATCGGCGAGGAGCAGGTTCTCTGCGAACCCGTGGGGCGCAACACGGCGCCCTGCATCGCCTATGCGGCCTACACGCTCCTCAAGCGCAACCCCGACGCCGAGATGATCGTCACTCCGGCCGACCACCTGATCCTCAACGAGGAGGACTTCCGCGGGATCATCGCCGAGTGCCTCGCCTTCGCCTCGGAGCACGACGCGCTGATGACCGTCGGCATCAAACCCACGCGCCCCGACACGGGATACGGCTACATCCAGGTCTCGGACGGCAGCCCCATCAGCAAGGTCAAGTGCTTCACGGAGAAGCCCGACCTGGAACTGGCGCAGGTCTTCCTGCAGTCGGGCGAGTTTTTCTGGAACTCGGGCATCTTCGTCTGGAAGGTCCGCTCGATCGTCGAGGCATTCGAGAAGTACCTCCCCGAGCACCACGCCCTCTTCAGCGGGGTGATGCGCGCCCTGGGGACCGACGCCGAGCGCAACGTGGTGGAGATCGCCTTCTCGGAGTGCCGCGCCATCTCGATCGACTACGGCATCATGGAAAAGGCCGACAACGTTTACGTCCGCTGCGGCGAATTCGGCTGGAGCGACGTCGGCACGTGGGGCTCGGTCTACCAGCACTCGCGCAAGGACCGCTACGCCAACGCCGTGCCGGCCGAGGGGTGCTACCTCTACGACACGCGTTCGTCGATCGTCTCGCTTCCCGCGGAGAAGATCGCCGTCATCAGCGGCCTGAAGGAGTATATCGTCGTGGACACGGAAGACGTGCTGCTGATCTGTCCCCGCGCCGAGGAGCAGAACATCAAGAAGTTCATCGACGAAGTGAAGTTCCACAACGGCGACAAACACATCTGACCGCGGCGGGCCGTGCGGCGCCGCACGGCCCGCCATTCCAGAACCCCATGTCCGAACTCTACGAACTTTTCCTCGAACACCCCGTCGTCTCGACCGACACGCGCCGGATCGTGCCGGGGTCGGTCTTCTTCGCCCTGCGCGGCGCCACGTTCGACGGCAACCGCTTCGTCGCCGAAGCCCTCGCCCGCGGAGCGGCCTTCGCCGTGGCGGACGATCCCGCGGCGGCCGGCGGCGATCCCCGCATACGTTTCGTACCCGACACGCTGCAAGCCCTCCAGGCTCTCGCGCGCGAACACCGCCGCGCACTGGGTATCCCGATCCTCGCCATATCGGGCAGCAACGGAAAAACCACCACCAAGGAACTCGTGAGCCGCGTCCTCGCGAGCCGTTTCGAGGTCTATGCCACCCGCGGCAACCTCAACAACCACATCGGCGTCCCGCTGACGCTGCTGGCGATGGATACCCGCACGCAGTTCGGCATCGTGGAGATGGGCGCGAGCGCCTGCGGCGAAATCGCCCTGCTGGCCTCCGTCGCCGAACCCGACTACGGCCTGCTGACCAACGTGGGACGCGCCCACCTCGAAGGGTTCGGAGGCCCCGAGGGGGTCCGCCGCGGCAAGGGCGAGCTGTTCGACTACCTCGCCGCGCACGGCGGCACGGCCTTCGTCCCCGAGGAGGACGCGACGCTCTCGGCGATGGCCGCCGAACGCCCCGCGATGGCCGTCGAACGCTATTCGCGCTCGCTGGCCGACGGCTTGGAAAACCGGCTCGAAGGTAACTACAACCGGTACAACATCGCCGCGGCCGTCGCCGTGGGACACCGCTTCGGCATCCCCGACGGGGAGATACGCCGTGCCATCGCCTCCTACACGCCCGACAACAACCGCTCGCAGCGCACCGAGACGGAGCGCAACACGCTCGTGGTCGATTGTTACAACGCCAATCCGTCGAGCATGCGCGCGTCGGTCGAGAACTTCCTCGCCGAACCGCTCGGCCGCCGCACGGCCCGGGTGCTCATCTTGGGCGACATGCTCGAACTGGGCGAGTGGTCGGCCGAAGAACACGCCGCCGTCGTCCGGCTCGCATTGCAGGGAGCCGGCGCCTCCGGCGCTGCACCGCTTCCGGCCGGAACCGCCACGCAACTGCTGCTGGTCGGTCCGGAGTTCGCCCGCGCCGTGGCGGCCCTTCCCCGCAAACCCGCCGCGACGGAGCTGTTCGCCTCGCGCGAGGAGCTGCTCGAACGGCTCCGCACGCGCCCCGTGGAGAACGCGCTCGTCCTGCTCAAGGGATCGCGCGGCATCGGACTGGAGAAAGCGCTCGAGGCATTGTGATCCGCCGGAACACGGCACGGACGGCGCGGGAAACGGATTTCCGCGCCGTTCGTCGTATCGCCGCCACCGGAGTCTCCGGAAGAGAGCACGGCTCCGCCTTCGGAATCAGAAGCGGCACATCAGCTCCACCACCAGTTTGTCCTGCTCCGAAAGGGCCGGACGCACCGATTCGCGGTAGAAATAGGCCTCGTAGTTGAGCCGGATGTCGGCCGTGAAGGGCAGCCCGAGGCTGAACGTCAGGCCGCCCGTGAGACGGTGGCGGCGGGCGTCGTCCGTCTCCAGCACGCCCCCTTCGCCAAACAGGCCGTCGCTGTGGTCGGACATGTAGTCGTAACGCGCCAGCACCGAGACCTTGCGGAACCATCGCCGGAGGGGAAAATCCCGGCATACGAAGGCATCCACGGCATTCACGCCGGGAAAAAGCCCGTCGGCATACTCCTTGCGCAGGTATTCGCCCTCGACATGCCAGCGGCCGTGCTCGTAGTAGGCCCCGGCGTCGTACATCATGATATCGACCTCGCCGGGACGTATCTTCTGCACGCTGGCCGACAGGTTGAAACGCCCGCCCAGCCGTGCCTGCGCCTTGAGCGAATAGTTGAACCGTCCGGTCCAGAAATCCTTCTGCGCGGTCAGCCCCGAACCGTTGAAAACGCCCGCCTCGAGCACCACCGGCACACGCCGCCCGAACCGCCAGCCGAGCGTCGCCCCGACGTCGCGCACGTTCCCCGCCTGCTTGGCGATGAACGAACGGTTGGCGAAATACTGCTCGTGGGGCGAACGGTGGGCGTCGATGGTGAACGGTACGCGCATCTGTCCGATCGTGAAGGAGAGCCTGCGGCGCAGCATCCCCAGCCGGACATAGGCGTCGAGCATTTTGATCGAACCCTCGTCCGAGAGGTCGATCTCCGCCTTGTAGGCCACCGCCGGCAGCAGATCGCCCGAAAGGCTGAAGCGGGCGTTCCGCACCTCGAAGCGCCCCTTGCCGATTTCGGGCTGGTATTCGAACTTGCCGCGCACAGTCCCGTGGACCTGCACGGAAAAGGCGCGCCCGGCGCTCCGGACCGCCAGCGTATCGGAGGACCCTGCCGCAGAGCCGCCGGTCTCTTCCGCGACGGCCGTCCCGGAGGTCCGCTGCCCGAACGGCATCAGACCGCCCGCCCGGACAGCGGAGGGCGCGGCGCAGAGGACCGACGAAAGGAGAAGGATGACGGGATGTTTCAGCATTCGCATATCCGTTTTAGCGGGGCAGCGGACAGAGGCCCGCCCGGGCCGTCCGGCTGCCGTGTTCAACCGGCCGCAAAAGAAGCGAACGGATATTACAATCCGGCGGCATCCGTATTACATTCCGGTAAAAGGAGACCGCACAGCACCGCCGCACAGCGGATTTTTCCGGAAAGCAGGCGAAGGAGGTCCGCTTCCGGGCGGATTTTCCGTATTTTTTGTTATTTTTGCCTTTCGGTAACACGAACCCCGAAAAAACACTCGCACCATGACACTCAACGAATACCAGCGGCACGCCCTCGAAACGGCCGTCTATCCTGAACAGAGCCGCATCATCTACCCCACGCTCGGACTTACGGGCGAAGCCGGCGAAGTGGCCGACAAGGTGAAAAAGGTGATCCGCGACGCCGGCGGGGAGTTCACGCCCGAGAAGCGGCAGGAGATCATGAAGGAGATCGGCGACGTACTGTGGTACTGCGCCACGCTTTCGCACGACCTGGGTTTCGACCTCGAAGAGGTCGCGCAGACGAACGTGGACAAACTCCGCTCGCGGATGCAGCGCCACCGGATCGCCGGCAGCGGCGACAACCGCTGACCGCCGCACATCCTGCTGAAAAACCCCGACAAACACACCAACTCATAGAGATTCGATACATGGAAGAGCAGAAACCTCAGACTTCGCTGCCCGAGAACGCCTACCGGGAGCTCAAACCGGGCGAGGAGTACCGTCCCCTGATGCCCGCCGCCTCGTCGCCGACGGAGGTAACCCCCTATTCGGTCCTCATGGGCGTCGCAATGGCCGTCGTCTTCTCGGCCGCCGCCGCGTTCCTCGGCCTCAAGGTCGGCCAGGTGTTCGAAGCCGCCATCCCGATCGCCATCATCGCCGTAGGCATGGGCACGGTGCTGGGCAAGAAGAACATGCTGGGACAGAACGTCATCATCCAGTCGATCGGCGCCTCGTCGGGCGTGATCGTCGCCGGAGCGATCTTCACCCTTCCGGCGCTCTACATCCTCGGCCTCGACGCCGCCTTCTGGCAGGTGTTCCTCTCGTCGCTCTTCGGCGGCCTGCTGGGCATCGTGCTGCTCATCCCCTTCCGCAAATACTTCGTCAAGGAGATGCACGGCAAGTATCCCTTCCCCGAAGCGACGGCCACCACCGAAGTGCTGGTCTCGGGCGAGAAGGGCGGCGACCAGGCCCGCCTGCTGGCCGTGGCGGGCCTCGTGGGCGGTCTGTACGACTTCGTCGTCGGGACCTTCGGGCTCTGGACCGAGTCCGTCTCGACACGCATCTGCACGTGGGGACAGGTCGCCGCCGACAAGTTCAAGGTGGTCTTCGGCCTCAACACCTCGGCCGCCGTGCTGGGTCTGGGCTACATCATCGGACTCAAATACGCCATGATCATCACCGCCGGTTCGTGCCTCGTGTGGTTCGTCCTCGTGCCCGTCGCGGGGTCGCTGGCCGAAGCGATCGACCCCGCGGCGATGGCTTCGCTGCTGGGCGTGACGAACCCCGAACTGCTCGCGCATCCCGAGAGCCTCTTCACGGCCGAGAACCTCTTCGCCTTCATCGGCAAGCCCATCGGTATCGGCGGCATCGCCATGGCCGGGATCATCGGCATCGTCCGCCAGTCGAAAATCATCCGTCAGGCCGTGGGGCTGGCCGTCTCGGAGTTCGGCGGCGGCAAGACGACGGGAGGTGGCGACACGCAGCGCACGCAGCGCGACCTCACGATGAAGCGCGTGCTGACGATTCTCGTCGCCACGCTGCTCGCGGTCTTCGTCTTCTTCCATTTCGGCCTGCTGGACGGCTGGGTGCAGTCCGTCACGGCGCTGCTGATCGTCTTCGTCATCTCGTTCCTCTTCACCACCGTCGCGGCCAACGCCATCGCCATCGTCGGCACGAACCCCGTGTCGGGCATGACGCTCATGACGCTCATCCTCTCGTCGCTCGTGCTGGTGAGCGTCGGGCTGAGCGGCACGACGGGCATGACCGCCGCGCTGGTCATCGGCGGCGTGGTCTGCACGGCCCTCTCGATGGCCGGCGGCTTCGTCACGGACCTCAAGATCGGCTACTGGCTCGGCACGACGCCCCGGAAGCAGGAGACCTGGAAATTCCTCGGCACGCTGGTTTCGGCCGCCACGGTCGCCGGCGTGATGATCGTGCTCAACAAATCCTACGGTTTCGTGGGCGAAGGGGCGCTCGTCGCCCCGCAGGCCAACGCCATGGCCGCCGTGCTGCAACCGCTCATGACCGGAGGGCAGACCCCGTGGATGCTCTATTTCTGCGGCGCCGCGCTGGCGCTGACGCTCACCGCGATCGGGGTTCCGGCCCTGGCCTTCGCGCTGGGCATGTTCATCCCGATGGAACTGAACGCCCCGCTGGTCGTCGGCGGCCTGGTGGCATGGTTCGTCTCGAACCGCTCGAAGGACGGCGCGCTGAACAAGGCGCGCTTCGACCGCGGCACGCTCATCGCCTCGGGATTCATCGCCGGCGGCGCGCTGATGGGCGTGGTGAGCGCCGTGCTGAAATTCTGCGAGGTGGACTGGTATCTCGCACGCTGGGCCGCCTCGAACGCGGCCGAATGGACCGGACTCGCCATGTACATCGCCCTGATCGGCTACTTCGCATGGCACACCCTGCGGGCCAAGAAAGAGGAGTAACATCTAAAAAGACACGATATGGAACTCAAGGAACGATTTCTGAAATACGTCTCCTACGACACGCAGTCGTCGGAGGAGAGCGCTACCTTTCCCTCGACCGAAAAGCAGAAGGTGCTGCTCGGCGTCCTGCGCGACGAGATGGAGGCACTCGGCATGACCGAAGTGACGATGGACCGATACGGCTATGTGATGGGCACGATCCCCGCGACGCCCGGATGCGGGAACGCTCCGGTCATCGGCTTCATCGCCCATGTGGACACCTCGCCCGACATGAGCGGCAAGGACGTCCGGCCGCGCGTCATCGAGGAGTACGACGGCGGCGACATCGTCCTCAACGGACAGCTCACGATGCGCGTCGCGGAGTTCCCCGAGCTGGCGTTCTTCAAGGGCCACACGCTGATCCACACCGACGGCACGACGCTGCTCGGGGCCGACGACAAGGCGGGCGTGGCGGAGATCATGAGCGCCGCGGAATACCTCATGACGCATCCCGAGGTCGAACACGGCAAGATCCGCATCGGCTTCACGCCCGACGAGGAGGTGGGTCGCGGCGTCGATCACTTCGACGTCGCGGCGTTCGGCGCCGATTTCGCCTACACCGTGGACGGCGGCATGGAGGGTGAGCTGGAGTACGAGAACTTCAACGCCGCGAGCGCCCGGATCGACATCCAGGGCCGCAACGTCCACCCGGGCTACGCCAAGGGGAAGATGATCAACGCCCTCGACGTGGCCTGCGAGTTGCAGACCCTGCTCCCGGCCGAACAGCGGCCCCAGTACACCGAAGGATACGAGGGATTCTACCACTGCGTCGGCGTGAACGGCACGGTCGAACGGGCCGCGGTGAGCTACATCGTCCGCGACCACGACGCCGACAGGTTCGAACAGAAGAAGGTGTTCCTCTGGAGCTGCGTGGACCTGCTGAAGAAGAAATACGGCGACGGCGTGCTGACGCTCACGCTCAAGGACCAGTATTTCAACATGCGCAAGATGGTCGAGCCGCACCCCCAGGTGATCGAAAAGGCCCTCGAAGCGATGAAACAGGCCGGCGTGAAGCCGCTCGTGAGGCCCATCCGCGGCGGCACGGACGGCGCGCGCCTCTCGTTCATGGGGCTGCCGTGTCCGAACCTGTTCACCGGAGGCATGAATTTCCACGGCAAATTCGAATACTGCTCGCTCGACACGATGCGCAAGGCCCGGCAGGTCATCCTGAATCTGGCGCAGCTTTGGGCGCGCTAAACACGGAACAAATCCTATGGATGCTTTCGGATTCCTGAAGGTCGCGGCGGCCGTCCCGCATCTCGGCGTCGGCGACTGCGACTACAATACGGAGCGCATGGCCGCTTTGGCCGAAGAGGCCGCGCAGCGGGGCGTCGAGATCGCGGTGTTCCCCGAACTCGGCGTCACGGGCTACACGTGCGGCGACCTGCTGCTGCAATCTACGCTGCTCGACGCCGCGGACGAAGCGTTCGGACGGCTCGTCCGCGCGACGCGCAAACTTCCGCTCACGCTCATCGCCGGTCTCCCGCTGCGCCACGGCACGACGCTCTACAACTGCGCCGCGGTCTTCACGCAGGGACGTGTGCTGGGTGTCGTTCCCAAGAGCGTCATTCCCGGCTACTCCGAGTTCTACGAACCCCGCTGGTTCGCCTCGGGAGCCGGTATCTCCGGCGAACGGATCGACGTGGCGGGCCAGTCGGCGGACTTCGGCACGGATCTCACCTTCGAGGTGAACGGCGCGGAGTTCGGCATCGAGATCTGCGAGGACCTCTGGGCCGCCGTTCCGCCCTCGTCGCTCCTCGCGGCGGGCGGCGCGAAGGTGATCTTCAACCTCTCGGCTTCGCCCGAGGTCGTCGGCAAGCACGACTACCTGCGGCAGCTCGTCGCCCAGCAGTCGGCACGGACGCTCTCGGCCTACGTCTACTGCTCGGCGGGCTTCGGCGAATCCTCGACCGACCTGGTCTTCGCCGGAAACGCCCTGATCGCCGAGAACGGACGGATCCTGCGCGAGGCGGAGCGCTTCTCGGCCGACGAACAGCTCGTCGTGGCCGATGTGGACCTCCAGCGGCTGGAATTCGAACGCCGCCGCAACACCTCGTTCCGGCAGGCCGAAGCGGCCCCGGAGCTCACCGTGATCGAAATGGAGGTTCCCGAAGGGCTGCGTGCCGCGGCGCTCGACCGCGACATCGACCCGATGCCGTTCGTACCCCGAGACGAGCGCCGCCGCAGCGAACGCTGCGAGGAGGTGTTCCGCATTCAGTCGCACGGACTGGCCCGGCGGCTCCGCCACACGCGCTGCCAGAAAGCCGTCATCGGCATTTCGGGCGGACTGGATTCGACCCTCGCCCTGCTCGTCGCCGTCCGTGCGTTCGACTTCCTGGGACTCGATCGGCGGGGCATCCTCGGAATCACCATGCCGGGCTTCGGCACGACGGACCGCACCTACCGCAACGCCCTGCAACTGATGCGCGGACTGGGCGTCACGGTGCGCGAAATCCCGATCCGCGACGCCTGTCTGCAACACTTCCGCGACA
>ERZ827516.2899-NODE-2899-length-11535-cov-3.135192_pt1 | contig 11535 bp, 8 predicted proteins | sample MGYA00519703_ERZ827516 | MGnify/ENA primary metagenome ERZ827516 (study PRJEB31778, sample SAMEA3449337) | human gut metagenome | biome: human gut; feature: human-associated habitat; material: faeces | place: United Kingdom | collected 2010/2012 ...
CGCAGCGAATCACACAACCCGTCGTCCAGCAAATCGGTCCCCGCACCGCAGTCGATGCCGAGGCGCAGCGTGTGCGTCCCGATCCGCGCCTCCACGCAGGCGACATGCCCTTCCATCCGCACCGGAACCTCCGTCACGGGCCGTCCGCACGCCAGGCGCCGCACGCAGGAGTCCGTCACCGCCGGATCGAGCAGCGTCAGCATCCCCGCCCCGTAGTCGAACAGCAGATCGTAATCCTTATAGACCTCGTAGCCGAGCAGTCCGAAAACCTCCGTCCCGTCCTCCAGATGCGACATGTCGAAACAAAGGAACTCCCCGCCGCCGGCACGGATTCCGTGGAAATCGAATCCGGAGATCGTCATGATGTCCATCCCCGCGATGGAGGCGTTCACCCCCTTCGAAGAGGAGATCCGAAGCGCGGCCGTATCGCGCACCGGGACGCAGCGACGGCTGTTGAGCATCAGCCTCGGCGCACCGTTGTCGAGGATGAACGTGCGCTCCCGGCCGTCCAGCAGCGCCGTCGCGGTCAGCAGATTCCCGAGCCGGCGGACCGGAATATCGAGCTGCCGGGCAGCCGGTCTTGCGAACGTCCCGCCCTTGTCGCCCAGCGTCCTGACCCGGATCGGAAGCAACTCCAGCCGTTTCAGGCGGCCCTCCCCGTCGAAGAGAAAGGTCGCCTCCTTCCGGCCCAGCCGCCCCGCATAGGTGAAGGCGCAGACCAGCTCCAGTCCCTCCTCCGTCCGTTCCTGCCGGACCGTCTCGATCCGCTCCACCCGCTCGCCCAACTGCGCCACGAGCAGTTTCATCACCGCCCGGGCCCGGTCGCCCTCCTGTCCCGAGAAGATGAACCCGGGAGCCAGGAAAGGTTCGATCTCCCCGATCGACCCGGCTCCGACGGCCTCCGCCACGAGGCGCACGATCCGCTCGCACGCGGCTCGGTCCTGAGCCTGCGACGCCGTACACACGCTCCACAGCAACGCCACGGCCAACAACGCTCTTTTCATCATAACACCAAGCTCTTTTTCCGGCACCCCGGGCACCCCGGGCAACGGGGAGCGCGGGAAACCGCCTTTTGTTTCCGCAAATATAACTAAATTTTCTTCACATACAACTATTTTTAATAGTTACAAACTGCACAACGTCCCGAAACGGCTGCGAACACCGCATCGGACGCCGGACCGAAGATCAAAACGACACCCGTCCGGGATCGCCGGACGGCGAACGGAGGCACGAAAAACAGGAGCGACCGCCTGGCCGCGACGGACGATCCGACCGAAACGGCGCGGACCGCATCGCCGGAAAGGCCGGACACGGCCGAGCCATGCGTTCGAAGCGCGACGGGATGCCCCGTCGCGGACAAACCCAGGATTACGAGATTAAAAACGCTATAACGCGAAGACGAAGGGAGTCCGCTCCCGCAGCCGGGCGGCGCGGGCCGGATCGTCGAAAAGGCCGAACACGGCCGAACCCGAGCCGGACATGGAGGCATAGAGAGCCCCGGCGGCGAGCAGCTCCTCCTTCGCCGTGCGGATCGCGGGATGCGCGGCGAAGACCGACTCCTCGAAATCGTTGGTCACCGTCCCCTGCCACTCGGCGACGGGACGCCGCAGCCGCCCGGCGAGCGGAACCTCCGGCATGCGGGGCCGCACGCCGGCATAGGCCTCGCGGGTCGAGACCCCCTCGGCGGGTTTCACGATGACGAGCGTCATACCCCCGAGGTCCAGCGGAAAAGGCGTCATCACCTCTCCGCGGCCGGTGCACAACTGGGGCGTGTCGCGCACGAAAAAGGCCGTGTCGCTGCCCAGCTCCGCGGCACGGGCGACGAGCTCCTCCTCGGCAAGACGCAACCCGAAGAGCGTGTCGAGGGCCTTCAGCACCGCCGTCCCGTCCGACGAACCGCCGCCCAGCCCCGCGCCGAACGGCACGCGCTTCACGAGCCGGATCACGACGCCGTCCACGCCGTAGCGGTCACGCATCAGACGGAACGCCTTCATGCAGATATTCTCCTCCGGGGCGCAGTCCACGGCGATCCCCTCCGTGCGGAGCTCCGCCCCGGAGCCTCCCGTGCGCAGCACCTCCACCTCGTCGAAGAGTCCCCGCACGGGAAACATCGCCGTCTCCAGGTCGTGATATCCGTCCGCCCGACGGCGCAGCACGTCGAGGCCCAGGTTTATTTTGCAGTTCGCTCGCAGAATCATATCCGCAAAGGTAAGAATTTTCTATTTTTGCCGTATGAAATTCCGCACCGAAATCGAAACCGCGCCCCTCCGCATGCGTTTCGGCTACGAAAACCGCACGCTCGCGCTCGGTTCGTGCTTCGCCGCGCACATCGCCGCCCGGCTCTCCCGGGCGAAATTCCGCGTCGAGGCCAACCCCACGGGCATCCTCTTCAACCCGCTCTCCGTCGCTGCGGCCGTCCGCGGCTTCGGCTGCCCCGTCGTGCGCGACGAGCTGCACACCGACGGCCAACGGTGGTTCCATTTCGGATTCCACGGCGACTTCTCGGCCCCCACGCCCGACGAGGCGCTCCGCCGCATGAACGCCGCCCGGCAGGCGGGCTCCGAGGCGCTCCGCACGGCCGACCGCGTGATCCTCACCTTCGGCACGGCCTGGGTCTATGAACGGCAGGGCGAGGTCGTGGCCAACTGCCACCGCCGCCCGGCGGCGGAGTTCGCACGGCGGAGGCTCTCCGTGGACGAGATCGCCGACGCGATCTCGGAACTGGCCGAAGGCCCGCTGGCCGGGCGAAGCATCCTGCTCACGGTCAGCCCCGTGCGCCACACGGGCGACGGGCTTGCGGGAAACGCCGTGAGCAAAGCCGCGCTGCGGCTGGCGGCCGAGGAGCTCACGCAGCGCTTCAGACGGATCGAATATTTCCCCGCCTACGAAATCCTTACGGACGACCTGCGGGACTACCGCTTCTATGCCGACGATCTGGTGCACCCCGCACCGCAGGCCGTGGAGTACATCTGGGAGCGGTTCACGGAGGCGGCCCTCACCGACGAGGCCCGGCGCCTGCTTCCCGAGGCCGAAGCCATCGCGGCCGCCGCGGCACACCGTCCCCGCGACCCGCGGAGCGCCGCCCACCGGGCGTTCTGTCTTGCGCAACTGGAGCGGATCGCCGCATTGCACGGTCCCGATTTTCGGGCCGAGACGGAATATTTCCGCCGATGTATCGAAATAAATTCGTAAATTTGCGGCCGATCTTCCACATTCGCCATGAACAGAAAAATTCTCCTGCTCGCCATAGCCGCCCTCGCCTCGTTCCGGGGCATCGCCGCCGAAACACCGCGCCTGATCGTCCAGATCGTCGTGGGGTCGATGCGCGCCGAGGACCTCGCGCGCTACGCCGAAAACTTCGGCGAAGGCGGGTTCCGCCGCCTCACGCAGGGCGGCACGGTCTATACGGACAGCCGCTACGACTACCAGCAGACCACCACGCCCGTCTCGCTGGCCACGCTCGCGACCGGGGCCATGCCCTCGACGCACGGCGTGATCGGCTCGCAGTGGGTGGACTACACGTCGAACGCCGTCGTGGGGCTGACCGACGGCCGCAAAGGCCCCGGAGCCTACCACCTGATCGCCCCGACGCTGGCCGAAACCCTCCGCCAGCACGCCCCCGGCAGCCATACGGTCACGGTCGCCGCCGAAGCCGTGTCGGCCGTGGTGACGGCGGGCCGCGGCGGCGAAGTCTTCTGGCTCGACCCCGGACGCTGCGACTGGGTCACCTCGCCCTACTACGCCCCGGCGGTGCCCGAGTGGATCGACCGCAGCAACGACGAGCGGTACAACCTCTCCTACATCGCCTCCGAGTGGCGGCCGCTGCTCGACCGCGACCGCTATGTCAATACGCGCAACATCCGGATCGGATTCCCCGAGAAGCGCGGAAAACGCGGGGAGGGGCGGCAGCCCGAAGGGGGCGGCCCGGAACTTGCGGACGACTACGAACGGCTGCTCTACACCCCCGCGGGCAATACGGCGGTGCTGGGACTGGCCAAGCAGCTCATCGCCCAGTACAAGCTCGGCGCCGACGCGACGCCCGACCTGCTCTGCGTCTGCCTCGACGCCTCGCGCCGCATCAGCGAAGCCTACGGGCCCGAATCGGTCGAGGTCGAGGACATGTACTACCGGCTGGACCGCGACCTGGCCGACTTCCTGACCTTCGTCTTCGCGCAGGTCAGGGACGGCAACGCGACGGTGGTCCTCACCTCGGACCACGGAACCAGCCCCTCCTACGACGCGACGACCGAAGAGCCGGACCGGTTCAACGCCCGGCAGTTCGAGGTGATCGTGAACGGATTCCTCAACGTCCGCTACGGCACGGGCGACTGGGTGGTGACCTACGGAGACAAGTGCATCTGGCTCAACCATAACCTGATCTACGAACGGGGGCTGGATCTGGCCGACGTGCAGAACGAGGTGGCGATCTTCGCCATGCAGTTCCGCGGCGTCTCGCACGCCCTCTCGGCCACGGCCATGCGGTCGAGCTACTTCGGCAGCGGCTATGCGCGGCGGATGCAGAACAGCTTCTACCCGCGCCGCTCGGGCGACGTCATCCTGAACCTGATGCCCGGGTGGATCGAGGAGCGCGACCGCTGCCGTTCGATGTCGGGGTCGATGTACGGCTACGACACCGAAGTGCCGCTCGTATTCTACGGCACGGGCGCCGGACAGCAGCACGTGCAGCGGCGCGTGGACATGACCTCCGTGGCTCCGACGCTGGCGCGGCTGGCGGGCGTCACGGAACCCGCGGCCTCGGAGGGCGACGTCCTGCCCGAGATCGTGGACCTGTAACCGCAAAAACGCAAGGAAAAGGAAATGGACAAGAAAGATCAGATTCAGGAGGAGATCATCGAGGAGTTCTCCGTTTTCGACGACTGGCTCGACAAATACGACTACCTGATCGGCCTGAGCGACTCGCTCCCGGCCATCGCTCCGGAACACCGCACCGGACAGTATCTCATCGAGGGATGCCAGTCGCGCGTGTGGATCGACGCACGGACGGACGGCGGACGGATTTTCTTCACGGCCGACAGCGACGCCATAATAACCAAGGGCATCATCGCGTTGCTTATCCGCGTACTGAACGGACGCACGCCGCAGGAGGTGCTCGACACGGACCTTTATTTCATCGACGCCATCGGCCTGACGGCCAACCTCTCGCCCACGCGGGCCAACGGGCTGGCCGCGATGGTCAGACAGATGCGGCTCTACGCACTGGCGTACGCGAGCAAAAACGACTGAACGATGACACCCGAAGAGATTCTCCAGGTCGAGAAAGAGATCGTCCTGACGCTGAAAAACATATACGACCCCGAGATTCCGGTGAACATATACGATCTGGGGCTCGTTTACGAAATCGACTACACGCCCGACGGAACGGCCACGATCCGCATGACGCTCACGGCCCCCAACTGCCCGATGGCCGACATGCTCGTCGAAGACGTCAATCAGCAGGTCGCCAAGGTCAAGGGGGTGAAATCGGTGAACGTCATCCTGACGTTCGACCCGGTGTGGGACAAAAGCATGATGTCCGAAGAGGCGATGCTCGAACTCAACCTGTTGTGACATGGCGGACGGCGGCGGGGAGCGGACGATCGAACGGCTGAAAGCCGGAGCCGGGACATACGCCTGCGGCGGTTACCTGGCGGGGCTCGGCGCGCTGCAACGCACCGAGCTTCTCACGGCGCTGCTCTTCGATCGGCTCGGCCGCAAGATCCGACGCGTCGGGGCGCTGCTCTCCGAAACGTCCGACAACTGGAACGAGACCTTCTACCGGCTCTATTTCCGCACGCTGGGCGACAGCCGGAACCAGGAGGCCTACCTCTCGCTGGCCCGGAGAGTGCCTTACAGGACCGTGCTGCGGGAGCGGCTCGCCCCGCAGGCCGTCGAAGCGATGCTCTTCGGCGCATCGGGGCTGCTGGCGCTCTACCGCCACGATGCGTACACGCTCGACCTCGGGCGCCACTTCGAATACCTCTCGGCCAAATACGGCATCGAAGCGATGGACGCCTCGGAGTGGACGCTCGCGGACATCCGCCCGGCCAACCACCCCGCACTGCGGATCGCGCAGGCGGCGCGGTTCTTCGCGCAGGACGAGTTCGTGATGGCGCGCGCCATGGCCTGCCGCACGGAGGAGGACATCCGGCGCCTGTTCTGCATCGAGGCGTCGCCCTACTGGCGGACGCACTACGTCCCCGGCGCTGCGGGCGACGAACTTCCCAAACGCCTCGGGGCATTCAAGGCCCGCATCATCGGAATCAACCTGGTGGCCGTACTGCAATTCGCCTACGGCAGCCGCACGGGCGACGAACGGCTGCGCGACAGCGCGCTGTCGCTCCTCGAGCGCCTTCCCTCCGAGGACAACCGTTTCATGCGGGCGTGGAGCGGGGAGGGCGTCCCGATCCGCAACGCATTCGAATCGCAGGCGCTGCTGCAACTGGCCACGGAGTACTGCGCCCGAACCCGGTGCGCGGAGTGTCCCGTCGGGCGGCGGATCGCGGTGCATACGGACACCCCGAAATAACCACCCGCCCATGAATGCCTTCAGTTACATACTGGAACACATCGAGGGAACCGTCCTCTTCGTTTCGCTGCTTATCGCCGGAGTTGCGGTCGTGCTCCGATTCTTCGATATCCAGAGCAAGTCCTCCCGCCGCAGAATCCTCAAGGAGGAGTTCGATGCGGCGATCCGACAGCTCTCCTCGGAAAGCGAGACCAACCGGCTCGCCGCGGCAATTCTCATCCGAAGGTTCTTCACGGCGGAAAGAGGCTGCTACCGCAACGAAACGATCTACGTCCTCTCGTCGCTGCTGCGGGTGGTTCCGACGGGAGTTTTTCAGAAGACGCTGGCCGACGGGCTAGCCTACGGGCACGACCTCTCCAAGGCCGACCTCCAGAAAACCAACCTGCAAGATGCCTATATCGGATCCAAGGAGCAGGTCACGACCGACATGCGCGAGACGGACCTTTTCCAGGCCGATCTGTCGAATGCCCTGATCGAGCGGATCGACGGCCGGAAAGCCGTGTTCTACCAGAGCAACCTGCAACACGCGAGGATCAAATACAGCGACCTCTCCGAGGCGAACTTCTCGATGGCCGACCTCAACCACATCGGACTGCGCGAAGTGAAACTCGGGAACGCCTGCTTCGCGGGCTGCACGAATCTCCCGCGGGAGATCGCCCGGCATCTCGACGCAGAGGGCCGCTACACCCGCCCCGAACCGGTTACGGTGCATGCCGCCGCGGGAAAGCACCGCATTTTCTTCAGCATGCCGGGAAAGCTCCGCATCGAGGATTCGCTCATGATACGCTCCGTGCGCGACCACCTGCAACAGGAAGGCTACGAGGTCTGTTTCTACGAACGGGGCGAATACCGCATGTTCGGCCAACTGGGCAACATCCGGACACTCGTCCAGCAATGCGACGGGATGGTCGTCTTCGGGCTCAAGCAACTCCACATCGAAAAAGCGACGTTCCGCCCGGCGACGGACGAATGCGAGACGCGACCGCTGGCTGCCGACGCCGTGGAACGAAATAGAAACCGGCATGGGGCTCATGGCCGGAATGCCGATCCTGCTGATCCAGGACGCGGAGATCGACTTCGGCGTCTTCGACAGCCACATCAGCGAGACATCGCTCCATGTCATCCGTACCGATTCGACCGACTTCAAGAAATTCCCGGAACACAGGGAGTTCATCTCCTGGAAGTCGCGCATCGGAAATCCCGCGGTTCCGCAGCCGCAGGACGGGAGCGCAAAAAGCCCCTCCGGGAGTTGATAAATCGCAAAAAATAAGTATCTTTGCAAGATTTAGAATCCGAACCGAAAAAACAACGACTGAAATATGGATATTCTTGCAAGCGTAATCAAAGCCGTTTTCGGCTCCAAGGCCGAAAAAGACCGCAAACAGATCCAGCCTTACGTCGAGAAGATCAAGGCTGTCTACCCCTCGATCGAGGCCCTCTCGAACGACGAGCTGCGCGCCCGCAGCCAGGGGCTCAAACAACAGATCGCCGACTACATCGCCGCGGACGAAGCCCGCATCGTCGAGCTGAAAGCACGGCTCGAACTGCCCGAGACGTCGCTCGAGGAGAAGGAGAAGATCTCGAAGGAGATCGACGAGACGACCAAGCGCATCGACGACAGGATCGAGGACAAGCTCGACGAAATCCTGCCCGAGGCCTTCGCCATCATGAAGGACACGGCGCGCCGCTTCGCGCAGAACGACACGATCGCAGTGACGGCCAACGACTTCGACCGCGAGCTGGCCGCGACGAAAGACTTCGTCACCATCGAGGGCGACAAGGCCGTGTACGCCAATCACTGGATGGCAGGCGGCAACGACATGAAGTGGGACATGATCCACTACGACTGCCAGCTCTTCGGCGGCGTGGTGCTGACGCGCAGCAAGAAGAGCCCCGCCAAGAAGCTCGGCGAACGCGAACGCGAAGGCAACATCGCCGAAATGGCGACGGGCGAGGGCAAGACGCTCGTGGCGACGCTCCCCGTATTCCTCAATGCGCTGGCCGGAAAGGGCGTGCACCTGGTCACGGTGAACGACTACCTGGCCAAACGCGACTCCGAGTGGATGGGACCGCTCTACCAGTTCCACGGACTGTCGGTGGACTGCATCGACCGCCACCAGCCCAATTCGGAGGCGCGCCGCAAGGCCTACATGGCCGACATCACGTTCGGTACGAACAACGAGTTTGGCTTCGACTACCTGCGCGACAACATGGCCTCGTCGCCCAAGGACCTCGTGCAGCGCAAGCACCACTACGCCATCGTGGACGAGGCCGACTCGGTGCTGATCGACGACGCCCGCACGCCGCTCATCATCTCGGGCCCCGTGCCCAAGGGCGACGACCAGCTCTTCGAGCAGTACCAGCCCTCGATCGAACACCTCTACAACCTCCAGCGCAACTTCGTCACGGCGCTGCTGGCCGAGGCGCGGCAGCTCATCGCGGAGGGCAAGACCGAGGAGGGCGGCATCAAGCTCTACCGCGTGCACAAGGGACTGCCCAAATACAAGCCGCTGATAAAATACCTCTCCGAGCCGGGAATCAAGGCCCTGATGCAGAAGACCGAAAACATCTACATGCAGGACAACAACCGCCGGATGCCCGAAATCACCGATCCGCTCTACTTCGTCATCGACGAGAAGCTCAATTCGGTGGAGCTGACGGACAAGGGCCACGAGGAGCTGTCGAAATACTTCAAGGAGGACGGCTTCTTCGTGCTGCCCGACATCGGCGCGGCGGTGGCCGAGCTCGAAAAGAGCGACCTGCCCGCAGAGGAGAAGGCGCAGAAACGCGACGAGGTGATAAACGACTACTCGATCAAGTCGGAGCGCGTGCACACGGTGAACCAGTTGCTGAAGGCATACGCCATGTTCGAGAAGGACGTGGAGTACGTCGTGATGGACAACAAGGTGAAGATCGTGGACGAGCAGACGGGACGTATCCTCGACGGCCGCCGCTATTCGGACGGCTTGCACCAGGCCATCGAGGCCAAGGAGCACGTGAAGGTCGAGGCCGCGACGCAGACCTTCGCCACGATCACGTTGCAGAACTACTTCCGCATGTACCACAAGCTGGCCGGCATGACCGGTACGGCCGAGACGGAGGCGTCGGAGTTCTGGAGCATCTACAAACTCGACGTGGTGGTCATCCCGACGAACCGGCCGGTGATCCGCGACGACCGCCAGGACCTGATCTACAAGACCAAGCGCGAGAAATACAACGCCGTGATCGAAGAGATCGTGCGCCTCGTGGGCGAAGGGCGCCCCGTGCTGGTGGGTACGACGTCGGTCGAGATCTCGGAGCTGCTGAGCCGCATGCTCAAGTTGCGCGGCATCAAGCACAACGTACTGAACGCCAAACAGCACGCACTGGAGGCGCAGGTGGTGGCCGAGGCCGGGCGCGCCGGGCAGGTGACCATCGCCACCAACATGGCGGGCCGCGGTACGGACATCAAGCTGACGCCCGAAGTGAAGGCCGCCGGAGGTCTGGCGATCATCGGCACGGAGCGGCACGAAAGCCGCCGTGTGGACCGTCAGTTGCGCGGACGTGCGGGACGTCAGGGCGACCCCGGATCGTCGCAGTTCTTCGTCTCGCTCGAGGACGACCTGATGCGTCTGTTCGGCTCGGGCCGCATCGCCGCGATGATGGACCGCATGGGCCTCAAGGAGGGCGAGGTGATCCAGGCCGGAATGATGACCCGGGCCATCGAACGCGCCCAGAAGAAGGTCGAGGAGAACAACTTCGGCATCCGCAAGCGGCTGCTCGAATACGACGACGTGATGAACTCGCAGCGCGAGGTGATCTACACGCGCCGCCGCCACGCCCTCTACGGCGAGCGGATCGAGATCGACCTGAACAACATCATGTACGACTTCGCCGAGAACTTCGTCGAGGAGAACCGCGGCATCGAATACGAGGATTTCCGCATGGAGCTCATCCGCCAGGTGGCCGTAGAGCTGCCGGTGGACGAGGCGGCCTACGGCGACGCCAAGCCCGAGGAGCTGGTCGATGCCATCGTCAGGGCGCTCAAGGAGACCTACGCCCGCCGGGCGAAGGCCGTGGCCGACACGGTGCGTCCGGTGATGCAGCGCATCTACGAAGACCGCAAGGAACAGATGGATTCGAACATCTACTTCCCGCTGACGGACGGACACCTCGGCTACAATATCCCGGTGAACTTGCAGAAGTGCAAGGATACGGACGGCGCGGAGATCTACAAGGTCTTCTCGAAGGTGGTCATGTTCACCACGATCGACGACGCCTGGCGCGAGCATCTGCGCGAAATGGACGACCTGCGCCAGAGCGTGCAGAACGCCACCTACGAGCAGAAGGACCCGCTGCTGATCTACAAGTTCGAGTCGTTCGGACTGTTCTCGAAGATGCTCGTCAAGGTGAACCGCGAGGTGCTGGCGATCCTCGACAAGGCATACATCCCCGTGCGCGAGCAGAGCGCCGAGGAGGTGCGGCGCCAGCAGCAGGAGCGCGAACGGATGCAGATCGAGCGGGAGCGGCGCGCCAAGGTGGACGTCAATAAGTTGCAGGCGTCGCGGATGCAGGCCGCCGCGCAGGCCGGACAGCAGGATCGGTCGAAACCGATGCCGGTGCACGTCGAAAAGAAGGTGGGCCGCAACGATCCCTGCCCCTGCGGATCGGGCAAGAAATTCAAGAACTGCCACGGAAAAGGACTTTAAACCGCACCGATTGCAAAGAGGTTAAAGACGGGAAACGCCTTTAACCTCTTCGTTTCGAAACGAACCGACATTTATGGGATACAAGGAAGAGAAACAGCGCCAGCTCGACCGCCGCTACCTGCGTATGGCGCGCATCTGGGCGGAGAACTCCTACTGCGTCCGCCGCAAGGTGGGAGCGCTGATCGTCAAGGACAAGATGATCATCTCGGACGGTTACAACGGCACTCCCTCCGGGTTCGAAAACATCTGCGAGGACGAAACCGGCAAGACCAAATCCTACGTGCTCCACGCCGAAGCCAACGCCATCACGAAGGTGGCCAA
>ERZ827516.2913-NODE-2913-length-11455-cov-8.171404_pt1 | contig 11455 bp, 7 predicted proteins | sample MGYA00519703_ERZ827516 | MGnify/ENA primary metagenome ERZ827516 (study PRJEB31778, sample SAMEA3449337) | human gut metagenome | biome: human gut; feature: human-associated habitat; material: faeces | place: United Kingdom | collected 2010/2012 ...
TGATTCTTTTTCAGAACCGTCGTGGGTTTGCTCCGATGGTGGAGTGTCGTACCTGCGGTTGGGTGCCCAAGTGTAAGAATTGCGACGTGAGCCTTACCTATCATAAAGGAATCAATCAGCTAACCTGTCATTATTGCGGTTATACCTACCAACTGCCGAAATCCTGTCCTGCCTGCGAAGGTACGGAACTGGTGAACCGTGGCTTTGGTACGGAAAAGATTGAAGATGACATTAAAATTCTTTTTCCCGAAGCGGCAGTGGCACGAATGGACTTGGATACCACACGCACCCGCTCTGCTTATGAAAAGATTATTGCGGATTTCGAACAGGGAAAGACGGATATATTGATTGGTACGCAGATGGTTTCGAAAGGATTGGATTTCGATCATGTCAGTATTGTAGGTATACTGAATGCCGATACGATGCTGAATTATCCGGATTTCCGTTCCTATGAACGGGCTTTCCAGTTGATGGCGCAAGTAGCGGGACGTGCCGGACGTAAGAACAAGCGGGGTAGGGTGGTGCTGCAAACCAAGAGCATCGAGCATCCTATCATTCATCAGGTCATTGCCAATGATTATGAAGACATGGTAGGCGGACAGTTGGCGGAACGGCAGATGTTCCATTATCCTCCTTATTACCGGTTGGTATATGTTTATCTGAAAAATCATAATGAAGCATTGCTGGATCAGATGGCGGTAGTGATGGCGGATAAGCTGCGGGCGGTATTTGGCAATCGGGTGTTGGGGCCGGATAAACCTCCTGTTGCCCGTATCCAAACGTTGTTTATCAAAAAGATTGTCGTCAAGATTGAGCAGAACGCTCCGATGGGACGTGCCCGGGAGTTGCTGTTGCGCATCCAACGGGAGATGTTGGAAGATGAACGCTATAAATCTTTGATTGTCTATTATGATGTAGACCCCATGTGATTGAATATTTTTCCCCCTAATAAAAACCTTTAATCATTTAATTAACTAACCATGAAACGACTTACTATTTTTTCCCTGACTTGTCTCTTTAGCGTAGGCGCGGTTTTTGCCCAGCAAGGAGTCACTCAATGTGGTGTTCCGACAGGACAACCGAAGTTCCCTTTACTGACTTATCAGGAATTGCCCGACCCTGCTGCGCCGTCTGATAAAGAATGGGCGGCAGTGACAACAACACAAGTGTCTTGGGGTACAACAGACGTCCGGTACGCAAAACACGGGCTTCCCCGGTTGAAGAACCAGCAAACGGTTGCTTTGAAAGGCTGGCGTGGTGAACGTGTGAACGCGCAAGCGGTTGTATGGACAGGTGTAGAACTGAAAGACCTGAATTTCAGCTTTGGTGATTTCAAAGACAAGAAAGGAAACGTTCTTCCCCAAGATGCATTCACCGGCGGTTTTGTTCGTTATGTGATGACGGACGAATTGAACAAAGACGGCAGAGGTGCCTGCGGACATCGGAAAGCGGTGGATTATGATTCATTATTGGTGGCCGATCCTATTGATACCAGTCTGAAAGCAATGGCTTTGCCTGCCCGCACAGTTCAACCTGTCTGGGTGCAATGTTGGATTCCTCAATCGGCTGTTCCCGGAACGTATAAAGGGGAGTTGCTAATCAACGACGGCTCTCGTCTGTTGCAACGCCTGAATCTGGAAATTACGGTTTCTTCCCGTGAACTTCCGGCGCCTTCGGAGTGGGCTTACCACTTGGATTTGTGGCAAAGTCCTTATGCAGTGGCACGTTACTATCAGGTTCCTTTGTGGAGTCAGGAGCATTTAGACGCCATGCGTCCTTTGATGAAAATGCTGGCAGACGCCGGACAAAAGATTATCACAGCTACTTTGACGCACAAGCCCTGGAACGGTCAGACGGAAGATTATTTTGATACAATGGTTACCTGGATGAAACGGGCAGACGGCACATGGTCTTTCGACTATACCATTTTCGACCGTTGGGTAGAATTTATGATGAGTGTGGGCATTGACAAACAGATCAACTGTTATTCAATGGTTCCCTGGGAGTTGTCATTCCAGTATTACGACCAGGCAACCAACTCTCTGAAATTTGTGAAAACAGCACCGGGCGAGGAGGCTTACGAAGAGATGTGGGTAGCAATGCTTTCGTCTTTCTCCAAGCACCTGAAAGAAAAAGGATGGTTCGATATCTGCGCTATTGCAATGGATGAACGTCCGATGGAAGTGATGCAGAAGACCTTGAAGGTAATTCGTAAAGCAGATCCGGATTTTAAAGTTTCGTTGGCAGGAAATTACCATGCGGAGATTGAGCCCGATCTATATGATTACTGTATCGTAATCGGACAGAACTTCCCCGAAGAAGTACGTCTCCGCCGTGCGGCAGAGAACAAACGTACCAACTATTACACCTGCTGTACGGAAGCTCACCCCAATACATTTACTTTTTCCGATCCTGCAGAAGCTGTCTGGATAAGTTATTATTCTTCTAAGAAACACCTGGACGGTTATTTGCGTTGGGCATACAACAGCTGGTCATTGGAACCGCTGCTCGATTCCCGTTTCCGCAGTTGGGCAGGGGGAGATACGTATCTTGTATATCCGGGAGCCCGTAGCTGTATCCGTTTCGAACGCTTGATTGAAGGAATTCAGGCGCACGAGAAGATAAATATCCTCCGTCAGGAATTTGAGAAAAAGGGAAATAAAGCCGGATTAAAGAAAATAGAGAAAATGCTTGCTCCGTTCAACTTGGGTAGTATGCCGGAAACCCCGGCAGCAGTAACCGTGAACCGGGCAAATCAAATATTGAACTCATTGTAAATGACTGTTTGTTAAATGGGAATTTAGGGGCGTAGCGCCCCAACAAGGTTTCCATTCGGCATGTTATCGTTTTAGACATACCCTAAAGGGTGGAACTGTATCTCTTTCAGGGAATACCGAATGGAAACCTTGCTCCGGCGCTACGCCGGTAAATGAGAATTTATCGGTTAAATGGGAATTTTGCAGTTAGGCTGAAAGCCTTACAATTATATATTTATTGGGGTGCCCTGAAAGGGCTTAATTATATAGCGTAGGGCAACGCCCTACGAAAAAAACACACCAGCCACAAGCCCTGAAAGGGCGGAACTGTATACAATTATGCCCTTTCAGGGCGCAAATTCAGATTGTCGTTTTTACGTAGGGCGTTGCCCTACGCTATATAATTAAGCCCTTTCAGGGCACTCCGCAAAATTATCATTTGACTTATTCTTGAATCTGTTAAAACTGAAATTATGAAAAAGATATTGTTTGTCTGCCTTGGAAATATCTGCCGTAGCTCTACGGCTGAAGGCGTGATGCTTCACTTGATAAAAGAAGCGGGATTGGAAAAAGAATTTGTGATAGATTCCGCCGGAATCTTGTCTTATCATCAGGGCGAACTGCCGGACAGCCGGATGCGTGCTCATGCAGCCCGTCGCGGTTATCAACTGGTGCATCGTTCGCGCCCCGTCCGTATAGAAGATTTCTATCATTTTGATTTGATAATCGGTATGGACGACCGGAATATAGATGATCTGAAAGACAAAGCACCTTCTCCCGAAGAATGGAAAAAGATTCATCGCATGACAGAGTACTGCACCCGTATTCCTGCAGATCATGTCCCCGACCCCTATTATGGAGGGGCCGAAGGATTTGAATATGTACTCGATGTGTTGGAAGACGCTTGCGCCGGCCTGCTTACTTCTTTAACTCCGGATAGCTGATCCGGGTATGATAAGCAATCTTTAGTTTTTCCTTGAATACAGCTTTCACAGTTGCTATATCCTTGAAAGTGATAGGACATTCTTTAAAGTAACCTTCAGTAACCTGCGAGTCGATAATCTTGTCGACCAGGTTGCTGATTGTTTCTTCCGTATATTCCGGAAGACTGCGTGAGGCAGCTTCCACAGCATCCGCCATCATCAGGATAGCCTGCTCTTTGGTAAACGGATTCGGGCCGGGATAAGTGAACAATTCTTCATTCGGCTCTTCGTCCGGATGCTCGTTCTTCCAGGAAATATAGAAATATTTTGTTTTTCCTCGTCCGTGATGAGTGCTGATAAAATCTTTGACCGCTTTAGGTAGATTGTGTTTATCCGCCAGTTTCAATCCATCCGTCACATGGCTGATAACGACCTGTGCACTTTGTTCGTAATTCAAATTCTTATGCGGATTAACCCCTCCCGACTGATTCTCCGTAAAGAAAGCCGGATTTTCCATCTTCCCGATATCGTGATACAAAGCTCCCGTACGTACTAACTGGCTTTTTGCTCCAATGCGGATAGCGGCTTCTGCTGCCAGATTAGCCACCTGCATGGAATGTTGGAAAGTTCCGGGAACCGTTTCAGACATCTGCCGCAAAAGATCGTTATTGATATTCGAAAGTTCCACCAAAGTAACATTGGAAGTAAATCCGAAAGTCTTTTCCAATAAGAATAATAAAGGATAAGTGAATAATAACAGGATTCCGTTAATGATGAAGTAAGTGTACATGCGTATGTTCAACTTTGAGAAGTCGGTGGAAAGACCATTCTCCGTCATCAGTTCGAAAGCAAAATAAATGGCTGCATAAGTCAGTATCACTAATAAGGCCGTTCGGAAAAGCTGGGATCTCTGCGATAGTTCCCTTAGGCTGAATATCGCCACTAATCCCGCTGCCAACTGCGTCAGAATAAACTCATGAGGGAAGCGCAAGGAGATGGAGCATATCAATATAGTGATGACATGCGTCAGAAAAGCGGTTCTCGAATCAAGAAAGACACGGATGATAATCGGCAGCATCGCGTATGGGATGATGTACACATTAAATATATTATGTGTCACCATGAAAGCCGTTATGACGCTGTAGAACACAATCAGGGTGAATAGTAACGACAGACTGCCTTTCCGTTGATAATAGTCTTTCCGGAATAAATCGAGATAGAGCATGAAACAAAGCATCAGCATACCCACAAACAGAACCTGACCTCCGAGAATCAAACGGTTTTGTCCCATAGACTCGTTGCGTTTGATGGATTCTTTGCGCAATGATTCGAGGATATTATAGGTATGCGGACTAACGATTTCTCCACGGTCGATAATCTTCTGCCCGCTGACTACCAATCCGTTTGCCCAGGAATAATTATTTAATATTTCCTCTTTGGCAGCCTGGGTGCGCTCCTCGTCAAAAGTGAGGTTGGGAGTAATGTATTCGTTCAGCGCGCATTGCCTTAATACTTCCCGGTTGAAATGGGTCGAGTCTGCTGTCAGCAGGTGTTCATACGCTTTCTTTACCGTGTAAATGTTTTCGGTAGCCTGCGGGTTGGCAAGTTTATCGTCAATCACCATGACGGATGAAGTGCTGTCTTTTTGAAGCTGCTGTATATTTTCTGTCGATACGATACCTGCCTGATAGATTTCTTTTAAGGTACGCTCGATATACCGCAAGTAATCGATGGAAGGAAGAATTCCTTTCAGATTGGTGTGATAATTCTCTTTCAGCTTGGCGATTGCATTTTTTTCGATGTCTTTATCCAATTGGTAATAAGGCTGGAAGAAAGCCATCAGACTGTCTTGCTCTCTTTTTACTACCGCATCCTCTTTATAAATAGGAAAGTCGAAAGTAGCGATCAGCTGCCCATATTTCCAGGGCTTATTGATGTCAAACTGGTAATTGAATTTTCCGTCACGTGGCAGGAAATAGACAATCAACGTCACAGTGCTCACAAATAGCAGTGATTTATATAGTAAATCTCTCCATGAAAATCTTTTTTTCTTCTTCAAATGTTCCATATCCACTGAAATTTTTGCGAAAAGTACAAAAAAAAACAATAGTGTGGAAAAAAAGGTTTAATTTTGCCACGATTTACCTATACTAACCCAAATTATGGCAGAAAGAAAAGTAAGAGTTCGTTTTGCTCCAAGTCCTACGGGAGCACTGCACATCGGTGGTGTGCGTACAGCTTTGTATAATTATCTATTTGCGCGTCAACACGGCGGAGACCTCATTTTCCGTATTGAAGATACTGACTCCAACCGGTTCGTGCCGGGAGCGGAAGAGTATATACTTGAGTCATTCAAGTGGTTGGGTATCCACTTTGACGAAGGAGTGAGCTTCGGTGGAGAACACGGCCCGTACCGTCAGTCCGAACGTCGCGAAATCTATAAGAAATACGTGCAGATTTTGTTGGATAATGACAAGGCATACATCGCTTTTGATACTCCTGAGGAACTGGATGCTAAGCGTGCGGAAATTGCTAACTTCCAATATGATGCATCTACCCGCAGGATGATGCGCAATTCTCTGACAATGTCGAAAGAAGAAGTGGATGCATTGATTGCTGAAGGAAAGCAATATGTGGTCCGCTTTAAGATTGAGCCGAACGAGGATGTTCACGTGAATGACTTGATTCGTGGCGAAGTCGTTATTAATTCATCTATTCTGGATGACAAGGTGCTCTATAAATCGGCTGACGAACTGCCTACTTATCATCTCGCGAACATTGTGGATGACCATTTGATGGAAGTGTCTCACGTAATCCGTGGCGAAGAATGGTTGCCTTCGGCACCGCTGCACGTACTGTTGTACCGTGCATTCGGCTGGGAAGACACGATGCCGGAATTTGCCCACCTGCCTTTGCTGCTGAAGCCGGAAGGAAACGGTAAACTAAGTAAGCGTGACGGTGACCGTTTGGGATTCCCTGTATTCCCGTTGGAATGGCGTCCGGAATCGGGGGAAGTGTCTTCCGGATATCGTGAATCGGGTTATTTGCCCGAAGCGGTGATTAACTTCCTGGCTTTGTTGGGATGGAATCCGGGCAACGATCAGGAAGTGATGTCTATGGACGAGATGATAAAACTGTTCGACATTCATCGTTGCAGCAAGTCCGGAGCTAAGTTCGATTATAAAAAAGGTATTTGGTTCAATCATCAGTATATCCAGCTTAAACCGAATGAAGAAATTGCCGAACTGTTTTTGCCTGTGCTGAAAGAGCATGGGGTAGAGGCTCCTTTCGAGAAGGTCGTTACGGTAGTCGGCATGATGAAAGACCGTGTAAGTTTTATCAAGGAACTGTGGGATGTATGTAGTTTCTTCTTTGTGGCTCCTGCTGAATATGACGAAAAGACAGTGAAGAAACGCTGGAAAGAAGACTCGGCAAAATGTATGACTGAGTTGGCGGAAGTAATTGCCGGCATCGAGGATTTCAGCATTGAAGGCCAGGAGAGGGTAGTGATGGACTGGATTGCTGAAAAAGGTTACCATACAGGTAATATAATGAATGCCTTCCGTCTGACACTGGTGGGCGAAGGTAAAGGTCCGCATATGTTCGATATTTCCTGGGTATTGGGCAAGGAAGAGACATTGGCTCGTATGAAGCGTGCCGTAGAGGTACTTAAATAATTAGGATTTGTAAATTATGCTTTACAATCTGGCAATAGTTGTTTATGACCTTTTGGTTCATTTTGCTGCTCCGTTCAGCCGTAAGCCCCGAAAAATGATGAAAGGGCATTGGGTGGTGTATGAACTTCTACGACAGCAAGTGGAGAAAGGGGAGCAGTATATTTGGTTTCACGCTGCTTCGCTTGGTGAGTTTGAACAAGGGCGTCCATTAATAGAAATGATCAGGGAAAAATATCCCGATTATAAGATATTGCTCACATTTTTCTCTCCGTCCGGTTACGAAGTGCGCAAGCATTACCGGGGAGCGGACATTGTCTGCTATCTGCCGTTTGATAAACCGCGGAATGTGAAGAAGTTCCTGGATATTGCAACCCCGTGCATGGCATTCTTTATCAAGTACGAATTTTGGAAGAATTACCTGGATGAGCTTCATAAGCGTCGCATCCCGGTGTATAGTGTTTCTTCCATTTTCCGTCGCGATCAGATATTCTTTAAATGGTATGGTGGGACTTATCGCAATGTGCTGAAGGATTTCGATCATTTGTTTGTGCAAAATGAGGCTTCCAAACGCTATTTGTCGAAGATTGGCATTAGTCGTGCGACAGTGGTGGGAGATACCCGTTTCGACCGTGTGTTGCAGATTCGGGAAGAGGCCAAAGACCTTCCGTTGGTGAAAATGTTTAAAGGAGACAATGCCTTTACGTTTGTAGCCGGCAGTTCTTGGGGACCGGATGAAGATTTATTCCTGGAGTACTTCAATACCCATCCGGAAATGAAGTTGATCATCGCTCCGCATGTGATTGATGAAAATCATCTGGTGGAGATTATCAGTAAACTGAAACGTCCTTATGTACGCTATACTCGTGCTGACGAAAAGAATGTACTGAAAGTTGATTGCTTGATTATCAATTGCTTCGGACTGTTATCTTCTATTTACCGCTATGGAGAAGTGGCTTATATCGGAGGTGGTTTTGGCGTCGGTATTCATAATACACTGGAAGCTGCTGTATATGGCATTCCTGTTATCTTCGGACCGAAATATCAGAAGTTTATGGAAGCAATCCGGTTGCTCGAAGCTAAAGGCGCATACTCTATTAAAGACTATAACGAGTTGAAAACCTTGTTGGACCGTTTCCGGACAGATGACGCTTTCATGCGTGAGACCGGCGCGAATGCCGGTTATTATGTGACCAGTAATGCCGGAGCTACGGAGAAGATTATGCACATGATTAACTTTTAGAGATGGATAAAGTTGCTTCAAGTCTTCAGAATAAATAATTTGAAATAGATAAATGGAGCGGCTTCATTAATGAACTGAAGTTTGATATAAAGAATATAGATCCCCTTATTTTAGAACTCCTGTTGTGGACGAAGCTAAAATAAGGGATCTTTTTATGAATCTATTTTTTCTTTATTTATACCATTGGGAATACATCAGGTAATTGTGAGCGATTTTTTGGTTTAGTTCCTTTGCCTGTTCCGGGTCTACCTTCTTGATAAATTTAGCCGGTACCCCTCCCCAGATACTTCCGGGTTCGATCACTGTATTGCTCAAGACCAAAGAACCGGCGGCAACGATGGCCCCTTCGCCTATTACGGCATGATCCAGTATAGTAGATCCCATCCCGATAAGTGCATAATCTTTGACGGTTGCTCCGTGAATCGTCACATTATGTCCTACGGAAACATGATCACCAATTTCGATGGTTGACTTCTCGTATAAAGTATGTAGCACGCTTCCATCCTGAATATTGACTCCATTACCTATCCGTATGGAATTAACGTCACCGCGCAATACTGTACAAAACCAGATGCTACAGTCATTTCCTATTTTTACATCTCCTATGATGGTTGCATTATCTGCGAGAAAACAGTTCTCTCCAATTTCGGGGGTAAAGCCCCGCACTGATTTGATTAAAGCCATAAATTATATTGTTTCTAATGATGTTTTTTATTGAATATGATTGGGGATTGTTCGACACCCGGGTCTCGTGATGTCTGACACCCGGATCTCAGACTGCCTGACACCCGGGTGTTAAGCAGCCTGACACCCGGGTGTCAGACAAAAGCTGTTTTAAATAGCTTTTGTTGCTTCTAGCAGCCATTTCTTTTCTTCTTCGTTCAGACTTGGAGAAAGTTTTTTGTAAACGGTTTGATGGTAGTCATTGAACCACTTGACTTCTTCTGCTGTCAGCATTTCTTTGATGATGCCTTTTTTGCAAATCGGGCATAGGGTGATCGTCTCAAATTTGAAATATTCTCCGAACATGCCTTCCTTATCTTTGCAGACCAATGTCAGATTCTCGGTGCGTATCCCGTGGCTGCCTGCCTTATAAACACCAGGTTCATTGGATGTAACCATACCGGGTTGCAGCACAATGGGATTTTCGTTCATACGGATACTTTGCGGACCTTCGTGTACGCTCAGAAAATGTCCTACGCCATGTCCGGTACCATGAAGGAAGTTCATGCCATGACTCCAGATAGGCATACGGGCCAATACATCGAGTTGGGCGCCGCGTGTTCCGGCTGGGAATTTAGCCATTGCCAATGCAATATGGCCTTTTAATATTAAGGTATAGTCTGTTTTTTCTTCCTCCGTCAGTTCGCCTAATGCAATGGTACGGGTGATGTCAGTTGTTCCATCCAGATACTGCGCTCCCGAATCTAACAGCAAGAAACCTTTAGACTGAAGCGTGACATCACTCTCCTCCGTTGCGGAATAGTGTACGATTGCTCCATGCTCTTTATATCCGGCGATTGTGTCAAAACTTTCTCCCATATACAAAGGTTGGGCTGCTCTGAACTCATGCAGCTTCCGGTCTACGCTCAGTTCGGTCTCTTTGCCCGAAAGCACTGATGCTTCCAGCCATTTGAGAAACTTGACAAGCGCCACGCCATCCCGCTGCATTGCGTGATGGATGCCGGCAATCTCCTGCTCATTGCGAATGGCTTTCAGTAATGTCACAGGAGATTCTCCACGAACGACCTTGCATGCAGGATTGATAGCCGAATAAATCGCATAGTTCGTTTTCTTTGGGTCGATAAGTATGTTTTCTCCTGTAAAAGAATTCAGGAAAGATTCAGCTTCGTCATATTTTCTCAGGCTGACTTGCTGCTCTTGCAAGTATTCATTTACCTCTTGGGTAATCTTTTCCGGCGAAATGAAGTAGACTACTTCATCTTGAGTAACCAATAGATAACTTACTATAACCGGATTGCAATGCACATCACTTCCTCTCAGATTGAGAGTCCATGCTATTTCGTCCAGACTGGATAAAAATAAAGCAAAGATGCCTTTCTCTTTCAGCTCGGTACGAATGGCGGCAACTTTTTCTCCACAACTTTTTCCTGCATATTTAACATCGTAGATAAAAGCCGGAGCATCAGGCATGGATGGACGGTCCTTCCAAATGTTTTTCAGAGGATCGCCAAACAGATTGACCTGTAACTGATAGGGGGCAAGATCTTCTTTCATTTGTTCCACCTGTTGCACGGAAAACATTTTCCCATCAATACTCACAGATTCTCCCGGCTTTAGATTCTGACAGAGGAACTTTGTGATACTAGGAGTTTCCGGCAGCATCTCTTTATATAATGTAATGCCGCTGCCTTCCAGTTCCTTTTCCGCTTGCAGGAAATAACGGGAATCTGTCCATAGTCCGGCTTTATCCATTAAGATGACGGCTGTTCCGGCGGAACCCGTGAAACCGGAAATCCATTCACGGGACATCCAATAAGGAGCTACATACTCACTCAGGTGAGGATCGGTGCTGGGAATGATGAACGCTTTGATATTGTTAGGGCGGAATGTCATCCGTAGTGCGTGTATACGCTCTTTTATGCTCTGCTTCATACCTTATTATGTTATTTATAGACATATTTATGAGTCTCAAAGGTACTAACTTTTCGCGGTTAATGATTTGTTTATGAATAGTTTTTGAGAAATATTTGCCGAAAGTTTTGTGAATAAAGAAAGTATGTGTAATTTTGCGGCGCAATTTGACTGCGGAATTTTTTTAATCATAACATATTAATAATAACAAAATGATTGTAGTACCTGTAAAAGAAGGCGAAAACATTGAAAAAGCGCTGAAGA
>ERZ827516.2918-NODE-2918-length-11440-cov-3.397101_pt1 | contig 11440 bp, 8 predicted proteins | sample MGYA00519703_ERZ827516 | MGnify/ENA primary metagenome ERZ827516 (study PRJEB31778, sample SAMEA3449337) | human gut metagenome | biome: human gut; feature: human-associated habitat; material: faeces | place: United Kingdom | collected 2010/2012 ...
GGAGGACGAACCCGGGAACCCAGCGGGCCAACCGCGGGGCTTTCTCGGCGAGTACGGCTCCGATGTCTATTTCGGGCATGGGTACGTTCGGAAAATTATATCCACAAATATAGGCATTCTTTTTCGAAAAATCCCTAACTTTACACCCAAATAGACTTTCGAGAACGAAGATTATGCCGCAATACCATACGCCGGTCCTGCTGGAAGAGTCTGTGGACCTGCTCGATATACGTCCCGACGGGACCTACGCCGACCTGACGTTCGGCGGAGGCGGCCATTCGCGCCGCATTCTCGAGCGGCTGGGGCCTGCGGGGCGGCTCTACGCCTTCGATCAGGACCGCGACACGCTGGCCAACCGTCCCGACGACGGGCGGTTCTGCTACGTGGAGAGCAACTTCCGCTTTCTGCGCGGAGCGTTGCGCTGCCGCGGGGTCCGGGAGGTGGACGGCATTCTGGCCGATCTGGGCGTCTCGTCGCACCATTTCGACGCCGTGGAGCGCGGCTTCTCGTTCCGCGGGGACGCGCCGCTCGACATGCGCATGAACCAGCGGGGGCGGCTCACGGCGGCGGACGTGGTGAACGGCTATTCCGCGGAGGAGCTGACGCGCCTGCTGGGCGACTGGGGCGAGCTGGAGACGCCGTGGAAGGTGGCCTCGTGCCTCGTCCGGGCGCGTGAGGCGGAGCCGGTCCGCACGACCGCGCAGCTCGTGGCGGCCGTCGCGCCCTGCACGCCCCGCAAGGACGGGGCGAAGTTCCTCACCAAACTCTTCCAGGCCCTGCGGATCGAGGTGAACGGAGAAATGGAGGCCCTGCGCATGGCCCTGGAGCAGAGCCTTCGGGTGCTGCGTCCCGGCGGGCGGCTGGTGGTGATCTCCTACCACTCGCTCGAAGACCGGCTGGTGAAGAACTTCCTGCGCAGCGGCAACTTCTCGGGGCGGGTCGCCAAGGATTTCTACGGCCGGCCGCAGGTTCCCTTCGAACCGGTCACGCGCAAGGCCGTGACCCCTTCGGCCGCGGAGCTGGAGCGCAATCCCCGGTCCCGTTCGGCGAAGCTCCGCGCCGCCGCAAAACGTTGATGCAGCCATGTACCGCGATCACGAATTCGATCCCGTGACTCCCGAGGAGGAGGCGCGCCGTGCCGAGGAGGAGGAGTTCGCCCGCCGCGTGCGGCGCGAGGTGCGCCGCATGGAGCGCGGCGAGGCCGACGAGGACATCCGTGCCGACGAGGAGCGCGAAGCCGAGGAGCGGGCCGAGGAGGAGGAACGCGCGCGCAGGGAGCGCCGCCTCCGGAGCAGCACCTTCTGGCAGCTCTTTTCGGGCACGATCCTCCTGCGCGAGGGTATCTCGAAATACTACCCCTACATGCTGACCATCGCCGGCATGTTTTTCCTGAGTATCGTGGTGATGTTCTGGTCGCTGCACCTCGACATGCGCTATTCGCGCCTCGAACGCGAGGTGCAGATCCTGCGCGAACGGTCGATCCGGCTGCAGGAGCAGCGCTACCGCCGCACCACCCATTCGGCGATCCTCGAGGAGCTGCACCGCCGGGGCATCGACCTCTACGACCCGCTCGCCCCGGGTGAAATCATCGAAAACTGACACCGAGAATGAAGCCGGAGCGATCGAAGATCAAAAGCGACATTCTGCTGCGGGTGAGGCTCCTCTACGTGCTCTTCATCCTCGCCGGGGGCGTCGTGCTCGTCCGTCTGGTGTGGGTGCAGCTCTTCAGCGCGGAGGTGGCCTACAACGCCGACCGCCTTTCGAGCCGCATCTTCACCGAGGAGGTGATTCCCGCCCAGCGCGGCAGCATCCTCTCGCGCGACGGCGAGCCGCTGGCCACCTCGATCTTCCGTTACCAGGCCGCCTTCGACTTCGCCTCGCCGGGGCTGGATTCGCTCAGGACCTTCCGCGAGCAGGCCGATTCGCTCTCGAAGCTGCTCGCCGCCTTCTTCGGGGACCGTCCCGCCTCGGAGTACGCCCGGATGTTCCGCGAGGAGCATGCCCGGCGCTACCGGCTGGTCAATCCGCGCGACACGCAGTATCTCCGTTCGGAGGGGTGGCTGTCGCGGATGCTCGACCGCCTGCGCGGCGAGGAGTACGTTACGCGGCGGATTTACGACACGATCCGCGACCATACGCCCGTCGCTGTCTTTCCCCGCGAGGTGGACTACGCCGAGTGGGAGGTGCTGCGGCGCTATCCGCTGCTGAACTGGAATATGGGCATGGTTTACCGCCTGGTCGAACGCGACGAACGCATCTATCCGCAGGGCGAGCTGGCGCGGCGGACCATCGGCCTGACGGGCGACAAGGGCAATTACGGCATCGAGGAGGCCTACCGCGCCGAGCTGGCGGGCCGCGACGGACGGGCCGTGCGGCAGCGTATCGCGCGCGGGTTCTACGGCCGCGTGGCGGGAGCCGGGCACGAGGACCCGGAGGACGGGTACGACGTGGTGACGACCCTCGATCTCGACTTGCAGGACGTGGCCGACAAGGCGCTGCGGCAGCAGCTCGAGCGGCAGAACGCCCTGTGGGGCACGACCATCGTGATGGAGACCCGCACGGGCGAGATCCTGGCGCTGGCCAACCTCGGGCGCAATGCCGACGGGAGCTTCGCCGAGCGGGAGAACTACGCCCTGAGCCGCAGCATGGAGCCGGGATCGACCTTCAAGCTGGCGACGATGCTCACGCTGCTCGACGACGCGCGGATGCCCGTGACGACCGTTTACGACACCCACAACGGCGATCCGGTGAAGATCGGCCCGGCGCGCAACATCCGCGACTCGCACCGCGGCGACCGCGAAATCGACTTCCGCCGCGCCGTGGCCTCGTCGTCGAACGTCTATTTCGCCGAGGCGGTCTGGGACCGTTACGGCATCACGGGGCGGAAGCAGCGGTACAGCGACTACCTGCGCGACGAGCTGCATCTGGGCGAGACCGTCGGACTGGAGCGGCTCGGCGAACGCGCCCCGTCGATCACCTCCGACTGGAAGGTGCCCGACCCGGGCGTCATGCTGGTGAAGATGGCCTACGGCTACCGCGTGCGCCTGACTCCGATCCAGATGATCACGTTCTACAACGCCGTGGCCAACGAGGGGCGGATGATTTCGCCCGTGCTGGTGCGGGAGCTGCGCCGGGGCGACCGCGTGGAGGAGCGTTTCGAGAGCCGGACGATCTCCTCGTCTGTCTGTTCGCGGCAGACGCTGCGCATCGTCCGCGAGTGTTTGCAGGCGGTCTGCACCGAGGGCACGGCCAGCGCCTTCTTCCGCGATACGACGCGCGTGAGGGTGGCGGCCAAGACCGGCACGGCCCAGATCACCGACGCCCGCAGCCGCGAAGGGCGCTACTACCTGGGGTCGATGGTGGCTTTCTTCCCGGCCGATGCGCCGCGCTATACGGTGCTGACCACGATCGAAACCCGGGCGCAGGCGGGCAAGGCCTACTACGGCGGGCCGCTGGCGGGCCCCGTCGTCAAGCGCATGGTCGATTACATTTACAACCGCGGCCACGACTGGTACGGCCGGGTCGGCGGCGACGGTCCGCGCCGCTATCCCGAGCGGGTGAAGGGCGGCGACATCGCCCAGATCCGCCGCGTGGCCGACCGCCTCTCGCCCCGCGCCTCGTTCGACAGCCGCACGGGCTGGGGCCGCGCCGCGGTGGACAGCCTCTCGAACGTGGCGATCACGAGCCTGCCGGACGACCGGGGCGTGATGCCCGACGTGCGCGGCATGGGGCTGAAGGACGCGCTGTTCGTGCTCGAGAGCCGCGGGCTGAGGGTCCGCTTCTCGGGGCAGGGAGCCGTCGTGCGGCAGAGTATCGCCGCCGGGACCCGCATCCGGCCGGGTGCGGCGGTCGTCATAACGTTGGACTGAGATGAAAAGACTGAAGGATATTTTGGAAGGGACGCCCGTCGGGGCGTTGTACGGCGATCCGGAGATCGCCGTGGGAGGACTCGCGTTCGATTCGCGCGCCGTGCGGGCGGGCGACTGTTTCTTCGCCGTGCCGGGAACGCAGGCCGACGGCCACGACTTCATTCCGGCGGCCGTCGGACGGGGCGCCGCGGCGGTGGTCTGCGAGCGGATGCCCTCCGAGCCGGCTGCCGGGGTGACCTACGTGTGCGTCGGCGATGCGGCCGGGGCGCTGGCCGACATGGCCGCGGCATTCTACGGCCATCCGAGCCGCGAGCTGAAGCTGGTGGGCGTCACCGGCACGAACGGCAAGACGACGACCGCCACGCTGCTCTACGACCTGGTGCGGGCGCTGGGCTACCGCGCGGGGCTGATCTCGACGGTGGTCTACAAGATCGACGGCCGCGAGCTGGTGCTCAACATTAAGAGCAAAGAAGAGGTCGATCTGCCGTGGGGCGGCAAGCTGATGTTTTACAGCGCGATCGTCGGCGGAGCGATCGACGCCCGCTTCCTGCCCGCGATTCTGAAAGGAATCATGGAGAAAATGGAGGAGGGACCGCTCACGGGCTCCTATGCCCGCGACATCCGCGTGGTCGTCTACGACGGCAAGATGCATCCGGTCGACTCGAACGAGCTGTCGTTCAAGCTGGCGGGCCGCAATGCGTTCAAGGAAGCCTTCAAGAAGGCCGGGCCGAAAATCATGGAGCCGATCTACTCGGTCGAGGTACTCGTGCCTTCGGACCGCATGGGCGACGTGATGAGCGACCTGCAGAATCGCCGGGCCATGATCGAGGGCATGAGCAGCGACAAGGGATTCGAGCGGCTGGTGGCCCGCGTTCCGCTCGCGGAGATGTACCGCTACTCGACGACGCTCAGCTCGCTGACCAACGGCCGCGCGACCTATTCGATGAAATTCGCCTCGTACGAACAAGTGCCTTCCGACGTGCAGGAAAAGTTGCTCAAGGCATACGCCGATACGGATAAGGACGACTAACCTTTCCGGTCGATTCGGCCGAACGGGCGGCTCCGTGTTTTCGGGGAGCCGCCCGTCTTTTATGACCGGAGCGAACGGAACGAAAACGGCGGGCGCAAAGCTCCGGAACGTATGCGGACCGTGTACCGGTCGGACAGAGAAACCGTCCTGCCCCGAAGAAGTATTCTCTCCCTATACCGAATTTGCGTTGGTTTATGCGGTTTTTTCTATAATATTTTCCATAAATATCCTCTTTTTACATGTACTGTTTTTATTATCAGTTGTTTATAAATAGGCTGTTTGCTTTTTGCAAAACTCGTTATCCTCTCCTGCCCGTTATAGTTTTTAACCAACGTTTAAAACGTCATTATGTATTATATTTACAGCGATTTCTCCTTAAAATCTGTCTGAAAAACAACGTAATGAACGGATGAAAAGAACGGTCCTGCTGGCGCTGCTATGTGCAGCGACGGCATTTGCAGCCCCTGCGGCCTCGCTTGTCGAAGGACGCATCTACCTCAAGAACGGCACGGTCGTCGAATGCACGGGCAACGACCGGATAAAGCTGCCGAAGAAATCGGGTCCGCTGAAACTGTTCCGTGACGCTTTCCGCAGGACGAAGACGAAAGAGGTCTTCCGGGCCGATTCGGTCGATTCGGTCGTCTGCTGGCATCCGAAAACGCCGGAATATCTTCGCAAATTCATCCCCGCCGCCGATCCGGGCTGGATGTGGGTTTATCTTGAAACGCCCTATATCAGGGTTTGCGTCTGGTCGAAGAAAGGTTACGGCATCGACACCGACGGAGGTATCCAGATATGGCAAAAACAGCGGACTTTCAGTCAGTCCCGCACGGCATACTTCCTGCAAAAGCACGGCGGGGACGGATTCCGGGACGTGGGCGGCGCCAACCGTAACTCGAAGGACGCCTTTCGCGAGCGTGTCGCCCGCTATGTCGACGACGATCCCGCACTGGCGGAGCGTATCCGGCATTCGAATGCCAGCCGTAGCAAGACCGTGCTGATGTTGCAAGACTACAATCCGACGAAACGATAACCTTAAAAACAATCGATGTATGAAACGAACGATTCTTTTCGTAGTGACCGCGTTCATTGCCTTCGGCACCGTTTTTCGGGCGGAGGCGAAGAAACCCGAGGATCAGGAGTTCCGCCGCGTGATCGTTACGCTCAAATCCGGCGAGAAAGTCGAAGGATACCTCAAAAGCGGCTGGCACGCCGATGGCGCTCTTCTGAAAAAAGAGAACTATTCGTTCAAAATCACCAAAACGCCCGATGACAAAGAGTCGGTCAAGTATACGGCCGACGAGGTAACATGCATCGACTATGCGGAAAAAACCGAGGAAAATCCCGACGGGATCCATTGGGATGCGCTCGACATCGCTTCGCCCTCCATCGGTAATCGCTATAATACGATCCGACGGCTGGTTTGTCTGGACAAAGTCGGGAAGAACGCTACGACCTACTGGTGGAAGATCTGGACAACGGAACGGGTGGGCAATATCAACCGCCGGATATTGAAAACCGTTCACGGCGTCCGGTTCCACGACGATCCCGATAAGGTAGTTTACACCTACATGCTGGTGAACACGATGTTGATGGACAAGCTGCATCCCGGGCTGCATGAGTTCTGCAAGAAATGGTTCAAAGGCCCCGAAGGAAAAGTCCGTAAGAAGGAGGCTAAGGAGGACGACGCGTGGATACTCGACATGTACGACGCCTACCTCGAACAGCAAGCGGTCCAGTAAGTCGACCCGTAATTTCCGGAATAAACGCCGAGGAGATCGCCCGTCCCGAGTTCTGGAACGAAAGGAATCTCGCAACGAAAACCGGTCTGTACGACATGCCTTTCGTCAAGGGGAAGGGTGAAAAACGATAATATCGGGGAATCCTGTGAGGGATTCCCCGATATCGGCTTTGTCTCGCGGTCATGCGGACTTTTCTTACGAAGCGTCGGCGGACACGTTACGCAGACTCTCCTCCGGAACGGGCCCGCACGCCCGGTCCGGCTATTTCTCGACGGCGATCCGGTAGACGCCCGAGCCGACATGCAGCTCGATACGTCCGTCCGTTCCGCTTTCGACGGCCATATCCTTGCGGCCCGATACGGGCTTGCCGCTCTCGGTGACTTTCGCCGGATCGGTCGCGGGCAGGCAAATACGGGCCGTAGCGTTGGCGGGTATTTCGATCGTCTGCACGAACTCGTCCGGCGCATCCTTCCACTCGCTGCGGATCAGTCCGTAAGGCGAACGGAACGATACGCGGGCATCGCGCAGATCGCCTACGATCTGGGGATCGATCACGATCCGCTTATAGGCCGTCGAGCCGGATTCCTGCGAGATGCCTCCGATGCCGCTGAACAGCCACGAGTAGAGATGGCCGAGCATGCAGTGGTTGTGCGACAGGTAATCGCGGCTCTGCCAAGACTCGGCCAGCGCCGTCTCGCCCATAGCGATCTGGTAGCCGTAGCCCGGCACGTCGTAACGGCTGTTCATGTCGAACAGTACGTCCGAAGCGCCGCGATCCTGCAACGTCTGCACGACGTAGCGGTAGCCGATGTCGCCCGCCGTCACGGCATTGCCGCGGCCGCGGATGTCGTCGATCAGGTTTTTCAGCACGACCTCCTCGTACTGGGGTTCCACGAGTCCCATGTAGAGCGCCATCGCGTTGGCCGCTTGGCTGTTGCGGTCGTACTTGAGCGTCCGGCGGTCGAAAAAGCGCTCGTTGAACGCCTTTTTCACCTCGGCGGCCAGCGATTCGTAACGCTCGGCGTCGGCCGTTTTGCCCAAATGCTCGGCGATCCGCTGCATCGTGCAGATATCGTAATAATAGATCGCCGTCGCGCTGACGCCGTTCGACGTCAGCTGCGAATGGGCCGGCTCGGCGGGACCTATGTCGCACCAGTCGCCCAGTCCGTAGGCCACGATATGTCCGTCGGCCTTCGACGACAGGTAGTCGATGTAGTCTGCCATCCGGTCGTAGTTCTCGCGCATCGGCCGGTCGTCTCCGTACCAGCGGTAGAGGTAGTAGGGCAGCAGGATGAAGGCGCTGCCCCATTCCGGCGTGTCGAGGAATCCTTCGGCGAAGACGGTGTACTGCGGCGCGATGGTCGGAATCATTCCGTCCTCGTGCTGGGCCGTCGCCATGTCGCCGACGATTTTCGGATAAGCCCGCGAGATATCGTAGCCGTATTGGATCGACGGGCCGATCAGATGCGACTGCTCGAGCCAGCCGAGTTTCTCGCGGTGGGGACAGTCGGTGAATACGCTGGAAAAATTGCTGCGGATAGCCCAGTCGATCAACGTGTAGATTTGATTGAAAAGCGGGTTGGAGCACTCGAACGTGCCGACCTGCTCGGCCGAGTTGGTCGTGTGCAGCCCGGTCAGCTCGACGATCTCGGGCAGGCCGTTCGGATTGGGCTCGCCCTCGGGCACCGCACCCTCGACTTCCACGTAGCGGAAACCGTAGTAGGTGAACTGCGGCTGCCAGCTTTCGACGCTGCCGTCGCCGCGCGTCGTGTAGCTGAAGAACACCGGTCCGCCCGACGAACGCTGGTTGACCGTGCTGTCGGGGCGGCAGAGCTCGCCGGGAAACATCCTCACGGTATGCCGGCCCGAAGCGCGCACGCTCAGGCGGACGATGCCCGAGGCGTTCTGCCCCAGATCGTACAGGTAGTTGCCTTTCGAGTTGCGATATTTGCGGACGGTCGGAACCCGCTGGCGGATCTTGATCGGCGTCGTGCGCTGCGAGCGCAGCGGGGAGTCGAACCGCGTGAGCACGGCGGCGCTCCACGAACTGTCGTCGAAGTCCGGCGAGGTCCAGCCGGCCTGCGCAAGGCCCGCATCGTAATCCTCGCCTCCGTAAATGCTCGAGAACGTGACCGGCCCCGGCGCCGCCTTCCACGAGTCGTCCGAGACGACCGTCTGTCGCGTGCCGTCTTCGTACTCGATCTGCAGCTTGAAGATCATCTTCGGCGCTCCGTACGATCCGGCGAACTTGCTGTACCGCTCGCGCGGGATGTTGAAAAATCCGTTGCCGAGCATCGCGCCGACCGCGTTGGCGCCCTGCCGAAGCTGGTCGCTCACGTCGAACGAAACGTATTGCGCCTCCTTATCGAACTTGGTCCAGGCCGGATCGAGGAAGTGGTCGCCCGTCTTCTCGCCGTTGAGAAACAGCTCGAACTGGCCCAGTCCGCAGACATAGGCCGTCGCCCGCCGCACGGGCTTGTCGACCGTGAACTCGCGGCGCAGCAGCGGCAGCTTGTTCCGCCCGAACGGCTTGTTGCCCAGGATCGGGTTGTCGGGACCCGTGTCGAACGTGCCGTTGATGACGATCAGCGAGTCGACGTCCTCCTCGAGCGCGATCCACCGCGCCCCGGACCAGTCTTCGCGGTCGGGCAGCCCCATCGTGAAACGCTGCGCCGGACTCCACGCCGACGGCTTGCCGTCCGGTCCCCAGACGCGGACGCTCCAATAATAGGTTTCGGCCGCTTCCAGAGGCTGCCCGTTATACGGTATCAGCAACGACTGTTCGCCGGGAACCTTGCCGCTGTCCCACATCGTAGCACGGCCGGCAGCGGCGTCCTTTTCCGTTCCGGCCACGACGATGCGATAGGCGGTCTGCCGGCATCCGCGTTCGGGCGATACCAGTTGCCAACTGAAACGGGGCGACGGAGTTTCGATTCCGACCGGATCGGTCTCCTGCTCGCACTTGAGCGAGCCGAAGCCGGGGCCGGTCTGCGCCGCGAGCGGCGCGCAGGTTATTGCCATGAGCGTCAGCCACAGGGATGTCCGACGCGCAAAGGTCGTTTTTTTCATCGTTTCGGTTTGTTAGTCCGGGGATAAAAATAGTTTTTTTAGGCGGGATTTCCAACCGCCGGGACAACGGCTGCGACAGGCCGGACTGCCGGTGCGGGGCAATCCTTTGTCCTTATCGTCTCCCGGACGGTCCTGACAAAACATCAGGCTCCGCACGTTGAGATCGGGAATCCGCACGACGCAGCCTGATTTTTCCGAGTACGGCGCCGGGAATGCCGCCCACGCATCGAAAAGCTGAAATATATCATGTCTTTCCCGTTACGGATTGTATTTTTCGTATATTCAAATGAAAATAGCAATCAGACGAAATGGAAATCAGGCGATACAAGTCCGTAGATTTAAGACAGATATCCCGGTTGTTCTATGAAACGGTCCACGCCGTGAACATAAAGGATTATACCAAAGAACAGATAAATGCGTGGGCGACGGGTCGTATCGACTTGAAGGAATGGGACGCCTCGTTTCAGAGACATATTACCTACGTCGTTACGGAAAACGATTTGGTCGTAGGTTTCGGAGATATCGATAGAACCGGATATTTGGACAAACTGTTTGTCCATAAGGATTTTCAAGGCCGAGGCATAGCAACCGCAATATGTGACCGGCTCGAAAACGAAGCCGAAGTGGAATGCATCCGCGTTCACGCTTCGATTACGGCAAAATCTTTTTTCGAAAGGCGCGGCTACCGAGTCGTCAAACGACAGGAGGTCGAAAGACAAGGCGTACTTTTAACGAATTATATCATGGAAAAGTATTTGGCTCTCCCGTAACTCGGTCGCATACGAATTCCCCGCGCTGTCTTCCGCCGGCGATATGTTCGTTATGTTTCCGCAGGATCAGTCACTGTCGAAGCGCCGGTCATCCGAGAATCTTACAGTTGTCTGTATGACAAACCCGTTTTGAAAATGAAACGGCTAAACGTCCGTTCGGATCCGAACGGCATTCCATTGGGTTTGTTCTTTTTCAGCGGCGATCTATTTTTCATCGGCCGTATTTTTCCAAAGGGAAGGAAATATTGCGCCCGATTCATAGACGATCCAAGTCGCCGATGTATTTTGCTTTGATCGAGGTATTGTTCTACTCTAATTCTTATATTGAATCCGGCTGATATACAGCATAATAAAATTAAACAGGCACAAAATGCAATGTTTTACCTATGTTGTACCTGTAAAAAAATAAACGCTCAACTCATTTCAAGTCAAGCGTTTGAAACTGTAGTTTGTACCCCCGACGGGAATCGAACCCATATCAACAGAACCGGAATCTGTCATTCTATCCATTGAACTACGGAGGCAGAATCGTACAGCGCACAAAGTTGCAACATTTTCGGCGTTATTACAAATTTTTGTGCTTTTCTCCGCGGAAAAAGAACGTGAAAACTATCTACAAGGTGGTTGCCGGTGCCGAAAGCCTGCGGAAAAGTTCTTCGCATCGTTTTTGTATCAAATCTTGCTCGATGCCTCGTGTCGTCTTGCTGTGCGGGCGCTCTTTAGAGGCCGGATGGCTTGTGATAATCATTGATTTTTGAATTCAATACGCTGATTTGTAACAAATTGAATGCATTGTAGCATGGCGTGGACGCTGTTTGGCCCCGCGGAGTCCGTCAGGCGGATATTACAATAAATTATTTAAATCATTGCTATATATCGGAACAAATAATGTATTTTTGCGCGAGGAAGTTACGAAAAGAGTGTAATTTATTGGAAATGAGCGTAGGTTAATTGCTCTTG
>ERZ827516.2928-NODE-2928-length-11373-cov-6.266213_pt1 | contig 11373 bp, 10 predicted proteins | sample MGYA00519703_ERZ827516 | MGnify/ENA primary metagenome ERZ827516 (study PRJEB31778, sample SAMEA3449337) | human gut metagenome | biome: human gut; feature: human-associated habitat; material: faeces | place: United Kingdom | collected 2010/2012 ...
TCAGGGTGTTCAGACCGAACTGCAGGGCAGGAGAAGCGGACTTGTAGGAAGCCTGTTCTCTTCCTTTCCGGACCAGCTGGTTAAAAGTAGGCATTGAGTTTCTCCTTTCTTTCATATTTTGGACTGCCGCCAAACGCGGTCAGCCTATATTTTTTGCGGAAAGCTGGAAAGCTATTCCGAAAAAACCAAGTTATTTTTCCAGGACGGCCACTACAGATGCTCCCACAGTGATCCGGCAGGCCTGACCCAGTTGGGTCATGGTGTAGTCGGTCTCCACCGGGATGCCCGCTGCCTGACAGCTTTCAGCCACCGGCTCTGTAATGGCAGGATCGGCATCGCAGGCGAGATACACCCGCGCCGCCCGGCTCTCCCGGATCGCTTTGCGGGACTGCTTCACACCGATTACTTTCTCTTGGGAAGCAAGTTCCGAGATCACGGGAAATTCCTCCTGAAATGCATGGCAAAATTCGCAGAAAATATCCGCGCAGTTATGAATTTTAGCATGTATTCCATGATTCGTCAAGGGGTTGTGCAATTTTTTGTATTCCATCCGTTTTTCAGGTAAAAACGCAAACTTTTCAGGGGTTTTCCCCGTCTGGCTTTATAGAATTTCATGAAAAGGAGGCCTTCTCATGAACACGCTGCATAGAGCTTCTGCCCTGCTGGCCTTGGTCTGCCTGCTGTTCCTGCTGAGCGCATGCGGCGCTGCAGCTCCCCCATCCGAATTGGGTTCTGACGATCCCGCTGTGCCGGAGCCCCAGAAGGAGACCCTGGAAACCCTCCTGGGAGAAAACTACCGTACCTATATAATAGATACCATCACCATGCAGATGGAAAACCGTATGGACAAGACGCCCGACGTGGTCTTCTATCCCATTGCGGACAACACCCCGTTGACGGATTATGTGGTCATTGATGAAAATACCCCATTTTCGCAGGACGAAGAGGGGAATATCACGCTGACCTTTGAAGCCGGCGCAGTGACGGATACAGAAAACGGCGCCCAATCCTTTCGGATTCCCCTTCCCTGAGAGTTCCCTCCCCGATCCAGCCAGCTCATACTGTGAAAGCCCCCGCGGCCGGAAGGCTGCGGGGGCTTTTCGTTTCAGGGATTCAATCAGTTTTCGTCAAATGCCGGGGTCTCCTCCGGAGCGGGCTTGACCTCAGGCAGGCTGAGGTTGGTCACGTCGTCGGTGATGCCGATGGTGAAGCGGGACTTCGGAGCGTCCTTCTCCAGCTCGGTGTAGATAGCAAAGACGCTGGACGGCGGGGTGTCCTTGGAGCCCAGGCCGTAGCGGCCGCCGGTCAGGACGACGTCGTTCATGCCGGCCTCACGCAGGGTGGTGGCGACATCCAGGTACAGGGGCTCGCCCAGGGAGCCGGGCTCCTTGGTGCGGTCCAGAACGGCGATCTTCTTGACGGTCTTGGGCAGGACCTTCAGCAGGGCGCTGGAGACCCAGGGACGGTACAGGCGGACCAGAACCAGGCCGACCTTCTCGCCCTTGGCGGTCAGGTAGTCAACGACCTCCTCTGCGACGTCGCAGATGGAGCCCATGGCGATGATGACGCGGTCAGCATCCTCGGCGCCGTAGTAGTTGAACAGGTCGTAGTTGGTGCCCAGCTTCTCGTTGATCTTGGCCATGTACTTCTCAACAACGGCGGGCAGAGCCTCGTAAGCGGGGTTGCAAGCCTCACGATGCTGGAAGAAGACGTCGCCGTTCTCGTGGGAACCGCGCATCTTGGGGTGCTCGGGGTTCAGGGCCTTGGCACGGAACTCCTCGACAGCCTCCATGTTGCACATTTCCTTCAGGTCCTCGTAGTCCCACTTCTCGATCTTCTGGATCTCGTGGGAGGTACGGAAGCCGTCGAAGAAGTTCACGAACGGAACGTGGCCCTCGATAGCGGACAGGTGGGCAACGGGAGACAGGTCCATGACCTCCTGCGGGTTGCTCTCGGCCAGCATGGCAAAGCCGGTCTGACGAACGGCCATAACGTCGCTGTGGTCACCGAAGATGTTCAGGGACTGGGTAGCAACGGTACGGGCAGAAACGTCAAAGACGCAGGGCAGCTGCTCAGCGGCGATCTTGTACATGTTGGGGATCATCAGCAGAAGACCCTGGGAAGCGGTAAAGGTGGTGGTGATGGCACCGGTACCGAGAGAACCGTGGACAGCGCCTGCGGCGCCGGCCTCGGACTCCATCTCAACAACCTTGACCTGGTTGCCGAAGATGTTCTTCAGGCCTGCAGCGCTCCACTGGTCAACGGTGTCGGCCATGGGGCTGGAGGGGGTGATGGGGTAGATGGCAGCCACATCGGTGAATGCATAAGCTACATGCGCCGCAGCGGTATTGCCGTCCATAGACTGTTTAGCTCTGGGCATTTTCTTTCCTCCGTTTTTATTAGAGTTTTGCATTATAGAGCTGTGCGGTTGTCAGGGCCGCACAAATCCTGCGTCATTTGGCACATGCCCCAATCTTGCTCCGGGCATAGTTCCAGACAAACGCTTTTGCATAGCTTTATTGTACCAAAAACCCCCCCTTTTCGTAAAGGGGTTTTGTTCAGAAAGTTGCACATATTTTTAGAGCTGTTGTGTGCATTTTGACCACAATGACGAACAAGGCGGTTTTTAGGGCGTTTTGGGGTACGGTTTATTGTACCTCGTTCCGCTGGATGGAACGATTGCCCGGGAACGGCAGCCTCCCGGGAACCCGCTTTCTTTTGGCAGCAAAAGAAAGCTCGCAAAGAAAACTGCCGCTGTTTCGACGCAGCGGACCCGCGACCAAGGGGCTGCACGCCCCTTGGATTCCCAAAGAGGAGGTCGCAGAGGGCGCGGGCTAAACGAAAGCAGTATTACTTTTCGTTCTTAACGCCCGCGCCCTCTGCTCCGTTTTAAAACTCGGGTGTTCCCCCGAACCCCCGATGCCGGAAACAGAAGTCTGTAGGGGCCGGGCATGCCCGGCCCTCCACCTTGCCGGTACCGCCCTTTTGACTTTTGCCCCGTAGGGAGGGGTCTTGACCCCTCCGCGGCCTACCGCCGCCGCGAACCGCAAAAGCCCCTCCGGCCTCGTAAACTCGGCCACCTCCCCGCTGCGCGAGGAGGCTTTCTGCGGACGGCTCCGCCGCGCCGCCTTTCCTTCCCGTTTATAAGATGTCAACTACCTTCAAAATATCCCCGTCCACCGTGAATTTCACTTTATTGCAGCCGAAATCCAGCGTGTACACCCGCTCCGGGTCGTGCTGGTAGGCGGGGCGGGGGTCGTTTTTCAGCACACCGGACAAAGCGGCGCGCTTATTTTCCGGCACTTTGCACAAAAGCGCGTCGGGGCAAACCACCTGCAAAGCGTATTCCTTTGTCGTGTCCGTAAATCCGCCCCGGGCGTCGGGGTAGGCGTCCACATAGGGCAGATACGGCTTGATGTCGAAGATCGGCGTGCCGTCCAAAAGGTCCGCGCCGCGGACGATCAGCTCGCCGTTTTCGACGCCCGCCAGCTCCACGCAGGAAAGCCCCAGCGCGTTCGGGCGGTAGGGGCTGCGGGTCGCAAAGACGCCGCGGCGCTCGTTGCCGCCCAGGCGCGGCGGGCGCACGGTGGGCCGCCAGCTTTTGCCCGCGGCATACTCTGCCGCCACGGTGGAAAACTGCCAGATCAGCCACAGCCGGTCATACCCCTCGATGCCGACCAGCGCGTTCGGGTCGCGGTATTCCGGCTCAAACACGATGCGCGCCGTCAGCTCCGGCACCAGCCCGCTCTGCCGCGGGATGCCGAATTTATCCGTAAAATCCGTGCGGATATGCGCAATCGGATGAATTGTGTACTCCATGGTAACGTCTGCCCCCTTTTTGTCGTCTATTATATAGGAAAGGAACAGATTTTACAACTTCCCCATCTTCCCACCATCGTCGAAATATGGTACAATATGTGATATATTGCACGTAAGGAGGTGTGCGTTTGGCACCAATCATCCGTACAGAGAAGCTGCGCAAGGTCTATGCCGTCGGCAAGGAGCGCGTCGTTGCGCTGAATAATGTCGATTTGTCGATAGAAAAGGGCGAGTTCTGCTGTATCGTCGGCCAGTCGGGCAGCGGCAAATCCACGCTGCTGAACCAGCTGGCCGGGCTGGAAAAGCCGACTTCCGGCAAGGTATACATAGGAAAGCACGAGATCAGCAAAATGACCGAGAACGAGTTGGCCGAGTTCCGCCAGCAGCACCTGGGGTTCATTTTTCAGAGCTACAACCTGCTGCCCACCATGACGGCGGCGGAGAACGTCGCCCTGCCGCTGATGTTCAAGGGTGTGGACAAAAAGACCCGTCTGGCCCGCGCCCGCAAAGAGCTGAAATCCATGGGTCTGCTGGGCCGCGCCAACCACCTGCCCACCGAGATGAGCGGCGGCCAGCAGCAGCGCGTCGGCATTGCCCGCGCGTTCGTCAGCAGTCCCAAGGTCATTTTTGCCGATGAGCCGACAGGAAACCTCGACTCCCGCACAAGCAAGCAGGTGCTGTACCGTATGCTGGAAATGTCCAAAAACAGCGGTGTCACGTTCGTTATGGTCACCCACGAGCCGGATCTGGCCGAGTGCGCGGACCGCATTGTGACGATCCTGGACGGCAAGGTCTGCTCCAACGTCGTGCAGGACGAGGAGACGAAGAAGAAAAACCGCGACGCCCTTTTTGCCGATCTGGAAGGGAATCTGGATATTGGCGGGGAGGCAGCGAAGGAACAGAAAAAGTAATAAGCCCGAGGCCCCGACCGAGGGCGGTTGAGGGGCGTGTTTCCGCCGCGGCCCGCTCACGGAGCCGCCACACAAGCTTTCCCCTCATCAGCCGCCTGCGGGCGGCAGCTTCCCCCCAGGGGGAAGCCTTGGGGTTATAAAATTTGGAGGTACAAACCAACCATGAAACGCCTATTTTCCCTGCTGACCGCCTTTGCTCTGGCGGCGGCGCTGTGTGCGCCGGTTATGGCAGACGACGTCACCACACCGGATGTCACCGCCCCCACCCCCACGCCGACGGCGGCCATTGACACGACCAGCTCCGACGGCGTCTACGTCTCCGCCTACTCCGTCACCGACACTGCGGGCGGCGAGGTTACCACCGTGCAGGTCGGTGATAAGATCAACATCGTGCTCAAGGTCGTGGACCACGCCTCGGCGCGGTACTGCGTCAAGCCGGAGGAAATCTCCGCGCGCATCAACTCCGCCGTGTTCACCTACACCGGCACCGGCGAGATCGGCCAGCTGTTCGACAGCAACGACGACCCCAACGCCACCCGCCTGCAGAACGTCCGCAACGGCTCGGCCTCTCCGGAGGAGATTGCGGCGAACGCGCAGTATAATTATTACAGCTACGTCATTTTGTTCCGCGACGTCATCTACAACGGCGGCGGCAACACGCTGCCCATCAACCTGTCCTATCTGGACACCGCCAAGCCGCTGCAGCAGTTCAGCGTCACGCTGGGCCAGTGCGTGGACAAGGACCAGACGACCTCGCCCAACCTGCTCGTGCGCACCTCCAGCTACGGCGACAGCGTCACCGCAGGGCAGGCGTTCGACCTCTCCCTCGGCCTCTACGCCACCGACGGCAATGAGAACCTCGACGACGTCATCGTCTCGCTGACGCTGCCCGAGAACATCTCCCTGAACGGCGGCAGCCTGTCCAGCTACCTCGGCACCATCTGCCCCAAGCAGACCCGGGACGTCACGTTCCAGGTCATGCCCGCCTCCGGCTTTACCGGCACGGTGGCCAGCATCACCGTCAACATGACCGGCACCGGCTCTGTCACCGGCAAGGAGGTCAGCGGCACCACGACGATTTCCGTGCCCGTCAGCCAGCCAGACCGCTTTGAGGTCGGCCAGCTCGAGCTGTCCAGCGACACGATCTATGTCGGCGACACCGGCAGTGTCTCCCTCTCCTACGTCAACAAGGGCAAGAATCCCGTCAGCAATCTGGAAGCCCGCCTGTCCGGCACGAATCTGGGTGCGGGCGGCTACCAGTACCTCGGCAACCTGGCCGCCGGCACCGAGGGCAGCGTGGACTTTGACATCGTCCCCGATGCCGCGGGCACGGTCAGCGGCATCATCACGCTGAACTACGAGGATGCCTCCGGCAACCCGCAGACCATCTCGAAGGACTTTTCTGTCAGTGCCGAGGAGATGAACATGGACGACTTCAACTATGACCCGTCGATGGACGACACCCAGCCCGAGCAGACCGGTATGCCGGTCTGGGCATGGGTGCTCATCGGTGTCTGCGGCGCAGTGGTCGTGATCGTGGTCATCGTGGTCGTGGTACGCAAGCGCAAAAAGGCCAAGGCACTGGCCGCGCTGGAAGCAGAGGACAGCGATGAAGATCTCTGATGAAATCAGCCTGTCGGCGCGCAACCTGCTGCGCCGCAAGGGCCGCACGGCGCTGACGCTCGTCGGCGTCGTCATCGGCACCTGCATGGTCGTGCTGATGATCTCGCTGGGCATCGCCCAGACCAAAACCAACGAGGAGATGCTGCAAAGCTGGGGCGACCTGACCCAGGTGCAGATCTACGGCTACGGCACGATGGTCGGCAGCGACGGCAAGCCGCTGTATCTGGACGACGCGGCCATCGCCGGCATCAAGCAGATCCCCCATGTGGCGGCGGCCACGCCCTACGCGCAGGCGTATAATCTGGAGGGCACCATCACGGCGGGCCGCAATGACCGCTACACGATGGATATTTCCAATTTGATCGGCATCGACCCCACCGCGCTGGAGCCGATGGGCTTCGCCCTGCAGAGCGGCAGCTGGCCCGCGAACACCCCCGCCAGCGAGAAGGCGGCGAAATTACAGATTTTGGTCGGCGGGTCCACTGGGTATGAGTTTCAGGACTCGCGCAAGAGCTACAACAGCCCCAAGCGCTACCGCTGGCAGGGCCAGACCGATGCCAACGGCAAGGAGCTGCCGCCCTTTGTGGACATCGACAAGGATAAGATGACCCTGACCATCCGGACCGGCGAGGAGTCCACCGAAAAGACCCGCAGCTGGCAGCTGGAGGTCGTGGGCGTGCTGGAGCCGGACGGCGCCAAGGGCTACTGGACCCAGAGCGGCATTGTGCTGCGCATTCAGGACATGAAGATGCTGCAAAAGGTCTACAACGACATGACCAAAACCAAGACCGAGCAAAAGAGCTACGACCAGGTCTACGTCAAGGTCGATGACCTGAAGAACGTCACCGACGTTGAGACGGCCATCCACGAGCTGGGCTTCACCAACACCTACTCGATGAACCAGCAGCGCGAGGAGATGCAGCAGCAGGTCATGAAAAGCCAGATGATCTTCGGCGGCATTGCGGCTGTCTCGCTGTTTGTGGCGGCCATCAACATCATCAACACCATGACGATGGCCATCTACGAGCGCACCCGGGAGATCGGCGTCATGAAGGTGCTGGGCTGTGAGCTGGGCAGCATCCGCACGATGTTCCTGCTGGAAAGCTCGACCATCGGGTTTATCGGCGGGCTGATCGGCGTAGCGTTCAGCCTGCTGGCCAGCTTTGTGCTGAACAACCTTTCCACAATTTTAGCGGCGTTCGGTCAGGGCGGCGGGTTGGACCTGTCCGGCATGATGGGCGGCGGGTACTACTACATGGACGGGGGCGGCAGCGCGGCCATTTCGATCATCCCGCCCTGGCTCATGCTGGCGGCGCTGGTATTCGCCACGCTGGTGGGGCTGGTAGCCGGTATCCTGCCCGCGAACAAGGCGGTCAGGATCAGTGCGCTGGAAGCCATCCGGCACGATTAAGCGCTTATATGCTTATATAAAGAACCGAGACAGTCCCGGGAAAAGGGATCGCCTCGGTTTTTTTGTCGCCGTTCCCGCCCCACCGCGCGGTAGGGGGCGGGGCACTCGTTGATGGGGCGGTCCGTAGGGAGGGGTCTTGACCCCTCCGCGGGCGTTTGCGGACGGCATGGGGCTTGCCCGCCGCCGCGCGGTAGGGGCCGGGCATGCCCGGCCCGGAGGTTTTCCCGGGAATGGGCGGCGGCAGAAGGTTTCCGGGGCGTCGGGGACGCCGCCCCCTACGTGGGTGGCTGCCCGTTGACGGGTAGCTGCGCGAACTTGCGGCGGGGTGCGGGCACCCCGCCCTACGGATGTAATTCACGTAAGCGCTGTAGGGGCGGCCTATATGCCGCCCGCGAGTTTATGTGGGATGCCGTTCGCCGGTTGTTGTTTTTCTTTCAACATTGGGCTGGCCATACGGTTGAAAATGTATCCTCGTTGCCGGGCATGGACGTTTGATAACCGACTGCATCCCACTTTGTTTTCAGTACGGCTACATCTGTGTTTTTAACAACATTTCGGACTTTTCCACCGCGGGGTTCTACAACTATAGGCAGTTTTCAACATTTTCAACAGGAAAATACGGTCTGCAGAGAGCCTTTCGCAAAAAGTTCTGCTCGTTTTCTGCGAAGCACCGTTATTTTATAGTTTTCCACAGTTTTCACGAGTTTTCCACAGGGAAAACCCCGGGAAACGGTGGAAAACCGGTTTTCCTGTGGAAAAGGGGTACCTGTAGGGGTGTCGGGCCGTGGTTACGCCTATATCTTGTTTACAAACGGTTCATTTTTGCCCCATGTATAGCCGGTTGTGAACGGTGGAAAAATAAGAGTTTTCAACATCACTGTGGAAAACGGTGTGGAAAGAGTTTAGAGGGGGAACAGGAGACTGCGGGATCCCCGTCAAAGCCCTTCCGACCTGCGCTTCGCTCGCATAAAAACCAAAAAGCAGCTGCCCGCACAGGAGCAGCTGCTTTTTTAACACTGTTGTTTAAAACTCGATCTTACCGAAGGCGAAATCGTCACCGTCGTGGATGCGCTCGGTGGTCTTGGGTGCCATCGGCTTGGCTGCGGGGTCGCGCGGGGCATCCGCAAACTCGCGGGCGGGCACGCTGGAGCGCGGGCCGCCGTAGCGGGGGCCACCACGGTTGTCGCGGCGGGGACCACCGCCGTAGCGGGGGCCTCTGCCGCCCTCACGCGGGCCGCGGGGGCCGCGTCCGCCACGGTTGTCACGGCGGGAACCGCGGCCACCGTCACGGCGTCCGCCGCGCTGGTTGCGGGCGTTGTCGCGGTCAGGCAGGTTGCAGGCATCGGGGTCGGTGGAGTACAGCACCACATGGCGGGCCGGGCCGTCGCCCTTGCTCTCGCTGCGCACGCCGTCGATCTCGGCGATGGCCGTGTGGATGATGTGGCGCTCGTAGGGGTTCATCGGCTCCATCTCATAGTAGCAGCCCGTGCGGATGACGCGGTCTGCAATGCGCCTGGCAAGGGCAGAGAGGTCGTCCTCGCGCTTGTTGCGGTAGCCGCCGACATCCAGGCCCAGCTTGACGTAAGGGCCCTCCATGCGGTTCACAACGAGGCTGGCGAGGTAGGACAGGGACTCCATCGTCTCGCCGCGGCGTCCGATCAGCGCGCCCATGTGCTCGCCGGAGACCTTCAGGACCGTGGCAGCGCCCTTCTTGACAGCGGTGAAGGTAAAGTTTTCCACACCCATCAGGTTGAAGATCGGGGTCAGGTAGTCAACGGCGGCCTGCAGGCGCGGGTCGGCGTCGATGTCAAGGGGAACCTCGACTTCCTCACCGGGGACGGGGGCCAACTCGGCCTCCTCGACCATATCCTCGACGACCTCCTCCTGGATTTCAGGGGCGGTCTCGTCAGAGATTTCAACAACCTCGGCGGGCTTTGTGGAAACTTCAGCCGGCTTTTCCGCCTCGGGCTCCTCGACCTTCACGAGGACCTTGGCGGGAATGGTCTTAAACAGCTTGCGGGTGGGGAATTCGAGGACTTCGTAGCTTACGTTGATGTCATCACGGTCAACGCCGAGAGCCTCGCAGGCGGCCTGTACGGCGGCCTCAACGGTCTTGGCGCTCATTTCCATACTGCGCATAGGGGGAACCTCCTTCTTATTTCTTATCGTTACGTTCATCACAACGGGGAGCGGGGCGGGCGCATATAGAATGCGCCCCTACGGCGGCAGGGGATACACTCCCTCACAGCCGCCAACGGCGCGGGCGAGCAATGCTCGCCCCTACGGTTGGTGCGTCGTATATTTTAATCCTTATTCAGTGGGGTGGTGCGCTCGTCCTTGTAGAGTTCGGCCTCGCGCTGGCGGGCCATTTCCAGGCGCAGCTTGTTGGCCTCGCCCAGGGTGACCTCTTTTTCGACCTGCTTACCGTTCTGCTCAACGGTGACGGTGCGCTTTTTCTTCTTCTCGGCGCGCTTGGCGGCAAGCTCGGCCTCATACTGGGCCTTGAACTTCTCGGGGCTGTAGATCTTGTAGGTCACGTAGGACTGGAAGATCTGGACCACGTTGGACACGCCGTAGTACAGGGAGAAGCCGACGGGGGCATTGAAACAGAACGTGACGAACATCAGGTTCATGACGAGCATCATGACCTTCATGCTGCCCTGCATCTGGGCATCCATGCCGGAGAGCTTCTGGGTGATGAAGTAGCTGACGAACATCGTGACCGTGGCGATGGCCGGGAAGATGGCGATGGGGGTCAGGTGGAAGCCGGGCACATCGCACATATCCATGCCGAAGAAGGAGGTGTTGAAGTTCTGGATCTCGGCCACAACGCTGGCGGAGATGATGGACGGGTCGATGGACGCGCCGTTGTGGATGGCCTGGATCAGCGCGGTCTGCATCGTGGAGGTGTTGGTCGTTGCCAGGCCGATGGCCTCGCACGCGGCCTTGACGGCCTCATTGCTGACGCCGAAGATGTAGTGTACGGGGTAGTACACAACGCCCAGGAAGCCGAACAGGACCAGCATCGTCAGCAGCATGGGCATGCAGCCGCCCATGGGGTTGTAGCCGTGCTCCTGCTGGAGCTTCATCAGCTCCTCCTGCTGCTTCTGGGGGTTGTTCTTGTACTTCTGCTGGATCTCGGTGATCAGCGGCTGGAACACGGACATCTTGGCCGTGGACTTCTGCTGATGGATGCTCAGGGGGAACAGCAGCAGCTTGAGGATGAGGGTGGCAACGATCATGGTTGCCGCGTAGTTGCCGATGAAGCTGTACAGGATCTTCACCAGCGGGCCGATCAATACGGCCAGGAAATACATAAAAGACATAGCCTTTCCTTCTGCCCCGTCTGCGCCCGGGACCTTTATTTTTATGTAGGTCTCTGCTGCGCAGTGCAAAGACATGAGAGGCGATGTTGAAAAGCCTTCTCCCTTGGGAGAAGGTACCCGAGGCCCCGACCGAGGGCGGATGAGGGGGGAGCTTGCGGAGCTGCACATTCAACCGTTTAACGGGTAATTGTGGAAAACTCTGCCCTCATCAGTCCGCTGCGCGGACAGCTTCAGTCTACGCGCTAAGAGCCGCCTTCGGCGGTTGCGCTCCGACACGCGCCTG
>ERZ827516.2929-NODE-2929-length-11372-cov-3.275603_pt1 | contig 11372 bp, 8 predicted proteins | sample MGYA00519703_ERZ827516 | MGnify/ENA primary metagenome ERZ827516 (study PRJEB31778, sample SAMEA3449337) | human gut metagenome | biome: human gut; feature: human-associated habitat; material: faeces | place: United Kingdom | collected 2010/2012 ...
GCCGTGCGCTCTCCGACAAGCTGGTCGCGATCCTCGGGAATTCGGGCGACATCGACGTCAGCGCCCGTTTCCGCGGGCTGCTCTCCTCGTTCGACATGCGGGTGGGTGCCAAGACCGACGTGGGCGGCATCGACTGCAACCTGCAGCTGAGCCCCTTGCGCGGCGGGCGCAGCAGCGTCAGGGGCGACGTGGCCGCACGCAACCTCAGGCTGGGCGAACTGCTCGGCCGCCGCGACCTGCTGGGCAACGCCACGCTTACGGCCTTCGTCGACGGCGTCGTCGGGCGTGGTTTCACCGACGCCAATGTCGTGGGCAACGTCACGCAGCTGGGCTTCAACGGCTATGTCTACGATTCGCTGCGCCTCGACGGGCGGCTTCGCAACCGCGAGTTCGACGGCCGTATCACGGCACGCGACCCCAACCTCGATTTCGATTTCCTCGGCATGGTCGACTTCAACGACTCGGTGCCCCGTTACGACTTTACGATGGATCTGCGCCGTGCCGACCTGGCCCGGCTGCATGTCAACCGCCGCGACTCGGTCTCGGAACTCTCGGCGCATATCGTCGCCAAGGCCGGCGGCCGCTCGCTCGACGACCTGAACGGTCGCATTCAGGTCACCGACGTCCTCTACCGCTATAACGACAAGCAGCTCACGTCGAAGAGCATGACCGTCACGGGCGAGAACTCGGCTCGGAGCAAGTTGGTCGAACTGCGCTCGGACTTCGCCGACGCCACGTTCCGCAGCAAGACCAGCTACCGCGAGGTCTTCCGCTACCTGCGTGCGAGTGCCTGGAAATACCTCCCCCTGTTGCGGCACGGCGACGAGGAGTCGGTGCCCCGCGCATCGGGGGTGGCCGTCGCCAACGACTATTCGCTCCTCTCGGTCGACGTCCGCCATATCGACCCGATCGCAGATGCCGTCTCACCCGGCCTGCAGGTCGCCGACGGCTCGTCGCTGCAATTGCTTTTCAACCCCGCGAGCGACCAGCTTTCGCTCAAGGCGACTTCGGAATATATCGAACGCAAACGTATGCTGGCCACGCGGCTCAACGTCAACGCTTCGAACCGGGGCGATTCGCTCACGGTCTATGCTTCGGCCGAAGACCTCTATGCGGGTATGCTCCACCTGCCGGGGCTTTCGCTCACGGGCGGCGCCAAGCAGGGGCGCGTGCAGCTTTCGGCAGGGTTCAACGATACGCTGCGCAAGGTATCCGGACTGGTGGGCGTCCGGGCCGACGTAGTCGACGAGCACGGGCCCAACGGCCGCGTCGTCGACCTGCGCATCCTGCCGTCGCACATCACCCGCGGCTCGAAGACCTGGCAGATTTTCGCCCACAAGATACAAATCGACACGGCGCAGGTCGTGATCGACAAGTTCTTCGTGATGAACCGCGAGCAGGAACTTCTGCTGGACGGTATCGCTTCGCGCAGCCGCGAGGATTCGGTGACGCTGCGCCTGCGCAATTTCGACCTCGCGCCCTTCACGCAGGTCATCGAACGCATGGGCTACGTCTTCGAGGGGCGCACCAACGGCTCCGCGACGATGAAATCAGCGCTCCATGCGGGCGAGATCACGGCCGACATCCTGCTCGACAGCCTTCAGGTCAACGACATACCCGCACCGCCGCTGCGCCTCACCTCGCGCTGGGATTTCCTGCGCAACCGTGCGGGCGTTACCGTCACCGACCGTCATAAGCGCGATACGCTGGTGCGGGGCTTCTACGCCCCGTCGCAGGTGCGCTACTATGCCCGTCTGGACGTCGACAGCCTCGACATGGGGCTGCTCGACCCGATCCTCACGGGCGTCATTTCCGATACCCGGGGGCACGCCTCCGCCGACCTGGTGCTCCAGGGGCAGCGCCGCGAGGCCGACCTCACGGGCGAAATCCGCGTCACGGGGCTGTCGACGTGCGTCGATTTCACACAGGTGCCCTACACCATGCCCCGGGCGGTGCTGAGCGTCAAGGGCAACCGCTTCCGGGCTTCGAACGTCCCGATATTCGACCCCGAGGGCAACGAGGGGCGCTTCGACATCGACCTGAGCCTGCAACACCTCTCGAACATCGCCTACGACGTACGCGTCGCACCCCGGCAGATGATGGTGCTCAACACCACCCCGCAGGACAACGACTCTTTCTACGGCCGTGTCTACGCCACGGGCTCCGCCCGTATTTCGGGCGACAAGGGGCTCGTGAAGATGGATATCGCCGCCACGACCGACGACCGTTCGTCGTTCTTCATGCCGCTGTCCAGCAAGTCCAATATATCGAGCGCCGACTTCGTGACCTTCAGGGAACCGGCCAGGGTCGATACGGTCGACAACCTCGCCCGCAAGAAGATGATGTTCGAACGCAAGCGACAGCAGAAGTCCGACGCCGGCAGCCAGATGGATATCTCGCTGGCGTTGAACGTGCGGCCGGGCGTCGAGGTCGAACTCACCGTCTCGGGCAACACGCTCCGGGCGCGCGGCGACGGTACGCTCAACCTGCAGATCAACCCCCGTTCCAACGTCTTCGAGATGTACGGCGACTATACCATCACCGAAGGGAGCTTCCTCTTCTCGCTGCAGAACATCATCAACAAGCGGTTCGTCATCGAGAACGGCTCCACGATCCAGTGGACGGGCTCGCCGATGGACGCCATGCTCAACATCAACGCCATCTACAAGCTCAAGGCGTCGTTGCAGCCCCTGTTGCAGGGTACGTCCGACAACCTCACGGCCGACCGTTCGGTGCCCGTGGAGTGCGTCATCCACCTCGGCGAGCGGCTTTCCAACCCGGCCGTCACCTTCGACGTGCATGTCCCCGGCACCGACCCCGAGACGCAGACCGTGATCGCCAATGCCCTCACCACGCCCGAGACGGTCGATACGCAGTTCGCCTACCTCCTGCTGTTCAACAGCTTCATGGGCGAGAACAGTTCGTCGTCGTCGAACATCGGCACCTCGGTCTCGGCTGCCACGGGGCTGGAATTCGTGTCGAACATGGTGAGCAACCTGCTCTCGAACGACGACTACAACATCGTCATCCGCTACCGTCCCAAGTCGGAACTGACCAGCGACGAAGTGGACTTCGGCCTTTCGAAGAGCCTGATCAACAACCGCCTGTTCGTCGAGGTCGAGGGCAACTACCTGATCGACAACAAGCAGGCTGTGAACAGTTCGATGTCCAACTTCATGGGCGAGGCGTACATCACCTACCTGATCGACCGTGCCGGGACGCTCAAGGCCAAGGCCTTCACGCAGACCATCGACCGTTTCGACGAGAACCAGGGTCTGCAGGAGACCGGCATCGGTATCTATTTCAAGGAGGATTTCAATAATTTCCGGGATCTGCGGCGGCGTATCAGGGAGCGCTTCACCAACAAGAAACGCAAGGCGCGGCGCGAAGCCCGGCGGCAGGCCGCCCGCGAGGAAAAGGAGCGGCTGCGGCAGCCGGCGGATACGCTTTCGGCCCTGCGTCCCGTTATGGATAAGAAGGACGAAAACAACTGAACGGCAGAAAAAGAACTCGAATCAAACAATAACAATTTTTTCTTTAAACTATGATGACATTTTTGCAGGCTGCCGAGGCGGTGGCCACCAGTGAAGAAACCCGCATGGGACTTTGGAAACTGTTTTCGATGGGCGGCTGGCTGATGTGGCCGCTGCTGGCGCTGGGCGGCGTGACGATCTTCATCTTCGTCGAACGCTTCATGGCCATCCGCAAGGCGTCGGTGCTGGACATGAATTTCATGAACCGCATCCGCGACTACATTTCCGACGGCAAGATCCATACGGCCGTGAACCTGTGCAAGAAGACCGACACACCAATCGCCCGCATGATCGAGAAGGGCATCGAGCGCATCGGCCGCCCGATGAGCGACGTGCAGACCGCCATCGAGAACGTCGCCAACCTCGAGGTATCGAAGCTCGAGAACGGTCTGCCGTTCCTGGCCACGATCGCCGGCGGCGCGCCGATGATCGGTTTCCTGGGTACGGTGCTCGGCATGGTGCAGACCTTCATGGACATGTCGGCGGCGGGCGGCACGGTGGACCTCGGACTGCTGGCCAGCGGCATGTACGTGGCGATGGTCACCACGGTGGGCGGTCTGATCGTCGGCATCCCGGCCTACTTCGGCTACAACTACCTCGTGGCGCGCATCGAAAAGCTGGTGTTCCAGATGGAGGCCAACTCGATCGCCTTCATGGATATTCTGAATCAACCCGTTCAAAAATAAGGTATTATGGCAATCAAACACGGTTCGAAAGTCGATAAGTCGTTTTCGGCTTCGTCCATGACCGACCTGATGTTCCTGTTGCTGCTGTTCCTGCTGATCGCCACGACGCTGATCAACCCCAACGCCCTGAAACTGATGCTGCCGAAAAGTTCCAACCAGCTCAAGGACAAGGCGATCACCACCGTCTCGATTCAGGATTCGGGCCGCGGCAAGTACCGCTACTACGTGGAGATGCAGGAGGTCGGCTCGATCGACGGCGTGGAGCGGACGCTCAGGACGCGCCTCGACGGGCAGAAGGAGCCCACCGTGTCGCTCCATTGCGACAAGACCGTCGCGGTGGACGAGGTGGTGAAGGTGATGAACGTGGCCAAGGACAACAACTACAAGCTGATCCTGGCGACGACTCCGAGATAGCCGGGCGGGTTTGCGGACCGGTCGGTTGCATCCGCGGCCTGCGGCTGCGTTTGCGAATCCGGCCCCGCCCCGAATCCCTTCCCCGGCGGGAGCTTATGTGCCGCGAGGCGGCGAAAGACGTTTCCGAAATATTGGTGAAATTACGGTTATGTATTATTACGATCCCGACAATAAGAATCCTCGACGGTGGGCGATGATCGCCGCGGGGGCTTACGCGCTGCTTTTCGCGGTGTCGTTCGCCGTCGTGTCGTTCGACTTCGCGCCGGCGCCGGACAAGCCGGGCGACACGATTCTGGTGGACTTCACCGAACCTCCCGCCCCCGAGCCTCCGCGGCCGCCCGTGAAGACGGCCGACGAGCCGCGCGTGCACGACGTCGCCGCGCCGGAGGAGCGCACGGCGCAGGTCGCCGGCAAGGACGAGGTGACGCAGACGCCCAACCCCAAGGCGCTTTTCAGGATGAACAAGGGCGGTGCGGACGAGCCGGACAATGCCGGCAACCCCCGCGCTCCGGAGGGCGAGGACAAGACTTCGGGCAGCGGTCCCGGACTGAATCCCGACGGGCTGGACCAGCTCGACAAGGGGCTTCAGGGGCGCGGACTGGTGGGCAGTCTGCCCAAACCGGCCTATCCGGGCAACAAGAGCGGCAAGATCGTGATCCGCGTGACGGTGGACGCCTCGGGCAAGGTCACGGGCGCGGCCTTCGAGCCGAAGGGTTCGACCGAAAGCGACGCCGCGCTGGTCGCGGCCGCCGTCGCCGCGGCGCGCAAGGCCCGCTTCACGGAGAGCCGTGCGGCGGTGCAGGGCGGTACGATCACCTATATTTTCCGCATGGAGTGAATCCCCGTTTCCGGACACGGTTCCGGGACGGACGCCCGACGGCGCCGGATGCGGCGGCTGTCGGGCGATGAACAGATAATCGCGTTATGAAAAGAGTATTGTTGATACTCTCCGCCTGCCTGCTCTTCGCGGCGGCGGAGGCCCGCAAACCCGAAGGCGCGCACCTCGCGCTGGAGCATCCGACCCACGATTTCGGGGACGTGCCGCGCAAGGGCGGCGACCTGGTCCACGAATTCCGTTTCACGAACGACGGCACGGCGCCGCTGGTCATCCTGCGCGCCATGACCAGCTGTTCGTGCCTGAAGACTTCGTATCCGAAGCGGCCCGTGGCGCCGGGCGATTCGGGCGTGATCCGCGTCGTCTATGAGCCGCACAAGAGCGAGCCGGGTGTCTTCAACAAGGTGATCCAGATCTACTCGAACTCCGCGGACGGCCGCGACATCATCACCGTGCAGGGCAACTCGATCGACGGGGAGCGCTCCGGGAAGGCGAAAGAGAGACGGAACAGAACGAAAACGGAACATTGATATGGCTACGCTTTTTTCGAATGCGACGGTGCTGCCGATGACCTCCTCCGCGGAGGGGCCGCACACCTTCACCGGATCGGTGGGCGTCGCGGGCGACCGCATCGCGCTGGTGTCGCCCGACGAATCGGCCGCGGCGGAGTTCCGCGCGGCGCATCCCGGCCTGCGGGAGATCGACTGCCGGGGGCGGCTGGTCATGCCGGGGCTGGTGAACACCCATTGCCACGCGGCCATGACGTTGCAGCGCAGCCGGGCCGATGACCTTCCGCTGATGCGGTGGCTCCACGAATTCATCTGGCCCTTCGAGGCGTGCCAGACGCCCGACGACGTGGCGCTCGGCATGGAGCTGGGCATCGTCGAGATGCTGCTGGGCGGTGTCACGTCGTTCGTCGATATGTACTATTTCCAGCACCGCTGCGTCGGCGTGGTCGAGCGGCTGGGCATCCGTGCAACTACTTGGACAGCAACATCGACGAGGTGCTGCCCCGGATCGGGGAGGCCGTGCGGCTGGCCGCCGGCAGCGACCGCGTGCGCATCGCCGTCGCGCCGCACTCCCCCTATACGGTTTCGCCCGAAAACCTCGTGCGGGGCCGCGAGCTGGCCGAACGCCACGGGCTGCTGCTGATGACGCACGTCGCCGAGACGCAGGACGAGGTGCGCATCGTGCGCGAACGTTACGGCGCCACGCCGGTCGGCCACCTCGACCGGCTGGGGGTGCTGACTCCCCGTACGATCGGAGCGCATTGCGTCCACGTGACGGACGAGGACATCGCGGTCCTCGCCGCGCGCGGCGTCACGGTGTCGCACAACCCGCAGAGCAACATGAAGATTTCGAGCGGCGTGGCCCCCGTGGCGCGGATGCTGCGCGAAGGGGTGACGGTGACGGTGGCCACGGACGGACCCTGTTCGAACAACGACCTGGACATGTGGGAGGAGCTGCGCACGGCGGCCTTCCTCCAGAAATCCGCGACAGGCGATCCCTGCGCGCTTCCGGCCCGTGAGGCGCTGCGGCTGGCTACGGCGAACGGGGCCCGGGCGATGGGCTGCTCCGAGGGGGAGCTGGGCGTGCTGCGCGAAGGGGCGCTGGCCGACCTGATCGTGGTCGATCTGGAAAAGCCGCACTTGCAGCCCGTGAACGACGCGGTGGCCAATCTGGTCTACTGCGGCAAGGCGTCGGACGTCGAGACGGTGATGGTCGGCGGCCGGATCGTGGTCGAGAACCGCCGCATCCCGGGGGTGGACCTACCGGATCTCTATGCGCGGGCGGCGGAGGCCGTAGCGCGGATTCGGACGGCGAAGTGACCGGCGGGCGGAAAAAATTTGTTTTTCCGCCCGTTTTTCGCTAACTTAGAAGGGCCTAAATTACTTGTCCTATGAAAAGTCTGCCTTTCCTGCTCGCTTGCCTGCTGCCGCTGGGAGCGGCGGCGCAGTCGCACACCGTGGCCGGTCGGGTCGTGTCCGCCGGCGACAACGCCCCGCTCGCGGGCTGTTCGGTCGTCGTCAAGCATACTTCCCGGGGCACGGTGACCGGCCCGGACGGCCGCTATGAGATCGGGGCCGCGCCGGGCGACACGCTCCGCTTCTCCTTCGTCGGGTTCCGAACGGCCGAGGAGCCGGTAGGCCGCCGCACGCGGATCGACGTCGTGCTGGAAGCGGCCGCCGAGGCGGTGTTTGAAGAGTGCGTCGTGGAGGTGTCCGGCATGCAGGACGCCGCCGGACCGGTCGCGGGGCTCTCCCGTCGTCGCGCGGGGTCGGCGGCCCTGCCGTTCGTGCAGCCCGGCAGGGAGGAGTACGCGCACTACGAGGAGAACCGCTTCCGCTCCGCCCTGCAGGAACCGCTTTCGACCTTCTCGCTCGAAGCCGACGGCGCCTCCTATGCCGTCTGCCGCCGCAAGCTCGCCTCGGGACGCCATCCCGAGCCGGATGCCGTGCGCATCGAGGAGCTGCTGAACTACTTTTCCTACGACTATCCCGCTCCCGAGGGGGAGGATCCGCTGTCGCTCGTCGTCGATGCGGGTCCGTGTCCGTGGGAGCCGTCGCACCGGCTGGTCCGCATCGGGCTGCGTGCCCGCGAGATTCCGGCCGCGGAGATTCCGCCTTCGAATTTCATCTACCTCATAGACGTTTCCGGCTCGATGACCGGCCGGCTGCCGCTGGTGCAGGCTTCGATGAAGATGCTCACGGACAACCTGCGGCCCGGGGACCGCGTTTCGGTGGTGACCTATGCCGACGGGGTGCGGGTGGTGTCGGAGAACGTGCCGGGCAGCGAGCGGCGGCGCATCAAGGATGTGATCGACGGTCTGACGGCCTCCGGCTCGACGGCGGGCGGCGCCGGGCTGGAGTGCGCCTACGAGGTGGCCGGGCGGTGCTTCATCCCCGGCGGCAACAACCGCATCGTCCTCTGTTCGGACGGCGACTTCAACGTGGGGCCTTCGTCCGACGACGAGATGGGGGCGCTCATCGAACGGCAGCGCAAACAGTCGGGCGTGCGGCTTTCGGTGCTCGGCTACGGCATGGGCAACTACAAGGACCGGAAGATGCAGCTCATGGCCGAGCGGGGCGACGGCAACTACGCCTATGTCGATGACATGCGCGAGGCGGCGAAGGTGCTTTTCCGCGAGTTCGGCGCGACGGCGTGGGCCGTGGCGCACGACGTCAAGATGCAGGTGGAGTTCAATCCGGCGCTGGTCGCCTCCTACCGGCTGGTGGGGTACGAGAGCCGCCTGCTGGAGAGCGAGGATTTCAACGACGACCGCAGGGATGCGGGCGAGATCGGTGCCGGGCATTGCGTCACGGCGCTCTACGAGCTGATTCCCGTCGGCGTCGAGGAGCATCCGGCCGGCACGGTGGACGCCCTGCGCTATCAGGGACGGCGGGGCGTGCCTGTGGTGACGATTCCCTCGTCCGAGACGCTGGCCGTGAAGGTCCGCTACAAGCTCCCCGGCGAGCGCCGCAGCCGCCTGATGCAGGCCGAACTGGTCGATGACGGGCGGGAGCGTCTGACGGGCGACTTCGCCTTCGCGGCGGCCGTGGCCATGTACGGACAACTGCTCCGCCTCTCCGATTTCCGGGGCGGGGCGACGTGGGACGAGGTGATCCGTCTGGCGCAGCTCGGACTGGGGAACGATCCGGAGGGCTACCGCCGCGAGTTCATCGACCTGGTGCGCGTGGCGCAGAGCGTCTGCGGCGACTGCCGTTCGGAGTATCCCGCGCCGGAGCCTGTGCCGCATTCCGCACCGGACGCAGCGCCCCGTTCCGTATCGTCCGCCGTATCCGTGCCGGCTTCGGCGCCCGGCGGTGCGTCCGGTTCCGTCCCGGCGTCCGCATCCATACCTGTTCCTTCCGGTGCGTCCGGTTTCGCTGTCGTGCCTGCGGACCGCTGATCTGGCGGACCGCTGCTCAGGGCGAAGGGATTTCGCGCATCGGGCCCTGCCGCACTATCGCGGCAGGGCCCGATGCCGTTTTCTGACGGGATGTCCGGCAGGGACGGTTTCGGATTCCGGCCGTTTCCCGGGGGTTCCCGGTTGCTTCCCGGCCGTTCTCCGGACAGAGCCCCTTTTTCTTTCCAGTCACTCTCCGAAATCGAACCGCAACTGTACGCAGTCGGCGCATGCCTCCGGCGAATTGCCCACCGTGAGGCCGATGAGGCGGACTCTGCGTCCGCGGAGATCCACGGCTGCGAGCAGCTCCTCCGCGACGTGGCACAGCGTGTCGGCGGACTCGACGGCCGCCGGGAGCGTCTTCGAGCGGGTGATCTGCCGGAAGTCGGCGTATTTGAGTTTCAGCACGACGGTCTTGCCCCGGAACTCGTGCCGCTGGAGCCGGTTCCAGACCTCTTCGCGGATGCCCTCCAGCTCCAGCATCAACCGCTTCCGGTCGTCGGTGTCTTCCGGGAGGGTCGTCTCCGCGCCGAGCGACTTGCGGATGCGGTTGGGTGTCACCGCGCGGTCGTCGATGCCCCGGGCGTAGCCGTAGTAGGCGTGCCCGGCCTTGCCGAAGTGGTGCACGAGGGCCGCTTCGTCCCACAGCCCGAGATCGGCTCCCGTGCGGATGCCGAGGGCGTGCATCTTCCGGGCCGTGACTTCGCCGATGCCGAAGAAACGCTCTACGGGCAGTCCGGCGACGAATCCGGAGACCTGCTCCGGGGCGATGGTGAACAGCCCGTCGGGTTTGCGGTAGTCCGAGGCGATTTTCGCCAGCATCTTGTTCACGGAGACGCCCGCCGAGGCCGTGAGACCCGTTTCGCGGCGGATGCGGGCCTTGATCTCGCGCGCGGCGAGCGTCGCCGAGCGCAGGTGCGAGACGTCCAGAAACGCTTCGTCGAGCGACAGCGGCTCCACCAGCTCGGTGTATTCGCGGAATACGGCCCGGATCTGCTGCGAGACGGCCTTGTAGATTTCGAAGCGGGGCGGCACGAAGATCAGTTGCGGACAGAGCCGCCGCGCCGTGACGGAGGGGAGGGCCGAATGCACGCCGAAGGGGCGCGCCTCGTAGCTGGCCGTGGAGACCACGCCCCGCGGACCGTCGTGTCCCACGGCGATCGGACGTCCCCGCAGGGCGGGGTTGTCGCGCTGCTCGACGGAGGCGTAGAAGGCGTCCATGTCCACGTGTATGATCTTCCGTTGAGGCATATCGTGCGGCATCTCGCTATCGGACGGGGCGGTTCGTCCCGGCCTGCCGGAGCGGCTGCCGTCCGATCCAGGCCATCAGCACCGCGACGACGTACCGCTGCTCCGCGGCGCTCAGTTCCCGGCCCGCCGGGATGCGATGCCATTTCTCGAGACATTTGCGGCAGCAGCAGGCCGTGGCGTGCTGGGCGATGAACACGGGGTGTCCCCGCATGGGCGTCTGCCGGCCGTCGTTGGGGATGACGGCCGGGGCGAGGCGTGTGCGCACGAAGTCCTCCGCATGGCGGCGCAGCGTCTCCGCGCCTTTGCGTTCGGCATAGGCCGCCTCCGCAGGTCCGAGACGGAACCGGCTGCGGAACTCCGAGCGGGCCAGCCGGGCGAAAAGCTCTTCGAACTCCTCCCCGGCCGCATTCCCTCCGGTCCTGGCGGCATCTCCGGAAAATATCCTTCCGGGCATTTTTCCGTCCGTTGTCTCCGGAGCGGCGCTTGTCCCGTCCGTATTTTTCTCTCTGTCCATCGTCTTTCCGGTTGTCCGGCAAAGATAACGCCGAATCGCCGGACCGGAATGCGTTCTGCCCGGATTTTTTTCCGATCCGTTCCTGCGCCTTGCGGTCGTGCGCGGCCGGGACTGTCGGAACCCGGAGTGCACGCCGGCCCGCGAACCGCTCCGAACCGTGAATCCGCCCCGGGCTACCGCCGCCGCAGGTAGACCGTCGCCGTGCGCGAGGTGTTGTAGATGCGGATGCGGG
>ERZ827516.2939-NODE-2939-length-11332-cov-3.472998_pt1 | contig 11332 bp, 8 predicted proteins | sample MGYA00519703_ERZ827516 | MGnify/ENA primary metagenome ERZ827516 (study PRJEB31778, sample SAMEA3449337) | human gut metagenome | biome: human gut; feature: human-associated habitat; material: faeces | place: United Kingdom | collected 2010/2012 ...
GTAGCATAGTTCTTTTTTTTTGCATTTATGGAAAGGATATAAACATATTATATTTGACCGAGCTGAATGCAAGGAATGCTTCTTGTCCAAAGGACAAGGAGATGTGGACTGGAGTGAAGCTAATAAACATCGCGTAAAACTTATATTTGTACCATATACGGTAATTCTTTTTTATATGGTACAGAGTTGTTCAGGTTTGAACTGGAAGAAGCTAATATCTGTACCATATATGAAAATTCTTGCTCGTATGGTACAGATTTTTTCTGATTTGAGCTGGGACAAACTTATATTTGTACCATATATGAGATTTCTTGCTCATATGGTACAGATTTGTTCTGATTTGAGATTGAACAAGCTTGTATTTGTACTATATATGAAATTTGTTGCTCGTATGGTACAGATTTGTTCTGATTTGAGATTGAACAAGCTCGTATTTGTACCATATGTAAAATTTCTTGTTTGTATGGTACAGATTTCTTCTGCGTTAAGCAGGAACAAGCTAATATCTGTACCATATTTGAAATTTCTTGTTCGTATGGTACAACCTTACCTCACAGAATATGAGAACTCGGTTCTATGTGGTAGTTGCATATTAGTTTGAATATGATGAATCTTTGTATCTGCCACATAAAAAGAGAAAACTTAATCATATGGGGCAATTCATATTATTTTCAATAACAATGAATCTTGAAATCTACCCCATAGTATGCATAAACTTGCTTCTATGGGGTAATTACCTACTTGAATTGAATTAACCTTGTCTTCTACCAAACTACATAAACTGGAAGTTTAAATAGTCCCCCAAAGCCATAGATATTATGTTATACTGTACTTAGTGTAGAAAAAGAGGGAGTATCGAAAATCAATAATTTATTCTAATCAAATTCTAAATTTGTTAAAATCTATTATTTATCCCCGAAAAGTTCGTTGCAAAAAGAGTTGTAAGAGTTGCAAAAAAAGTTGCATAGAGTTGCGAAAATTAAAAGAGTTGCAATAGTTACCATAGGACCCCCACAATGAAAGTAAAAGAGGGAATGTATATGAAGAAAATATTGGAGGCAATTAAGAATTTCTTTTCTGCATCTCACGAAAGGGAGCGAAAAGGAATACAGGCGACTAAGCATGGAATGTTTAACAATTTCGTATATGCAGTAAAGCTGACATGGCAGTTAAACAATCAGTTTATTATAGCAATGATTGTAATGGGAGTATTGTCGGCATTGTATATGCTTATTGGAATTTATATTCCAAAGATTGTATTGGCATTAGTAGAAAATAAAGTTACAACAGACACAATGATTAAAGTGTTGGTAGCAGTGGGAATTATAATTCTTGTAGTAAAGCTTATCAACACAAAGGCTCAATATGTAGGCGAGTATGCCTGGGACAAGGTATATAAGGGGTTAGTTTCAAAATATCTTAGAAAATCATTTACAACAGATTTTAAAAATATGGAAAATCCGGATTTCCTTGATTTGATTGAAAGATCAAAACATGCAATGTATAACTATCAGGGAATTAGTGGTTACTGTAGAAGAGGAAGTAATATTCTTTCAAATATTGTACTTGTAGTTATAGCAGGTGCGGCAATAGCAGTAATTAATCCTTTGATAATTTTGGTGCTGGTAGTTATTTCATATTTTATATATAAAATCCTTGATTCAACAATGGAGTGGACGAAAGTAAATTTTAGAGATGCAATGTCATCTAATTTTAGAAAAAATTATTATTTTTCTTCCACAGCAAGAGATTTTAAATATGCCAAAGACATAAGATTATTTAAAATGCAGGATTTTATTGAACAGACGTGGAAAGACATAAATACAGTTTATTATGCAGCCTGCAAAAAAAATCACAGAAAATGGGTAATGTGCGAGGCAAAGATGAGTTTTCTTCGCCTTTTTCAGAATTTATTACTATACGTAGTATTGATTTATATGGTTTTAAATAAGGGAATGAGCATTTCTGATTTTGTTTTATACATAGGTTTGGTTGCATCATTTTCCACAGCTATGACAGATATGTTTTGCAATATGGTTTGGATGAATATGAACCGAATGGAACTTGACGATTTTAGAACATTTATGGACTGGAATGAGGACAAGCCTGACATTGAAAAAGGCCAGGGCGTAAGTAAGAATATAGGCTTGAAGCAATTTGAGTTTAAATTTGAAAACGTATCTTTTAAATATCCGGGACACGAAAAATATGTTCTAAAGAATATTAATCTGACTATTGAAGCGGGAAGCAAGTTGGCGGTAGTTGGTATTAACGGCGCAGGAAAAACAACTTTAACAAAGCTTCTTATGAGACTTTATGAGCCAACAGAGGGAAGGATTCTTCTTAATGGAGTTGATGTAAAGAAGTATGACAGAGATACATATTTTAAAATATTTGCGCCTGTGTTCCAAAACATTGAAATTTTTGCTTTTCCGGTATGGCAGAATATTTCAATGAAGCCTGAAAATGAGACGGACAAAAACAGAACAATGGAGGCTTTGGAAAAAAGTGGTTTGGATGAAAAGATTAACAAATATGAAAACAAAATAGACACTATGCTTCTTAGAATATTTGACCCTAACGGTGTTGATTTGTCAGGTGGAGAAAGACAAAGACTTGCCATGGCAAGGGCGCTTTATCAGAACAGAGAAGTTCTTGTTTTGGATGAGCCAACAGCGGCACTTGACGCATTGGCAGAAGACAGAATGTATCAGGAATTTAATCAAATGGTAAAGGGAAAGACTGCTATTTTTATTTCACACAGACTTTCAAGTACAAGATTTTGTGACAAAATAGTTATGTTTGAAGATGGCAGAATTATTGAAGAGGGCACTCATGAACAGCTAATTAATGCCAATGGAAAATACAGAAATATGTTCCAGGTTCAGGCTCAATATTACAAAGATAAGGAGGGTGAGGTATGTTAAACAAATTTTTTGGCGGAATAAAAGATATTTGGTTTTGTACAAAATATTTTGCAAAGTTTGCATGGAAACATCTTCCTATATATTATTTATACATATTAATGTCAGTCATAATCAGTACGGCAGGACCTTTTGTTTCAATTATTGGCTCAAAGTATTTAATTAACGAGATTGTATATGAGCAGAACAGAAACATGAATATGATAATATTCTGGGTTGCGTTCATATGTATTGGTACATACATTCATGTAGTGGGAAATAAGTTTGCCAATGAGAAGCAGAATTATTGTAATGACCAGTTTGACAGAATGCTTCATATGGAAATTAGTTCTAACACTATGAAAATGAAGTTTGAATACACGGAAAATTCAGAAATGTTAGACAGTATAAATAAAGCAGGACGTGCATTTGAGCAGACAAATTTAATTCAGGGACTTACAGATGGTATAGTAGGACTTTTGAGTAATATTTTAGTCCTTGCAGGTGTTATTTACATAGTAGTTAAATGCTCTGTGTGGCTGATAATTCCTGTATTGTTAAGCTTCGTAGTTAACACATATATAACAATGAAAACAACAAAAATAAAGGAACAGTATTTTTCAGAAGCTATGGAAATGGACCGTGTTGTTGATTATTATATTGATGAACTTACAACAGGTGAATATGCTAAGGACATTAGAATATATCATTCAGACGATATGATTATAGACAACCAGAAAAAGCAGAGCAACGGCATTTATAATCTGTCAAAGAAAAGTGAAATGAAAATATGGAATAAGGATAAAGTCGCAGTAACGACAACAGAAGTCTGCGATATTGTAGTTTATATTATTCTTGGCATAAATACTTTGACAGAAAAGATTACAGTAGGTGATTTCAGCAGTTTGGTACAGGCTATACTTAAGTTTACGGAAGCACTTAACGGTATTTCAAGAGGCTTGTTGGAATTAAAATATACGGCATCAGTTTTGAAATATTATATTGATTACATAGAACAGGCAGCAATCGACAGAAAATACGAAGAAAGCAAAAATGCAGTAGTTCCTAATATTAATAATGGCGTTTCAATTGAATTTAAAAATGTAAGTTTTAAATATCCTAACACAGATGTTTATATTCTAAAAAACATAAATACAATAATTCATTCAGGAGAGCACTTATCAATAGTAGGAAAAAACGGTGCAGGAAAAACAACCTTCATAAAATTACTTTGCAGACTGTACGAAGTAACGGAAGGAGAAATACTTGTAAATGGAGTGAATATAAACGATATAGAATACTCCAAATATCTTGATTTGCTTTCAGTAGTATTTCAGGATTACAAACTTATGGCATTTTCCATAAAAGACAACATAGATATGGGACAAAACAAATATCCAGATGTTGAGAATAAGATAAATGAACTATGTGAAATAGTAGAAATAGACAGTTGGATTAACTCATTGAAAGACAAACAAAATACAAATCTATACAAGATGTTTGATGAATCGGGAATAGAGCCGTCAGGCGGGCAGGCACAAAAACTTGCAATAGTTCGTGCCCTGTACAAAGACTCACCAATAGTAGTACTTGATGAACCAACAGCAGCACTAGATCCAATTGCTGAATTTGAAGTATATAACAACTTCGATAAACTGGTAGGAGGCAAAACTGCAGTCTACATATCACATAGACTATCATCATGCCGATTCTGTGACAGAATAATAGTATTTTATGGCGGTACAATAATAGAAGACGGAAGCCATGACAAACTAATGGAAAACCAAAAAGGCTTCTATTACAATATGTACAATACACAGGCAAAACACTACCAAAATTAAGAATAAATATTGTATAATAATCAATCCGAATTAAAAGGGCACGATGCTAATTAGTTTATTGCAATATGCTAATCAGCATTGGAGCCCTTTTTGCGTTATGTACCCCGCTATTTAAAAAGTTTGATTTTTCTGGGTACGAATTTGGCATTTTTATATGTCATATGCAAGCTATGAGTGACATTTTTGACTGCTCGTACCCCGCTATTTCAAGTTGTCCGTTTTTTTAGGTACATTCGCAAAACTATTATACCATCAAATCTTATTCATATTACATAGCCTAGATTGAATATCGTTGACACATAACTAACTTTACTGTTAAGATATACCAAAGTATATGGCTTTTATAATAAGTTCAGAAATTTTTTATTAGAAAACAATAAGTAAATTAACGTGTTTGCATAAAAAAATCTGAATTTATTTGGAAAAGTTAGCGAAAAGGAGAAAAACAATGAATCCATTAGATATGATGAAATTTAAAGGCATGTTTGAAAAGTTTGTCACACGCCATCCAATGCTTCCAAAATTTTTTGCAAGAATCCAGCCGGAAGTAAAAGAAGGCAGTGTAATAGAACTAACTGTTACCCCACCTGACGGTGAACCATTAAAGGCTAATATTAAGGTACAGGCTGAGGATATGGAGCTACTGCAAATGATAAAAAATATGCAACAAAAATAAAGAAAACGTACCATAAATGTGTTATAATCAGGGGTATGAAGGAGAGATAAAGTGAAGAATATAGTTAAGAGTACATTGACAGGAATTATATTAGTATTTTGTGTAGTGTTTGCCTTGATGATACAGACCAATGCAGCAGAATCAGATTTGGATAATTCAGATAATAACGATATAAGTCAGACTATTGGGAATGCAGGAGAGTTGCAGAAAGATGAAAGTGTAACTACAACACTTTCAGAGAAACATGGGTGCGAATATTATAAGATAATTATAGACGAAGAGAGCAAAGTTATTATCAATTATAAATCCAATGCAGGACAGTCCACTTTTCAGTTATATGACAACGAATTGTCTCTTATAAAAGAAGAAAAAGTTAAAGGCGGAAGATATCGAAAATCAGTTAAGTATAGCGAAGAGATTACTTTAAAGCCTGGTGTGTATTACATAAAAGTATTAACTGAAGATGAGGAGAGCACAGGAAAGTATAAGAGAATATATTCAATATCTTATTCATTTAATAATTACGTGAAAAGCATAACTGTTACAGGAAATAAGACGGTTTCAGTTAACAAAACAATAAGATTGAAGGCTATTGTAAAACCTGACAATGCAACTGCAAAAGATATTGAGTGGGAAGTAAGTAATACGGGAAGTGCTGTTATTGATACAAACACAGGAATTTTAAGAGCTTATAAACCGGGAAAAGTCAATGTAATAGCTAAGGCAACAGACGGAAGTGGTGTAAAAGCAACTTTTACTGTTATAATTAAACCATCAAAAGTCTCAAATTTAAAAATTAAACGTACAGGCAGGAAGAAAATTAAAGTAAGCTGGTACAATGTTTATAATGCATCTGGATATCAGCTTCAATATGGTCGAAGAAAGTCAACATCCAGAGCCAAATATAGAAGAATTTCTGCAAGAAAGAGTACAGGAACTTTATCAAAGATAAAAAATAGAAAGAATTATTTTGTAAGGGTAAGAGCATATTATAAGTCAGACAATAAGAATTATTATGGTGACTGGAGTTCTTACAAAAAAATTAATATAAAGTAATAGTAACATATTTTGTAGGAGGTAATGATATGGGTACATTGAAAGGGAAAACAGCAATTATTACAGGCGGAGGAAAAGCAGTCTTAAGCGACGGAAGTTGTGGTTCTATAGGATATGGTATAGCTACAGCATATGCCAAGGAAGGTGCCAATCTTGTAATTACAGGTAGAAATGTTAAAAAGCTTACTGATGCCAAGGAAGAATTAGAAGAAAAATATGGAATTAGGGTTCTTCCGGTTCAGGCAGACATAAGTGCAGGCGCTGATAATGAAGCATTAGCTGAAAGCGTTGCAAAGCAGGCAATGGATGCCTTTGGAAGAATTGATGTGTTAATTAATAATGCACAGGCATCTGCCTCAGGTGTAACATTGGCAGACCATACAACTGAACAGTTTGATTTGGCAGTTTACTCAGGATTATATGCAACATTTCATTATATGAAGGCATGCTATCCATATTTGAAAGAAACTAAGGGGGCAGTTATCAACTTTGCATCAGGCGCAGGTTTGTTTGGAAATTATGGCCAGTGCGCATATGCGGCGGCTAAGGAAGGAATCAGAGGTTTGACAAGAGTTGCAGCAACAGAATGGGGACCGGATGGAATTAATGTTAACATTGTTTGCCCACTAGCATGGACAGCACAACTTGAAAACTTTGAAAAAGCTTATCCGGAAGCATTTAAGGCTAACGTTAAAATGCCACCTATGGGACATTATGGCGATGTAGAAAAAGAAATCGGTCGTGTTTGCGTTCAGCTTGCTTCACCGGATTTTAAATTTATGACAGGCGAAACAATAACATTGGAAGGTGGACTTGGACAGCGTCCGTAAAACATATCGTAAAAATATAATTTAAATGATTATAGAAAAACTATTTTCATAAGGTAAATCGGATTACATAGATTGTTCTTTTGGAACATCGAAGCCGGATTAAATAAATGTTATGAAAATAGTTTTTTCTTTGTTAAAAATGTAACGAAAATGTAATAAGATTATTCCAAAATGTAGCCTAAATGTAGTTAAAATATGACATTAAGAAACAATATAAAAATATTACAAAATTACGGAAAAAACAGCTTGAAAATAAAACTTTTAGTGCTATTATGTACATAGCAAATATCACAATGACATCACATGATATTACTTGATTAAAATATGGGGAAGGTTATCTGATATTTTACGATTGACATAACGGGATAACTAAGGTTATGGAAAATGAAGGGAGCACAGAAAGATGAAAGAGAAGAACACAAGAATGAAAAAGATGACACAGAAAATAATGATTTTTCTGGTAGTAATGATTTGCGTAGGAATGATAAGCGCAGTAACGACGACAGCAGTAACAAATGACAAAACACCAACTACAACAAATCAGGCGGAAAACAAACGTAACGTAACGAAAACAACTGTAAACAAAAACAATACAGATTTAAACAATAAAGAAACTGTAAACAAAAATAACACAGATTCAAATAATAAAACAATAAAAACAAACAGTAAGAAACAGAAAAAACCTGTTGCAAAATTTAAAACTAAAAAGGGCAAGACTTATTGCAAGATATCAGGCAAAAAAATAAAGGACCAGTTAGTTACAGTAAAGAATAAAACATACCTTTTTGATAAAAAAGGAGTAATGGTTACAGGTTGGGCTAAGTACAAAAAGGACTATTACTATTTCGGACGTACTAATGGAAAGATGGCTAAGAAATGTACTGTTGACGGAATTAAACTTGACAAAGCCGGAAAGGTTAAGCAGACTGACCTTAGCGTTGCCAAAATCAAAACAATGATGAGAGCAAGAAAGCAGTTAAATGAATTATGCAAATATACAGATACAAAGCAGCAGAAACTAAGAAAATGTTTTGACTGGATTGCAAAACGTCCATATAAGAGATATAGATTTCTTAAAAAGATTTATAAGCAGAAAGGTTGGGAGTCAACTTTCGCAGATGATATTTTTATCCACGGAGATGGCTGTTGTGTTTCAGAATCAGCAGCACTTGCATTTTTACTTCACGAAGCAGGATACAAGAATGTTTATGTGGCGCATGATTCAGAACATGCATGGGTTGAATTAAACGGAAAAGTATATGACGCTTTATTTGCAAGAGCAAAGGATTATAACAAGTACTATAATTTATCGTATAAGAATTACAATTGTCATCCGGTAGACAAGAGAAAAATCTAATAAAAACATAGATAAGACGTTAAGAAATACAGACAACGTTTACGAGGAGCAGATTATGGTTTTTAGTTCGGCAATATTCCTTTTTGTGTTTTTGCCTATTGTCTGCGCATTATATTTTATAGTGCCGGGAATAAAGGGGAAGAATACATTATTGATTATCGCAAGCCTAATATTTTATGCATTTGGAGAACCAATATATGTATTATTAATGATTGGTTCAATAATAGCTAATTACATATTTGGTTTGATGGAGGGAAGATTTAGTAAGGCTAATAATATAGCAGGAAAAAAGATTGTCTTAATAATAGCAGTTATTTGTAATATAGGTGTGCTGTGTGTGTTTAAATACACAGCATTTATCTTGGAAAATATTAATTATGCAGGAAGACTTAATATAAAGATTCCGGGAATTGCCCTGCCAATAGGAATTTCATTTTTTACATTTCAGGCATTGTCATATGTAATTGATGTGTACAGAAATCCTGAAATGGTTCAGAAGAATCTATTTAACCTGATGCTTTATGTATCATTCTTTCCGCAACTTATTGCCGGACCTATTATCAGATACAATGAAATAGCAAAACAGATTAACAACAGAACAAGCAGTATTGAAAAAACAACTGAAGGAATTAGCAGATTTATAAGAGGCCTTACAAAGAAGCTTATTATTGCAAATGCCACAGGATATATGGCGGATTCAATATTTGCATTAAAGATTACAGATTATAATTTTCTTGTGGCATGGGTTGGAGCAATAGCCTATACACTTCAGATTTATTATGATTTTAGTGGATATTCTGATATGGCAATAGGAATGGCAAAAATATTTGGTTTTGAGTTTAATGAAAACTTTAACCACCCATACAGCGCAAAAGGAATAAAGGATTTTTGGCGAAGATGGCATATTTCCCTATCACTTTGGTTTAGAGAATATGTTTACATACCTTTAGGTGGAAATCGAAAAGGAAAGTTTAGATGTGAATTTAACAAGATGATAGTATTTCTTCTGACAGGAATATGGCACGGAGCCAACTGGACGTTTGTAATATGGGGATTAATCCACGGAGTTGCCAATGTAATAGAAGACACATTGGGCAGTATAATTAAAATAAAAAATAACATTATAAAAAATATTATTACATGGATAGTTGTGGTTTGCGGATTTGTAATGTTCAGGGCAGATTCAGTAGGACTTGGTCTTACGATGTTAAAAACAATGTTTACCGGCTTTAATATGGAAGTAAAGTCAATCAGCTTTGTGGCAGGACTTCTTAGTCCATATTATATATTTGTTATAATAATGGCAATTACTTTTGCATATCCGTTAAGACAGAAGTTGGAAAATACCATTTCTAAAAAGATTGGCAGCAACATAAATGAAACAATAATTCACATAGCAGATATAGGATTACTACTTGTATGCATTATAAGTCTTGCAACAGCAACCTATAATCCGTTTATTTATTTTAGATTTTAAGAGGTGACCGAAATGAAGAAAAAAATATTTATAATAATATTTTTCTGTTTACTGTGTCTACCATCTCTTGGAATGTTATTTTTTAAAACAGATGTAAGCGTGGAGCAGAGACAGGTACAGATTTTCCCGTCAATTAAGACAGGCGGAAAGTTAAATGTAAAGTTTTTTGATCAGTTAAACGACTATTTTTCAGACAATTTTGCTTTTAGGCAGAATTTAATTGAAGCAGATGCTATAATAAAGAAGAATGTTTTCAGACAATCAGGAAATGAGAAAGTTATAGTTGGCAGTAAAGGCTATTTGTTTTTCAGTGAAACATTAGATGATTATCTTGGACAAAATACTTTGTCAAAAAGAGAAATCTATTCCTGTGGAAGGGTTTTATCTTTATTGCAGGAAAATGTGGAACAGAACAACAGACAGTTTCTATTTGTAATAGCACCAAATAAGAACTCGCTTTATCCTGAATATATGCCAAAGCGATACATAAAAACAAGTGAGCAGAATAATTACAGCTTATTACAGGCAGAAATGAAAAAAGAAAATATAAACACAGTTGATTTAAAGAAAATGTTCATTGATTCCGGAAAAGAAGTATATCACAAGCTTGATAGCCATTGGAATAATCAGGGAGCGGCAATGGGCTGTAATGCCATACTTAACTATTTAGGAAAAGACCACTACGATTATACTAATGAAAGGCACACCATAAAGAAAAACTTTTCAGGGGACTTGTATGGAATGTTATTTCCAAAAGGAAACAAAAAAGATACAAATGTAATCTACAATAAAAAAAGTTCGTACAAAGTAACTTCAAACAACAAAAAAGTTACAGATATATCAATTGAAACAGAAAGCAAAGACAAAAAAGAATCAATTGTAATGTACCGTGACTCATTTGGAAATGCGTTAATACCGTTTGTGGCAGATGAATTTCACAATGGCTATTTTACAAAGGCAGTTCCATACAACTGGAATCTGCAAAATGAAAAAAAAGCAGACAAAGTAGTAATTGAACTTGTAGAAAGACATATACATTCACTTATAGAAGAGGCACCATATATGGCAGCCCCATTAAGAGCAGGTAACTTAAACACAATGGAAGTAAACAGCAACACAACTGCAGAAATTGGCGACGATGAAGAATATGTACCAATAAGTGGAAAAGTGGATTCAAAATACATAGATGACG
>ERZ827516.2942-NODE-2942-length-11324-cov-3.732984_pt1 | contig 11324 bp, 5 predicted proteins | sample MGYA00519703_ERZ827516 | MGnify/ENA primary metagenome ERZ827516 (study PRJEB31778, sample SAMEA3449337) | human gut metagenome | biome: human gut; feature: human-associated habitat; material: faeces | place: United Kingdom | collected 2010/2012 ...
TCCTATCTGGCCACCTATGCCCGGATCAACGAGTACGGCTTCATCGAGGCTCCGTTCCGCCGCGTCGAGAACGGCGTTGCCACCGACCAGATCGACTGGATGACCGCTGACGAGGAAGAGAAGCACGTCATCGCGCCGGCCAACACGCCGCTCGATCCCAAGACCAACGAGTTCATCACGACCGATGCCGAGGGCAAGCTTGTCCGCCCGCACACCGTGATCGCCCGTACCCGCGACTTCGACGGCTCCTTCGGCGCTCCCGCCGACGTGCCTGTCGAGGACGTCGACTACATGGACGTCTCGCCGCGTCAGATGCTCTCCGTCGCAGCCACGCTGATCCCGTTCCTCGAGCACGACGACGCCAAGCGTACGCTGATGGGCGCTAACATGCAGCGCCAGGCCGTGCCGCTGGTTCACCCTGCCGCTCCCTATGTCGGTACCGGCATGGAGCGTCGCGCCGCTCTGGACTCCGGCGAGGTCACCCTGGCCAAGAACGCCGGCGAGGTCATCTTTGCCGACGCCGCCAAGATCATCGTCAAGCATGCCGGCGGCATGGACGAGTATCACCTGGCCAAGTACCAGCGCTCCAACCAGTCCACCTGCATCAACCACCGTCCGCTCGTGCGCGTCGGTGACACCGTTGAGCAGGGCGAGCCCCTGGCTGACGGTCCTTCGACCGATCATGGCGAGCTCGCACTGGGTCAGAACCTCACCGTGGCATACATGCCGTGGGAAGGCTTCAACTACGAGGACGGTATCGTCGTGTCCGAGCGCCTGGTGGCCGAGGACCTGCTGACGACCATCAATATCACCCGTCACGAGATCGATGCCCGCGACACCAAGCTCGGCCCCGAGGAGATCACCCGCGAGATCCCGAACCTCTCCGAGGACATGCTTGCCAACCTCGACGAGGACGGCATCATCCGCATCGGCGCCGAGGTCGGCCCTGGTGACATCCTGGTCGGCAAGGTCACGCCTAAGGGCGAGAGCGCTCTGACTGCCGAGGAGCGCCTGCTGCGCGCCATCTTCGGTGCCAAGGCCCACGACGTCCGCGACACCTCCCTTAAGATGCCTCACGGCGCTTATGGCCGCGTCATCGACGTCGTCCGCTTTAGCCGCGAGAACGGCGACGACCTGGCTCCCGGCGTCAACGAGCAGGTGCGCGTCTACGTCGCCCAGCGTCGTAAGATCCAGCAGGGCGATAAGATCGCCGGCCGCCACGGCAACAAGGGTGTTATTTGTAACGTTCTGCCGGTCGAGGACATGCCCTACATGGCTGACGGTACCCCGATCGACGTTATCCTCAACCCGCTGGGCGTTCCTTCGCGTATGAACGTCGGCCAGCTGCTCGAGTGCCACCTTGGCTGGGCTGCTGCGTGCGGTTGGGATACCGAGCAGGCCGACTCCGACAAGTACGTCCCCGGTCCGTTCTTCACCGCGACGCCCGTCTTCGACGGCGCCAAGGAGGACGAGATCGCCGAGGTCATCCGTCGTGCCAACAAGAACATGCTCAACAAGGCCACCGCTGCCTTTGGCGATCACATGCGCCCCGAGTTCGTCACCCAGCTTGACGAGCGCGGCAAGACCCGTCTGTTCGACGGCCGCACCGGCGAGGAGTTCCGCGAGCCCATTACCGTGGGTACGTCCTACATCCTCAAGCTCGGCCACATGGTCGACGACAAGATCCACGCCCGTTCGACCGGCCCTTACAGCCTGGTTACCCAGCAGCCTCTGGGCGGCAAGGCTCAGTTCGGCGGCCAGCGCTTCGGCGAGATGGAAGTTTGGGCACTGTACGCTTACGGTGCTTCCAACGTCCTGCAGGAGATCCTGACCGTCAAGTCCGACGATACCGTGGGCCGCGTCAAGACCTACGAGTCCATCGTCAAGGGCGAGAACGTTCCTGTCCCGGGTATCCCCGAGTCCTTCAAGGTTCTCGTCAAGGAGATTCGCTCCCTCGCACTGGACATCGAGCCCATGCACGATGCCGACGAGGACGCCTCCGCCCCTGTGACCGCCGAGGAGACCTCCGCTCTCGACGACCTGGCTGCGCTCGCCGGCGTTGACGCCGACGTCGAGGCCGAGGATGCCGAGACCGCCGAGGCGCCCGAGGCTGTCGCCGCCACGACCACTGATAAGGAGTAGTTGACTGTGGCAGATTTCGAAGCTACTGATTTTGACTCGGTAAAGATCTCCCTTGCCTCCGCCGACCAGATCCGTTCCTGGTCGCACGGTGAGGTCAAGAAGCCGGAGACCATCAATTACCGTACCCTCAAGCCCGAGAAGGACGGCCTGTTCTGCGAGAAGATCTTCGGTCCCGCCAAGGACTGGGAGTGCTCCTGCGGCAAGTACAAGGGCATCCGCTTTAAGGGCATCGTCTGCGAGCGCTGCGGCGTCGAGGTCACCTCGGCCAAGGTGCGTCGCGACCGCATGGGCCACATCGAGCTCGCCGCTCCCGTGTCCCACATCTGGTACTTCAAGAGCCCCACGAGCTTCCCGATGAGCCGTATGCTCGACATCAAGTCCAAGGACCTCGAGAAGGTTCTGTACTTTGCCAGCTACATCATCACCGAGGTCGACTACGAGGCTCGCGAGGCCGACGCTGACGACCTGCGCGAGGAGCTCGCCGCCGATCTGGAAGAGATCGATGCCGAGTGCGCCCGCCAGATCGAGTCCCTCAAGGAGCAGGGCAACCCCGAGAACTTTGACGAGTTCTCCGACGAGGAGCCGCTGACCCCCGAGGAGATCGCCTCTGGCATCGTCGACATCGAGGAAGAGTGCAAGGACGAGAAGCAGCTCCGCACGGACGCCTTCAACGCCTTCATGAAGCTCAGCGAGCGCGACCTCATTTCCGATGAGCCGCTGTTCCGCGAGATGACCCGCTACTACTCCATGTACTTCAAGGGTGGCATGGGTGCTGAGGCCGTCCGCGACCTGCTCGCTGCCATCGACCTTCCTTCCGAGGCCGAGAAGCTCAAGGCCATCATCGCCGACGAGGACTCCCAGAAGCAGAAGCGCGAGAAGGCCGTCAAGCGCCTCGAGGTCGTTGACGCCTTTCTGAAGGGCGGCAACAGCCCCGCGAACATGATCCTGGATGTCATCCCGGTCATTCCGCCTGATCTGCGCCCGATGGTCCAGCTCGACGGCGGCCGCTTCGCCGCATCCGACCTCAACGACCTGTACCGTCGCGTGATCAACCGTAACAACCGACTCAAGCGCCTGCTCGACCTGGACGCCCCTGCGATCATCGTGAACAACGAGAAGCGCATGCTCCAGGAGTCCGTGGACGCCCTGTTCGACAACGGCCGTCGTGGTCGCCCGGTCTCTGGCCGTGGCGGTCGCCCGCTCAAGTCGCTCGCCGAGGCCCTCAAGGGCAAGCAGGGTCGCTTCCGTCAGAACCTGCTGGGCAAGCGTGTCGACTACTCCGGCCGTTCGGTTATCGTTACCGACCCCAAGCTGCTGCTGCACCAGTGCGGTCTGCCCAAGACCATGGCGCTGGAGCTCTTCAAGCCCTTCGTCATGAAGCGCCTGGTCGAGCTTGGCAAGGTCGAGAACATCAAGGGCGCCAAGCGCGCTATCGACCGCGGTGCCACCTTTGTGTGGGATATCCTCGAAGAGGTCATCGACGGCCGCGTCGTGCTGCTCAACCGTGCACCGACCCTGCACCGTCTGTCCATCCAGGCCTTTGAGCCGGTGCTGGTCGAGGGCAAGGCTATCCACCTGCACCCGCTGGTCTGCTCGCCCTTCAACGCCGACTTCGACGGCGACCAGATGTCTGTCCACGTGCCGCTGTCCAGCCAGGCTCAGGCCGAGGCCCGCGTGCTCATGCTCTCTGCGAACAACCTGCGCTCGCCGGCATCCGGCAAGCCGGTCAACATCCCTTCGCAGGACATGATCATCGGTGTGTACTACCTCACCCAGGTTCGCGAGGGTCTGCCGGGCGAGAACCACGTGTTCTCGAGCTTCGACGACGCGCTGCACGCCTATGACTGCCGCTCCGAGGTCGACATGCAGGCCAAGATCCAGGTCCGCGTGTCCGCTGCCGACGCCAATGTCATCAACGAGGACGGCACCCGTATCTTCCGCGTCAAGAACGGCAAGAACGAGTTTGTCGACTACGACGTCACCGGCAACAAGACCGCGCGCTTCGAGACCTCTATCGGCCGCATCATCTTCAACCGCCAGTGCCTGCCCGAAGACTATGAGTTCATGAACTACAAGATGGTCAAGGGCGACGTGGCCAAGCTGGTTGCGGACTGCTGCGATCGTTACCCCGAGGCCAAGGTCGGCCCGATCCTCGACGCCATCAAGTACTCCGGCTTCCACTACGCTACCCGCGCCGGCCTCACCATCTCGGTGTGGGACGCTCTCATCCCTGCCGAGAAGCAGGAGCTGCTCGACCGCGCCCAGGCCAACGTCGACCAGATCAACGAGTACTTCGAGGAGGGCTTCATCAACGAGACGGAGCGCCACATCGAAGTCGTTAACGAGTGGACCGCTTGTACCGATAAGGTTGCAGCGCTCATGCTCGACATGTTCGACGAGGAGAACCCGCTCTACATGATGGCCGACTCCGGCGCCCGTGGTTCTAAGACCCAGCTGCGTCAGCTCGGCGGCATGCGTGGCCTGATGGCGGACATGTCCGGCGAGACGATCGACCTTCCCATTAAGGCGAACTTCCGCGAGGGCCTGCTGCCGCTCGAGTACTTCATTTCGACCTACGGCGCCCGTAAGGGCCTGGTCGATACCGCATCCCACACCTCGGACTCTGGTTACCTGACCCGTCGTCTAGTCGACGTGGCCCAGGACGTCATCGTCCGCGAGGAGGACTGCGGTACGCACGAGGGCGTTACCTACAACCTCATCATCCCCGGCACCACCGACCTCAACACCGACCTCGTCGGCCGTTGCTTCATCGAGGACGTCGTGGCTCCCGATGGCACCGTGCTCTTTGAGCAGGACGGCTACATCGAGAAGGTCGCCGACATCCAGAAGATGGTCGATGCGGGCCTTAAGAAGGTCAAGCTTCGCGCGCTGCTCACCTGCCGCTCCAAGTACGGCGTGTGCCAGAAGTGCTACGGCTGGGATCTTTCCACTCGTCGTCCGGTCGCCATCGGTACTGCCGTCGGCATTATTGCCGCCCAGTCCATCGGCGAGCCCGGTACGCAGCTTACGATGCGTACCATTCACTCCGGCGGCGTCGCTGGCGTCGACGATATTACGCAGGGTCTGCCTACGGTCAGCCGTATGTTCGATATCGTCGGCAACGTCAACGAGAAGATCCTGGGTCGCGAGGCCGAGCTGGCTCCGTACTCCGGTCACCTCTCGATTAAGCCCGAGAAGTCCGAGTACGTGCTGACGCTCACCGACTCCGAGGACCACACCCGTGTCCTCGACGAGCGTCGCGTCCCCGCTTCGGTGCGCTTTATGCCCGAGATCGAGGACGGCTGCGAGGTTCGCGCCGGCGACCAGATCACCAAGGGCTTTGTCAACTTCCGCAACCTGCGCAAGCTGACCGACATCGAGTCGACGATGCACACCTTCGTCGAGAGCGTCAAGGACGTCTACACCAGCCAGGGCGTTGACCTGAACGACAAGCACATTGAGGTGCTCGCACGTCAGATGCTGCGTCGCGTTCAGATCACCAACCCCGGCGACTCCAAGTACCTGCTTGGTCAGTACGTCGACCGCTACGAGTTCGCCGACGAGGTCGAGCGCGTTGCCCGTCTGGGCGGTCAGGCTCCCGTGGCCGAGCCCGTCATCCTGGGTACGCTCAAGGTCGCGTCCAACATCGACTCCTGGCTGTCGAGCGCTTCGTTCATCCGTACCGCCGGCGTCCTTACCGAGGCTGCCATCGAGGGCAAGGTCGACCACCTGCTCGACCTTAAGTCCAACGTCATCGTCGGTAAGAAGATCCCGGCTGGTACTGGCCTCAAGCCTTACGCCAACGCCAAGCTGACGTATCGCACGGCCGACGGCTACGTGGACATCGACGGCCCGGCTTCGCCCAACGCCAAGTCGCTGCCCGAGTGGGCTCCTGTGGAGCTCAAGGACCTGGACGAGCAGCTTCCGCAGCAGCTCGACTGGGCCGGCTACGACGAGTTTGGCGGTGCTGACGGTTCGTTCACCCGCAACGGTCACACCATCTCTGCCGAGAAGGCTCGCCTGTACCTGTTCGACGACCTGGGCGTGTCGCAGCGCTGGACCAACAAGTTCAGCGAGGTCGGCATCGAGACGGTCGGCGACCTGGTTGGTAAGTCCGAGGAGGATCTGCTGCGCATCGATGGCATCGGTGCCAAGGCGATCGAGGAGCTCCGTGACGGCCTTGAGGCCCACGACCTGCTCTACATCCTCGAGAACAACGACGACGTTGCCGACGAGGAAGACCTCTCGCAGCTGCTGCAGATGGTCTTTAGCCCCGACGGTCCGGACGACATCCTGCTGGGCACCTCTGCCGCGCCGACGCATCACGCCGACGCCGACGAGGAGCTCCTGGGCGCTCCGATCGACGACAAGAAGGCTCCCGCCAACGGTGCCATCAACGAGGACATGGCTTCCCTCGACGAGCTGCTCAACCAGCTCGTGGACACCGACGACGCCGAAGAGGCCAAGGACAACGACGAGGAGTAACTAGTTCCGCCGTTCTAACGAACGGCGGCGATCTCCGTCGCTGCGCGGCCCCCAGAGCTACAATCTGTCATTCAAAAGGCAGGGCATGACCAAAAGGTCAATGCCCTGCCTTTTTCATGCCACCTTGTACGCTCTGGGGGCCGCTCGCTTGCGTATGCTCAACCTGTTGCGTTCCGTCGATCCCTTGCCAATAAGGGGCAGGGTTTTTTTGGTAGGTTATTCCTGCTTGAATTTGAAACATTTCGTTCGGTCAAAGCGTATCTATGGTGAGGGCCTCAGCAAGAAACATCAGCATCACCGGGAGGTGATTATGGAAGAACAAGCATTTAGACAGGCGGTCGAGGATCACCGTGATGTCGTGTTTCGAATCGCATTGACGTATCTGCGCGATCGTGCCGATGCCGACGATGTCGCTCAAGACGTCTTTCTGAAGTTACTCAAAAGCGATGCCCAATTTGAAAGCTGGGAACATCTTCGTCGATGGCTTATCCGGGTCACGATCAATGAATGCAAATCTCTCTTTCGAAAGCCATGGAGGCGTGTGGAGGATATTGAGAACCTGGCCGATTCGCTTTCGACGGCGCAGGAGGAGACCAAGGCGGTCCTGTCAGACGTTATGCGACTTCCGGAACGATTCCGTGTTCCCATCGTGCTCTATTACTATCTGGGCTTTTCGACCTCAGAGATTGCCGAGTTATTGCATGTGCCAGCCGCGACTGTTCGAACGCGTTTGGCTCGCGGCAGATCGAAGCTCAAGTTCATCCTAGAGGAGGGCGACCGTGAAATCCAATCAAATCAAGCAGGCCTTCGAGTCCGTCCAAGCCGATAGCGATCTTGCTGACCGTGTTCTTTATGCCGCTGCTGGTGAGCCGCTTCGCCGAAAGGGTCACGCGAAGCCTCTGTATGTTGCCGCGATCGGATGCCTTGCCGGAGTGCTGGCGACCGGAGGGGTCGCCTACGCCGTCGTCAATTCCAGCTATTTTGCCTCTGCCTGGGGAAACCACGGCAACGGGGATTCCATTACCTGGACCAACGGCGGCTCATCGGGAACTAAATATACCTACACCAGAGAGTTTGGCGATGGCATCGCGCCCCAAAGCCTGGAAGGCGCAGTCCAGGAGGTTAATCTGTCCGTCGAGGGCAACGGCTATACGCTTGATATCCATGAGATGGCAATCGACCAAAACGGCTGCGGAGCCGTGACGTTTACGTTGTCCAATCCAAATGGAGTTAACTACTACAAGCCAGCAGCAGAGATTGGCGAACTTGTTCTCTATGGTGAAGAAGAGCAGGGCATCGGCACGCCCGATATGAAGTTCGGCGAGGAATGGCCTGACACACGCAGCACAATTGATAAGGACACATCAAGCGATACTGTCATTAATGGCACGATGTACTTTGCCGCTATGGATCGCGAGCGAGATTTGCAACATGCTGTCACCTGGAATATCCATTGGACCGAGGGTGAAGGTGAGAGTGCGAGGCGGTTTGAGGCGTCGACACCCGAGTTCAATATTGGAGCGTACGTCGATACAAAGGAACTCCGCTCCGGTGACTCGCCTCTTGAGATTAGCCCGTTTTCCATCCAGACGCACATCGATGATTTGGGCTATGAAGCAGTTGATAATAAGCTGACCGTCAGCTACAAGGATGGATCGGAGCAGATTATCGAAGATGACGACGCAGGGGTGTTCAACTTATATTTTTCTTATGGGCGCAAAAGCGGAGAGAACATCTGGGTGCCAACGAAGTTGATTGATGTCGATCAAGTTGTCTCGGTAACCCTTGAAATTGTGAGGTATACATCAACAGGGGAGACCGAAACGAAAGAGCCCTTTACCATCGTCTATTCGTAAGATTTGGGGTCGCTTCCTACTAGGGGAAGCGGCCTCTTTTGCGTTAAATGGAAACGCCGCCCGGTCCGGGAATCCGCCCATGCGCACAGGAGGGGATTCCTTTTGTGTAGGCTTTGCGGAAATGTGCCAATTTTGGGATACGCCCGGCGGCGTGGTCTGTTGACGACACAGCTAACGCCACGTATCCTATCGAACTGCGTGTTTCGTAGGGGGATGCTGACCCCTCGATTCAAGCCGTTGCACTTTACAGAAAGCTGGAATCATTCGAGAAGGAGTACGCTTTGCCTACTATTAACCAGCTGGTTCGCCAGGGCCGTCGTTCCGTGCCCAAGAAGTCCAAGAACGCTGCTCTGCAGCACAACTCCCAGAAGCGCGGCGTGTGCACCCGCGTCTTCACCACGAGCCCCAAGAAGCCGAACTCGGCTCTTCGTAAGGTTGCCCGTGTTCGCCTCGTCAACGGCATCGAAGTTACTGCTTACATCCCGGGTGAGGGCCACAACCTGCAGGAGCACTCCATCGTGCTCGTCCGCGGCGGTCGTGTCCGTGACCTCCCTGGTGTCCGTTATCACGTCATCCGTGGCGCCTACGACGCTGCTCCGGTCCAGAACCGTATGCAGGCCCGTTCCAAGTACGGTGCTAAGCGCCCCAAGGCTAAATAAGCCAGATAACGTTTTGATACTTTCGCCGTGTGCCGCCTAAGCGCCGCACGGTAGACACTTAAGGAGATTTCACATGCCGCGTCGTGCAGCAGCTAATCGTCGTGAGGTTCAGCCTGACGCCGTTTACAACAACCGCCTGGTGACTCAGCTCATCAACAAGGTCCTTCTTGACGGTAAGAAGGCCACCGCTGAGCGCATCGTTTACACCGCTTTCGAGATCGTTGCCGAGAAGTCCGAGGGTGGCGACGCTCTCGCTACCTTCAAGATGGCTATGGACAACGTCAAGCCCACGCTCGAGGTTAAGCCCAAGCGTGTCGGTGGCGCTACCTATCAGGTCCCGATGGAGGTCAACTCCCGTCGTTCCACCGCTCTGGGTATCCGCTGGATCGTCAACTTCTCCCGCGCTCGCAAGGAGAAGACCATGGCCGAGCGTCTCGCCAACGAGATCCTCGACGCTTCCAACGGCCTGGGCGCTTCCGTCAAGAAGCGTGAGGACGTCTTCAAGATGGCCGAGGCCAACCGCGCGTTCTCTCACTATCGTTGGTAAGTTAAGGTAAGGAACTAACATGGCTAAGCCTAAGTACAAGCTTTCCGATACCCGTAACATCGGCATCATGGCCCACATCGATGCCGGTAAGACCACCACGACCGAGCGTATTCTTTACTACACCGGTAAGACCCACAAGATCGGTGAGGTCCATGAGGGCGCTGCCACCATGGACTGGATGGTTCAGGAGCAGGAGCGCGGCGTAACCATTACCTCCGCTGCTACCACGTGCTTCTGGAACAAGGACGGTAAGGACTACCGCATCCAGATCATCGACACCCCGGGCCACGTTGACTTCACCGCCGAGGTCGAGCGTTGCCTGCGCGTTCTCGATGGCGCTGTCGCCGTCTTCGACGCCGTTGCCGGCGTTCAGCCCCAGTCTGAGACCGTTTGGCGTCAGGCTTCTACCTTCAACGTCCCCCGCATCGCCTTCATCAACAAGTATGACCGCGTGGGCGCTGACTTCTTCAACGCTATCGAGACCATGAAGGATCGTCTCGACGCTAACGCCGTGGCCGCTCAGGTCCCGATGGGCGCCGAGGACAACTTCTGGGGCGTCATCGACCTGGTCACCATGACTGCATGGGACTTCAAGGCCGACGAGAAGGGCATGACCTACCCCGAGCCGATGGACGAGATCCCGGCTGAGTTTGCCGACATCGCTGCCACCAAGCGCGAGGAGCTCCTTGACGCTGCTGCCAGCTTTGACGACGAGCTCATGGAGAAGATCCTCATGGAGGAGGACTTCACCGTCGAGGAGCTCAAGGCCGCTCTGCGCAAGGGCGTTCTGGCCAACGAGCTCAACCTCGTCTTCGTGGGCTCCGCCTACAAGAACAAGGGCGTTCAGGAGCTGCTCGACGCTGTCGTCGACTACCTGCCCAGCCCGCTCGACGTTGAGGCCGTCACCGGTACCGATCCGGACACCGGCGAGGAGATCCAGCGTCATCCTTCCTTCGACGAGCCCTTCTCCGGCCTGGTCTTCAAGATCATGACCGACCCGTTCGTCGGTAAGCTCACCTATGTCCGCGTTTACTCCGGCCGCGCCGAGTCCGGCTCCTACGTGGTCAACGCTTCCAACGGTCAGCGCGAGCGCCTCGGCCGCATCCTCGAGATGAACGCCGCAGAGCGTATCGACCGTGACGACGCTGCCGCCGGCGACATCGTCGCTTGCGTCGGCTTCAAGAACTCCACCACCGGTGACACCCTGTGCGCCGAGGGCAAGGAGATCGTCCTCGAGAAGATCGAGTTCGCTAAGCCCGTTATCGACGTTGCCATCGAGCCCAAGACCAAGGCCGAGCAGGACAAGATGTCCCTTGCTCTGACCAAGCTCGCCGAGGAGGACCCGACCTTCCAGGTGTCCACCAACCACGAGACCGGTCAGACCATCATCGCCGGCATGGGCGAGCTGCACCTCGAGATCATCGTCGACCGCCTGCTCCGCGAGTTCAAGGTTGACGCTAACGTCGGTAAGCCCCAGGTTGCCTACCGCGAGACCGCTGGTCACGACGTCGAGAAGGCTGAGGGCAAGTTCGTCCGTCAGTCCGGCGGTCGCGGTCAGTACGGCCACGCCGTCATCAAGCTCGAGAAGATGGAGGAGGGCTTCGGCTACGAGTTCGTCAACGCTATCGTCGGCGG
>ERZ827516.2943-NODE-2943-length-11321-cov-5.395171_pt1 | contig 11321 bp, 9 predicted proteins | sample MGYA00519703_ERZ827516 | MGnify/ENA primary metagenome ERZ827516 (study PRJEB31778, sample SAMEA3449337) | human gut metagenome | biome: human gut; feature: human-associated habitat; material: faeces | place: United Kingdom | collected 2010/2012 ...
AAATGTACTGATGTTAGATGAGCCGACTGACCATCTGGATATGGAGTCCATCACTGCGCTGAACAACGGCCTGATCAAATTCCCGGGCGTGCTGATTTTCTCTTCCCGTGACCATCAGATCGTGCAGACCACCGCAAACCGCATCATGGAGATCGTAAATGGTAAGCTGATCGATAAGATCACTACCTACGACGAGTACCTTGAGAGCGATGAGATGGCAAGAAAACGTTTTGTATTCTCTGTTGAGGAGAAAGACGAAGACTAAAAATAGTTATAGGGCAGTCCTGAAAGAGACCCGGAGGGGATCGAAGGGGACTGCCCTTTTTCCATGGTGCGTCTGGTGGAAGCTGCGCGGTTTGCCTTGTGGGCAAAGGCGGCATCCCCGGACACATTCTGACTGACATGTCATGGAGGACTTATGAGTTTAATTACAATCGAACATCTGACAAAATCTTATACTGAGCGCCTGCTGTTTGATGATACAGCGTTCAGCATCAATGAGGGCGAGAAGGTGGGCCTCATCGGCATCAACGGTACCGGAAAGTCTACCCTTCTGAAAATTGTGGCCGGACTGGAGGAGCCAGACGATGGCTCTGTAGTGCGCCGCAGAAATCTTTACGTCCGCTATCTTCCCCAGATTCCGGTCTTCACAGCTGGGGACACCGTCCTGGATGCCATCGCCAAGGCTAAGCCCGCCGCTGCCAAGGGCCAGTACTTCAAGAGCGCTACCATCGCCACCACCATGGGCCCCGGTGTCCGCGTTGCTACCAACAAGTACGGCGTATAAGTTTTTCAGCTTTGAGCTGAAAAACGCTTGACAAACGCACGTTCGCGTGCTATACTAATTAAGCTGTTTTTGAGACAGCAGGTGCCGCAAGGCATAACGGGTTTTACCCACCTGCCGAGAAACGTGCGTTTGATTGCAATGCTTTCAAGCCCTTTCCCGGCGACGGGAAGGGGCTTTTTTCTGTATATCACATAAAAAGCCGCTTACCGAAACCAATCTGTAAGTGGAATGAGGTGAATTTCAAATGCCCAGTGCAAAGATTCTGGAAGCTAAGAAGGCTCTTGTTGCTGATCTGAACGAGAAGATCGCAGGCTCTCTGGCCGGTGTTGTCGTTGCTTACAACGGCATCAGCGTTGCTGATGACACCAAGCTGCGTAAGGAGCTGCGTGAGGCTGGCGTGCACTACATGGTCGTCAAGAACACCATGCTGCGCCTGGCCGTCAAGGGCACCCAGTACGAGGGTCTGACCGAGTACTTCAAGGGTGACACGGCTATCGCTCTGTCTCCGGAGGATCCGGCTGCTGCTGCTCGCATTCTGTGCAAGTTTGCTGACGCCGACAAGTCCAAGCGCTTCGTCGTCAAGGGCGGCTTCTGCGATGGTCAGGTCATGGACGCTGCAGGTATCAAGAGCCTGTCTACCATGCCCAACCGCGAAGGCCTGCTCTCCATGCTGGCTGGCTCCCTCAACGGTATCGTTGGCGGTCTGGCTGTTGCCCTGCAGGGTATCGTCGACAAGCAGGACGAGACTGCTGCCTGAGTTTAGGTTTAGCAGGTTGAGCGCACCGGCGCAGCGCTCCTTGAATACAAACCGCGCCGCTTAAAACTATAAAATTTATGGAGGTAACTACCATGGCTTCTGAGAAGATCACTGCCATTGTCGAGTCTGTCAAGACTATGACTGTTCTGGAGCTGAAAGAGCTCGTTGACACCATCTGCGAGGAGTTCGGCGTTTCTGCTGTTGCTGCTGCCGCTCCCGCTGCCGCCGGCGCTGCTGCTCCCGCTGAGGAGGAGAAGACCGAGTTTGACGTCATCCTGGCTGACGTTGGCGCCAACAAGATGCAGGTCATCAAGACCGTTAAGGAGCTGACCGGCGCTTCCCTGATGGAGGCCAAGAAGCTGGTTGAGACCCCGAACGCCAAGCTGAAGGAGCAGGCTTCCAAGGCTGACGCCGAGGACATCCAGAAGAAGCTGGCCGAGGTCGGCGCTAAGGTCGAGCTGAAGTAATTTAGCTTACCAAATAGCTTTCAACACCGTGTGGTTTAACACCGCACGGTGTTTTTGTTTTGTGTACCTTAACAAAAACTTCCTCGTTTCTTTGTACATTCCTCTGAATTTGACCGTGTTGCATGGGCCTTGCATTTCGTATAATATTGATGTATCCTTTTTGTATCGAATAAAATGGGAAAGTGAGGCTGTATACTCTTGGAGAACGAAAAGCCAAAAGGCGGCGGTATGGAAAAGCTGGCTTCGTTTATCGTTGATAAACGCAACCTGTTCTTCCTGTTATACATATTTGCGCTGATTTTCAGTGCCATCGCCACGGGCTGGGTCAAGGTCGAGGACGACATCACGACCTACCTGCCCGACACCACCGAGACCCGCCAGGGCCTGACCGTGATGAATGACAACTTCGTCACCTACGGCACAGCCAACGTCATGGTGTCCAACATCACCTACGATACTGCGCTGGACATCCAGTCCCGGCTTGAGGACATCGAGGGTGTCACCACCGTCGAATTTGACGACACCGACGAGCATTACACGAATGCGTCGGCGCTGTTCTCCGTCAGCTTTGACGCAGAAGTAGGGGACGAGCGCGCCGAGAACGCCCTGCAGGAGATCCGCGACGAGCTTGAGGGCAGCTACGACACCTCGATCTATTCCGAGGTCGGCTACGATTCCTCCGCGGACCTGCAATCGGAAATGCTCGTCATCGTCATCATCGCGGCCATCATCATCGTCGTCGTGCTGACGCTGACCTCCCGCTCCTATGCCGAGGTCCCGGTCCTCCTCATGACCTTCGGCGCGGCGGCGCTGCTGAACATGGGCACAAACTTCCTGTGCGGCACGATCAGCTTCATCTCCAACTCAGTCACCGTCATACTGCAGCTGGCGCTGGCCATCGACTACGCCATCATTCTGTGCCACCGTTTCAGCGATGAGCATGAGACGCTGCCCACCCGCGAGGCCTGCATTGCCGCGCTTTCCAAGGCTATCCCGGAGATTTCTTCCTCCTCGCTCACGACGATCAGCGGCCTGGCCGCGCTGGCGTTCATGCACTTCGGCATTGGCCGCGACCTGGCTACGGTCCTGATCAAGGCTATCCTGTTCAGTATGCTCTGTGTCTTTACGCTGATGCCCGGCCTGCTGGTGCTGTTCAGCAAGCTGATCGACAAGACCCGCCACAAAAACCTGATTCCCAAGATCACCGCCGTCGGCAAGTTCGACATCAAGACCCGCTTTATCATCCCGCCGATCTTCGGCGTCATCATCGTGGCGGCGGCGGTCTTTGCCAACCTGTGCCCCTACTGCTACACCTACACCGACCTGGTCACCGCCAAGCAGAGCGAGCGCCAGATCGCCTACCAGAAAATCAAAAACACCTTCGGTTCCAGCAACATGGTGGCCGTCATTGTGCCGTCGGGCGACTATGAGTCCGAGGGCAGGATCCTCGACGAGCTGGACGCCTGCGCCGAGGTCAAATCCACGATGGGTCTGGCCAACATTGAAGCGATGGACGGCTATATGCTGACCGACGCTGTGACCCCGCGCCAGCTGGCCGAGATGGCCGACCTCGACTTCGAGGTTGCCAAGGCACTGTACGGTGCCTACGCCGTCGACCATGACGAGTACGGCGAGATTATCAACGGCCTGGACGATTATAAAGTGCCGATCTACGACATGTTCAGGTTCCTGGAACAGGAGATGCACGACGGCAACATCACGCTCTCGGGCGATGTGCAGGACACGCTGGACGACCTGTTCGACCAGCTCGATGAAGCCCAGAAGCAGCTGCAGAGCGACGATTACAGCCGTATGGTCGTCTATCTGAACCTGCCCGAGGAGACCGACGAGACGTTCGCCTTCGTCAACAAGATGCACGACATCATCGGCAAATACTACGCCACCGATTCGTTCTACGTTGTCGGCAATACGACGAGCGCCATGGACCTGTCCAGCTCCTTCGGCGAGGATAACCTGCTGATCAGTGTGCTGTCCGCGCTGTTCGTTATCCTGGTCCTGCTGTTCACATTCAAGTCCGCGGGTCTGCCCGTGCTGCTGATCATCGTCATTCAGGGCAGTATCTGGATCAACTTCTCGGTGCCGTACCTGCAGCACACCCCGCTGTACTTCCTCGGCTACCTGATCGTCAACTCCATTCAGATGGGTGCAAACATCGACTACGCCATCGTTATCTCGAGCCACTACACCGACCTGAAGAAGGTCATGCGTCCGAAGGAGGCCATCGTCGCAGCCCTGAACGAATCCTTCCCGACGATCTTCACCTCCGGCTCGATTCTGGCATCCGCCGGTATCCTGATCAGCGTGCTGACCACGAACCCCGTTATCTCCGCCATCGGTACCTGCCTGGGCCGCGGCACGATCGTTTCCATCGTTCTGGTTCTGTTCGTCCTGCCGCAGATCCTGATCCTGGGCGACACCATCATCGAGCGCACGAGCTTTGAGATGAAGGGCGTTGCCGGTATGGCCCGCACGGCCAGCGGCACAATGCACGTCAATGGCCGCGTGCGCGGCTACATCAACGGCGTCGTAGATGCTGAAATCAAGGGCGTGCTGCACGGCCAGTTCAGTGCGAACATTGCCACCGGCACCGAATTTACCGTTGACAAGCCCGACATGTACCTGTCGGAGAAGAACATCCACGAATCCGAGGACGGTGCCCCCGAACCAGGCACACCCGATACGCCCGACACTGACACGAAGGGAGGCGACGCTGAATGAACCGCATTTCTGACCTGACGCGCCGCCTCTGGGCTGCGCTGCTGGCGCTCTGCCTTGTGCTGGCGCTGACCCTGCCCGTTTTTGCGGAAGGGGAGAGCGGGACCGCCGACACCGCCGAAAAGGAGACCTTCCACATCGGCACCGTCGATGACCTTTTGCAGCTGGTCGATTCCTGCCGCCTGGACAGCTGGAGCAAAAACCGCACCGTCTATCTGGACGCCGATCTGGAACTGACCGGCAGCGGCTTTGCGGGCATCCCGTCCTTCAGCGGCGTATTTGAGGGGCAGGGCCACACGATCTCCGGCCTGAGCCTTGTAGATGACGGCTCGGTCATCGGCTTCTTCCGCTATGTGCAGCAGGGGGCCAACGTCCGCGACCTCGTCATCCGGGGCCGCTCGATGCCCACCGGCAGCCGCTCCACCGTGGGCGGCATTGCGGGCAGCAACGCCGGTACGCTGCACAACTGCCGCTTTGAGGGCGTGTCCTCCGGCGCGTCCGTTGTCGGCGGCATCGCGGGCACAAATCTGGCCGCCGGCGTCATCGAAAGCTGCACGACCACGGGCAGTGTCTACGGTGCGCACTTCATCGGCGGCATCGCCGGTGAAAATCACGGCATCATTGCCAACTGCACGAACACCTCCAGCGTCAACACGACGGTAGAGCAGAACGACATCGACCTTTCCTCGCTGACGCTGAACGACCTGATCGGCACCGAGAACGTCGCCGACATCACCGACATCGGCGGCATTGCGGGCCAGTCCGGCGGTGTCATCCGCGCCTGCATGAACCGCGGCACCGTGGGCTACCAGCACATGGGCTACAACGTCGGCGGCATCGCGGGCAGCCAGACCGGCTACATTGAGGGCTGCGTCAACTACGGCACTGTCTACGCCCGCAAGGAGGGCGGCGGCATCGTCGGCCAGATGGAGCCGAGCAGCACGCTGGAATACACAAAGGACACGCTGCAGGAGCTTTCCGACGAGATGAGCACGCTGCAGACGCTGGTCAACCGCGCCTGCGATGACGCCAGCGCCGCCAGCAGTGACCTTTCCAACCAGCTCGAAGCGCTGAAGAACAACGTGACCAGCTCCCGCAATGCCATTGAGAATCTGCTGAAGCAGGCCGAAAACGGCGTGTCCATCGGTTCCCAGACCATCAAGACCGACTTGAGCCAGTTCAAGCAGGACCTCAAGAATACCAACCTGCCCGGCGCGGACGACGGAGACAATGCCGCGGACTCGGACACAGTCATCGACTACAACGAAGCGACGCCTCCGTCTGACACCGACCCTGTCGATCCGAATTACACGCTGTCCCCCTCGGAGGAGCCCGCGCAGAGCGCTGACCTCTCCACGCCTGACGAAAGCAGTACGGCAGCGCAGGACACTGCCCCCGCACAGGAGCCCGCTGCAGAGGGCAGCGAGGCGGACCGCACTTCCCACGGGCAGCCCGGCCCCGAAGCTGTTGACGATTCCGCTGACAGCACCGTTGTCAGCGAGGACGACGGCGCTGCCACAAAGCCGGACGAGCGCTATCCGATCGACCCGGGCTATACGCTCATCACCGAGGGTCTTGACGACCTGCCCGACACAAAGGATGTGCTCAATGACATTTCGGATGCATTGCCGGACTCCGTGGACGTCGAAATTCCAAAGGTCGAGCTGACGAACCGCGATGCCATCACGGCCAGCCGCAACGATCTGAGCAGCAGCCTGACCAGCATGGGCGACATCGTCAGCAGCCTGAACAACAACGCCAGCAGCAACAGCCAGGCGCTGATCAACGACGTGAAGGCGATCTCGAAGCAGATCAACAAGATCGGCCAGACGCTGTCCGGTGCCAGCGAGAATGTCAACCGGGATGCAGACGACATCGTGGACGATGTTTCCGATGACGACACCGATGACGACGTCGAGGCCAAGGTCACGAACTGCATCAACAGCGGCACGGTCAATGCGGACCTCAACGCCGGCGGCATTACCGGTGCAATGGCCCGCGAGAACGATCTGGACCCCGAGGACGACTACACCACCGCGGGCAGCGAGTCACTGAACTTTACCTTCAAGACCCGCGTCGTCACCCGTGACTGCACAAACTATGGCACGGTCAGCGCCAAAAAGCAGAACGCGGGCGGCATCGTCGGCGACGCCGAGATGGGCTCTGTCATCGACTGCAGGGGCTTTGGCACCCTCGATGCCGAGGACGCCACCGGCGTCGGCGGCGTGGCCGGTATCAGCAAGTCCACGATCCGCGAGAGCTGCGCCAAGGGCCGCCTGTCCGGTGCAAAGCAGGTCGGCGGCATTGTCGGCAGCGGTGCCACCATCGAAAACTGCCGCGCCATGGTCATGATCGACAACGCTGCCGAACAGATCGGTGCGATTGCCGGTATCGTGGACGACCCGCTGGACGGCAGCGTGACCGGCAACACCTTCGTGGACGGGGGTGTCGCGGGCATCGACAGCGTCAGCTACCAGGGCATTGCCGAACCGCTGGCCTACGAGGATTTCGTCGCGCAGGAAAATCTGCCCGGCGATTTCGGCAGCATCTGTGTCCGCTTTGTGACCGACGAGGATTCGCTGGTCCAGGAATACCACATCCCGTACGGCAGCGACTTCCCGACGGATCAGCTGCCGCCGGTTCCCAACCACCAGGGCCAGTACGGCAGCTGGGAGGATGTGGATCTGACCGGCATGACGTTTGACGCGACGATCCACGCCGAGTACAGCAACATAAACACGGTCCGCCAGAGCCAGGAAAAGCGCGGTGAACGCTCCCTTGTGCTGGTGGAGGGCAGCTTCGACACCACCGACGAGCTGATGCTCCATGAGGTGGACGACGCGCCCGATACCCCCGGCACGCTGGTGGAGGCGTGGGGCCTGGAGCTGCCCGCCGACACCGGCCACACGCTGCGCTATATGCCGCCGGAGACGACGGACAACACCGTGCTGTGGGTCAGGACCGACGCAGGCTGGCAGCAGGCCGACACAAGCGTGGACGGCAGTTATCTGACCTGCACCGCCCCCGCCGGTACGACGGCCTTCGCCGCTGTGCAGATGCCCGCCAGCAAGGTGCCCCTGCTCGCGGCGGCTTGCGGCGCCGCAGCCGCACTGCTGCTGGTAATTTTGTTCATCGCCCGCAAGAAGAAAAAGAAGAAGGCCGCGGCAAAGAAAACCGCGTAAGGCCCTGCCGGGGCCGATACTCGTCATCGACCCGCGCATACGGCAGATGCCTCGCACAAAAAGCCGCTGCAGCACAGAAGCCTGTGCTGCAGCGGCTTTTTGTTTCAGCAGCTTTCTATAAACGCCTTAAAAATCTTTCGGCTGTCCTCATTCACGCGGAACGAAAATTCGGGGTGCCACTGCACAGCCCAGACGAACCTTTTATCCGGCAGGCATACAGCCTCCGTCAGTCCATCCTCCGAGACGGCCATAACCGCCAGCCCCGGCGCAAGCGTTCACACCTCACTGTAAAAAATAAAACAGAGAAGTCCTGTGCGACCTCTCTGTCCGTTGTCCTGATTATACCGTAACGCGCGGCGGATTGCAAGCCCTTACATCGGCGGGTGGCTGCCCTTGAAGCGCTTATCCGTCGGCAGGGTCGTGTATTTGTCGTACAGCTCCCGCAGCAGCACGGTACGGCGCACCATGCCGATGAACACATTGCGGTCATCCACCACCGGCACAAAGTTCTGTTCGATGGCTGCCTTTAAAAGCGTCGGCATGTCGGTGGTCACGGTAACGGCCTTGTAATCGCGGCGGCGGGGGAAGCTGGAAATCGGCACGTCCTCGCTGGCTTCAAGGTCCAGCCCGTGCAGATTTTTCATGCCCCAGAGGATGTCGCCCTCGGTGATGCTGCCGACATACTCGCCGTTGCGCTTCAGAACAGGGATGGTGGCGTAGCGCTGGTTGGACCATTTTTCCAGCGTCTGGCGCAGGGTGAAATCCTCGTAAATGTACAGGACGTCCTGCTTGGGTGTCAAAAAGAATAAAAGGTTCATGGTTTAAACCGAGCTCCTTTGGTAAGGTTGTCATACTTCTGTAAACAGTATATACTCTTGCGCTGTAAACTTTGTGAATGGAATGTTAAATCCACGCGCCAAAATAAATTTCTCCGAAATGCCCTGTTCAAGCAGGGAAAAATGGTGTATAATAGCTAAAGATTCATATAGTGCAGTTGCGGGCTTAGCCGCAGCTAACCCTGAAAAGGAGGATCGCAGATGATCACCAAGGTCAATCCCTATGGACATATTTCGCTGACGAATGACTACTTCTCCGGCCTGGTGGAGCAGGCCGCCAAGCAGTGCTACGGCATTGCCGCCATGGGTCAGGCCCCGGCTGAAAGCGTTGTGCGCAGCGCCCTGCGCACCGGCAGCCTGCCGCCGAAGGGCGTCACCGTCACGCAGGAGGCCGGCAAGCTGGTCATCGCCCTGCATATCAAGGTCGGGTTCGGTCTGAACATCTCGACCATCACCCAAAGCATCACCCACCGCGTCAAGGACGAAGTTGAACTTGCCACCGGCTTAAAGGTCGCCCGCATCGATGTCTACGTGGACGACGTCATTGCCGACTAAAGACTGTTTTACCCAAAAAATATGAGGTGTAACGAAACCATGATTACTGGCCAGACCCTGCGCGACGCCATTCTTTCCGGCGCCAACAACATTGCCAACCAGCGCACCCGCGTGGATGAGCTGAACGTTTTCCCCGTTCCGGACGGTGATACCGGCACGAACATGAGCATGACCATCGGCGCCGCCCGCGCCGAGCTTGAGGCCATGCCCGACAGCTGCACCGTGGCCGAGGCCAGCAAGACCGCTGCCTCCGCCATGCTGCGCGGCGCCCGCGGCAACTCCGGCGTTATCACGAGCCTTTTGTTCCGCGGCTTCTCCAAGGCTCTGAAGGACAAGACCGAGGCATCCTCCGCTGACCTGGCTGCCGCCTTGCAGCAGGGCGTCGAGGCCGCCTACAAGGCCGTCATGAAGCCCACCGAGGGCACGATCCTGACCGTCTCCCGTCTGGCTGCCGAGAAGGCCGCCGAGTGCACCGAGCTGGATGTTCCTGCCATGTGGGACGCCACGCTGCAAGCCGGTCAGGCCGCGCTGGACGACACCCCGAACCTGCTGCCCGTGCTGAAAAAGGCCGGTGTCGTGGACGCCGGCGGTCAGGGCATCATGCTGATCTTTGAGGGCATGAAGCAGGTGTTCGACGGCGGCGAGATCATCGCCGGCGCCGAGGTCGCCGCCAAGCCCAAGGTATCCAGCGAAGCCGCAGGCAAGGGCGTTTTTGCCGACGACCTGATGAAGGTCGAGGACATCAAGAACGGCTACTGCACCCAGTTCCTGCTGCACAAGGATGCCGATGCCAGCGTTACCCGCCTGCGCGCCTTCCTTGAGTCCAACGGCGACTCCGTTGTTGTGATCGAGGACGACGACGTTGCCAACTGCCATGTCCACACCTCCGACCCCGGCATGATGCTGAGCGAGGCCATCAAGTACGGCTACCTGACCAATTTTAAAATTGAAAACATGCACGAGCAGTTCCTCGCCCGCCAGAAGCAGGCGAAGGGGCTGGAGAAGCAGGCCGAGGCCGAGGAGAAGAAGGACAGCGAGTTCACCTACGCCGCCGTTGACCCCGAGCGCGAGTACGGCTTTGTGGCCGTGGCCGCGGGCGAGGGCCTGAAGGCTGTGTTCAGCGACCTGGGCGTGGACGCGGTTGTCAGCGGCGGCCAGACGATGAACCCCTCCACCGAGGACATCCTCGCCGCCATCCAGAGCGTGCCCGCCAAGACCGTGCTCGTTCTGCCCAACAACAAAAACATCATCATGGCGTCCGAGCAGGCGCAGAAGCTCGCGGACCGCAAGGTCATCGTGCTGCCCACCCGCACCGTGCCCCAGGGCATGACCGCCATGCTGAACTTTGACCCCGACCTGAAGCCTGAGGAGAACGCCGTTGCCATGATGCAGGCGGCGGACCGCGTCAGCACGGGTCTGATCACCTATGCCGCCCGCGACAGCGAGTTTGACGGCAAGCCCATCAAGAAGGGCGAGATCATGGCGCTGGAGAACGGCAAAATCGTTGCCACCGGCACCGACCTGGTCAAGATGACCTATCGTCTGGCCCGCTCCATGAAGAAGAAGGACACCCAGTTCATCACGGTCATTTCCGGCTGCGACGTCAGCGACGAGGACGCCGAAAAGACGACCGATCTGGTGCGCGCCAAGTGCGGCGGCAGTGTCGAGGTCAGCCACATCAGCGGCGGCCAGCCCGTGTACTACTACATGATCTCTGTGGAGTAATTCGGACGTTATAACATTAAAAAGGCGAATTTGGGTATGTTCCGAGTTCGCCTTTTTTGGTACATGGCCGGACCGGGGACGGCTGCCTCCCGGGAACTCGTTCTTTCTTTTGCCAACAAAAGAAAGAACCAAAGAAAATTGCCGCTGTTTCGACGCAGCGGACCCGCGACCTAGGGGCTGCACGCCCCTAGGAACCCCAAAGCGGAAGTCGGAAGGGGCGTGGGCTAAACGAAAGCAGTATTACTTTTCGTTCTTAACGCCCCCGCCCCTTCCTCC
>ERZ827516.2949-NODE-2949-length-11278-cov-3.333512_pt1 | contig 11278 bp, 7 predicted proteins | sample MGYA00519703_ERZ827516 | MGnify/ENA primary metagenome ERZ827516 (study PRJEB31778, sample SAMEA3449337) | human gut metagenome | biome: human gut; feature: human-associated habitat; material: faeces | place: United Kingdom | collected 2010/2012 ...
TGGTCAAAAACATGACAGACTCTGACCTTTTGGATATGCACTATTTTCTTACCGAGGATGATGACCTCGATGACGATGAATTTGAAGAAGGTTTTTACATCGACTTCTTTTAATCTATCGTCTGTTTTCTATGCCCGCTTTTGTGCGGGCTCTTTTTATCAAGAGTTCGACGAATGTCGAACTTTCCTATTATATAAAAAGAAAAAGCCGCTGACACGTTATCTTCTAACGCATCAACAGCTTCTGTCTTGCTTTGTTTCAGTGTATTATTCGGTTTTGTAAAGGTTTATTTGCTTTCAGCATTCTCCCTGATACGGTAATAATCATCCATATCAATGCCTATTTTTACCTTGGCATCTGGTTTTCGTTTGCCCAAAAGGCACACAGTCTCCACCGAATCGGTGACCGGGAACATATCAACCGGCTGCATCTTCTTCACCAGATAATCTCTCTTTGTAAGATATGCAAGGTCTCTGGCCAAAGTCTCCGGATTACAGGATACATAAACGATCTTCTCCGGGGAAAGGCTCAAAAGAGAATGCAGGAATTTACGGTCACTTCCTGCACGCGGAGGATCCATAAGAACTACATCCACTTTTTCCCCTTCTGCAGCCATTCCTTCCATAAACCAGCCGGCATCCCCCGGAACAAAACGGACATTACGAATCTTGTTCTCTCTGGCATTCATTCTGGCATCACGGATAGCATCACGGTTCAGTTCTACACCAATGACATCCCTGGCATTCCCGGAAGCGATGATCCCGATAGTACCTGTGCCGCAGTAAGCATCGATCACCCTCTCTTTTCCTGTCATTGCCGCAAACTCCATGGCTTTTCCGTAAAGCACTTCTGTCTGCACCGGATTTACCTGATAAAAGGAAGACGGTGAAATACGGAAGGTCAGTCCCATAAGTCGATCTTTGATGAATCCCGGTCCGTAAAGTACGATATTGCGGTCTCCAAGTACCATGCTTGTCTGTCTGTCATTGACATTGAGAACCACCGTAGTGATCTCCGGATGCTCTTTACGGAGAGCTTTTACAAAGTTATTCTTAGATGGAAATATTGGAGAAACCGTAACTAATACCACCATGATCTCTCCTGTGGAAAAGCCTCTCCGCACAAGCACATGGCGGAGAAGTCCATATCCTGTATCCTCATCATAGGTCTTGATCTTAAAGGATTTCAGCATACCACGTATGGTACGGATGATCTCCTGACTTTTTTTATCTTCGATCATACAGTCATCTACGGAAACGATCCTATGACTCTTCTCCTCATAAATCCCGGAAATTACGTTTCCCTTCCGGTCACGGCCAAAAGCTGCATGAACTTTGTTTCTGTAATAATAGGGATCTTCCATTCCAATGATCGGCTCTACTTTTCCGAATTTTTTCAGAAGGCCTTCTGTAATTCTCTGTTTCCTGCGAAGCTGCTCCTGATAGGATACACCCTGATAACGGCAACCGCCGCATTTCTTCGCAACTGAACAGACTGTTTCTTTCTGCTCCATTTATATCTCTCCTCTTTCACGGGCACAAAAAAGATGTTCCCAGTTATTTTCACTGAGAACATCTTAGCAGACCTTATGTTTTTTTACAAGAAAATCCTTGATTTATGCCTGATATGGCTCATTAAATACAAGAATATGTTTCTTCACATTCTCGTAAGTACCCTGGACCATAGCCTCATTGAGGTCAAAGAAATTATGCTTGTCTGTTGATTCCATATATTTCTCCACATGAGCAGTCAGGCTGTTAAAGCTTGCTGTGGCAATATTCACCTTGCGGATACCAAGAGAGATCGCTCTCTGGAAATCTTTGTCCGTGATACCACTGCCGCCATGAAGAACCAGCGGAATGTCCACTTTCTCATGGATCTTTTCCAGTACATCAAAAGCAAGAGTCGGTGCTACCGGATAGTTACCGTGTGCATTGCCGATGGCAACTGCAAGAGCATCGATACCTGTCTCTCTTGCATAAACAACTGCATCATCCGGGTCTGTGCAGCGGATACCATGGTCACAGCTTCCATCCTCACTTCCGCCTACAAGACCAAGCTCAGCCTCAACGGTGGCGCCATATTTACGGGCTTTCTCCACAACCGTCTTTACCTTGGCGATATTTTCCTCAAAAGGAAGAGTGGACGCATCCAGCATAACGGATGTAAAACCAAGCTCCAGAGCCTTGTCAACCGTCTCAAAAGTAAGGCCGTGATCCAGATGGACAGCCACATCCACCTTAGCCTCCTTTGCAGCCTGTACCATCATCGGTCCCATCAGGTGAAGCGGAGAATTTTTCAAACGCACCTCCGCGATCTGAAGGATGATGGGTGTATTTAATTCTTCTGCGGCGCGGATCGCACCTTTCACCATCTCCATATTACCAACGCTGAAAGCACCACAGCCAATATTCTTCTCCTCGGCACGCTTCAGCAGATCTTTCATTTTCACAAGTGCCATGACTGATCCTCCTGTCCTGTTAATCGTACACTGTTTACAGAAAAAGCGGTGTCCACGCACTTCTGGCCGATACCGCTTTTTCCGTCTGATTTATATTATTTATTATTTAGAGTCCTGTCTTCTCGGCAATGAATTTTCTTGCACGGATCGCATACTCAAGCGGATTAGCCTTAGCCGGATCCTGCTCAGCCTCTACAACCATGTATCCTTCATAGCCAGCCTCTTCCAGAACTTTGAAGATCGGATCATAGTTGATGCATCCATCTCCAGGAATTGTGAAGGCACCAGCTCTTACACCTGCAAGGAAGCTCATGTTCTCTTTCTTAACCTGCTCAACAACTTCCGGACGGATATCCTTCAGATGAACATGTTTGATCCTGTGAACATATTTCTTTACGACCTCAAGAGGATCCTCTCCACAATATGTAAAGTGACCGGTATCAAAAAGAAGGCTTACATACTCAGGATCTGTATTCTCCATCATGCGGTCAACCTCAGCAAGGCTCTGTACAACAGTACCCATATGATGATGGAAAGTAAGAGCAATACCATACTCCTCTTTTGCGATCTTACCAAGCTTGTTCATACCTGTGCAGAAGGTATCCCACTCTTCGTCATTCATCTCATATTTATGTCCGAAAACCGGAGTATCCATCTGGCCCTGAACACTGTAGCTCTGCTCAGATGCGCCGATCACTTTCGCACCCATAGCTTTCAGGAAAGTAAGCTGTGCACGGAACTCCTTCTCAACCTCCTCAAACGGTTTGGTGATCAGGAAGCTTGAGAACCACTGGTTACAGATCTCAACACCGCGGAGTTCAAGAGCTTTCTTGAGAACTTCCGGATCTTTCGGATATTTGTTACCAACCTCGGAACCTGTGAAACCGGCAAGGGCCATCTCACTGACACACTGCTCAAAAGTATTCTCTTTGCCAAGATCCGGCATATCATCATTTGTCCATGCAATTGGTGCAATACCAAGCTTTACTTTATTCTTATCAAACATTGGTCAATTCTCCTTTTTATTTGAATTATTCCATAATCTCAGAAATCTTAACCGGTCTGTGCTCCTCGCTGGATTTCTTAGCTGCAAGACCCATTAATACCGGTTTCAGACCATCATAAACATTAAGAGGTGTCTCTTTGTCATTAACGATCGCATCAATAAATGCTGCAACCTCTTTACCATAAGCATCCATGTATCTCTCAAGGAAGAAGAACATCGGTTTCTCACCGGTAACACCTTCAGCATTGCTGATCACTGTGGAAGACTGGCTGTCATTGGAAATAGCTGCCATACCCTCAGAGCCGAATACCTCTGCTCTCTGATCATATCCATAGGAAGCTCTTCTGCAGTTATCGATAACAGCAATAGCACCATTCTCCATCTGAAGAGTGATAACAGCTGTATCAACATCTCCTGCCTCACCGATAGCCGGATCAACCAGGTTCGCACTCTGAACATAAACCTCAGTAGCATCACAGCCTGCAAGGAAACGAGCCATATCAAAATCATGAATGGTCATATCCAGGAACATACCACCGGAAACCTTAACATAATCAATGCTAGGCGGCTCAGGATCGCGGGAAGTAATCTTGATGATCTCCGGTTTACCAACCTTACCAGCTGCAACAGCCTGCTGAAGAGACTCAAAGTTATGGTCAAATCTTCTGTTAAAACCAACCTGATATTTCAGATTCGTGCCCTCAAGAGCATTGATAACCTCTTTGATCTTGGCAATATCATGATCGATCGGTTTCTCACAGAAAACATGCTTGCCAGCCTTGATAGCCTCTACAGAAATCGGAGAATGAGTATCTGTAGAAGAACAGATCAGAACTGCGGAAATCTCAGGGTCGTTGATGATCTCCTTATAATCCTTAGTCGTGTGCTCAACACCCATGCTCTTAGCCCATGCAGCAGTCTCATCATTTAAGAAAGGATCTGCAACCGTCTTGATCACCGCATCCGGCACCCTTGTTGTGATACTGGTAATATGAACTCTACCAATTCTACCTGCTCCGATAATACCAACTTTAATCATAGTTTTGATCTCCTTTTGATTTATTTTCCCAATGTTATCCTCTTGCGTGTCCGAACACGCTCTTTATGCTTAATATAATATCATCGCAACACACAAATCGCAACCCCTAATATTGTACAATATTACCATCTTTTTTCTATTAAAAATGACGAGAACTATTTTTAGCTGCAATATGCAATATTTTTAGGTCAACTTCACCACAACAATTCCAACACATCCCCACACTACTCCATATCAAAGCCACACTACCACTGCTATCCAGCCAAGCGCCACCCTCCCATCAGACAAACTCAGCTTCTACACCTCCAAGCGTCCAGCACAGCGCCGACGCACACCACCCTCCCGTCACGCAAGCGTAAACTCAGCCCCTCCAACTCCAAGCGTCCAGCGCAACGCCAACGCACACCACCTTCCCGCCATGCAAGCGCAAACTCAGCCTCTCCAACTCCAAGCGTCCAGCGCAGCGCCGACCCACACCACCTTCCCGCCACGCAAGCGCAAACTCAGCCCCTCCAACTCCAGGCATCCAGCGCAGCGCCGATGCCCGCCACCCTCCCGTCAGACAAACGCAAACTCAGCCCTTGCAGTCGTCCAGCGAAGCGCTGACGACCCACAACCTATCCGTCAAACGACCTTATTTCTCGCTGGATGCACCAGCCGTGGAAGGGGATGCTGTCTGGCTCTGCTTCTGCAGGAGGGGAGCTGATTCTTGGGCGGCGGAAATCTGCGTTGTTTTACAAAAGTCCGCTGTCTGAGCGGCAGCAGGCCGCGAGTTCGGACTTTTGGAAAACGGTTTTAGCAGAATTCCGGCGCCCTAGAAGCCAGCCCCCGACGAAGCCGCAGACCAGACAGCATCCCCTTCCACGGCGTCCGGTCCGTCCATCCGCACAAAAAAGGAGACACCCCCATTTCAGTGTCTCCCCTCCGGAATCGTATACTCATTTCTTATATATATCTCCGTAAACAACTTCTCCCTATCCGGTTCCTCCCCGTTAAACAGCAGTCTAAACAAAATCATCACCGGCTCATACCCCTGAATCCTAGCATCCTGCCCGATCAGAAAATGAATAAACCCTTTCCTCATCAATTCATAATTCCGCCCCATAAAATCATTGGCAACCATCTTCACCAGCCCCATCTTACCAGCCTCGGCAATGGCCCGGCATACCCCCTCCTCACCATGAGAAGTAAGATATATCCCGTCAAGATCCGGAACATCCTTAAATATCCCTTCCGTAATCTCCCTGGCCCTGCCATTCTCCTCAAAGCAATACTCCGGCCCAATGATCTCAATCCCAGGATACTTCCGCGCAATTTCTTCACGGAATCCAACCACCCTGCTGCTCAGAGAAGTATTGGTACTATAGCCGGAAATCACAGCAACCTTTCCTTTTCCACCGGTCAGTTCCCCCATAAGCCCCGCAGCCGCACGGCCACACTGCACACCGTTCTGCCCTACAAAGCAAAGCCGTTTCGTATCCTCCACATCTGAAGTAAACGTCACCACCGGGATCCGAAATTCCTCCACAAACCGGTCAATTTCCCTTTTCACACGTTCCTCATCCAAAGGAACCATGGCAATACCACGAACCTCTTCCATCCGCATCTTCTCCATGGCGAGAATAACATCCTCCGCATTCTGATGCTCGATCTTATGGACCAGGACTGTACCACCAAGATTATCCACCTCAGCGCACGCCTCCTGGATTCCCTTCAGAACTTCTTTCATAAAAGGTGTTTCCGCACCCTGCAGGATCACGCCGATCTTAATATTATTTCTGCTCATGGATAGAGCACGGCCCAGTTGATTCGGCTTATACCCCATCTCATCAGCGATGGCACGGATCCTCTCAGCAACCTCCGGACGGATCCTGCCCCTGTTATTTAACGCTCTGTCAACAGTACCTCTGGAAACACCGGCAGCTTCCGCGATCTGCCTTATAGTAACTCCCATACTAAGCACCTCTTTCTATGATAATCCGGATTCTTTTCTGTATTCCGCAGGACTTAAGCCCGTAAACTTCTTAAATGTCTTGGAAAAATAATGATAATCTCCAAAACCGGAACGCAACGCCACATCCTTAACTTTACAGTTCGTCTCTGAAAGAAGCTTCTTTGCACAGTCGATCCGAAGCTCCTGCACATAATTGGAAAAACCGATCTTCATCTCCTGTTTGAAAAGATAACTGAGATAAGCGGGATTTACCTCCGCCGCATCTGCTGCATCCTGAAGGCTGATCGGCGCTTCATAATGTTCCCGGATAAACTCTAGAGCTTTTTTCACAGCAGCAGAGATTCCCTCCGGAACAGCATCCTCTTCCCCCACAAAAAGCTGTGAAATACAGGCACTGCCCTTTTCCCTGAATTTCTCAAAGCTTTCGATATCTCCATACCAGATGGACTCTTTCTCAATTCCGGCTGTCTGATTCAATTTCTTAAGCCACTGTACCAAAATTCTTCCGTCGGTATAGCGATCCTGACAGTCAGCGAGAACCTGTGTCCAAAGCTCCTCCGCTTTCTTTCGGTCTTTCCCTGCCTTCAACCTGGAAATCTGCCCTTCCAGCTTCTCAGCACTTTCCGGTAAAACACTGTCCGCTTTCTTCCGTCCTTCAAAATAAAGGATCTCTTTTTTCTCATAAAAATGCAGCTTCATCATTTCTCTGGCCTGCTGATAAGCCTGGCGGATCCCATCCTCTCCCATGCAGACACTGCTGACACTGATACCAAAATCACAAAGATCCTCCTGACAGTGCCGATAGCAGATCGCTGCTGCCTCAGTCAGTCTCTGCTGCATAGCCGATGTCCTGCAGTCTCCGGAAAGATCAAGAAAACAGCAAAAAATCCCTGCGCCAAGATAGACCACTTCCGTAAATTCACTTTCTGTCCCAAGAAGCTCCTCCGTACGTTCCAGCAGTCTGTGACGGAAATGATGGGAATACTGTTCCACTTCCAGCGGGGTCCACTGCCGTTCCCGCTCCGCCCATCTTTCCATAAACATACAGATCACAGCGCTGTTAAAATATTTCCCGGCGATCCCGGCTTCCACACGTTTTTCTTCACGTGCCTGGTTTTTCAGCATCCCGGAGATCAGGCCGTTGAAAAAATAATATTTTAGAGCATGGCTTCCCAGATGGATCAGTTTTCTTGCCTGCGCCTGTTCCTGGCTTTTTTTCCTGCGGTTTTCAATCAGCCGGGCTGATTTTTCCAGGGTATCATAGAGACTGTCCTCATCCAGACTGTTTTTCAGTACGTATTCATCCGCGCCAAGGCGCATGGCCTCTTTTACATATTCAAAATCATCATGACAGCTGAGCACGATAATATAGATATCCCTGTTTTCCTCACGGATCTTTCGGATCAACTCAATGCCATCCATCACAGGCATGGTCAGATCCGTCACAAGAACATCGATCTTTTCTTTCTGAAGAAACCCGTAGGCTTCCTCTCCGTCCTCGGCATCATCCACGATCTCGTATCCAGCTTTTTCCCAGGAATCCAGTGTTTTCAGATAACTCCTTACCAGAAAATCATCATCTGCCACCAGTGTTCTGTACATCAGCTTTTCCTCCCTTCTTCCGGTATATCATAGATTGCTGGCAGAAAGACAGTAACGATTGTACCATTACTGCTGCTGTCATATTTCATTCCACCTTTTTCTCCATAATAAAGCTCCAGTCGTTCTTTTACATTGGGAACTCCCACTGCGGAAAGTCCCTTTGTCTTTTTTGCACGACTTCCCAAAAGATCCCGGATCTGTGCTTCTGTCATTCCTCTTCCGTTATCTTTTACTATAAGGATCAGCTCTCCTTCCTTTACTTTTCCGCTGATCCATATCTTTCCTGTCTGCCGCTTGATGTCAATCCCGTGAAGAAGGGCGTTCTCCACAAGGGGCTGAAGAATCAGCCTTGGAATATAGCACCGGTATGCTTCCTCGGAAATCTCATACTCCACCTGAAAACTCCCCTGATAACGGAAATCCTGCAGATGGATATAGTTTTTCAGGATATGGATCTCATCAGCAACGGAGAGAAAACTTCCTTTTTTGTTGATGCTAGCCTGAAGAAGCTCCACAAAATCTCCGATGAGGCCTGCCAGCTCTTTCTCCCCTTTTAAAAATGCGGCAAACTTGATGGAATTCAGGGTATTATACATAAAATGCGGTGTGATCTGATACTGCAGTGCTTCCAGTTCCGCATCTTTTTTCTGCTGTTCCTCCTCAATCACCTGGGCGATCAGATCTTCGATGTAATCCAGCATATGGTTGAATTCTTTTCCCAGGGTTCCGATCTCATCGGCAGTGGTCACTTCTGTGCGAAGGCTTAAGTCTCCCTCACCAACCTTCTCAATGGTACCTGTCATGGACCGGAGTGGTCCGCAGACCACCCTGGAAAGCCACAGTGCCAGAAGCACAGCTGCCACAAAAACAGCCCCGAAGATTCCGATCAGGAAAAGCCTCATCTGGGAAAGTCCACTTAGGACTTCTTTTTTTGGTACTTCCAGGTATAACCCACAGTCTGAAAAACTTCCTCTGCTGAAAAAGGAGATCACACCGTTTTTTTCTATATATCCTTCCACACCTGGAACATCATGGTCTGTAATCTCCGGAAATGTTTTCCCAAGATCACTGTAATCTTCTGATGTTACAATCTCATTATTTCCATCCACAAGCAGAATCCTGGTGATCTTCTCATCATTGACAGCTTCCAGATATTCATAATAAATGGCCCGTTCCTTGATGTCCGCCGCAACATATCCCAATGCCTCTCCGTTGTCATCTTCCACCTTCTGGATCACCGAAAGAAAACTGCTGCCTTCATGGACCAGGGATTCCACAAGGACCGGAAAAGAATCCCTCTCCTGTATTTCTTCCAGCTCTTCGATCCGCTCTCCTTTAATCCCTTGTTTGTTTACCGGAAACTCTTCCGATGTCACCGCCATTTTTTTGTCTGGAAAAACAAAGTAAAGGGAGTTGATATCTTTATATTCCCGGCTGTATTCCCGGAGAAGCCCGGCTATATTTTCCAGGCTGTTTTCATTCCCGGTACGGATATATTCCTCCGCATTATTCCGGACATCCTCATCCCAGGCAGTTTTCATATTCACATAATAAATCTCTTTCAGGGATTCGTCCAGATTTTTTACAGTCTGCTGCATCCGTCCGTACAGGATCCCGGAATAATTTTCTTCGATCATCTCTGCAGCCCGGAGATAAAATACCACGGTAAGAGAACCGGCGGTAAACATGGTAACTGTCAGAATCGCCAGCATGATCTTTGCCCGGATGCTTTTTAACACAAGACCTCCTCCCTTCTGTAAAAGCGGATACATCTCTTCCGCTTTGGCTGTTTCCTCATAAACACAGGAAACAGCAGGAGTATCTTACCCCTGCCTGATTTCCTGTTTGCGGTTGAATATATGTTTTACAATAAACTTTATAACTGTCCGTGTGCCTCGCGCTCGGTAAGCTCCTGCATGATCGACGGATACATCTTGTCAAGTTTGTATCCGAAGAGTGTTACGATGATCACTGCTGCAATGAGGATCGGTCCGAATTTGTAAAGAGAAACGATCATCTCCAGTGCTGTTTCCGGCTGTGCAGTTATTCCTGCAGATGAGCTTACATATCCGGAACTGCTTAAAAGACCTGTGATCACTGCGGAGGCAAGACCTGCGCCAACTTTTGTTCCGATGGAACCGCCTGCGAAGATCAGGCTTTCCTGACGGATGTGGTTTTTCCACTGTCCGAACTCTACTACATCACCGACCATACTGAATACAACTGCGTTTAACGGTGCAAGTCCGATGGCACGTGTAACACAGCTCATAACCATGAATCCGAAGCTGTATGGGTTCAGGAAGAACAGAAGCTGTCCGCCAAGTGCGATAAATCCGCCGACAAATGCGATGTTTCTTTTTCCGAATTTCTTAATTAACGGTGAGCAGACGAAGATTCCTGCTACCAGTACCAGTGTTTCTGTAAGATACAGTGCGCTGTACATCCATGTGTCATTGTTGAAGATATATTTGCAGTAGTAAGGAAGAATGGTTCCTGTGATCGTAAAGGATACGCTCTGTACTGTCCAGAGAAGCATAACTGCCCAGAAATACTGGTTTGTAAAAAGTGCTTTCAGCATTGTAGGAACCGGAAGTTTCTCGTCTTTCTTTCTTGCCTCGATCTGAACTTTCTCTTCACATTTGAAGAAGCACAGAAGCAGAAGAACCAGTGCCAGTACTGCCCAGACGCTCATAACTTTGATCCATGCAGCCTGATCGTTTCCAACCAGTTTTACAAGTGGCAGTGTACAGGTTGCAGCGATAATTCTGCCAAGAGGGGAAAGGCCCATTCTCATAACACTGAGTTTATCTCTCTCCGATGACTCACGGATCATCATTGTGGAAAGACTTCCATATGGAAGGTTGATCGCTGTATAACATACTGTTGTACAGAAATTATAAGTTACAAACAGATACAGAAACTGAAGCATTCCTGTTGTGTGTGGTACTGTAAAAAGCAGTACTGCTGACAGTGCAAACGGTACACTCATCCACAGAAGCCAGGGTCTTGATTTTCCCCATTTGGAATTGGTACGCTCTACAATGACACCCATAACCAGATCAGAAAATCCGTCAAAGCATCTGGAAAGCAACATGACAAGTCCGACTGTCGCTGCACTGATCCCTACATAATCTGTGTAAAACAGTGTCAGCAGTGTTCCAATCATTCCGAACACGATATTACATCCTACATCTCCTCCAGCATAACACAGCCCTG
>ERZ827516.2951-NODE-2951-length-11270-cov-4.024788_pt1 | contig 11270 bp, 9 predicted proteins | sample MGYA00519703_ERZ827516 | MGnify/ENA primary metagenome ERZ827516 (study PRJEB31778, sample SAMEA3449337) | human gut metagenome | biome: human gut; feature: human-associated habitat; material: faeces | place: United Kingdom | collected 2010/2012 ...
CCGCTGCCGGTCATCACGCCGCCGAAGCACATGGCGCAGATGATGAGCCATACGGTATTGAGCATGCCCGCCATGCCGCGCGTCGCAACCAGCTCGTCCAGCTGCGGGCTTCCGGTAGGGATCGCCGTCGGGCCGAAGCAGCTCATCAGCACGCCCTTGAACCCCGACATGAAATCCAGCCCTCCGACTCCGGCCACCTTCGCCACCAGTTCGGGCTGCGCCAGCAGCATGGCTATGCAGGCGAAAACCGCGGCGCAGAAGAGCGTCACGATGGCCGGGAGTTTACGCACGATCAGCACGCCCGTCGCCACGGGCACCGCCAGCAACCAGGGCGTGATGCGGAACGTCCCGCGCAACGACTCGGCATACATCCCGGCATGCGTGCCGCCCGTATGGTCGAGCGTCAGCCCCGCGATGACGAAAACCGCCAGCGCGATGACGAACGACGGGACGGTCGTATACAACATGTAACGTATGTGCGTGAAGATCGGCACCCCGACGGTCGACGACGCAAGCACCGTAGTATCGGACAGGAGCGAGATTTTGTCGCCGAAGTAGGCGCCGGAGATGATCGCCCCCGCGATCCACCCCTCGGGGAAACCCATGGCCTGCCCGATGCCCATCAGCGCCACGCCGATCGTGGCGATCGTCGTCCACGAACTGCCGGTCATCAGCGACACGCCCGCACAAATGGCACACGAGGCGACCAGGAAGAACGAGGGGTGCAGGATCTTCAGCCCGTAATAGATCATCGTCGGCACCACACCGCTCACCATCCACGACCCGGCAATGGCGCCGATCAGCAGCAGGATGATGATTGCCGAAGCCGAAGCCCGGATATTGTCGATGATCGCCTCTTCCAAGACCGCCCATTTACAGCGGTAAATGCCGATGGCCAGCATGACGCAGACCGACGTGGCCGACAGCAGCGCGATCTGGCTGCCGCCGTTGATCGCGTCCCCGCCGAAACAGCGGATGACCACGTAAAGCAGCAGCGTCAGCACCGCGAGCGGCAGCACCGACACCCACGGCGAAGGCAGCTTCACCGCGTTCTTTCCCGATTCCGGATTCCCATTAACCATACGGACGGCAAAAATACGAAAAACTTACCACATATCCGCACACCCGGTACCGGGGATAACCATTTCCGACCGGAAGATATGCGAGTGCGACTTTTCGGGGCGCATTGTTTTTTATTTCCGAAATTTTATCTAATTTTGGTAAAACATAGCGACGGATATGGCGGCACAGACAATCAAAAAGATCTTCCGGTTCTACCTCGACGGGTTCCGGAGCATGACCGTAGGCAAAACCCTGTGGGCCATCATCCTGGTCAAGCTGTTCATCCTGTTCGCAATCCTCAAGGTATTCTTTTTTCCCGATTTCCTGGCCGGGCAGAGCCCCGAAGAGCGCAGCCGTTCGGTCATGAAAGAACTAACCCCCGACAAATAACCATCGCTTATGTTATCGGATTATCTACAAACAGTCGACTGGTCGCGTGCGCAATTCGCCATGACGGCCATTTACCACTGGCTTTTCGTCCCGCTCACGCTGGGGCTGGGGTTCATCATCGCCATCATGGAGACCCTTTACGTCCGCACGGGCGACCCGTTCTGGAAGCGCACGACCAAATTCTGGATGCGCCTGTTCGGCATCAACTTCGCCATCGGCGTGGCAACGGGCATCATCCTCGAATTCGAGTTCGGCACCAACTGGTCGAACTACTCGCATTTCGTGGGCGACATCTTCGGTGCCCCGCTGGCCGTCGAGGGCATCATGGCCTTCTTCATGGAGAGCACCTTCATCGCCATCATGTTCTTCGGCTGGAACAAGGTCTCGAAAGGCTTCCACCTCACGGCGACATGGCTCACGGCCATCGGCGCAAACCTCTCGGCACTGTGGATCCTGGTCGCCAACGCCTGGATGCAGCACCCCGTGGGATGTACGTTCAACCTCGAAACCGTACGCAACGAAATGACCTCGTTCTGGGAGGTACTCTTCTCGCCCGTGGCGATGAACAAGTTCTTCCACACCATCACCTCGTCGTTCGTGCTGGCGGCACTGTTCGTCGTGGGCGTCAGCGCCTGGTACCTGCTCCGGCACCGCGAACAGAAGATGGCCCGCAAGAGCATCGCCATCGCCTCGGCCTTCGGCTTCGTATTCGCGCTCGTCACGGCGATGACGGGCGATAAGTCGGGCGCCGTCATCGCCCGCGTGCAGCCGATGAAACTCGCGGCCATGGAGGCGCTCTACGACGGACAGCAGGGTGCGCCCCTGACGGCCATCGGCATCGTGAGGCCGGAGGCGGAACGCACCTCGAACGAGGACGCATTCTATTTCAAGATCGACATCCCGAAACTGCTCTCGATCATGAGTTTCCGCGACGCCGACGCCTATGTGGCGGGCATCAACGACTTGGTGAACGGCAACGAGAAATACGGCGTGATGTCGGCCGCGGAGAAGATGGAGCGGGGCCGCGTCGCCGTGGGTGAACTGGCCCGTTACCGGGCGGCACTCGAGGCCGGCGACCAGGCGGTGATCGACCAAATCACCGCCAAGTTCGACCCCTCGAAGCCCGAAGGCGAGGAGTTCCTGCGTGAATATTTCGCCTATTTCGGGTACGGCTACCTCGACACCCCGCAGCAGATCGTCCCCAACGTACCGCTGCTCTTCTACTCGTTCCGTGTGATGGTCGGTGCCGGGTGCTTCTTCATCCTGCTGCTGGGCGTCATCTGGTGGCTCAACCGCAAGGATAAACTGGCGGACAAGCGCTGGCTGCTGCGGGTCGCCGTATGGTCGATCCCGCTGGCCTACCTCGCCTCGCAGGCGGGCTGGATCGTCGCCGAAGTGGGACGCCAGCCGTGGACGATCCAGAACCTGCTGCCTGCCTGCGTGTCGGGGTCGCACATCGCCGCCACGCCCGTGGCCGTCACATTCTTCATCTTCCTCGCGCTCTTCACGGTGCTGCTGGCGGCCGAACTGGCCATCATGCTGCGCCAGATCAAGATCGGACCTAACGAATAACGACTATGGACACACTGCTCTTTCTGCAACACTATTGGTGGTTCCTCATCTCCCTGCTGGGGGCGCTGCTGGTCTTCCTGCTCTTCGTGCAGGGCGGACAGGGGCTGCTCTACGACATCGGCAAGACCGAAGAGGAACGTAACATGCTGGTCAACTCGCTGGGCCGCAAATGGGAATTCACCTTCACGACGCTCGTGACCTTCGGCGGCGCATTCTTCGCCTCGTTCCCGCTCTTCTACTCCACGTCGTTCGGCGGCGCGTTCTATGTATGGATGGCGATCCTGCTGGTGTTCGTCATCCAGGCCGTGGCCTACGAATACCGCCGCAAACCGGGCAACGTCTTCGGCGAAAAGACATTCAACGTATTCCTGATGATCAACGGCATCGCCGGGCCGCTGCTGCTGGGCACGGCCGTCGGGACACTTTTCACGGGCGCGAATTTTACGGTCGACCGCCTTAACCTGGCCAACGGCGCCGGAAGCGGCAGCGCAACGGTGATCTCGCAGTGGACAACCCCGTGGCACGGACTGGAAGCGCTTACGGATGTCTCGAACGTCTTTCTGGGCATTGCCGTGACATTCCTCGCCGCAACGCTGGCCTGCCAGTATTTCATGAATAACATCGACGACAAGACCATCCACGAACGTGCCCGCCGGCGGATGATCCCCGCGGCAGTCTGTTTCGTACTTTTCTTCGTAGCGTGGCTCGGCATGCTGCTCTTCGCCGACGGCCGGGCGGTCGATGCCGCAGGCCGGATCTCCATCGAGCCGTACAAATACCTGCACAACTTCATCGAGATGCCTTACCTCGCCGTGGTGCTGCTCCTCGGCGTAGTATCGGTGCTGTGGAGCATCGGACTGGGCTGGCGCGGCCGGCGCAACGCCATCTGGTTCGGCGGTGCGGGTACGGTACTGACGGTATTGGCGCTACTGCTCTGCACCGGATGGAACGACACGGCCTATTACCCGTCGCTGGCCGACATGCAGTCGTCGCTGACGATTTACAACTCCTCGTCGAGCCTCTTCACGCTCAAGGTGATGTCGATCGTCTCGCTGCTGATCCCCTTCGTCGCAGCCTACATCTGGTACGCATGGCGGGCGATGAACCGCAAGCCGATCACCCGCGAGGAAATACGCGGGGACGACCACCAATACTGAACCCGGCCGGGACACGGAACCGCCCGAATAAAAAACCCGCAGCCCGCATCGGCAAACGGCAGGCGGCGATCCCTGCGTGGGAACAATAAAAGGAGAGCATGAAAACCAGCATATTGATAATGGCGGCCGTCCTGTGCGCACCGGCCGCCCTCCGGGCTGCCGAACCGCTCCGCATAGGTGTTGCGGGAGTGTCGCACGGGCATATCCACGAAGTGATAAGCAAAGCCCACCGCGGAGATTTCACGGTCGTGGGCGTATGGGAGGCAAACGACAGTCTCCGTGCCGCCACGCACCTGCACGACAAAGTCGACGGGGCGCTGTTCTATGCCGACCTCGACCGAATGCTCGACCAGACGCAACCCGAAGCCGTAGTGGCGTTCGGGCCAGTCTACGACCACCTGCAGGTGGTGGAAGCATGCGCCCCGAGGGGCATCCACGTAATGGTAGAGAAACCGCTGGCGATCAGCGTCGAGCATGCACACCGCATCGCCGACCTTCAACACCGACCTGGCCCGCCGCTACGGCATCATCGTAATGACGAACTACGAAACCACATGGTACGCCACCAACGACGAGGCGTTCCGGCTCGTACGGGCGGGCGTAATAGGCGAAATCACCCGAATGAATATTTTCGACGGGCATCAGGGGCCCGTCGAGATCGGGTGCGGCCCCGAGTTCCTGGCATGGCTGACCGACCCGAAACTGAACGGCGGCGGCGCAGTCATGGATTTCGGATGCTATGGCGCCAACCTCGCCACCAAGATGTTCCTCGGCGAAAAGCCGCTGAAGGTTTCCGGCGTGCTCAAACAACAGAAGCCGCACATTTACCCGAAGGTAGACGACGACGCCACGATAGTGCTCGAATACCCGACGGCAACCGTAGAGATAATGGCATCGTGGAACTGGCCCATGAACCGCAAGGACATGCATATCTACGGCAGCCACGGATATATCTACCAAGACACCGCGACCGACATGCGCCTGTACACCGACGGCAGGGAAACGCACCTCGCCCCGCAACGGCTGCCGGCTCCTTACGACGATTCGTTCCGTTACCTTGCCGCACTGGTTCGTGGAGAAATAACGATGGCGCCGTACGACCTCTCGGCGCTCGAAAACAACGTGACCGTCGTCGAGATACTCGAAGCCGCCAAACACAACGCGGCGGGCACCCCGGTACGTCCCGCCCAACCGCCCCGGACGAAATAGGAATTTATACCCGCCGCCGTATGCAACCGGTGCCGGCAGGAACCGCTCCCCCGGCCTGAATTACGAGGAGCCGGCTGCCGGATAACGAATATCCTGCTGCCGGCTCCAAAGAGCGGTTCTCCGTAAACCTCACGGCTCACGGGCCTTATATTCTGCGGGATCCTACGGGCGTTATTTCCCCTCCTCGCCGAACGGGTACTGGTTCTGGTGCACGTCCTCGAAACGCATCCCCTTTTCGTAGGTCTTCATGGCGCGGCGGCTCATACCCATCGACGAAAAACCGCCGTCGTGGTAGAGGTTCTGCATCGTCACCTTGCGCGTAAGATCCGAGAAAAGCGTCAGCACATAGTCGGCGCAGTCGTTGGCCGAGGCATTGCCCAGCGGCGACATGTTCTCGGCGAAATTCATCAGGTCGCCCATTCCCAGCACGCCGCTTCCGGCCGTGGTCGGCGTCGGCGACTGCGACACGGTGTTGATGCGCACGTGCTTCTCACGGCCGTAGATATACCCGAAACTGCGGGCGATCGACTCCAGCAACGCCTTGGCATCGGCCATGTCGTTATAACCGTAGAGCGTACGCTGTGCCGCGATATACGAGAGCGCCACGATCGACCCCCAGTCGTTGATGGCGTCCTTCTTGCGGGCCACCTGGATCGCCTTGTGGAACGAGATCGCCGAAATGTCGAGCGTCTTGGAGAGGTAATCGTAATCCAGGTCGTCGTATGTGCGCCCCTTGCGGACGTTGGGCGACATGCCGATCGAGTGGAGCATGAAGTCGAACTTGCCCCCGAAATGTTCCATCGTCTTGTCGATTAGGTTTTCCAGGTCTTCGACGCTCGTAGCGTCGGCCGGGACGACGATCGTATTGCATTTTTCAGCCAACCGGCCGATTGTACCCATGCGAATAGATACGGCAGTATTCGTCAGGACGATTTCGGCCCCTTCTTCAACGGCGCGTTCCGCCACTTTCCATGCGATCGACTGCTCGTTGAGTGCTCCGAAAATAAGGCCCTTCTTGCCTTTCAATAAATTGTATGCCATCCTATTTAGATTAAAAATTCGGGCAAATATAACAAAAATATTTGAAACGGGCGAACCGCCGTCCCTGCAAACCGCGGCAAACGACATGTCCCCGAACCAAAACACGGGTTGTAAATCACGGTTTTTTCACGTTTTACACATTTTTCGGCTTTTTATCGTACCTTTGTGCCGAATAAAACATGCACATGACCATTACAGACGATTTCAGCGCCCTGGGGCTTTCCGAGCAGATGCTCGAAGCCGTACGCGCCAAGGGATTCGAGACGCCCACCGCAATCCAGAAGCTCACCATCCCCCACCTGCTCACAAAACCCAACGACATCATCGCGCAATCGCAGACCGGCACGGGCAAAACCGCAGCCTACGGACTGCCGATACTCCAGACCCTCGAACCCGCCCGCGGGCCGATACAGGCCATCATCCTCGTACCGACACGCGAACTCGCACTCCAGGCGGCCGAAGAACTGCTCTCCTACAACCGCGAAAAGCGGCTCTCGATCACGGCCATCTACGGCGGTGCGGCGATGAGCGAACAGTTGCGGCGCCTTGCCAAAGGCATCGACATCGTCGTCGGGACACCGGGGCGCGTGCTCGACCACATCCGCCGCGGCACGATGAAACTGGAAAACGTCCGTTACCTCGTGCTCGACGAAGCCGACGAGATGCTCAACATGGGCTTCGTCGAGGACGTCGAAGAGATCATGAGCCACACCAGCGACGAGCGGCGCGTGCTGCTCTTCTCGGCCACGATGCCCGAGCGCATCATCCGGCTTTCGAAAACCTACATGCGCGACACGGAGATCGTGCGCGTGGAACACAAGCAAATCACGGCCGACCTCACGGAACAAATCTATTTCGAGGTACGCGAGGCCGACAAGTTCGATGCCCTGACCCGCATCATCGACGTCGAACCCGAATTCTACGGCATCATCTTCGCCCGCACCAAGATCGGCGCCGACGAAACCGCCTCGCGCCTGACGGTGCGCGGCTACGCAGCCGAGGTGCTGCACGGCGACGTGTCGCAGGCGCAGCGCGAGAAGATACTCCGCAAATTCCGCGACCGCACGATCAATATCCTGGTGGCTACCGACGTGGCTGCCCGGGGCATCGACGTGGGCAACCTGACCCACGTCATCAACTACTCGCTGCCGCAGGACTCGGAGAGCTACGTGCACCGCATCGGCCGCACGGGCCGCGCCGGCAAGCAGGGAACGGCCATCACGTTCGTCTCGCCCTCAGAGTTCCGCGGCCTGAATAACCTGATGCGCGACATCAAGGTCGAGATCAAACGCGAAACCCTCCCCTCGCCGCAGGACATCGTAGAGATGAAACGGCTGAAGATCAAGGAGGAGATGCAGGAGATCGTCGAAAACGAAAGCTACGACGGTTACAAGGAATTCGCCGAAGAGCTGCTCGCCGAATACACCCCCGACATAGCCCTGGGTGCGCTGCTGCGCCTGGCGTTCCGCAGCGAGCTCGACCAGAACAACTACCCCGAAATACGCTCCTTCTCGGTCGACCGCAAGGGTACGGCGCGGCTGTTCCTGGCCGTGGGCAAACGCGACGGCTACACGGCACGCAAGCTGGTCGACATGCTCAAATTCAAATGCGGCCTGCGCGACAAATATATCAACGACGTCCAGATTTCGGACAACTTCTCGTTCGTGAGCGTCCCGTTCCGCGATGCCGAGGAGGTCGTCCGCAAACTCAACCGGCTGAACCGCGGCCGCCGGCCGATGGCCGAGATCGCCCGCGACGGGGAAAACGGGGCGCAGGAAGCCCCGGTTCGCAAGCCCCGCCGCACAAAACCGAGGATTACCAGACCGCCGGGCAGACATACGCCCCGGCACCGAAAAAGCCGGCGCGGAACGTGAAGCCGGCAACGCCCGTCCCGGCAACCCCGGCGGCGTACGACCCGGCGCCCGCCCACGACGAAACGGTACACGCAGAACCCTCACACGACCAAACGGCATATGACCCAACGTCATCGCCGCGCCGGAAGCTGAAAACCAAGACCCAGCCCCACCCGGACATCCCCGATTTCAGCAAGATGTCGAACGAAGGTTTCGACTGGTCGGCATTTATGAAATTCGACGAAGGCACGGCATGGGGACGCGACGAGAACGGCAAAGGCAAGGGCAAAGCGACCAAAAGCGTCCGCAAGACCCCGAAAAAGACAGTCACAGCCGCCCAGCGGGTCGCTGCCAAAGGCAAAAAACGCAAATAACGGTTCCGGAAGGGAACCGCACGGTACCTTTTCTTCCACCCAGCCATATACACCACGAAAACGCGGTTGCAGAATATCTGCAACCGCGTTTCGTTTGGCGGAAAAAGAGGAAAAAGAACCTTTCCTATACTCCGCCGTATATCAGTCTGTTATACTTTGACCTCAATTTAAGTACACCGAATAGCCCACAGCCGATTTGCATCGTTTTACCCTGTGCTGCAATTGGTTAGGACAAAGGTAAGGATTTTTATTTGGTTTCTGAGTTGATTTAGAAATATTAATGATAATAAATCCACTGCAATAAAGATAGAATCAAAAGTGTAATTAGGGTATAAAATAAGTTTTTAAATATTTTCCATACATATTCTGCGGATAAATCTTTTTCGACGTATTTATAAGCGCAATATACGTATTTAGAAACTACAATCGCAATAACGCCCAATACTAATAGAAATATCCATATTACCGCAGCACATGTGACAGCACCACCTAATAATTGGTATAATATATTCTCTTCATTCTGATAATAAAATATGCACCCAAGACTTAATAGCAATAGTAAGAATAATATTTTCCTTATTTTTTTATAAAGCAACAATTTGATTTCGTTTCTAGAATAATTTGTATGCAAAGCAACCGAAGCAGAAATAACAAATGGTATTCCCAATCCCCAAGCCGCAATATTAAATATTTCAGTTGTCCATATAGGGAGTTTTGCTAATAATGAGATGAAGAACCATAATATAAAACCAAAAACGATAATCACGAAAGGGGCTTCTTCAGGTGATTTTTTGAGCTGACGACACTTCTTTTCAAAATAAATATTGATATATCTGAAATAGCGTTTCTGTTTAAAAAATCTGAATAGTGGATCACAAATTGGATTGTAAAAGAATACTTGTATCATAACTGCATGTTTGTGTTAAATAAAGGTATAAAATATATTAATCCCTTATTGTAAGTTGCAAATAAAAATTTCTTTCTATCTTTACCCCTGCGAACATAATTTATATACAAACCTTGTAAACTGGTTTCTGGACGGAACCTCATGCTAAAAGTATGTGCAGAGCCGTTGGGGCTAATTACCCGCGAATGGCACCGTCCTGAACCCACAAGGTGATAGATTGTGTTCGCAGCTGCACACATTTTTTATTTATGCGAACACAGTCTATCGTCAGCGTCCCGACGCAGACACGCCGCAAGGCCAGCCGCAGGCGGTTTCCGCCGTGCAACCTCCCGATCCGGTTCCATTTCCACCCGCCCGATTAACAAACGACTGCAAACCAAATTGTTATTCTCTTTGTTGTGCCCTGTTGCACGATAAGGACAGCCCTTTTTATGCACGTCGTATCCGCTGCCACAGGCAGCGGCAGGCCGAAGCCTCCCCCGGCGGAGGTCTGCAAACACGCTGCGCATGTTTTCAAACCCCGCAGGCTTCGTCTGCAATCTTAAAATCAAACAAAATGGAAACGAATCAAAACCCCGCGCAGGAACAGCCTGTGCAACCCATAGTCCCCCAAACCACGCAGGCCGCGCAACAGCCGGACATCGAACAGATCGTCGCTCCCGCCATGGAACCGGCACAGCCCGCCGCACAATCTGCCGCGCAACCCGCCCCGGCACCACAACCACAACCGCAACCCGGACGACCCGACGAACTGCTCTACGACCCCGACGAAGCGGCGCAGATGATTCGCCACCTGACGGACGGTTATTTCGACCCGGAATACGTCCTGCTTTTCGGAAAGCTGGCCGGCGGCACGCCCCACAGCGATGCCGTGGCCTACGACCTGCTGATCGTCGTGCGCGAAACGCCCGAATACGACTGGATTCGGGCAAAACGCATCCTGCGGTACAGGATGCCGTACCGCTACCGGAAGGTCACCTACATCAATCCCTATATCCTGCCGTTGAACTATGTCGAATCGCATCGGACGCCGTTCCTCTACTTCGCCCATGCCGAGGGTGAACTATTGCATTGCAGCGACCACTATCGGTTTCGCCGCCCGAAGCACCCGATCGACTTTGCCAAAGCCTATGCCGACGCCAAATTCCATTTCGACACGTTCCGCACGCTCGGCAACGACCTGCTCGAACAGGCGCAGGATGCGTTTGCCGGGGGTCGCAACGTGCGTCTGGCGGCACAGTTCTCGGCGCAGGCGATCGTCTATTTCTACCACACGCTCTACTATGTCTATCACGGTATGGAATTCGACATCCATGATCCGGTCGTGATGCACGACCGGATGCGGACGCTTTCGACAAAACTAATGCTGGTATTCGACGACAACCATATCGAAAACATTTTCACGTTGCCATGCCTGAAACAGGTGCTGTTAAAAACGCCTTACAGCGCCGAGTTCTACATGGCTCCGCAGGAATTGGAGATGCACATGGGGCGTGTTCAAAAGGCTGCCGAAATAATCGAAAACTACTGCGGCCTGCGGCTGGAACTCTATAAAGAACTGGGCACGCAATAGGCCACCCCGACACCTGAATAAGACAAGAGGGGCTGATGGCCCCTCTTGCTGTCGATTCTTCATACATTCGGCGGAAAGAGAGGGATTCGAACCCCCGGAGCCTTGCAGCTCAACGGTTTTCAAGACCGCCGC
>ERZ827516.2962-NODE-2962-length-11236-cov-7.768715_pt1 | contig 11236 bp, 10 predicted proteins | sample MGYA00519703_ERZ827516 | MGnify/ENA primary metagenome ERZ827516 (study PRJEB31778, sample SAMEA3449337) | human gut metagenome | biome: human gut; feature: human-associated habitat; material: faeces | place: United Kingdom | collected 2010/2012 ...
TGTCCCGGGCTCTCGGAGTCGACAAGGCTTACATAGGCATAGAGAACAACAAGCCCGACGCGATCGAGCATCTGCGACAACTGAGCGCCGGTTATCCGGATATCGAAGTCGTCCCGCTGCGAGTACGTTATCCGCAGGGGGGAGAAAAACAACTGATCGAGGCCGTACTGGGCCGCGAAGTACCTTCAGGAGGCCTGCCGATCGACGTGGGGGCCGTCGTGCAAAATGCGGGTACGACCTTGGCCGTATACGAGGCAGTGCAGAAGAACAAGCCGCTGATCGAACGCGTCGTGACCGTTACCGGCCGGGCAATGTCCCGTACGGCGAACCTGAAGGTCAGGATCGGCACGCCGATCTCGTCGCTGATCGAATACGGCGGAGGAATGCCCGAGGACACCGGCAAGATCGTGAACGGAGGCCCGATGATGGGCCGGGCCGTAGCCAATCCGGAAGCTCCCGTCACCAAAGGAACGTCCGGTATTCTGCTGATCCGTCGTAAGGGCTCCGTGAGAAAAACGCCGCAAAGTTGCATCAAGTGTGCCAAATGCGTCGGCGTATGCCCCATGGGACTCGAACCTTACTTGATGTACGGGTTCGCCCGCCGGTTACGCTACGAGGAGCTCGAAGCGGTCCATATCACGGATTGCATAGAGTGCGGTTGCTGTTCTTACACCTGTCCTGCCTACCTGCCGCTGCTGGACTATATCCGGCTGGGCAAGTCGGAAGTGGCCAAAATTCTCCGGGCGCGAAAAGCCCGATAGGTTAGGGGGCCGGCAAAAACGGATTGCGCAAACAAGAAGAACCAAGCATATATTCATGGAGAAAAAACTAATCGTATCCCCGTCGCCTCATATACACGGAGCCATGACGACCCGCCGGCTGATGAAGGACGTGGTGATCGCGCTGATTCCTGCGCTGATCGTCGCTACGATCGTCTACGGGACGAGCGCCCTGATCGTGACGGGAGTGTCGGTGGCAGCCTGCGTAGCGTTCGAGTATCTGATCCAACGCTTCATGCTGAAAGGCCCCGTCACCATCGGCGACTACTCGGCCGTCGTGACGGGCCTGTTGCTCGGATTCAACCTGCCCAGCTCGCTTCCTATCTGGATCGTGCTGATCGGCGCTTTGGTAGCCGTCGGAGTAGGAAAAATGTCATTCGGAGGGTTGGGAAGAAATCCGTTCAATCCGGCGCTCGTGGGACGGGTTTTCCTGCTGATCTCGTTTCCCGCTCAAATGACCAGTTATGTGACTCCGTCCGGAGTCGACTCGCTGTCCGGAGCTTCGATTCCGGTAGAGATCAGCGCCGAGATGAGCGTCGATGCCGTATCGGGACCGACGCTGCTCGGCTATGTAAAAGAAGCGCTTGCCGGCGGTCAGACGACGGCCGATCTGACGGACCGTCTGAATTCTTACGGAGACATGCTGCTGGGCTTCCGCAGCGGGTCGCTGGGCGAGATAGCGGCTTTGGCATTGCTGCTCGGCGGCATCTACTTGCTTTGCCGCCGGGTCATCACCTGGCATATCCCGGTAGCCGTGCTCGGATCGATGGCCGTTTTCTCCGGCATTCTATGGGTTGCCGATCCTCTGCACTACATGAACCCGCTCTTCCATCTGCTGACGGGAGGCGCTTTGCTCGGCGCCCTGTTCATGGCCACCGACTACGTCACCAGCCCCTTCACCCTGAAGGGCAAGCTGGTCTACGGCGTGGCTCTGGGCGTCGTCACCTTCGCTATCCGTTACTGGGGCAGCTACACCGAGGGCGTGTCCTTCGCACTGCTGTTCATGAACCTGTGGGTCCCGTACATCAATGACTTGACCCGCCAGACGCCGTATGGCTATGTCAAACCTGCTAAGAAGGAGGCTGCTGGCAAATGAATAAGTCTACTTGGGAAAGCACGGTAAAGCCGGTAGTCGTGCTAAGCGTCATCGCACTGGTGGTCAGCTTCCTGCTGGCCCTGGTCAACTCCTTTACTGCGCCTATCATCGAAGAAAACCAGAAGGCCGCCACTCTGGCAGCTTACGTGGACGTCATGCCCACTGTTTCTGACGCCAAGACGCTGGAAGAAGTGACCGGCTACACCACCGAGAACGTCACCGGCGTCGTCAAGGCCGAGGATGGCAGCATCGCCATCAAGGCCGAGGAGAAGGGCTTCGACGGCGGCATCCTCACCGTCATCATGGGCTACGACACCAACGGCACCGTCACCGGCATCTGGGTGGACGCTTCCACTCAGACCAAGGGCATCGGCTCCAATGTCGCAAACGACACCTTCCTTGCCCAGTTCAACGGCATGGACGGCACCCAGAATATCGCCATCGGTCAGGGCGGTTTTGACGCATACAGCGGCGCGACCATTTCCTCTAAGGCACTGTTCGCCGCCATCAACGACTGCGTCAACTGCTACAACGAGCTGGCATAAAGGAGGTTGGTAAGAAATGGCATCTGAAAACAAGTCCAAGGTAAGCATCCTTACCAACGGCATCATCAAAGAGAACCCCGTTCTGCGTCTGGTCCTGGGCACCTGCTCCTGCCTGGCAGTTACCACGGCAGTCTCCAGCGCACTGGGCATGGGCGCAGCCTTCACCTTCGTGCTGGTCTGCTCCAACATCCTGATCTCGCTGCTGCGCAACGTGATCCCCGCAAAGGTCCATCTGCCCTGCTACATCGTCATCATCGCAGGCTTCGTCACCATCGTCCAGATGGTCATGCACGCCTACATGGACAGCCTGTACACCGCACTGGGCGTCTTCCTGCCCCTGATCGTCGTCAACTGCATCATCCTTGGCCGTGCCGAGATGTTCGCCTGCAAGAACAACGTGGTCGATTCTGCACTGGACGGCGTCGGCATGGGCATCGGCTACACCCTTACCGTCGTGCTGATGGCTACCATCCGCGAGGTGCTGGGCAGCGGCACTTGGCTGGGCTTCCAGGTCCTGCCCGACAGCATCGCCCGCATCAGCATCATGACTCAGGCTCCCGGCGCATTCTTCTGCTACGGCGTCCTGATGGCCGGCTGTGTCTGGCTGGAAGGCAAGCTGGATGCGCGCATCGAGCGCAAGAGCTGCTGCGACATCGACAATCTGAAGAAGGAGGGCTAATAAGATGCTCATCAAACTCGCTGCTATCTTCTTCAGCATGATCCTTGTCAACAACTACGTGCTGGTGAAGTTCTATGGCATCTGCCCGTTCCTGGGCGTTTCCAAGAAGTTTGACTCCGCTGTGGGTATGTCCGGCGCTGTCATCTTCGTCATGTTCATGGCTACGGCCGTGACCTTCCCGCTGCAGATCTTTGTTCTGAACCCCGCCGGTCTGAGCTATCTGCAGACCATCGTGTTCATTCTGGTCATTGCAGTTCTGGTGCAGTTCATCGAGATCTTCCTGAAGAAGTATGTCGTTGCGCTGTACAACTCTCTGGGCGTCTACCTGCCCCTGATCACCACCAACTGCTGCGTTCTGGCTGTCACCATTCTGGTCGTCGATGACTACGGCGCAGACGTCGAGGCTCTGGGCTTCGGCGCTGCCTACATCGAGGCTCTGGTCTGTGCCATCGGCGCAGGCGTCGGCTTCATGCTGGCCATGGTCATGTTCAGCGGCGTGCGCAAGCGCGTGGAGGCCTGTGATCCCCCGGCTCCCTTCAAGGGCCTGCCCATCACTCTGCTGGCCGCAGCGATCACCAGCCTGTCCTTCATGGGCTTTGGCGGCATCGTTGAGAATCTGTTTAACGTGACGCTGTAAAGGAGGAACAGGATTATGAATATCGCATCTGCTGTTATCCTCTGCACCATCGTCGGTGCTGTCGGCGCAATCATTCTGGTCGCCGCTGCCAAGTTCATGGCAGTTGAGGAAGACCCCCGTATCGAAGAAGTTGCCAGCTGTCTGGCCGGCGCAAACTGCGGCGGCTGCGGCTACGCAGGCTGTGCCGACTACGCAAAGGCTGTCGTCATGGACGGCGTGCCTTGCGATAAGTGCGCTCCCGGCGGCCCTAAGGCTGCTGCTGCCATTGCCAAGATCATGGGCGGTGAGGCAAGCGCTGTGGAGAAGAAGGCCGTGGTCCAGTGCCAGGGCAGCTCCGAGCACTGCAAGCCCGCTTACGACTACAAGGGCATCCAGACCTGCGCCGCTGCTGCTACCCTGTACGGCGGCCCCAAGACCTGCTCCTTTGCCTGCATCGGTCTGGGTGACTGCACCAAGGTCTGTAAGTTCGACGCCATCCACATCGTGGACGGTGTTGCCAAGGTGGACAAGGACAAGTGTACCGGCTGTGGTGCCTGCGCCAACATCTGCCCCAAGAAGGTCATCATGATCGACGCCGGCGGCCCGCGCAAGCCCGTCGTTATGTGCTCCAACCAGGATAAGGGCGCTGTCGCCAACAAGCTCTGCACCACCAGCTGCATCGCCTGCGGTATGTGTGAGCGCACCTGTAAGTTCGACGCGATCCATGTCGTTGACGGCGTGGCCCGCGTGGACTACGACAAGTGCAAGGGCTGCGGTATGTGCGCCCAGAAGTGCCCGAAGAAGATCATTCTCTTCCCCCTGAAGGACGATCCGTATCCCCCGAAGCCCGTGGTGAAGCCTGCTGCTCCCGCAGCAAAGCCCGCCGCTGCCGCAGCTCCCGCTGCAAAGCCGGAGGCTAAGGCCGAAGAGGCAAAGCCCGAGACCAAGGCTGAATAAGCGCTGACCTCAAAGAGGGCCGGACAGCTGTCCGGCCCTCTTTTTGCATGGCTTACGGGGGCAGCCCTCTCCGTCACCGAAGCGCCTGAGAGGGCTTGCCGTGACGGAGAGGTTGAAACTCCGGCAGCGGAAAGCTATAATGGGATAGGATACAACGCGCTTATGGCAAGGCGTGGACGGAAAAGGAAAAACGGAAAGAGGAATCATATGGAACAAAAGAACACCCGCCTGCGGAACGTGGGCTTCATCACCTTCTTTTTCAGCGGCATCTGCGCCATTTCCAGCGGCGTGGTGGTCAGCCTATTGCAGGAGCAGTATGGCTTCGCCTACGGCATGACCGGAACCCTGCTGTCTCTCATGAGCATCGGCAACCTGCTGGCAGGCTTTCTCATCGCCATGCTGCCCGGCAAGCTGGGCATGAAGCCCAGCATCCTGCTGCTGACCATCGGCTATGCGCTGGGCTACGCCATGATGGGCCTTAGCGGCGCGGTGGCTGTGCTGGCGCTGGGCTTCTTCCTCGTGGGCATCGCCAAGGGCAGTGTCATCAACACCTGCACCATCCTCGTCAGCGACAACTCCGCTGACCGCACCCGGGGCATGAACCTGATGCACAGCTGCTATGCCTGCGGCGCACTGCTCTGCCCCTTTTTCATCGCGGCTGCAGGCAGGGTGAGCGGCTCCTTCGCCGTGCTGGTGCTGGCTGTGCTGGGTCTGCTGCTCTGGCTGGTGTATATGGGGACTCCCTTTGCGGGCAAGGGCGCAGGCAAGAAGGAAGTCACCGATTGGAGCTTCCTCAAATCCACCCGCTTCTGGCTGTTGACCGGCCTGCTCTTCTGCCAGAACGCCGCTGAGCAGAGCGTCACCGGCTGGATGGTCACTTACTTCAAGGGCAGCGGCATCATCGCAGGCGCACTGGCGGCCTATACCATCACCGTTATGTGGGGCGCGACCCTCGTGGCACGTCTGCTCATCGCCTTTGTGTTCCCCTTCAAGCAGCCCCGCAAGGCCATGGTGGTCATGGGCGTGAGCTGCACCGTCTTCTACATCCTGCTGGTGCAGGCCCGCAGTCAGGGCGCGGCCATCGCGCTGCTGTTCGCCTTTGCCTTTGCGATGGCGGGCATGAACCCCACCGCTGTGGCCAGCGCAGGCCGTATGACCAGCGTGACCAGCATGGGCATCATGCTGCCGGTGGCGGCCAGCGGCGCGATCCTGATGCCCTGGGTCATCGGCGTCGTGGCCGAAAGCGCCGGTCTTGCCGCCGGTATGATGACCAACATCGTTCCCTGCGTGGGTCTGGTCATCTTTGCGGTGCTTGTGGCAAAGCTTCCGGAAGAATAAAAATAAGAAGTGCAGCTGTATCAGCTCTCTACTGAGGGAGGTTATCTGATACAGTTGCACTTTTTTGACGCTGATAAGTTAAAAATCGAACTGTATCAGCTGATACAGTTCGGGGGTGCTTGATACAGTTGGAAGTGTATCAGAAGGCCGAAGTGTATCAAGTAGATACACTTTGAAAAAGATACATAGATAAATCAAATAATTGGAACTGTATCACTTATTCTCCCGCAGTAGTGCCGATGCCTCTGGCTTTTGCGCTGAACTCACAGCCGCAGTAGTCCTGCCGGTAGAGGCCGTATTCCTCTGAGAGCTGCAAGCTGCGCAGATAGCCGTTCTGCTTTTTGAAGTCGGAGGGCAGGTGCTTTACGCCGAACTCCTGCTCCAGCTCCTGCCCGATGGCATTGATGCGCTTGGCGTCCTTGTGGGGGCTGATGGAGAGGGTCGTGGTGAACCAGTCGAAGCCGTGCTCGGCGGCATACTGGGCCGCACGGCGCATCCGCAGCCGATAGCAGACCGTGCAGCGACTGCCGCGCTCCGGCTCGTTCTCGAGGCCCGCGACAGCGGAGTAGAACTCCTGCGGGTCGTACCGGTCTTCCACCACCGTCACGCCCAGCGGGTGGGCGGCGGCGACGAAGCGTTCCAGCTCTTCGCCCCGGCGGTGGTATTCTTCGGAGGGCCATGTATTGGGGTTGTAGTAGAGCACGGTGATGTCGAAATACCGGCACAGCCGCTCCAGCACGGCGCTGGAACAGGGGCCGCAGCAGGCATGGAGCAGCAGCCGGGGGCGGGTATCGCCCAGAGTTTTCAACACTTCGTCCATCTGCTGTGAAAAATTGAGTTGGTTTGACATAAGAATAGTCCTTTGCTATACTAAAATGAACCTATAAAAGGGCAGGCTGCCCTTCATACAACCTCTCAGTCTCGCTGTCGCTCGACAGCTCCTCTAATAGGGGCGCCTCTGGCAAAGAGATCAAGCTTTCCGATATGCCAAGGCCTCTCCTCGATAGGAGAGGCCTTGGCATTGCGAAGCAATGCCGGAGAGGTTATTCCTTATTATTACTCTCATTGTATCAGAACCCCCTCCCCATTTCCACCAATTTTCCGCCTTTTCGCACTCTCCGGCCCCAAAAGTCCGACAAAGGGCGGGGAGAGTGTGGAAATTTTGCAAAAAACTTTTCTTTTTCATTTTTACCCGATATAATAGAGGTTGTTTTTCGAACCACCGGCAAAATACCGGTCTACCAACAGGAGGGAATTCTTTTGAAGCGTATTTTCACCAAGGCACTCTGCCTTGTCTGCGCCGGCGCTCTGGCGCTGAGCCTCGCTGCCTGCGGCGGCAAGGCCGACAGTGCTGCATCCAGCACGGCATCTTCTTCCGCACTCGGCAGCGCGTCCGACTACGACTACCAGAACTTCAACTACAGCGATGGTCTGGACGAGAAAGGCTACTGGGAGGGCATCCGCGCTCTGGACTATGTGACCCTGCCCGAAGACTTTGCATCCGTCGCCATCAAGCGCTCGGACATCGAGCCCACCAGCGAGGAGGTGGAGGAGCAGATCAGCAATCTGCTGAGCCAGTATTCCTCCACCGAGCACATCACCGACCGCGCTGCCGCCGATGGCGACACCGTGAACATCAACTATGTCGGCTCTGTGAACAACATGGAGTTCACCGGCGGCAGCGCCGAGAACTACGATTTGACGCTGGGCAGCGGCACTTTCATCGACGGCTTTGAAGACCAGATCATCGGCCACAAGCCCGGCGAGACCTTCGACGTCAACGTCACCTTCCCCGACGGCTACAGCGACTCCACCGATGCCAGCGGCAATGCTGTGAAGCTCAGCGGCCAGAAAGCCGTCTTTACCGTGACCCTCAACTACATCAGCGAAAGCGTCCTGCCCGAGCTCACCGACAGCTGGGTGGCCGACACCTTCGGCGCCTTCGGCACCCCCAACAACATCTACACCGTGGAGGCTCTGCGCGCCTACTATCAGAACCAGCTCTACACCTCGAACCTCAACACCGCCGTCATGGACGACCTGCTGGAAAACTCCACCTTCAAGTCCATCCCTCAGCAGGTGATGGATTATCAGGTCAACCAGTGCCTGAACTACTACAGCACACTGGCGGGCTACTACGGCTATGACCTCGACGGCCTCGTCCAGAATCTGCTGGGCTACGAGAGCACCGACGATATGCTGGCCCATCTCGAGAGCAGTCTGGAAAACTACTCCAAGGAAGCTCTGCTCTATCAGGCCGTGGCCGAGTCTCTGGACATCGCCCCCACGCAGGAGCAGCTGGACGCCTACTCCGATTATAAGGACACCTACGGCCAGAACTACTGCACCATGGTGGCCCTGATGGACGCTGTCACCAGCACGCTGACCAGCGGCGCGGTCGTTTCCTGATTCGATCTGAGCAAAAGAAAATCCCTGCCGATGGCAGGGATTTTCTTTTGCTCATCATTCAGATAACATAGTCGTTGCCTGCCTCATCGGGTGCGGCGAGGTCGGCAAGGGTGATCTTTCCAAAGTAGTCCTCAATGAGGTCATCGAGGCCCTTCCACATATCATACGTGCGGCAGCTGCTCATCCGGGGGCAGGATGCCGCGCCCTGTGCAAGACAGCTCACTGGTGCAAGGCTTCCCTCGGTAAGAGTCAGGATCTCACCCACGGTGTACTGGTCGGGCTCGCGGGTCAGACGATAGCCGCCGCCCTTGCCGCGCAGGCCCTCGAGAAAGCCGTTCTGCACCAGAACCTTGAGGATGTTTTCGAGGTATTTTTCGGAGATCTCCTGCCGGGCGGCGACCTCTTTCAGCGGGACATATTTTTCAGAGCGGTGCTCAGCCAAATCTATCATCACGCGCAGCGCATAGCGCCCCTTGGTGGAAACGATCATAGACATTCCTTTCTCTTCTTTCCTGTTATTATTGTGAGGCAGCTGGGTCAGCTGCGGAACACGCCTCCGTTCATTTTAACCTATTATACAACAGGGTTTATAACTTTTCAATCGGAAATTTTCGATTTCTCATTGACAACTGCCCCAAAGGAGGCTATAATACAGCCAAACCCACAAATCACATTGGTTTAACGGGAATATGAGGGACATCGAGACGACGCCGGCTTTATCCGGTGCAGCCGGGCGCATCGCCCGCAATCGGGAGGTTTACTATTATGAGCAAGATCTATACTTCCGCAGACCAGCTGATCGGCCACACCCCGCTGCTGGAGCTGACCCATATCGAGAAGGATGCAGACCTTTCTGCCAAGCTTCTGGCAAAGCTGGAATACTTCAACCCCGCCGGCTCCGTCAAGGACCGTATCGCCAAGGCCATGATCGATGACGCCGAGGCTTCCGGCAAGCTCAAGCCCGGCTCCGTCATCATCGAGCCCACCTCCGGCAACACCGGCATCGGTCTGGCTGCCGTGGCAGCTGCCAAGGGCTACCGCATCATCATCGTGATGCCCGAGACCATGAGCGTCGAGCGCCGCCAGCTGATGAAGGCTTACGGCGCAGAGCTGGTGCTGAGCGAGGGTGCCAAGGGCATGAAGGGCGCTATCGCCAAGGCCGACGAGCTGGCAAAAGAGATCCCCAACTCCTTCATCCCCGGCCAGTTCGTCAACCCGGCCAACCCCAAGGCTCATATCGCCACCACCGGCCCCGAGATCTGGGACGACACCGACGGCAAGGTCGACATCTTTGTAGCCGGCGTCGGCACCGGCGGCACCATCACCGGTGTGGGCCAGTACCTCAAGAGCAAGAATCCCGGCGTCAAGGTCGTGGCCGTTGAGCCCGCTACCTCCCCTGTCCTGAGCAAGGGCACCGCCGGTGCGCACAAGATCCAGGGCATCGGCGCAGGCTTCGTCCCCGACGTGCTGGACACCAAGGTCTACGACGAGATCATCACCGTCGAAAATGACGACGCCTTTGCCACCGGCCGCCTGATCGGCCACAAGGAAGGCGTTCTGGTGGGCATCTCTTCCGGTGCTGCTGTCTGGGCTGCCATCGAGCTGGCAAAGCGTCCCGAGAACGCCGGCAAGAACATCGTCGTCCTGCTGCCCGACACCGGCGACCGTTATCTGTCCACCCCGCTGTTTGCTGAATGATTCTCTCATTCCTTCCGCCCCTGCTGTGGCTTTCCGCCCGGCAGGGGCCTTTTGTTTGCCTTCGTGAGACGATATGGTGTGATTTTTTTCATTTTTGCAAACTTTTTGTGAATCCGAGGCTCTTCCGGGTTTTGCCTATTGACATTGCAACGTGTTTGGAGTATATTTTTAGCAGTCGATGAGCTAGAGTGCTAAACAGTATTCCGGCCCACCGCCTGAATCTCAACTTCCGGTACGAATGGAGGCTTGACTTTATGAATACCAATCAATATACCCAGAAGACCCTTGAGGCTCTGCAGGCGGCGCAGCAGCTGGCTGTGGAGTATCAGCATAACGCACTGGAGCCGGAGCATCTGCTCCACGCTCTGGCGACACAGGAGCAGGGCCTTATCCCCCAGCTGCTCCAGAAACTGAATGTGGACGCAGGCAGCTTCTCCGCCGCTGTGGCCGAAAAGCTTTCCGCAATGCCCCGGGTGTCCGGCTCTGGCCGTGACCCCGACAAGGTCTATATCTCGCAGGCCACCGACAAGGTGCTGAGCGCCGCCGCCCGCGAGGCCAAGGCCATGAAGGACGACTACGTCAGCGTCGAGCATGTCTTCCTCGCCCTGCTGGACGAGCAGACCCAGAACACCTCCGAGCTGTTCCGCGCCTTTAGCATCACGAAGGATAAGTTCTTACAGCAGCTCACCGCCGTGCGCGGCAACCAGCGCGTGACCAACGACAACCCCGAGGACACCTACAATGCCCTGCAGAAGTATGGTCAGGACCTCGTTGACCTGGCCCGCAAGCAGAAGCTGGACCCCGTCATTGGCCGTGACCAGGAAATTCGAAATGTCATCCGCATCCTGTCCCGTAAGACGAAGAACAACCCCTGCCTCATCGGTGAGCCGGGCGTCGGCAAGACGGCCATCGCCGAGGGTCTGGCCCAGCGTATCGTCCGGGGCGATGTGCCGGAGAACCTGAAAGACCGCACTGTGTTCAGCTTGGACATGGGTGCTCTGGTGGCTGGCGCAAAGTACCGCGGCGAGTTCGAGGAGCGTTTGAAGAGCGTCCTGAACGAGGTGAAGAAGAGCGAGGGCAAGATCATCCTCTTCATTGATGAGCTGCACACCATCGTGG
>ERZ827516.2966-NODE-2966-length-11230-cov-4.703982_pt1 | contig 11230 bp, 10 predicted proteins | sample MGYA00519703_ERZ827516 | MGnify/ENA primary metagenome ERZ827516 (study PRJEB31778, sample SAMEA3449337) | human gut metagenome | biome: human gut; feature: human-associated habitat; material: faeces | place: United Kingdom | collected 2010/2012 ...
TCCCAGCGGATCACCGCCACCATGGCGGTGATCCGCTGGGACGATGGCCACACCTCCATGGAGGCCCTGGAGGACATACACCCCCGCGGGTGGCGTTCTCCCAGTGGTAGCCCCTTGGGCGTGTTCTTTGCCCGATAAAATAATATATGCCGGGCCGGGCGGCTACTTCCCGGCAGAAAGGCAGGAAATTATGAGATACGGCGAACAGCAGCGGGCCTATAATCAGGCCCGGCAGGCCAGCGAATTGGCCGGGGCCAGGGCCGCCGCCCACGAAAGGGCGTTTTTAGTAGCCAGGGGCGCCACGGATCGGCGCGGGCGTCCCGCCCGGTGCCTTTGGCAAATCGAAAATGACGCCGTTTTCGACGCCCTGGAGGCGGAATACCAATCGGACCCGGAGGCCGTCAAACTGCAAAAGGCCGATATGGCCGCCAGGGCGGCGTTGATAAAAGCAGAAAAGGCCCTGGTGGCCTGGGCGCTCTCCATTGTTCCCACTGGTATTCGCGCCACCCTTGCCCCCGCCGCCGAAACGGACCACACCACCCGGAAAAAGATCATTGACTTGGCCATGCGGTTGGATGCCTCCACCGTGTCCCACCGCGTCGTATAAAATGCCCCCGGCACCTACACGGTGCTGGGGGTTCTCTTACTCCGTTTTGTCTTTGTTCCAGTTCGTGATCTGCTCCAGGGCCTCCCGCAGTTTATCAAATCCAAACATAGCCGCATAGGCCACGAACAGGCCCAGGGCTACCGCGCCGGCCACCATGTACCAGGTGACTACCCAGCCCATGATCTGGAACACCGCAAAGAACGCCACCAGGGTGACGGCCATGGCCACCACCACCGCCAGAATATTGGTGGGGATCTTGTTCCAGGTGATTTTCTTCACCACCTGGGTGATGATGTTGGTGATTACGGTCAGGATCAGTGCCGCCAGCAGGATGGCAGACACCGCCAGGGGAATGTACTGCATGATGGTTTCCATTGATATGTCCTCCTTAAAATTATTTCACAGCCCCGCCCAGGGCGCACAGCAGCGGGTCCAGGGAGGGGAATGTGTCATAGTTGGCCAGCCAATAGTCCGGGGTGTTGATCACGCCGGCGGCCACCAGGGCGGCCACGCCCTCCTGGATGCGGGCGCCGCCGGAGTCCACGATGGCCACGATCGGCACTTTGAGGTCGATGGCCATGTCCATCAGTCGGCAGATCTTCTCGCCTTCGGCGGTGCCGAGGGTGCCGCCCTTGACGGAGAAGTCCTGGGCGTAGACGGCCACTTTGCGGCCGTAGACCTGGCCGAAGCCGGTGATGACGGCCGCACCGGCGTTGCCGCCGGCGATATTGCCGCCCTGGAAGCGGCCGATCTCCTCGAACGTGCCGGTGTCGAAGAGCAGGTCGAGGCGTTCGCGCGCGGTTTTCTTGCCTTTGGCGTGCTGCTTGTCGCGGGCGCGCTCTTCGGCGGCACGGGCCAGTTCGGCGGCCTTGACCACAGCGGTGCGCAGCGGCTGGTGGGCCGAAGGCTGGGCGGCGTTGGCGGCCGAGGCCGCAGCCGCGGCCTTCACGGCCTGCGAATCCATGATGTCAGTCATTGCCACCCTCCTTCTTGGCGTCGGTGGCCTTATCGGCTCCTTCTGACGAGGGAGCTGTCGACGCAGCCGCCTGAGGGAGAGATCCCGGCGCAGCCGCAGCAGCCTTGGCCTTGCCGGCGTTCACGTCCAGCGTGACCAGCGTGTCGCCGGCCTCCACGCCGTCGGCCGGGCCAACGAAAATCTTCTTCACTTCGCCGGCGGCCGGCGCGTACACGTAGTTCTCCATCTTCATGGATTCGAGCACCACCAGAAGGTCGCCCTTGGCCACCTGCTGGCCTTCGGACACGTTGATGCGCGTGACCACGGCCTGCATCGGGGAGGCGATGACGCCGGATTTGGCGCCGTCGTTGGCCGCGGCGGCACTGGAGGCCACGTTGTGCAGTCCCGCACCGCGCAACGGCTGGGTGGGTCGCTTGGCACCACGGGCGCGGGCCGAGCCGGTGATGTTCTCCACGATGTCGAGTGGCACGGTGAGCTTGACGCGGCGGTTGTTCATCTCGATGACGAACGTCTCCGACTTGGACTTGTCGGGCGCGGCCGGGGCAGCGGCACCCGGGGCGGCGGCCAAGGAGGCCGGCTGGCCGGAGGCGGCGGAAGCCGGTGTGCGGTTCAGGTACGTGCGCTCCAGCCACTTGGTGGACACAGCGAACGGGTGGCCATGCTCGGCGGTGAAGTCGTCGTTGCGGAAGATTTCCTTGAACAGCGGAATCGGCGTGGGCACGCCTTCGATCACAAGCTCATCGAGCACGCGGCGCACACGGGCCACGGCGTCGAGACGGTTCTGGGCGGTGACGATGACCTTGCCCATCATCGAATCGAACTTCGGGGAGATGGTGTCGCCCTGTTCCACACCGGTATCGATGCGCACGCCGGGGCCGGCCGGCCACTGGATCTTCTCCAAGGTGCCGGAGCCGGGGGTCAGGTTGGTGGCCGGGTCTTCGCTGGTGATGCGCAGTTCGAAGCTGTGGCCGCGCAGTTCGGGGGCGCGGGTGAGCTCGCCACCGGCGGCGATATTGAGCTGTTCGCGCACCAGGTCGAGGCCGCTGACCTCTTCGGAGACGGTGTGCTCCACCTGCAAGCGCGGGTTGACTTCCAGGAAGTACACCTTGCCGTTCGGGGTCACCATGAATTCGCAGGTGCCCAGGCCCACGTAGCCGACCGTGGTGAACAGGCGGCGGGAGTATTCCTCGAGCGTGCTGATGATTTCCTCGGACAGGAAGGGCGCGGGTGCCTCTTCCACGAGTTTCTGGTTGCGGCGCTGCAGCGAGCAGTCACGGGTGGAGTACACGGTGAAGTTGCCGTGCGAGTCGCGCCCGGACTGGGTCTCGACGTGGCGTGCCTTGTCCACGAACTTCTCGATGAAGTATTCCTTCAGATCGCCGCCTTGCAGCGCGTCGTGGTTCATGTAGAAGCGGCGCAGCTCCTCGTCGTCATGCACCACGGTGATGCCGTGGCCGCCACCGCCATCAGTGCGCTTCATCATGATCGGGTAGCCGTGGGTGTGTGCGAAGTCGAGCAGCGTGCGCACGTCGGTCACCGGTTCGGACAGGCCGGGCACTGGCGGCACTTTGGCGCGTAGGGCCACGCGGCGGGCGGTAATCTTGTCGCCCAAATCCACCAGCGCGGTGTGGTGCGGGCCCACCCAGATGGCACCGGCATCCTCGACCTTCTGCGCGAAGCTCGGCACTTCGGAAAGGAATCCGTAGCCGGGGTGCACGGCATCCGCACCGGTCTTGTGCAGGATGTCAATCAGCAGATCTTCGTTGAGGTACGTGTCCTTGTAGGTGTCGCCGGAGAGCAGGTATGCCTCGTCGGCCATGTCCACATAGCGGCTATTGCGATCCTGTTCGGAGTAGACAGCCACGGTGGAGATACCCATCTCCTTGGCCGTGCGCACCACGCGAAGCGCAATCTCGCCTCGGTTCGCAATCAGCAGTTTTTTGACGATAGAAGCCATAGTGTCAAATTGTGCTCTCTATATAGAGGAGAGGGCAAGCCGCGTTCACACAAAAGCTTTCACGCCCTTTTGTAGGCTACGAACAAACGCGCGCGTAGGTTCCGGCAACGCAACCGTTGGCGCCGGCTATCAAAAACGTTGCAAATCCGCCGATTGCACATCCTTGCGCGCCGGCTCAAGAAGTTGACGTTACGGTTGTGTTCGTCAACTTATGACAAATCGAAATCGACAATTTTGTAAATTGGTACGAAACCGCACGAAATCGAACACCTCTACGATGGCAACCGTAAGTTCGGGGGAAGGCTCATCTGCGGGCGAACGGAAGGTGACCGGACCGGCATCGGTCCATCGCCGCACGATTCGCCCGCACAGGGTCGGATTCATTTGGGACCGTCCACCATATGGACGGTTCGGACTGTCGGGGATACCGCACGACCCGCCGGAACCTCCCCTCATCCATCGCATACCGCCCGCCGTTCACGGCGATATCACGCAACATAGGGGTCATTGATATGCAGACTTCACACACCACCGCATCCGCTGCGGCCACCACATCGCTCGTCCGTCGTATCGTCGCCGCATCCTGGAAGCCGGTGCTGTTCGCCGTGCTGATGTGGCTGTCCGCGGCCGCCGGCGAGATTCCGATTCCGGGCACGCCGGTGCCGATCACGCTGCAGACGTTCGTGGTGATGCTCGCCGGTCTTATGCTGCCGTGGCGTCAGGCCGGCGCCGCCGTCGCCACCTATCTGGCGGCCGGTGCGGTCGGCCTGCCGGTGTTTGCCGGCGGCACCTCCACGCTGGCCCTGGTCGGCCCGAGCGCCGGCTTCCTCTTCGGCTTCCTGCCGGGTGTGGTGGTCATCGCCCTGCTGCGCGGCAAGTCCGACACTTCGTCCTTCGCGGCCGCCGCGCGCACCGCGGGCCGCTACCTGCTGGCCGCGCTGGTCGGCGGCGTCGTGGTGGTGTACGCCTTCGGCTTCGTCATCCAGTCCGCGCTGACCGGTGCGCCGCTCGCCGCCGTGGCCCTGGCCTCCATGGGCTTCGTGGTTGGCGACGCCATCAAGGCCGTGGTGGCCTCTCTGGCCGCCGCCGGCCTGTCCAAGCTCGGTCGCTGACCTGAGCTACTAGCTAGCTACTGGCCGGCTATTACAGCACTCCCACATCGGCGGTGCGGACCGTATGGTCCGTGCCGTCTTGTGTTCTCAGGATCAGTGAGGCGTCTTCGTTGAGGCCGATGGCTTCGCCGGTCAGCGTGGTGCCGTCCGTGAAGTGCGCCTCGACCTGACGGCCGCGCGCCCAGCACACCGCCTTCACCTCCTCGCGCAACGACTCGGCCTGGCCCTTCGGGTCGGCGATGAACTTCACCAACCGCTCGCGGAAGCCCTCGACCTGACGTTCGGCCACCGCATCGCGCATCTCGCCGAACGACGGCAGCCCGGAGACATGCAGCTGCAGCGAGGTCGATTGCGGCGTGGGCAGCCGACAGGCGCCCAAGGCCAGGTTCAGGCCGACGCCGAACACGATGACGACGTCGTCATCGGCATCAGCATCAGTACCGGTACCGGACGACGGCGGAATCACCAGTTCCGAGAGCAGCCCGCCCAGCTTGAGCCCGTGGCAGAACACGTCGTTCGGCCATTTGAGTTCCAGCGAGCAGTCCGGCTGGTTCGGCGCGGCACCGTATTCCTCGATCATGCCGTTCAGGGCGTCCAGCGTGACCAGTCCGGCGATCATCTGCAGCCAGCCATTGACGGATTCGTCGGTGGCGATCGCGCGCGGAATGCGCACGGCATAGGACATCGTCGAGCAACGGCCGGGCTGACTGACCCACTTGTGACCATTGCGCCCACGGCCGGCGGTCTGCCGGTCGGCGGCCACCACGGCCACCGCCAGTTCGCCATCCTGGTGGTCGGGCAACGTCAACGACCCGTCGCCAATCATCTGTACGGCCAGCGCGTTGGTCGAATCGGTTTCGTCCACGGCGACCACATGATCTGCGACGGCTGTAGTTCTGGGTAGCTGCGGCGTTGCAGCTTTCAACGCAATCATCATGGGCACTACGTTACCTCGATTTTGGCGCGATATGCCCGCGTTATTCCATGGAAAAGCGCGCAAAATCAACTATTTTCACCCACATAGCCCATGTTAACGTTCACAACTTCGGAAATTCCGCATTCGCCGACCCCACGCATGCACCCGGCCGTCATATTGGCTTGCGAACAATGGCGATGCCCGGCAGACATCGAATATCAACCGTTGACCTGTGCGGCTACCATATATTGTCATGACGTCACCAGCCACCGCGAAGCTTGCCGCCGTATCCAGCCGCCAGTCCCACCCGCATCTTGCGCGCGCGGGCGCTGCCGCGCGCTGGACACTGGCCGTGCTGGCCGGCCTGTGGCTTGCACTGTGCACGGCGGTCGGCCCGCTGTACTGGGACGAGGAGAACGGCACCCTCGCCCATTGGAACTGGGCCAATACCGCAATATTCGTCGTGTCATTCCTGATATATCTCGGAATCATCACGCTGATGGTGCGATTCGCAGCAGGCCAGCGCATACTGCCGAGGGCTATCGGCGAGCGACTACGTCAACATCAGCGGATTAGCGAAACATCACGGCCCGCCGCCGATCAGCAGGCCAGCCAACCAGCCAAGACCCGTCGTACCGTTCGCGCTATCGTCACGTCCACCGTCACTGTTCTGGACCGCTGGATCACACGCGGCACGAACCGGTTCTGGAAGCTTATGCTGGTGTTTTTTGTCGGCTGGCTCTGGGTGCCGACCACTCTGCTGGCCGCATTCGGTGCGGACCTCCGCTCACAGATCCGTGAATTCAGCTGGGCCTGGAACCAGTGGACCGGCCTGAAACAGCCCTATATCGGCTTCTTCTCCTTCGTGCCGATGGACATCTACCCCACTGCGCACTACATGTGGCCGTCCGATCCCACGTATCTGACCGACCAGCACAATGTGGTACTCACTGTGTTCTATGGCGCGATGGTCACGTTTGCGAGGCATCTGACCGGCTCAAACGATGCCGGTATCGTGACGTTGGCTGCCCTGCAGACGCTGTTCGCCGTGTTCTGCTGCGCTGCCGCCGCCAATCGATTCCTGAACCGGCCTTGGATAGGAAAAACGGCAACGGATTCCGCCGCTCCCCCACAGGCCGGAGGATTGGCTCGATTCCTGATTCTGCTGTTCTTTATGGTCTGCCCGCTGGCCGTGTTTTCCACTATCTCCATCACCAAATCGCCGCTGTTCGCGTTCTCGTTCGTCTGGTGGTTCAGCGTCTGGTATGAACTCGTCCAGACCTGGCACCCCGCCGGCACCCGCAAACATCCTCAGACCCCTGCCATCGCCACGCCCGTCCACTTGCCGCGTCACAGTTTCATCGCCTTTATCCTGGCCACGTCGGTAATGCTGATTTCCGCGAAATATGCGTGGTACATCATCGCTCTGCAAATCGTGCTGGCTCTGATCGCCGACCGCAAGCGCTGGGCGACTTACGTCGTGGCGCTGCTCATCCCCACCGTACTGATTCACGGCGGCATCTCCTTCGCCATCTCCTCTGGCGCGATCATCGGCGGCGACCCAATCGAAAGCCGCGGCGTACAGCTGCAAATGATCGCCCGCGTGGCCCAGCGCAATCCGGACGGCATTTCAGACGAAGCCAAAAAGAACCTCGCGCCCGTCTTCAATCTCGATCAGATGGCCGACGCTTACTCCCAGCAGGACGCCGACCCGGTGAAATCCTCCGGCATTCAGGCCAAGAAGGTCAGCTACAAGTGGCGCACGGTGACGCCCGAGGATATGACCAATTTCAACAAGGCATGGTTCGAAATCGTCAAGGACAATCCAATCATCGCGCTGGATGCGTTGCTGGCCAAATGCTTCGGATACTTCAATGTGAACGATCAGCCGTACGTATCGATGGATTATTACGTGACCAGCGATTACGTGCAGAAAAACTCCACATGGATCAAGGATTACAACCATGACTGGCGTGAGCACATCGCCGGCTTCACTCGCGTATGGGGCGGTATTCCCGTACTCGGCTGGCCTACGCACGGCAATTTCTACGTGGTGATGACATTGCTGATCGGCGCGGCCGAGGTGATTCGCCGACGTTGGCTCACCCTCATGACCCATATTCCGCTGCTACTGCTGATGGGCGTGATGATCACCGCGCCGGCCAATAATTTCGAGCGGCACATGTTGCCGGTTGCGTTTGTATTCGGATTCGTGGTGCTGACGTATTGGCGAGAGTCTTTGGCTGAAAGGCAACGCCAATCAGCGACGCTACACTAGTGACTATGTCAGATTTTCTCGAACTTCTTGCTGCCGACGTTGCCGATTCGTCCGCACCCGGCATCGCCGCGACCAACCGCGTACGCACCGTGCTGTTCGAGTGCCTGTTCAATCATCTGGCCGACGAACGAGTGGAGTCCCTGTTCACCATCCTCGGCTTCGAGCATGACTTCGATTGTTACGCCATCGCCGGATACCCTGCCCGGTCCGCCGCACGTACGGCCAAGGAAATCGAGAAAATCGTAGCCGATTTCGGCGGTGTGTGTCTGACCGCCAAGCGCCCGATCGGCAACAGCACCGCCGTAGTGGCGTTGATTCGTCCGGTCGGTGCGGCCACGCCGGAAATCATCTGCAATACCATCGACCCGTCGTTCGCCGCCGATCGGCCAATCGCCTTGGGTCCGCAGCGTACCGGTGCCGATGGCGCGATGCGTTCGATTCAGGCCACGCTTTACTGTCTTCAGGCCGCGCCGGCTCTGGCCGCCACCGTGCAGCCATCGCCGCGCCCGTTACGCACCGACGACGCCCTGCCCGAACGTGCGTTGATCGGCGACGCGGACGCCCGTGACGAACTGGTCCGCGTGGTCTACGGAAGCCTGACAGCAGCAGGCCCGGATGATCCGACGCTGCTCACCGTCTCCACATTCCTGAAGTTCGGCGGTTCGCTCGAGACCACGGCCAAGGAGCTCAACGTACATCCCAATACGATCCGCTACCGTTTGAAGCGCGCCGCCGAATCCACCGGCTGGGATGCCACCGACCCGCGCGAGGCGTACGTGCTGATCACCGCCATCGCGCTGGGTCGTGTGGCCGAAGCGCAGCGGACCGCAGCGTAGTCGGGCAGAAGCATAACCAGCAGAACCGTAGCCGGCAAAGGCCATAGCTGACCGGGCATAACCGTCCAGCCCGACAGCCTAGCGGGCCGAATCAGGCTGCCTGAATCTCGTGTACGCCATCGTGCAGTAACGCGGCCAAGGATTCTTGAGTGGCTAACACTTCGTCCACGAATCCACCGGCGGACAGGCTGGCGATCACGCGACCGGACTCGTTGTCCACAATCGGTACACCAACGGCACCGACACCCAACGTCACATCCTCATCCGACAGTGCATATCCACGTTCGCGAGTCAAGCGAATATCCTCGCGCAACTGTTCCACACTGACCAGCGTGTTCTCGTTATATGCCGGGAACGGCGCTCCTGCAAGATAGCGTTCGGCATCGGCATCCTCGAAATACGCCAAGGCCACGCGGCCGGCCGCGCCAGCATGCAGAGGCAGCACGCGGCCCGGGCGCAGGATCAGCGAATCGATGGCATGACCTTGCGCGCATTCCACGCATACCAATTCAGTGCCGGAGACCACACTGAGGAATGAGGTCATGCCGGTTTGCGCGGTGATGGCATGCATGACCGCAATCGCAGGCTGCCATTCGGTACGAGACGTGCGAGCGGCATCAGCCAATCGCAGCCAGTCCAGTGATAATGAGTAGTTGCCATCCGTATCCGTTACGGCCCACCCCACATCGACCAGTCCATCCAGCACGCGGTATACGGAGGATCGCGGGATATCACAGGCGTCGGCGATATCTGCCGGAGACAGGCCATTCTCCGCCGCCAATGCGTCCATCACACGACTCGCCTTGTCTAAAGCGCGGGTCGGTTCACGTTTGTCTTCCGCCATCGCCGACGTTCCTTCCCCCCCCCTGACTTATCCCTGACTCATCGTATTCAACTGTTCAGGCCAAGATAATCACCACTGTATCCAAGGCCTCGCGACACCTCGCGGCCGGCAGTCTGCACCAATTGCACCATGTCTTGAGCCGATGCCGTTGCCGGTTTCCCATCTACCAGACAGGCCAGCTCAGGTTCCAAGGAGCGGGAAAGGCTACTCAGGGCGATTGCCGCTTGAATCTCTCCGGCGTGATTGAATACCGGTACGCTGATAGTCACGGAGCCGGCCATGGTCTGGCCGACGTCATAGGTGAAGCCGCATTCGCGTATATGACGAGCCTGTCCCATTGCTGTGGCACGCATCGTGGAGAATGTGCCGCCGAGCTCGTTGTTATAGGCATAGTGTTCCAACAGCTGCTCGTAGCGAGCCGGGGGAAGCCAGGCCGTCAGTACATGAGAGGGAGCGCTCATGCTCAGAGGCAAGCTATTGCCCACCAGCTGTGCATAGCTTTGCAATGCCTCACGGGTGCGTGTCTCGATGCACACCGTGCGCAATCGCCTCCGAACGAACAGACCCCAGATGCCGAACTGGCCGCGATGGGCGCGGAAGGTACGGCGAGCGATCTGCTGAATGTCCAGTCTGCTTTCGATTTGGCCGCCGATACGTACGCAATCGATGCCAAGCCGATACTCGCCACGATTGATGCCGCGTTCCACCCAACCGACTGCGGCGAGATTATCCAGCAAACGATACGTTGAGCTTACGGGTTCACCAGTACGTTCGCTTATGGTTTTTGCGGTGCTTGGCCCCAGTTCCGCCAATACATCAAGTACTGCCTTGGATTTCACCAATGCATCTACGCTTCGGTCATCACGGCTTGACGCCACCATGCGCGTCACCTCCTGACCTGTTTGTTGATACCTCAGCCATCTTACCGGGTATTCAGCGGGTTGCCGCCCAAAACGTACTGGGCCCCGGCAGGAGTATCCCGTCGGGGCCCAAGAGGTTTCTGGCTCCCCTCTTTGAGGGGGAGCCGTCCGCGCGGCGGACCGGGGGAGATCCGAGACGCTAAGGCCCAAGGACGCGAGAAACACCCCGACGCGCGGGTGTCCTGATATGGGGAAAGCCCCTTGGGGCGTGTGCTCCAAGGGGCTTCCTGTACGTGTGATGCGGCGGCGTGCTACTCTCCCACACCCTGTCGGGTGCAGTACCATCGCCGTGCCAGGCCTTAGCTTCCGGGTTCGGAATGGGACCGGGCGTCTCACCTGGGCCATGGCCGCCGCAAATCTTCTCTTGTACGGTCAGACGCTGGGGTCTGCCGGCCTGTGGCGGCCTGGGAACCGGACAGCGGACGCGGATATGTCGATGTTTCGTCTTGTGGCCAGACAATGCTCATTGCCGTCTGGTGCCGTTTGCAGGAGGAAGATGCGGTCCAACCGCCAGGGGTTGGAATGTTAGTGTTGCCTTTCGTCCGTTAGTACCGGTCGGCTCCACCCCTCGCGGGGCTTCCACGTCCGGCCTATCGACCACGTGTTCTGCATGGGGACTACAGGAACTCGAAGGTTCCACGGAATGCTTATCTTGGAGCAGGCTTCCCGCTTAGATGCTTTCAGCGGTTATCCCTTCCGAACGTAGCCAACCGGCCGTGCCACTGGCGTGACAACCGGCATACCAGAGGTTCGTCCACCCAGGTCCTCTCGTACTATGGGCAGG
>ERZ827516.2967-NODE-2967-length-11229-cov-3.671469_pt1 | contig 11229 bp, 8 predicted proteins | sample MGYA00519703_ERZ827516 | MGnify/ENA primary metagenome ERZ827516 (study PRJEB31778, sample SAMEA3449337) | human gut metagenome | biome: human gut; feature: human-associated habitat; material: faeces | place: United Kingdom | collected 2010/2012 ...
TATCCAGTCTGCAAAAGCATAAATATTAGGATATTCTTGTAAAACTTTTCTTACATCCTTGTTATATTTATATAAATACCAATTATCCGTCATATAATATCCCTTTTTTCCTTTTTCCCTTTTAATTATAGTTCCATTTTTACGACATAATCTACTTTCCAAGAAAAATTTTTCTAATTTTTTAAATATTAAACAATTCTTAGTTTGTAATTCTTCCCTTTCTTTTTCCTCCTTACTTTTTACCTTCTCAATTGGTATTTTTAATATTAAAATATTACTATTTTCCTGAAGTATTTTTAATATTTTTTTATATTGGGTTATTACTAATTGGTCCATACCAAAATTGCAAATATCTTCATACACCATAATTATTAAAATCCTCCTATTTTAAAAACCAACAATGTACATGCATTTGTTTTCTCGCATTTTTATTTTTACTCCACTTTAACATTGGATGATAATGATAATATTGTTTTCCCTGATCTTTTTCCTTCTTGTGTTTTTGCATTGCAGATACTTTATGAATTGGGCTTGCAGCTTTACATGCATCATAAGCATATCCAGAAGATGTCACAAAAACATTTCCATTTGCTTTCAATCTCATAGCTGCTTTAGATTTAGTCTTTATAGCATCATATATATATACTTTCGCATTTATCCTTTTTGCTTTATAATAATGTATCTTAGGTTGTTTTCGCTTTAGTGTTGAAATTGCAGTTGCAGCAACATATGTAATTCCAGCTATTACAATATATTTAAGCGCCTTTAAAATAACTCCTCCTAAGTCTTTCTTAAGGTCTCTGGGACCTTAAGGATTTTTACTATTCAGACAAGATTTTTTAGAATACATGAAACTCCAAAATGCGTATACTATAATTCCAGCAGTAGTCAAAATGAAATGAATAGTCTGTAACGACAAAAAACGAAGACATTGATACCGTAGACCTTAAGAAATTTTAAGATTCTGTGATACCTATAAAAAATAATAATTATCCTTATTTACTTTCATTTTTTTTATAATAAAACAATTCGGATATTCTTTAAATCCTGGAAGTGTTGATCTATATTTTTTCATTACACTTCGTGCTTTTTTCCAACTTCCAAAATAACCAATCATAAGTAAACTACCCTCATCTTCATATGTCAGTTGATATATATACATATTTAACCACCTCACTCCCTAAAAATATTTTTCCATCCAAAGTTTTCAATTTCATATTTTTGGTTTAAAAATTTCAACATATCTTCATATTTATTTATTTTATATAGAATCTTTCTTTGTTGTTTATCTAAACAATACATTTGTCCATTCTCAGTATTTTTTAAACACAAAAATTTTTCATGATCATAATAATAATCCATTTTTCCATTATACACTTTTATATTTTCTCCATATTTTACTTCTATATCATGATTTTCTGGATTATATTCTTCTTCTTTTTCGATCATATAATTATTTAAAAGTTTTATTATAAAATATGATTTTGTTGCTCTCCAAAAACCTTCATTCCACTCTGCTTCATTGATTTTATATTCATTAATTTCCAAAAATTCCTCTTTTCCTTTAAATCTTGGTTGTTGTGAAAATTTTTTCTTTCCTATTTCTGCCTTTTTATATGATGAATATACCGCAATAATTATTTCATCATTGTTTTCTGAATTATCCTCATAATACGAGAATTTCAACTCATAAATCATGAATATATTTGCACCTCCATTTATATTTTTACTGTATCAATTATCGTCCTCTATCTCCCCACTTTCTCAATTCACTATATTCCTTTCCTTGCTTTCCTTTTCTTGTCCATTTTCCTTTTCCATAATGTTCATTCATTTTCCTAATTGCATACTCATTTCCACTTTCCCCTTTTTTTGGTCTAGATCCATGTGCCCAACTTGGAATATCTGTCGCTCTTTCTTTTTTACTTTTTTTGATTCTTTCTTCTTTTTAGTATTACTTTTTTCTTACTTTTACTATATATTATCCTATCCACTACTCCTGCTGTAAGCCATACAGATACTTTTGTTTTAGAAATAATTTTTCTTCCTGCATATTTTGTTTTTGAACTATGATTTTTCCATGATGAATATGACACATAAGCTACCGCACCTCCAACAAGTACTAATTTTATAACTGTATACATTGCTGCCGCAAAATGCCCACTAGGATCCACATAATTCACCGGATTATTCGCACAATACACATACAAATGTCCAGTCTCAGGGTTCATTATCTCGCCGCGATAACTATCCTCTGTCATAAACCTACCATCTTCCGGATTATAATACCGTGCATTCAGATAGTACAACCCCATACTCTAATCATAAATTCCGCCAGTATAACATACTTCATTTTTCGCCTGATCATTACCCTGGATCGTTGTCTCTCCAAAATCCGTATACTGGTATGTTGCATCAGCACTTCCATCTTCTTTTACCAGACTGCTTGTACCTCCCTGGATATCTTTGTTGTAAAGATAATATTGTGTTGCATTCTGTTGAAATCTTTCTGTTGCGAGGACATTTCCATCGGTTCCAATCAGATTCTGTGAGTTTTGCTCTCCATTCGCATCTGTCGTGTAAGCCACAACTCCATTCTGATAATAATAGTTAGTCGTCTCATCTCCATCGATCTTCTGGATCCGCTGTCCTTCTCCATTATAGATGTTCTGCTGGATCACTGCTGTCTTTCCGTCTTTCGTCACAGACACCTGACTTAAACGATTTTCTGAATCATATACATAAGTCTGATTCTCACCAGTCTTTGTGTTCTTTACATCTGTCTGGTTTCCATTCATATCGTAATCATACTGACGAACTTCTTCTACCGCAGTTCCTTTTTCTTTCGTGGATGTCTTTAACTGATCCAGTCCGTTATAAGTATACGATGTTGTCGTTGTTCCGTCATCTTCTTTGAGCCTGTTTCCAACATTATCGTAGGTATATGTGACCGTCTTTGTCTTGTCATCCTTCTTATGATCTGTTGTTACCGTCTTTATCAGTCATCCAAGTGTATCGTAAGTATAGACTTTCGTCTCATTAACTTTGTCTGCATCTTCCTTTGGATAGTTATTGACCTGCGTTTTCTTTGTGATATTAGAGTTCTTATCATAACTGTACTGATAAGATTCCATCACTTTTCCTGTCTCAAGATCTGTGTAGATCATCTCTTTGACACGGTCAAAATTGTCATAGATATAGACTTTTTGAACTGCCTGATCACTGTCTTTTAGCAGATTTCTGTAATCCTTGATCTCTTTGACTTTTCCATAGGCATCATAGGTATAACTTCTGAGGACTTTCTCTGTTGTCTGCCCCTTGGAATGCAGTTCTCCTTTGATCTCCTGCAGCCATCCGTTTTCATCATAAATATAAGATAATGACTGGATTCCATCTTTGGTGGTCGGATAGGATACCTTACTGAGATTTCCATCCTCATTATAAGTATACTGGATCTGATGTACTTTGATATCATCTGCCGTTGGCTGAGCATTCTGACTGATCTCTGCAAATGCTGTGATCCTTCCTCTTTGATCATAAGTATATTCTGTATAACGATACGCAGTCTCTGTTTCAGATGATACCCTGTAATCTGTCATCTCCAGCAACTGCCCATAATCATCATAACGATACCGACTGATCAGTGTTTTTGTTCCTTCTTTGTCATAAGATTGTGTTTTTACAACAAGATTCCGGCTGTTATATTCATAGGTCTTTTTCGCCCCGTTGGCATAGACTTCTGAAATCTTATTTCCACGGTCATCATAGGTATACTTTGTTGTAATGGATTCACTGCCGTCTCCAAGATCCGATGTTGTTGTCACTGATCCGGATGCACTGGCTGTTTCCTGCTTGACATGTCCATTCGCATCTGTAACGCTTGTTGTCGTTGATCCGTCTGAATTCACCTGATAGGAAACTTTTGTCTTCTGTCCTCCCTGTGTGATCTCGGTTACACGATTCTGGTCATCATAAGCATAAGATATCTGATCTCCATTGCCATCGGTTTTTGTTGTCTCATTTCCCTTTGTGTCATACTCTGTTTTCTGTAAGATGGAACTGTTTCCAACCTTTACTGTGGCATCAGAAGTCCCTTTTGTAATCTCTGGATTCTGGATCGCAGCTGTCTGTTTTCCTTCTTTGTCATATAACTGCAAGGCAATCTTTCCATCTCCGGAAGTCTTTGTTCCAAGACTGATCGTTGCGATCTCTTTTCCGTCACTGGTGAACACGTGATCCGTATATAATCCATGGCTGAAACTTCTGACGGTCTGCCCCGCTGCATCTGTCCATGACTTTTTACTGACACGTCCATTGGTCTTTGTTGTCTGAACGCTCAGATTCTGATAGTCTTTCGTTCCATTCAACGTATGGATCTGTGCATCTTCATATCCATAGGAAGTTTCCGTGACGGTATCTGTCCCGTCTGCTGATTCTGTTGCTTTGATCACGCGGTTTAGTGAATCATAACGATACGCTGTCTTTATTCCTGATGCACTGGTTTCTGTTGCCACCGTTCCGTTATCATCATATGTTTTAGATTCTGTCTGTGTCACTCCATCGGATGTTACTTTCGTCTGTATCGCTCTTCCCATGAAATCATACGATGTTTCCGTACTGCTTAAGATATTCCCTTTCCTGTCTTTACTGGTATTTTCTGTTTCACGTCCCATGGCATCTGTTTTTATCACAGATGTCTCTTTCTCTTCTCCCTGTGTCGTTGTTGTTGTCTGTGTCGTTCCCTGTACAGTATCCTGATATGTCGTTTGTTCTACAGAATCAGGAGCTCCTTCCTTTGTTGTCGTGACTGTTGTTGGCTGTCCGTGATCATCATAGGATGTGACTGTTTTGGTTTCTTCTTTTTCCTTGTCTGTTTTCAAAAATTTCACCAGTCCGGCAGCATCCAGCTCCTGATAATCCACTTCCGTTTTGATCTTTCTTACAAGATACTCATTTACCCAGCCATTTTGTTCTCCGTCTTTTCCTCCATCATCATAACTGTAACTGCTTTCAATTCCATTGGCATCCGTCTTTTTCAGGATCTTTCCTGTATTCTTGTCAAAACTCATGGAATCCTGTGCTGTTTTGATTCCGTCTGCCTTGTGGGAAGATACCGTCGTTGTTCCATCTCCATAAGAAAGCTGCTGGTATTCTCCATTCGGACGGATAAATCTTTCTGCTTTTTCTCCTGTATAAGCGATCTGGTACCCGTTCTTCTTTGCATCGATGATCTTGCTCATCTTCCCATTACTTCCATAAGCATATGTCTGATCCACAGAAGCTGTTTCTCCGCTGTTTTTGTGAGAAACATTCGTAAGTTTCCCTTCAGCATATGAATAAACAACCTTTGTTCCATCTGCAAGATCGATCTTCTTTAACAGATCTTCCTGTTCTCCGTTTTCATAATATGTAAAAACCAGTTCTTTGTTCAGATTGGAAACAACCTTATATAATCTTCCTTTTTCATCGTACTGATAGATCAGATAGTTGCCATTATTGTCCTCTGCTTTTGTGATCTCACCATTCCCATCAAATGCATATGTCATACCATCCTTCATATGGATATTTCCGACATTGGACACCGTGATCACTTCCTTTTCTCCTTCGGATGCTCCACTGTCTTCACTATCATCGTCTTTTTTCCCCGGACGATAATTTCCTTTATTGGAAATGGCACTTCCAAAGATATTGTCAGAAGCAGCATTCTGAAGTTTTGCATATGCCGCTGCTCTCTGATCCCCATTTGATGATCTTTTTACATCATCTTCTGTATTAAATAAAAGTGCATAGTCCTTTGTCTCTTCATTCTGATAAGAAACATCAACACTTCTGCTTTTTTGTGGACTGTATGTCAGATAGGTTCCGTCACTGTCCTGAAATACAAGATCATCTCCCAGCTGGTATAATTCCTTATGAAAACTGTCATACCATCCTTTTCCAAGCATTCCTTCTTTATCTGACTGACTGTTATAGGTTCTTGTGAGTTCAAGATTCAAAAGCAGTGATGGAATTGAAAAATCTGTACTTTCATACATTAGATTCCCCTGGGATTTTTCCACGGATCCTGTTCCATTGGGCGTGCTGATCTCCATACTGTCTCTGTAATCTTTGCTTCCTAGTCTTTTTTCATATTCTTCCTGTGTATCCTGTGCCACTTTTTCTGATAATGCATCCGTACTTTTTCCATTGATCGTTCCATCCATTGCCAGTTTCTGTGCCTGTACTTTATAATAGTAACTCTTGCCATCTCCCACTCTGGTATCCATGCAGTAGGAATCTTTGATCGCACCACGTACCAGTGTCGAATCATCCGGTGTGAAATCCGCGGATTCCCCCCTGTAAACTGCATAATAGATACTGTCTGTCAGTTCTCTCTTATCCCAGTAGATGACATTCTTTCCATACGATTTTCTGACCTTTACATTGGTTGGTGCATAATCCTGTGCTTTTGAGGCATCGGTATAATAATAGGATACTTTTGTTTCCCCACTTTCATTCCCTGCTTTATCAACAACGATCACATAAACTTGATACTCTGTTCTTCCTGTCATGCTGTCTGCTGGAATCGAAACATTTGCATAGGCGTATCCATCTTCATCCGCCCTTGCACTTTCATGGTAAGTTGAGGTTCCTTCCAGACGGTATTTAAAATAGGATGCATTCTCATCTACGATCCCGACCTTCAGTCTCGGATTCAGAGAACCAGATGGTTCGCTCTCATCATTTCCTTCCTCAAAGGATATATCTCCTGCTTCCGGAGCCGTGCGGTCTATCGTAAACCATGCCGCTGCTCCCCAACCTGCAATATAACCGTTGTCTACGCCTCTTACAACAAGTTTATAATGGCCTTCCGGCATCGTACTGCAGTCAATATCCGCACTTCCGTTTCCACTCGTCCCAATCTTTGTAGATGAAGAATATGAAACATAATCACCTGTTTCTTCTCCATTTCCCCAGTTTGCAATCCTGTATTCCACACGGTTTAATGAATGGGATGAGATGCCTGCCCAGTTTACATGTAATGTCTTCTGATGATCGTTGTTTGCATACTGCGGTGTAACACTGACAGATGATGCCGTTGTCGGTCCATCATAATAAGTTACTGACATCTTTGGACGGTTTGATGATGCTCTGGAACTGTAAAACTGTCCATAACTCTTTGTCTCGTCCGCATTTTTTAACATCACACCATACGATGTGATCTTACCGGATGCACACTGTCTCGCATATTCCGTCAGATTAATGCTTCTTGCTTTCTTTGCAGTCCCTGTTGTTTTTACATTTCCATAATTCGTACTATATCCCGGGCGGTTACTCCATTTCAATCCAGGTCTGGTCCAGTTTTCTGTAACTCTTCTTGCCTCGATTGTCTGTCCACTCTGGCTGCTTCCGGTTTCATACATCGTAAGCGTTGCACTGTCTACATATTTTCCTTTGATCTTTGCTGTAAAATCTTTAAAACGCAGATATGTCCGGCAGACACCCTGTTTTGATTTTCCAGCCATCATGACTGTAACTCCATTGTCATAAAAGTTCGTATTTTTATAAGATCCATTAATTACATAGACATCCCAGAAATCCGTGGATCCGGTCCATGTGACCGTCGGATCGATCGTGACTGGATACTGTCTGTCTTTGTCCTGAAAGTAATCTTCATCCAGATGCAGTGTTAACAGATAAGAATCTTCTCCGCCATCTGGTTCAATGTCATAGGAAAGCTTCTCACTGTATGCCTTTCCTGTATGATCGTTCATGTTTGGAGCTTCCAGTGTTGCGACCAGATCCTCTGTTTTTTCATCTAGGAAGCTGATCCCGCCATCCAGTATATTTTTCTTTGGGACCAGTCCTTTTGCCTGAAAGCGGAATTTTAAAACATTTCCTTCTGGAGCTTTGGTCAGTACGATACTTTCCTTGATCCCCATGTTTAACGACTGGTAAGAAAATGTACATTCTTTCTTCTGGGATTCATAGGAGACTTTCACTGGTTTTTCTTCTTTCTTTCCCTGTGCATCTTCCACAGGAAGATCTTCGATCGCCTGTCGGTCCAGCTCTTTGACCGATGTCAGGGCGTCTTCCGTATCTTCTGCGGTTTCTTTTTCGGAAGATCCATCCGTTGAAATGCTTCTTACTGCTTCCTCTGCCTGTGAGACAGCATCTTCCACAGAGTCTGTTCCAGGATCCTCCGTTTTCTTCTCTTCCTCATTCTTTGTTTCCTGTCCATAGATCGGTGCAAAAGAGATCTGATATTTCCCATTTTCCATTAAGACCGGTGTCTCTTCGGACAGATCTTTGGGAAGATAATGTTTTTTATCTCCTTCTTTATTTTCATACTGATAATCCTTTAGATCCTCACCCTGCTCACTCTTTGATCCCGTTACCCTGACAAGACTTGGATCGTACTCCTGAAGATCTCCATTCTCATCTTCAAACCGAACATCCTGTCAGTAAAAGACCGTCTGTTTCTTTCCATCTTCCATCTGGAAAGTGGTCGAATCTTTCGTGTTCTCTTCTTCAACAACTTCTTTCTTCTCTTTCGGTACCGTTTCTGCTGCTCCTACCACAGTCGTTTCATTCACGATCGCAGACCATTGCACGGATGTAAAAACCATCGTAAAGGTCAACAGACAACTGACAAAGATCTTTGCATATCTTTTCATAAACATCCTCCTATGCTTTTCCATTGGCTGTTTTCTATGTTTCCTCACCCTTATTTTGATCATTTCCATCTAAGACAGATTCCGCTTCTTCTGAAAGATAGATAACTCCCCATTGATTAAGTTTTATATAAGTTGATTATACAAATATCATATATTCATTTCAATCACTTTCATTTTTTTCGACATCTTGCACAAAGATCTTCTGTATTTTTTTGTCACTCTACCAATTGTAAAAACATTCTTTGTCGTTCCTGAAGTCGTAAAATTTCCTTTTTTATCCTCATGTTCTAAATCTTATATTATTTTTCTTTTGTTTCCTTTTCCGATATTTCTCGATAAAAATAATTTTTTTACACATTTTATATAATTTACAGCCGTAAAACCACATACCTTTAGGTGTGTGGATACACGGCGTCTGGTTATCTGGGCCGTCTAATCCGGTTTCATATATTTTGTTGCAATATCCAATACCTTCTGTCGTGGTTTCCAGTTTTTATAGTTGCTCAGATTTTCAAAATAGTATGTAGCTGTTTGCAAGTTATACAGCTACAATATATCAAAATGTTCAAAAAAAAATCATCCAATCCGAAATTGGACTGGAGGGCAAAACTAATTTTACTTCATTTTTCTCACACGGATTTCATGTATTTTGCTTGTTAATAAATCAAATTATTTTAATCATCCATCATACGATTAATATTAAACACAGGGAGTACAACGGTTTCTGTTTCTGGCTGTGCAGTCAATAAAGAAATTTCACTTCGTAAATACGGCATAAGGATTGCAACACTGTTTTTTGATATAAGTTCATTTTTTAAATCAGTTTCTACATCTTCTGTTCTAAAAGTGAAATATCCTGTAATACTGATATGAAATGTGTATTCATCAGGTTTTTCTCCAATGGCAATTACAGTAACTTTATAAGCTGCTTTATCTTTTCTTTCTCCAATATTAGTTTGAATCTCTAATTTTAATTCTGTGTCATTTTTAAATCCTAAACGATTGAATTCAATTTTATCAAATACAACTTTATCTAATCTCAATATACTCTTCATTTCTTTTTTCCTTTTATTCCCTTTCTATGCAGCATAAGAAATCTTTGTTTCACATATATCAATATTTGAATTATTTTCTCTATAAGAATATTCTTCATTTATTAATGAAGAAACAGAATCATCTTTATTCGAATATGGAAATTTTTGCTTTGGTTCTTTAATGTCGATTTCATGTTTTGTTTGTTTTAGGAAATATGTTTTACATTTAATATTTGCTAATTCTTCATCACATATTATATCTTCTAAATTTAATTTTATGCTCTTTTCTTTATCATATTGTTCCGATGCAAAAAACTCTTTATCAAATTTTTGCACATACTCTTTTATATGTTTCTGAAGGATTTTAAACTTTGCATCCTTCTCCGGCAAATCTTGATGATTTATATAATCAATTGGATATTCATTTACAATATCATTTTTTATTTCGTCACCAGAAACAACTTTCCAAAATATTTTCTGATTTAAGATTACATCCCTCATTGCAATATTTCCATGTAATACGTTATAAACACTTAATAAAGATATTTTTACAACAATATATTCTCCATTTTCTATATCTGTACATAATGCCAAATAATATTGACACTCATCATCTTTACATAAGAAAAAAATTGGAACATATTCATAATCAACTAATATATGATCTAAATATATATTTTTATTATCCAAAATAAAACACAATTCTTTATTCATTTTTATCCTCCATAATTCTAAAGCTACTCAAATCTACATCTTTATACAGCCACCAACAGACATGTTCATCCTTAGTTTCTTGGGGTCCGCCTTCACAATGCACATAACCAGCAGCCATTTTTTTATGAGGGTTCGGAAATTTCATATTAAATTCTATAATTTCTTTATTTGTAAAAGTAGAAACCCCATACCAATGAGCATCATTTTTTAGCGATCTTCCTTTTACTAGTTTTTTAGGCTTTTTCCCAAGTTCAAAGTATGAACGAAAATCATTTTTATCTATTTCATGGAAATCAGTTATCTCTCTACTTACAGCTCGATAAACATATATTTTTTCATAATCAAACTTAGTATTTGATGGAAATTCAATTTCTTTATTCCGTAATTTTTCTTTTAAAATTGTTGGAAAATTTTCATATAATTCCTCTATTTCAGACATTTTTACCCCTTTTGTTTTACATCTTCTGTATATCTATATTGTCATACTAGCATAAAGAAATTGAAAAAACAATAAAATTGCTATTTAAATGGTAGTTTTTACACGTATTTTCAATGATTTACTACCATTTTATGCTTTTCTTTGTAAATTAATATGTAATTTTCAGCAATTCATATTTCTGTAAAACTTAATTTCTTTCATGACATCGTCTCCTGTTTCACATATAAGAAAACCGGATTCGATCAGATCAGTAAGACATCTTTGTTTTCTTTGCAATTTTTCATCTTCTCCTTCAACATAATATAAATAATATTTTGTAGCCATTGTTTTATCCCCTTTTGTCAACTACCCACCACCTAAAGGTGGTGGGCTTGTAACTGCCCAG
>ERZ827516.2968-NODE-2968-length-11224-cov-3.876533_pt1 | contig 11224 bp, 8 predicted proteins | sample MGYA00519703_ERZ827516 | MGnify/ENA primary metagenome ERZ827516 (study PRJEB31778, sample SAMEA3449337) | human gut metagenome | biome: human gut; feature: human-associated habitat; material: faeces | place: United Kingdom | collected 2010/2012 ...
CACCTCTGTGGAGATCCGATCCAGATCATAACGGCCCGGCATCCTCATTTCCCCAATAAACAGGTCCTGGTTCCAGCCCTTTCCTGCGATCCCCTGCTTTGCCGTTTCCGGATTCTGGCGGACGAACTCCTTTACGCGCTCCACCATCTCATCCACGGAGCTCACTCCCGTGATGGGTGCCGTGGCAAAGTCCATGCCCACGTTCAGAAGGTGCATATGGCTGTCATTGATCCCAGGGATCACCGTGCGGCCCTCCAGGTCAATGATCTCTGCACCGTCCAGTCCATTCCCGGAACCATCCCGTTTTCCCGCTGCCGTAAGGACCTCTTCCTCCGTCCCCACAGCCTGGATCACTCCGTCCTCCGCATAAAGCGCCTGGGCAAACCTTCCTCTCTCCACATAGATCTTTCCATTCAGTCCGTCTACCACCGCCAGTTTTCCGTCAACCGTGTCGTCAAGCGGCAGTTCTTCCGTTCCGATCAGTGCCGGGATCGCCATGGTTCTTGCGAGGATCGCAGTATGGGAATTCACCGAACCGTGAACCGTGACAAACGAAAGTACCATATCTTTTTCCAGCTGTACCGTCTCTGACGGAGCCAGATCATCCGCAACGATGATCACCGGTTCATCCGTGACCCCCTTTCCCTTCTGTCCGCCATTTAATATCGAAAGCACTCGTTCGGAGATATCTTTCACATCCGCCGCACGTTCTCTCATATAATCATCATCCATCGCAGCAAACATCTGCGCAAAATTATCTCCGGTGGAAGCAACTGCAAATTCTGCATTGACCTGCTGGGTTTCGATCATGTTTGTGATCGACTCTACATAGTCGAGATCATCCAGCATCATCTGGTGCATCTCAAAAATTGCCGCATTGACTTCACCGACTTCCCTGACTGCTTTTTCATAGAAAACACCAAGCTGCCTTTTGGCTTCTTCTTTTGCATCCTCAAAACGTTTTTTTTCTGCTTCTATATCCGTTATCTTTGTTCGTTTTACTGCGTTATCCGTCTTATGATAGACAGACAGTCTGCCCATGGCAATTCCGCCGAATACACTTTTTCCGTGCAGTTCCATGCCCGTTACCTCCATTTTAGATTTTTATTTCTGTTTTTATCAATTTTTACAGATTTGCTTTCAAAAATGCCTCGATTGCAGCACTTGCTGCCTCTTCATTCTCTCCATCGGTGCAGACTGTGATCTCCTCGCCGCATTTTACACCAAGTCCCATAACTCCAAAAATACGTTTTGCATCTGCTGCTTTTCCATCTTTTGCAATGGTAATGCTGCATGGAAATGCTGCTGCTTCCTTTACAAGTGCTCCTGCCGGTCTTGCATGGATTCCCCCCTTGTCTGTGATCACGTATTTAAATTCTTTCATGATTTTCTCCTTTCTTTGTACATAACACATTGTTTTATGATTACATATTCACAGTCTCTATATTGTTGCAACATAAAGCCTGCGATTTTAATTACCTTTTCCGTTTCCTATCTTTTTGATACATCCTTCTTTAAAAGTCCAAGGATTACGCATCCTACAACAGAACCAACTGCCAGTGATATGAGATATAACAGCGGATGGCCTACGGTTAAGAATACGAAGATTCCACCATGTGGTGCCATTAATGTACAGTTAAATGCCATGGATAATGCTCCTGCAACTGCGGAACCAATGATACAGGACGGCAGCACACGCAATGGATCCGATGCTGCAAACGGGATTGCTCCCTCTGAGATAAAGGAAAGTCCCATAACAATGTTTGTCGGTCCTGCTTTTCTCTCTTCTTCGGTAAATTTGTTTTTAAAGAACATGGTTGCAAGTGCGATTGCAAGCGGTGGAACCATACCACCGACCATAACAGCTGCCATGATATTGTAATTGCCTGCTGCGATAGATGCGGTACCAAATACATATGCTGCTTTGTTTACCGGGCCACCCATATCTACGGACATCATTCCGCCGAGCAGTGCGCCAAGCAGGATTGCCTTTGCACCATTCATGCTGTTTAATCCGTTGTTGATCATAACGTTTAATGCTCCGATCGGAGGCTCTACCACATAAGTCATGATCACTCCGATCAAAAAGATACCGATTACCGGATAGAGAAGCATTGGCTTGATACCCTCTAAGCCTTCCGGCAGTTTCTCAAACAGTTTCTTTAACAGACGTACCAGATAGCCTGCAACAAAACCTGCAACGAGAGCTCCAAGGAATCCGGATGTTCCGTTTGCTGCGATTGCTCCGCCGACAAAACCGACCGCAAGACCAGGACGATCTGCAATACTCATTGCGATAAATCCGGCTAAGATCGGAAGCATAAATCCGAATGCAACACCACCGATCGATTTAAACATTGCCGCCATCGGTGTGATCGTACCAAAGTTTGAACGCTCATCAAATGGAAGGCTGTTTAAGTCAACTGCAAAACCATCGATCAGAAATGCGATCGCAATCAGGATACCACCGCCGATAACGAACGGTAACATATGGGAAACTCCATTCATCAGGTGTTTGTAAATCTGGTGTCCAACGCTGTCAGATTCTTCCTCACTGTCTGCTGCCTGACTGCTTCCCTTCGCCTGATACAATGGAACATTGCCGTTTAACGCTCTGTCTAACAATTCTTCCGCCTTACTGATTCCATCAGAAACCTTACACTGGATCACAGGTCTGCCTGCAAAACGATCCATCGGAACCTGTGTATCCGCTGCAACAATAATACATGCAGCCTCTGCAATTTCAGCTTTTGTCAATACATTTTTGGCACCGCCGGAACCTCTTGTCTCAACTTTCACACGGCATCCAAGCTCTTTCGCTTTTTTCTCAATATTTTCTGCCGCCATATAAGTATGTGCGATTCCGTTCGGGCATCCGGTTACAGCGAGGATCAGCTTTCCATTCTCTGTGTTTTTCTCCTCTGCCGCATTCTTTGTATCTGCGCTGTTCTTTTTCTCTTCTTCGGCATCTTTCTCAGCTTCCGCGCGGTCGATCACACTTAAAAATTCCTCAACCGTCTTTGCATTGCGAAGTCCGCTTGTAAAATTCTCATCCATCAGAAGAACAGATAACTTGCTAAGTACATCCAGATGTACGTTGTCTTCCGTATTTGGTGCTGCGATCAGGAAGATCAGGCTGACCTTTTCTCCATCTAATGCATCAAAATCCACCCCGTCTTTGATGACCATTGCTGCAAGACCAGGTCTGCTGACTGCATCTGACTTGCAATGTGGAATGGCGATTCCCTCACCAATTCCGGTTGTTCCTTCTTCCTCTCTGGCGTATACGCCCTTGCGGTACTTCTCAACATCGTTGATCTTTCCGCTCTTAGCCATCAATGCAACCATTGCATCAAGGGTTTCGTTCTTTCCAGTGACTTTGCCATTTAAGTCAATACTCTCTACGGCAAGTAAATCCCTGATTTTCATGCTTAAATCCTCCTTGTTTTACGGAGCAAAATGTCTGCTATGCCTGCATAGCATGTGCCCTTGCAGGAGCAGAGGATTTTACTCCTCCTACTTAAATATGCCTTTGTTTTTATCTAAAAGCGCCAAAACTTCCGGTTCTGTTGCCAGTTCCTCGGAAAATGCCGATGCACTTCCAGTACAAACCCCCATCTGGAAAGCTTCTTTATAGCTTCCCGTCTTTAAATAACCTGTTACAAATCCGGCTACCATGGAGTCCCCGGCGCCAACCGAATTGACGACCTTACCCTTTGGTGCCTCCGCCTGAAAGATGCTGCCGTCTTCAGCAACCAGCACTGCTCCGTCGCCAGCCATGGAAACGAGGACATTTCCTGCACCCTTTTCCTGCATCTTCTTTGCGTAAGTGATCACATCTTCTTTTTCTGTTATTTTCACACCGAAAATCTCACCAAGCTCATGATTATTCGGTTTAATTAAAAACGGATGATACTGTAATACATTTACGAGCAGATCTTTTGTCGCATCCACAACAATCTTTAAATCCTTATCTGCAAGATATTTCATGATATCCATGTAGATGGTCTGCGGCATCACATCCGGGATACTTCCCGCCATAACCAAAACATCTCCATCTGAAAGCCGATCCAGTTTTTCATAAAGTGTTTTTATGTCAGCTTCTGATATCGCCGGTCCCTGTCCGTTGATCTCACTCTCCTCGTCGGAACGCATTTTTACATTGATCCTTGTCATTCCTTCTTTTACCGGAATAAAATCCGCCCGGATTCCTTTTTCCCTGATCAGACGCTCCAGTTCGTTTCCGGTAAATCCGGCATAAAACCCAAGTGCCGTGTTCTCCAGTCCAAGATTTTTTAACACCATGGATACATTGATTCCTTTTCCACCCGGAAAAATCTTCTCCTCTGATGTCCGGTTGACCATTCCGCAGGTGAAATGCGGAACTGTCACAATGTAGTCCAGTGATGGATTAAATGTAACAGTGTAAATCATTTTCTCAGTCTCCTTTCTGCTTTTCCCGCGTTTTTGTTCCGCAGTCTTTGTATTTTTTATACTTCAATTACATTTTTACATTTACGGTACGCAGGTTTTGTAAGCCCTGTTGTTATAATTTTTGCACTCTCAAACGGAGCAAATGTCACGCTTGATATCTGGTTGAATTTACTGTCATCTGCTAAAATATAACAATCTCTGCAGTTTTCCATGGAGCGTTTTTTTACGAGCGCTTCTTTTAACTCCGGTGTGGAAAATCCGCGCTGCATACTGATTCCGTTTGCTCCCCAGAATCCTTTTGTAAAATTATATTTTTCAACCGAAGAAACAGCTTCCTCTCCAACGATTGCCTCTGTCACCGTCTTGAACTCGCCGCCAAGAATATATACCGTACAACCTTTCTGCGCAAGTTTTTTTGCATGTGTGATCGCATTTGTCACAAACACTGCCTGTCTGACCGTAATAAAATCGATCATCAGATCCGTCGTCGTACCTGCATCAATATAAACAAAATCTCCAGGTTCGATCAGCCCTGCCGCATATTTTGCGATCTTTTCTTTTGCACCTTTGTTCCGTTCTCTACGCTGCATGACTTCGTCATCCTCGGTACTGTATGAGGTGTTTTTTAAAATTGCACCGCCATGGACTTTAATGAGCTGACCATTTGCATCCAGTGTATTTAAATCTCTCCGGATCGTTGACTCTGATGCATCCAGTTCTGTCATAAGCTGCTGAACGGTCACGCTGCCCATACTCTCTAGTATGGATAAAATTCTTGTAAATCTTTCTTCTGTCAGCATATATTTTCCTCCAATTTCATTCACAACCGTTCAAATTCGTTCATCTTTGATAGCTTTATTATATGATTCCATTCCGTCATAGTCAATCAAAATCCGTCAAAATCATTCACAAAAATTCATTTTAAAAATTGTGAAATATGCAAAAAAACTGTCGTAAGAATCAGTCCTGTTTCTTTACCAGGAAGCTGTTTCTTACGACAGTCTTTATATTTTTAATCTAATTTATACTAATCGCTGCTTTTTCACACTGCTTTCCGTGATTGCACGATCATGACCGTTTTACTCCCCTTTTTTAAAACGTGCGATCGCGTCTTTGACGTCATCCGCAAAAATTTCAACCACCTCTGCATTTTTCGTCTTATACCGTATGATACCCATTTCCTCAAATGTCTGTCCGGCAATATAACACCGCAATGCCATCAGTACGCCACTATGCGTTACGATCAACACATCTTCCGTCTCCCGTTCTAAGATCATTCCGAGTGTATCAAGCGCACGCCTCAGCACTTCATTGTAACATTCTCCATGCGGTGTATGGACATAACGCCTGTTGGCATCCCAGTCCTGATACTCTTTCGTATTTTCCTGCGTAATGCTTTCCCAGCTTCTGCCTTCCCAGTCGCCCATATCCATTTCCCGCAGACCATCCGCCGCAATACATGGAATATCAAGCGCGATCGCCGCCTCCTGTGCCGTCTGTGCTGCACGAAGCTGTGGGGATGTATATGCCCGCACAACCTGAAGAGTCCCTTCCTTTTTCCGATCCAGAAGCATGTCCGCAAGCTCTTTTGCCTGCTGCTTTCCATTCTCATTCAACGGCACATCTGTCTTGCCCTGTATTTTCTTTTTTACATTCCAGTCCGTCTCTCCGTGACGTACAAAATATAAAATCATTGATTTCTCCTCTTTGGGGTGATGTTGTCATAAATCAAGTATAAACAATTCGTTTTGATTTGTCTATGTGAATCCATACAACGGCAGATTCTTCTTGCAATTTATGATTTCCCCATGTATACTACATCTATCGCAATTCAATTTTATTTTCATAGAATCATTTTCTGAATACCACTCTTTTCATTCCGGCATTTCGCCAGCTATTTCAGAAAACTATTGTGAAAAACACTTAAATTTTTTATAATTAAAGGAGAAAACTACATGGGGAAAAACAAAAGAAAACGCAGTCACACAAAACATGTTTTTGTGCAGAAGAAGTACCGGGATGCCTTGTTCCGCAGGATTTTTAATGAGAAATCAGTTTTGCTGGAGTTATACAATGCCCTGAATCAAACAGATTACGATGATGCAGATGAACTGATCTTTTACACGATCGATGATGTGATCTATCTCGGATATAAAAATGATGTGTCATTTATCGTCCGAGGCACGCTGAATCTGTATGAGCACCAGAGTACCTTAAACCCAAACATGCCGATCCGCGGACTGATCTATTTCGGCAAACAGTATGAAAGCTATATTAAACAAAATAACCTGAATATTTACGGGAAAAAACTGCTTTCACTGCCGTTTCCCCAGTTTGTTATTTTTTATAATGGGGTTGAACCATTGGAAGATAATAAAGATTACATAGAGCTGCATCTTTCAGATGCGTTTATATGTGCTGAATCAAACCACCTGACAACAAATGCTGCACCCAGACAGCCAGTCGTTACTACTGATATGCCTGTTTCTGATATTGATGTCCCTGACTCCGCTGCGCAAAATACGTCCAGCCCCATCAGCACCCGCCCCTGCTTAGAGTGCACTGCACGGGTTTACAACATTAATTATGGACACAATCAGGAACTGATGGCGCGATGCCGGACTTTAGAGGAATATTCTATCCTGATCAACAGAATTTCTTCGAGTGTCAGAATCGGTATTCCATTAGAACAGGCAGCAGATACCGCTGTACAGGAATGTATCAGGGACGGTATTTTGCAGGATTTTCTTATCAAACACAGATCGGAGGTCGTTGGTATGTTATTGGAAGAATTCGATATGGATGAGTATATTAAGATGGAACGCAGGGACAGCTATGCGGATGGACATGAGGATGGCTTAGCGATGGGTTTAGCGGAGGGTTTAGCGGAGGGCAAACGTCTTGAGCAATTACACATCATCCACAACATGTTCCAGGAAAATATTCCTGCACAAAGCTGTGCTAAACTGCTTAACAAGGATACTGCTTTTATTGATAAAGTATATTCACTGTGCCAGGCTCACCCTGACTGGTCAGATGAAGATCTTTACAATTCACTAAAAGAAAATTAAACTCATTATTTCAAACAACAGACTACACACTCCACGCATATTCTATTTTCAAAAACACCTGTAATTACATGCCCAACAACATATAATTACAGGTGTTTTTATTACTGAAATATTTCTTTTTTACAGATCACATAGGAAATCCCTGCCACGACCACTTCCGTGATCCAGAACGCATGCCAGACGCCCGCAGCCCCCAATATTTTACTCAAAATAAATGCCAATGGTAAAATAACTGCTATGTACCTGAGCACAGAAATTACCAACGATTCTTTTCCCTTTCCCAGTCCTTCCAACGCACCTGATACCGTGACGGAGACCGATGACGCAATAAATCCAATGCTGATCAGACGAAGCGCCTCTTTTCCAAATTGTATCGTCTCCGGATTACTGGTAAACAATCCAATGAGTGTCTGCGGCACTGCCATACAAAGTATCGTTCCGATTACCATGACCCCCGCGATCAATACCAGCGCTGACCGGAAAATTTCTCTGACACGCTTTGACTCTCCCGCACCGTAGTTATATCCGATCAGAGGACGCATCCCCTGCACGACACCATTTCCTGTCAGATATAAAAATGTCTGTAATTTAAAATAAGCCCCAAGTACAAGTACATAGCTGGCAGAATAAACCGCAAGAATCGCATTTAATGCAGAGACCTGTACAGACGGCAGTGCGATGCTCAATGTTGCCGGGACACCGATCGAATACATTTTCCTGCTAAGTTCCGCTTCCGGTTTCATATCTTTCCATCTTATTTTTACCGGAATCGGTTTAAAAAAGTAAAACAGCAGATAGCTGACAAGAGAAGCCATCTGACCGATCCCGGTTGCGATAGCAGCTCCCCGGATCCCCATTTCAGGAAAGAAACCAATTCCAAATATCATAAAAGGATCTAAGATAATATTGGTCACACAGCCGATCAGCATACAAAGCATGGACGTTTTCATGCGCCCTACCGACTGAAAAATCTTTTCAAAACAAAGACCTGCCGCATTGGGTACTGCAAAAAGAAATACGATCTGCGCATATGCCGCGCCCATGTCTATGATCGACCTTTTATCTGTAAACATTGCAAGAAAAGGTGCTGTGGCTGCAATACAGACTACCGCTAAGATCAGTCCGTGGATCATATTAAAAAGTGTTCCCAGCGACGCTGCTTTATCCGCCGTGTTCTGCTTTTGTGCTCCAAGAAAATATGCGATTGTCGCATTGATTCCAATTGCAAATCCGATAACAACTGCATTGACCAGATTCTGCAATGGGAACACCAAAGAAAGTGCCGTCATCGCATCTTCGCTGATGCGCGCCACAAAATAACTGTCAATGATATTGTAGAGCGCATTGACTAACATGGAAAATGTCATTGGCAATGCCATGGAGATCACAAGCGGCATGACCGGTTTCTCTTTCATAAAATTCTGGTTCATTTTTCATTCCTTTCGTTTCATGACATGAGGACACATCGTGGTTTCAGACTTCTTAATCGGCAGATTCCACAAAACCGGGACTGCTTATGTGCAATCTGACAACAAAAAAACGCCACACAGTTGCAAATCATTGCAGCTGTGTGGCGAAAAATAGAGTTCATCACTCAAGAAAAGTCCACTCCATAAAATGGTTTTGGAGCTATATTATAACCAGTAAATTTTATTTCTGTCAAGTAAATCTTATTTTGCAATATCAATACGCACCAGTGCTTTGCGAAGTGCAAATTCAGCACGTTTGACATCGATTGCCTCTGTCCGGTGGGCAAGCCGTTCCTCAGCGCGCGCACGCGCAGCTTCAGCACGGTTCTTGTCGATCTCATTCGGCCACTCTGCAATCTCTGCGAGAAGTGTTACCTTATCCGGCAGAATTTCCGCAAAGCCGGAATGTACTGCCGCGATCACGTCATCTTCACCCGTCTTGTGGATCTTTACGATGCCGGGTGCTAACACGGTCGTGAGCGGAATATGCTTTTTATACACACCGATCTCACCGGAGGCAGTGGTAAACTCGATCATATCACCCTCACCTGTATAAAAAACACGATCCGGCGTAATGATCTCTACCTGAAAGAGTCTGTTTTCTTCTGCCATACACACCCTCCATTATTACTGCATCTTTGCGCGGACATCATCGATCGTACCTGCATTTAAGAAATAACTCTCCGGTACATCATCATGATTTCCTTCAAGAATCTCCTTAAATCCGCGGATTGTCTCTGCAATCGGAACATATTTTCCATCCAGACCGGTAAACTGTGTTGCAACGAAGAACGGCTGGGATAAGAATCTCTGTACCTTTCTTGCACGGCTTACAACCAGTTTATCATCCTCGGAAAGCTCGTCCATACCAAGAATTGCAATGATATCCTGCAATTCTTTGTATTTCTGTAAGATCTCCTGCACACCGCGGGCTACCTCAAAGTGCTCCTGGCCAACGATACGCGGGTCTAAGATACGGGAAGTAGAACCAAGCGGATCCACTGCCGGATAAATACCGAGTTCTGCGATAGAACGCTCAAGTACGGTCGTTGCATCCAGATGTGCGAACGTGGTTGCCGGAGCCGGGTCTGTCAAGTCATCCGCAGGCACATAAACCGCCTGAACGGAAGTGATAGAACCGTTCTTTGTAGATGTGATACGCTCCTGCAGAGCACCCATCTCTGTCTGTAATGTCGGCTGGTAACCTACGGCGGAAGGCATACGTCCTAACAGCGCGGATACCTCAGATCCTGCCTGTGTAAAACGGAAAATATTGTCAATGAAGAGCAATACATCCTTACCGCCTTTATCACGGAAATACTCTGCCATCGTAAGACCTGTTAAGGCAACACGCATACGTGCTCCTGGCGGCTCGTTCATCTGTCCGAACACCATGGTGGTCTTATCGATAACTCCTGATTCTTTCATTTCATTGTAAAGGTCATTTCCCTCACGGGTACGCTCACCAACGCCGGTAAATACGGAATATCCACCGTGCTCGGTTGCGATATTGTGGATCAGCTCCTGGATTAAAACGGTTTTACCTACACCGGCACCACCGAACAATCCGATCTTACCACCTTTCTGGTAAGGGCAGAGAAGATCTACGACCTTGATACCTGTCTCTAACATCTCCTGGGATGTTGCCTGTTCCTCAAATGCAGGAGCAGGTCTGTGGATCGGCCATTTTTCCACGCCGGCCGGAGGATCGATCTCGTCGATCGGATCTCCTAATACATTAAACATTCTGCCCAATGTATTCTCACCTACCGGCACACTGATCGGTCCGCCGGCTGCAACTGCATCCATGCCGCGGACTAATCCATCGGTTGATCCCATTGCGATACATCTGACTGTATCATCGCCCAGATGCTGGGAAACCTCAACGGTCAATTCTTTTCCCGCCTGATCGCCTCTTAACGGGATACGAATCGCATCGTTGATCTCCGGCAGATTGCCCTCTGTGAATTTAATATCCAGAACGGCACCGATAATCTGGGTAATCTTACCGATATTATTTGCCATCGCTTCTTTCTCCTTGTAATCAAATTTTGTGCTGCTGTCTTTTTATTCGATTGCAGATTACCTGCAGCTTCATCTGCTTATCCAGAGATTGCCGACGCACCGGCAATGATCTCTGTTAATTCCTGTGTAATCGAGCCCTGACGTGCCCGGTTATATTTGAGCGTCAGATCACTGATCATATCCTCTGCATTGCTCGTTGCAGAATCCATTGCCTGCATTCTGGCA
>ERZ827516.2974-NODE-2974-length-11205-cov-11.777309_pt1 | contig 11205 bp, 8 predicted proteins | sample MGYA00519703_ERZ827516 | MGnify/ENA primary metagenome ERZ827516 (study PRJEB31778, sample SAMEA3449337) | human gut metagenome | biome: human gut; feature: human-associated habitat; material: faeces | place: United Kingdom | collected 2010/2012 ...
CGTCCGCCGGGTCCGCACCCACGGAGGTGGGGTCCGCGTCAAAGAGCACCTGCAGATAGCCGGAGAGCTTCTCCTTCATCTCCGCGCCGGTGATGCACACGGTGTTGCAGTAAGGCAGGGCCTTCTCCGCCACGGCGGCGCTGTCCACGATGCCGTAACCGGCAATCAGCTCCGCCGCGTCGGCGGTATTGTCGTTGACCCAGCTGACGGAATCACCGTAGTCCTTCAGGAATGTCTCCACCGCCGCGGGGTGCTCCTCCACGAAGTCCTTCCGGGCCACCACCACGCCGGTGAGCAGGGCGGAGCCATTGTCCAGCTTGTCCCACTCCTCCGTCAGGTCCAGTGCCACCCGCAGGTCCGGCATCTTGCTCTGGGCCACGGTGACGAAGGGCTGGGGCAGCAGGGCAATGGTGGCCGCGCCGGAGGCCAGGGCCGCCACGCACTCACTGTGCTCGCTCTTCCAGTCCACCACCACGTCGGCGTCCGGATTCAGGCCGTTTTCCGTCAGCAGATACCGCAGGGCGTACTCCGGCGTGGAGCCCTTGCCGGAGGCCACGATGGTCTTGCCGGTGAGGTCCGCCATGGACTGCACGGCGTTGCCGTTTTCCACCACATACAGAACGCCCAGGGTGTTGATGGCCAGCGTCACGATGTCGCCGCCGGTCTTGTTGTAGAGCACAGAGGCCAGGTTCGCCGGGACGCAGGCGATGTCCAGGTCACCCTTCATCAAAGAGGGGGTCACCTCGTCCGCGGAGGCAGCCAGGGTAAATTCATATCCGTCCTGGGCGGCGTCCGCTTCGCTGCCCTCTTCGGAGGCAGCTTCATTGTCGCTCATGAGCTTCACCATGCCCATGGCGGTGGGGCCCTTCAGTGCCGCCACCCGGGTGGTGATGGGGGTCTCTTCCACGGTAGGCTCTTTCTCGGTCTCTTTGCCGCAGGAAGCCAGCGACAGCGTCATCGCCAGGGCCAGCAGCAGCGTCAGACTCTTCTTTACGATCTTCATGGGTTGTTTCCTGCCTTTCTTTCTCACATGGTCCGCGGCGCGTCTTCCCCGCCGCGGGGGGCGGATCTTCCGCCCAGGGCCTCCTCCGGGGCATACACCGTCTTGGCGGTGACGCCGGGAAGCCGCCCAATCTTGCCGGAGAGGGCGGAGATGGTGTCCGCCGGGGCGTCCATGGCGATGCTGATGATGTTCACCTCCCGCTGGGGATAGGGCACCCCCATGCGGCCGATGATGTGCCGCCCATACCGGTGGAGCAGCTCGTTGAGTGCCCCCACAGCGTCCGGGTTTTTCACGATGATGGCAAGCAGCGCCACCCGGGTCTCCATACGCATCCTTCCTCTCCCAAAAAACATCCCCTCCGCCGCCAGGCGAAGGGGATGACCGTCAGCAGATTCCGGCATACTTCGGCCGCCGGTGGTGCCGCTGGTTCCCGTCTTCCGGCTGGGAGCGTGTCCTCGCCTCTTAGAACGGCAGTGGATGATCGGGTCCGCCGGTCAGAACGCACTTCCCGGGGACGGGGAAATCATAGCACGCTGCGGCCCGGCCGTCAAGCCTCAGCAGCGGCCGAACGCCGCCGTCAGCGCCCGGACCTCCGCCGCCAGCTCCTTTGTAGCGGCTCCGGGGGCCATGCGCCAGCGCCAGTTGCCCTCCGCCACGCCGGGGACGTTGATCCGCCCCTCGCTGCCCAGGGCCAGATAGTCCTGCATCTGGGCCACGAACAGCTCCGCAACGCTCCCCTGGCCCAGCCGCAGCAGTGCCTTCCGGGCGCTCTCCCGGTCCTTCGCCCCCAGATAGACGGCGGCAAAGGCCCGCTCCTGTTCCGTGGCGTGGTCGTACCAGCCCAGCACCGTATCGTTGTCATGGGTGCCGGTGTAGCAGATGCAGTGGGGGGCGTAGTGGTGGGGCAGATACGCGTTGTCCGGCCCGGAGAAGGCGAACTCCAGCACCTTCATCCCCGGCAGGCCCGACTCCTCCCGCAGCTGGTGGACCGCGTCGGTGAGGATACCCAGGTCCTCGGCGATATAGGTGATCTGGGGGAACCAGCCCGTCAGCACCCGCAGAAGGTCCATGCCGGGCCCCTTCTCCCAGGCGCCCTCCTTGGCGGTCTTTGCCCCGGCGGGCACCGCCCAGTAGCTCTCAAAGGCCCGGAAGTGGTCCAGCCGCAGGGCGTCCACCCGGGTGGCGGCTCCCTCCACCCTTCTGATCCACCAGCCGAAACCGTCCGCTTTCATGGCGCTCCAGTTATAGAGAGGATTGCCCCAGAGCTGGCCGGTGGGCGAAAAGCCATCCGGGGGAACGCCAGCCACCGCCGTGGGAATATTGTCCTTGTCCAGTTGGAACAGACCCGGGTTTGCCCATGCGTCCGCCGAATCCAGCGCCACATAGATGGGGATATCGCCGATGATCCGGATGCCCTTGCTGTTGGCGTAGGCCTTCAGCCTGCGCCACTGCTGGTCGAACTTGAACTGGAGATATTTGTGGTACTCCACCTCAAAATACAGCTCCCGGCGGTAATAGTCCATCGCGGGCTGCCAGCGCAGACGGATATCCTCGGCCCACTCGATCCACGGCTTGCCCTCAAAGCGGCCCTTCACCGCCATGAACAGAGCAAAATCGTCCAGCCACCACTTGTTTTTCTCGCAGAAGGCTGTAAACGCTTCGTTGTGGCCGATGTCGCTGCGGGAGTAGGCCAGCCGCAGCAGGCGGCCCCGCTCGGCATACAGGCGGCTGTAGTCGATATCATCTGCCTTGCGGCCAAAGTTTGCCTTTTTGCACTCGGCGGCGGTCAGCACCCCTTCCTCCACCAGTGCGTCCAGGCTGATGAAATACGGATTACCCGCAAAGGCAGAAAAGCTCTGATAGGGGCTGTCGCCGTAGCTTGTCACACCCAGCGGAAGGATCTGCCAGTAAGTCTGCCCGGCTTCCTTGAGCCAGTCCACAAAGTCGTATGCTTCCTGCGAAAAGCAGCCGATGCCGTAAGGGGACGGCAGACTGCTGACGGGCAGCAAAATACCTGCACTTCTCTGCATCTTCATTTCCCTCTTCCTTTATAACTCGATCAGAACACCCGCGTGGTCGGATACCTGCGGCTCCCGCAAGCCGTCGAACACCACCCGGGTGCTTTTTACAGCGATCGCCTGGGAGCACCAGATCTGGTCAATGCGCTTTTTTGCCGCCGCATCCGGGGCATCCCGCCAGCCATCAATGGCCTGCATGACGGTGTAGCCCTCGTCCCGCTGCTGTGCCAGACGGTAGGTGTCCTGCCAGCCGCTGCGGAGCACAAGGTCGTAGCCCTCGCCCCGCACGTCGGCCTCGCTGTTGAAGTCTCCCAGCAGAAAGGCGGTCTTTTTTGCGCCTGCCGCACGGGACAGCGTTTCCCACTGGGCGGCAAAAGGTTCCACTTCGTCCTTCCACCAGCCCAGATGCACTGTGTAATACCAGACATCTCCTGCGCAGATGCCCAGGGTGCGGCGGGTCTTCCAGCAGCTGTAATCATCGGACTTGCTCAGCAGCAGGTTTTCAGCGGCGGTGATGGGTGCACGGCTGAACACTGCCGCGCCCTCATCGTACCTGTCGTAGCCGATCTTTGCCGGAAGCCAGCTCCAATGGTACTGCACGCCCTGCTTTTCCAGCATCCGGGCCACGGCTGCGGCGTGGTTGTCCGCTTTCAGCAGCACTGTATTGCCGGAGCAGGGATAATACCTTGCCGGAATCTCTCCCAGCAGCGGAGCGGCGGCGGTCTGGTTCACCTCCTGCAGGGCGAACACCTCCGGCTGCTCCCTGGCGATAAAGTCTACAAAGATCTTCCGTTTTGCCTCATAGTCCGGCTCGATGAGGCTGTGGGTATTCAAAGTCAGCAGTTTCATAGTTTTTTACAGAATATCATTGATGTCAGATTTCAGAACGTCTGCCTTGGGGCCGTACACAGCCTGAATGCCGTCGCCCTTCACCAGCAGGCTCAGAGCACCCTCGGCCTTCCATGCGGCAAGGTCGGCCACCTTGGCAGGGTCCTTCACGGTAACACGCAGACGGGTCATGCAGGCATCCACCAGCACAATGTTCTCCCGGCCGCCCAGCAGGGCGATGATGCGCTCGGCCTGGCCGTTATCGGACTTTTTATCTGCCTTCTTCTCGGCCTTGGTATCGGCTGCAGCATCGTCCGCGTTGTCATCGGTGTAGTTGCCCAGACGGCCCGGCGTTGCCAGCTTGAGCTTGCCGATCATGAAATAGGCCACGAAATAGCCGATGACAAAGAACGCCACCACGCAGAGCACAAAGTTGATGATGTCGCCGCCCAGACCGGCCTGCAGGGACATGGGGATACGGGTGATGAATTCCAGATTGCCGAAAGAGTGCAGGCGCAGATGGATGATGCCTGCCATGGCAAAGGCACAGCCCTGCAGCAGTGCGTACACGATGTACAGCGGCATGGCGCAGAACATGAACATGAATTCCAGCGGCTCAGTCACACCGGTCAGGAACACAGCCAGCGCGGTGGAGATGAACATAGACTTATACTTTGCGCGCTTGTCGGCATCCACACGGCGGAACATGGCCAGCGCAATGCCCAGCAGCAGACCGGTTGCACCGATCATCTGGCCCACCTTGAAGCGGGCGGGGGTAACGGTGGTCAGCAGGTTGTTGTAAGCGGCCATGTCGCCGGCTTTCTTGAAGTTGATGAGGTCGTTGGCCCATGCCAGCCACAGCGGGTCCTGGCCAAACACCTGACTGCCCGCATTGACACCGGTGGCAATGGTGTAGGTGCCGCCGAAGGAAGTGTAGTTCATGGGGATGGTCAGCATGTGGTGCAGGCCGAAGGGCAGCAGCAGACGCTCCAGCGTGCCATAGATGAACGGAGCCAGAACGGGAGAAGTCTCGGAAGAGTTTGCGATCCAGATGCCGAAGTTGTTGATGCCGGTCTGGACCACAGGCCAGAACAGTGCCAGCACCATGGAAATGACCACAGAATAGGCAATGACCACCATAGGCACAAAGCGCTTGCCGTTGAAGAAGGCCAGTGCATCCGGCAGCTTGCGGAAGTTATAGTATTTATTGTAAGCCACGCCGCCCACAAAACCGGCAATAATGCCCACGAACACGCCCATGTTCAGGGCCGGGGCACCCAGCACAGAGGTGAAGTAGCCGTTGACGGCGATCTCCCGCCCGAACAGGGTGTGGGTCACGGCGTTGGGGTCTTCCAGCATGGCGCTGGTGACACCGAAGATGTTGCCGGTGATGACATTGATGAGGGCAAATGCCAGCACAGCCGCAAAAGCACCGCCGGCACGCTCCTTTGCCCAGCTGCCGCCGATGGCCACGGCAAACAGGATGTGCAGATTGTTGATGACCGCCCAGCCAATGTTTTCCATGGTGGTGCCAATGGTCATAACTGCCGCAATGTCACCGCCGCCCATCTGCACCAGCTTGCCCAGACTGATCATCAGGCCGGCAGCAGGCATGACGGCGATGACGGTCATCAGCACCTTGCCCAGCTTCTGTAAGAAGTCAAAGTTGATAAGCCCCTTTTTCCCCGGAGCTGCTTGTGTTGTTGCCATAATGTTCCTCCTTGTTTCCTTTTGCGCCATTTTACGCAATCGTTGCGCTTCAGTTGCGTAACTTTACGCAACAAGAATAATCCAACTCTGCAATTTTTACAAGAGTTTTCTAGGTCAAAAATATATTTTCTTCTTTTACGCGGGTTGCAGGCGAGTAATGCGCTACAAAACCGCCAAACCCCGGAACAATGACGCAATCGTTTTCCAGTAGTAAAGTCTCTATATGTTGTGCCAATTCAATCATGTCTGCAAAATTAAGAGATAAATTGAATATATCCCAGAAAACTTCGAAAAATTCACTACTTTTGCATCGTTTTATTTATCACTATCAATAATGAACTATATACAGACAGAAATAGACGGAGTATGGCTGATCGAGCCTAGAGTTTTCTCCGATGAACGGGGCTATTTTATGGAAGCCTATAAGAAAGAAGAGTTTGAAGCCAATATTGGTCCCGTAAACTTTATACAGGACAACGAGTCGAAATCATCTTTTGGTGTATTGCGTGGATTGCACTATCAAAAAGGAGAACATAGTCAGGCGAAACTAGTTCGTGTTCTTAAAGGAGAAGTGCTCGACGTTGCCGTTGATTTGCGTAAATCATCGCCTACGTTTGGAAAGCATGTTTGTGTATTGCTTAGTGAAGAAAATAAGAGACAATTTTTTATTCCCCGTGGTTTTGCTCATGGCTTTGCTGTCTTGAGTGAAGAAGCTGTTTTTACATATAAGGTAGATAACAAGTATGCTCCGCAAGCGGAAGCCTCTATTTTATATAATGACGAAACATTGGGGATCGACTGGCCGTTGGCAGAGTCGCAAATGTTATTATCTGCGAAAGACAGAGAGGGAACTGCCTTTAAAGATGCCGCTTATTTTGAATGAATTTCTAAACAAACAATAGATTAAGTATGAAAATTGCAATCGTGGGAACAGGGTATGTGGGGCTGGTATCAGGTACATGCTTTGCCGAAATTGGCGTGAATGTAACGTGCGTAGACACGAATAAGGAGAAAATCGAATCTTTGCAAAAGGGGAATATGCCGATTTATGAGAATGGATTGGAAGAGATGGTGCTCCGTAATATGAAAGCAAAGCGATTGAAGTTTACTACCTCATTGGAAAGTTGTCTGGATGAAGTGGAAGTTATATTCAGTGCAGTTGGAACTCCTCCGGATGAAGATGGCAGCGCTGATTTGAAATACGTATTGGAGGTGGCCCGTACCATTGGTCGCAATATGAAACAGTATAAATTGGTAGTTACCAAAAGTACCGTTCCGGTAGGCACTGCCAGTAAGGTTCGTGCGGTTATTCAGGAAGAACTGGATAAGAGAGGCGTGACGGTTGATTTTGATGTGGCTTCTAATCCGGAATTCCTTAAAGAAGGAAATGCTATCAGTGACTTTATGAGCCCGGACCGCGTGGTAGTGGGAGTGGAGTCGGCACGTGCGGAGAAATTGATGTCCAAACTATATAAACCATTCTTATTGAATAATTTCCGTGTGATTTTCATGGATATTCCGTCTGCGGAAATGACTAAATATGCGGCAAATTCGATGCTGGCAACCCGTATAAGCTTTATGAATGATATTGCAAACTTGTGCGAGATTGTTGGTGCGGATGTGAATATGGTGCGTAGTGGGATCGGTTCGGATACTCGTATCGGACGTAAGTTTCTGTACCCGGGTATCGGATATGGTGGTTCCTGCTTCCCCAAAGATGTGAAGGCATTGATTAAAACAGCAGAACAGAATGGTTATACCATGCGGGTACTTACGGCTGTGGAAGAAGTGAATGAGAACCAAAAAAGCGTCTTGTTCGAAAAGTTAATGAAACAGTTTAATGGTGATTTGCAGGGTAAGACTGTTGCTTTGTGGGGATTGGCATTTAAACCGGAAACGGATGATATGCGTGAGGCTCCGGCATTAGTCCTGATCGATAAATTGCTGAAAGCAGGTTGTAAAGTACGCGCATACGATCCGGCTGCCGTGCAAGAATGTAAGCGCAGGATTGGTGATACTATCTATTATGCTTGCGATATGTATGATGCCGTACTGGATGCTGATGTGTTGATGCTGGTTACCGAATGGAAAGAATTCCGTCTGCCTTCATGGGCCGTTATCAAGAAAACGATGTCCCGGCAGATTGTGTTGGACGGACGTAATATATATGATAAAAAAGAGATGGAAGAACTCGGATTTGTTTATCACTGTATTGGTAAATAAAAAAATAAGAGTATCTTTATATAAAAACTAAAATAGATGATGAAAAATGTGGCTGTATCGTTAATGGCAATCTTTTTCGCGGCATGTAGCGGCAATAAGAGTCCCCATTCTCTTCAACAAGAGAAAGAGGATCTTAGTGCAAAAGGACTACTGCAGGGAATTTGGCTGGACGATGAAACGGAGAGCCCGTTGATGCGTGTAGAAGGAGATACTATCTACTATGCAGATGTACAAAGTACTCCCATTGCATTTAAAATAATACGGGATACTCTTTATACTTATGGAAATGATACTACTTATTACAAGATTGATAAGCAGGCAGAACATATATTCTGGTTTCATTCCATAACGGATGATGTGATTAAGTTGCATAAATCCGAAGATGCCAATGATTCAATCTATTTTGTCCGTCAGGAATTAGTAATTCCGGCATATACGGAAGTAACCAAACGCGATAGTGTAGTGACCTATAATGGCACTCGCTATCGTGCATACGTATATATTAATCCTTCTAAAATGAGAGTCATCAAGACGACTTATTCCGAAGACGGGATTAGCATGGATAATGTATACTATGATAATGTGATGCACATTTGTGTGTATGAAGGTAAAAAGAGCCTGTTTGCCAGCGATGTTACCAAACAGATGTTTGACAAAGTACTTCCTGTCGATTTTCTGGAGCAATCCATCCTGTCAGATACAAAGTTTATGAAAGTAGACCGGAACGGTTTTCATTATCAAGCTGTCCTGGCCATTCCGGAAACTTCCATATATAGCATTGTAAATATGGAAGTAAGTTTTAAAGGAGATTTGACTATCACTTCATCCAAATAAAAAAGCACCATACATTCAGATCGTATAGTGCCGGATTAAAAAAGCCTTGCTTTAATTTTGTCTGGGGGGAGACGGACGGTTATTTCTCTTTCCTCCGTTATTATTATTCCTTTTTCCCCGGAAATCTTTTCTTTTGTAGTTGCCACCCTTGCCCTTGCTAAAAGAACGTGGCTTGTATTCCGGAGCTTCTCCCAATTCTTCGGGAATAGGAATTTTATAAATCTCTTTTTCCAGGAAGTTCTCAATACTTTTGAAGTTACTTTGTTCTTTCTCGCTGATGAACGTAAGTGCTACACCATCATTGTTGGCACGTGCTGTACGTCCGATACGGTGTACATAGTCTTCGCTGTCGTGAGGCACGTCGAAGTTGATAACCAGGCGGATATCATCGATATCTATACCACGTGCAACGATGTCCGTAGCTACCAATATATTGATTCGTCCGGCTTTAAACTCATGCATAACAGTTTCCCGTTGAGCCTGTTCCAGATCCGAATGCATTTCCCCTACGTTCAGTTTCATGGATTTCAAAGCCTTGGCTACTTCCTTGACCTTGATTTTAGAAGATGCAAAGACAATCACACGTTCCGGAACTTCATCCATAAAAAGACTGCGTATGATTCCCAGCTTTTGATTTTCGTAGCAAACGTATGCTGCCTGAATAATCTTTTCTGCAGGTTTGGAAACTGCGAGCTTTATCTCTGACGGATTATTTAAGATTGTGTTTGCCAATTGCTGAATCTTTGCAGGCATTGTTGCAGAAAACATGATTGTCTGTCGTTCCTTCGGCAGATATTTCGCAATTTGCATGATATCTTCATAGAATCCCATGTCGAGCATCCGGTCCGCTTCATCCAGAATAAAATAAGAAACCTTGGAAAGATCTACATATCCAAGGCTTAAATGGGCGATCAGACGTCCGGGAGTAGCAATAACAACATCAGCTCCTAAAGTGAGTCCTTTTTTCTGTTGTTCGAACAATATTCCATCATTTCCACCGTATACGGCAACACTCGATACCGGCATGAAATAGGAAAACCCTTCCATTTGCTGGTCGATCTGTTGGGCCAATTCCCGGGTAGGAGACATGATGACACAATTAATCGCATCTTCCGGATGTTTACCTTCAGATAATTTATTCAATACAGGCAGTAGAAACGCGGCCGTTTTACCTGTTCCTGTCTGTGCTACTGCGATCAAATCTTTACCCTCAAGTATGATTGGAATTGCCTGCTCCTGTATAGGCGTACATTCGTCAAATCGCATGGCATCAAGCGCCTCAAGCACATTTGCATTTAATTGTAGTTCGGAAAACTTCATTCTTTTATTTAATTTGTCAGCAAAGATAATCTATTTTTTGGTCTAATTACATATTCAAGTAAGAATCTTTGAATCCGAGGAAATAGAGCACTCCATCCAGCCCGATGGTGTTGATCGATTGCTTGGCATTTGCCACCACTTTAGGCTTTGCGTGGAAAGCAATTCCCAGTCCGGCAACCCCTAGCATAGGGAGGTCGTTAGCTCCGTCTCCTACGGCGATGGTCTGTGCAATATCCACCTTTTCCACTTGTGCAATGAGGCGGAGCAGTTCGGCTTTCCGTTTTCCGTCTACTACATCTCCCAGGTAACGTCCGGTCAGTTTGCCGTCGATGATTTCCAGTTCGTTGGCATAGACGTAATCTATACCGTATTTCTTTTGCAGGTATTGGCCGAAATAAGTGAATCCTCCCGAAAGGATGGCGATTTTGTAACCGTACTTCTTCAATACATACATCAGCCGTTCTACGCCCTCCGTGATAGGCAGGCTCTCGGCTATTTCCTGCATGACCGATTCGTCCAGCCCTTTCAATAGTGCTACACGGCGGGTAAAGCTCTCTGTAAAGTCTATTTCTCCACGCATGGCGCTTTCTGTGATGGCCTTTACTTCGTCGCCTACACCGGCACGGATAGCCAGTTCGTCAATCACCTCTGTTTCGATTAATGTAGAGTCCATATCAAAACAGATCAGACGGCGCATACGACGGTACATATTATCCTGTTGGAAAGAAAAATCCATTTCCAGTTCGCTGGCCAACTTCATCAGCTTCTCCTGCATCGCAATGCGATCTTTCGGAGTACCTCTCACTGAAAATTCGATGCAAGCCCTGGTACGTGTATCTGCCTGACATTCATCCAACGGGATACGACCTGTCAGACGTTTGATAGCATCAATATTCATGCCCTGCTCGGCTAATATGCTTGTAGCGGCAGAAATCTGTCGGGCGGAAAGCTTGCGTCCCAGAACCGTCAGGATATAACGGTTTTTCCCTTGCATACCTACCCAGTTTTCATATTGCTCGGTGGTGATAGGTTCAAACCGGATGGTTACTCCCAGAGAAGAAGCCTTGAACAACAGTTCCTTCATAATGAATCCGGAATGTCTTTCTTCACTCTTGAACAGGATACCCAGCGATAATGTATTATGAATATCTGCCTGGCCGATATCAAGAATCGTGGCATCATATTTGGCAAGGATTTCGGTCACGGAAGCAGTCAGTCCCGGGCGATCTTCGCCGGTAACTCGAATCAGAATCAATTCAGTATTTGATG
>ERZ827516.2975-NODE-2975-length-11201-cov-4.236946_pt1 | contig 11201 bp, 8 predicted proteins | sample MGYA00519703_ERZ827516 | MGnify/ENA primary metagenome ERZ827516 (study PRJEB31778, sample SAMEA3449337) | human gut metagenome | biome: human gut; feature: human-associated habitat; material: faeces | place: United Kingdom | collected 2010/2012 ...
CAGAGATGCGGGAGACGGAACTGAAGCCTTTTGCGGCTGGAATCGCAGCTGGGGCCGACGTAGTAATGACCGCCCACATCACCACCCCCAATGCAACGCAGGACGGCCTGCCTGCGTCGCTCTCCTACACTATGCTGACCGAGCGTCTGCGGGGGGAGCTGGGCTTTACAGGGGTCATCTGCACCGATTCGCTGTCCATGCAAGCCATTCGTGACCACTATTCTGCAGCAGAAGCGGCTGTAGCGGCGCTGAACGCCGGGGCTGATCTTCTGCTGATGCCGCCCGACCTGCCGGAAGCCTTTGACGGTGTACTGGAGGCTGTGCAGAATGGAACCATCAGCGAGGAACGCCTCAACGAGAGCGTCCGCCGCATCCTGATGCTGAAACAGAAAGCCGGGTTGGAGCTTGACACCCGCACCCCGCTGGAAAAGATGCTGGATGTGTTTCTGTAAGATTGAAGCATAATAAGAAGATCCCCTCCGGTGTGCGCGTACCGGAGGGGATCTTTGCGTATATGTTACCGCTTGATGTCGTAGTTCATGTTCATCAGGTTGCGGATGGAGCTGACATCATCGGTGATGTTGGCATCGCCGTGGATGGTGTGCTTGATGGCGCTGCTTGCCACCGCAAAGTTTATCATGTCCATGGCCTTGTAGTTGTGGAGCATGGCGTAGATGAGGCCGCTGGCGAAGGCGTCGCCGCCGCCCACGCGGTCAAGGATGTTGAAGGTGAACAGCTTGCTCTCGAAGGTGTGGCCGTCATACCACATAAAGGCTTTCAGGCTGTTTTCGCTGCCGCTGTGGGCATAGCGGACGTGGCGGGCGATGCACTTCAGGCTGGGGTAGCGCTCGATGAAGTGCTGGAAAATTTCGTCCTGCTGCTCATAGCTGGGCTGCAGAGGCACGCCGTCCTTCCAGTCGCCCTTGGAGTGGTCGTTCTCGTCCTTCCACAGGTGGTAGGGCTCGATGCCCAGCAGCACGTCCACATAGGGCAGGCACTCGGTGCAGAAGTCGCGGGCCTCGTCCCAGGTCCAGAGGGTGGAGCGGAAGTTGCCGTCGAAGCTGACGGTCAGGCCCTTCTTCTTGGCCTCCTTGAGCATATCGATGATGAGGCCGCGGCAGTTGGGAGCCAGAGCCGGGGTAATGCCGCTCAGGTGCAGCCAGTCGAAGCCCTCCAGCAGCTCGTCCAGATCGACCTGAGAGAAATCGTACTCGGTGATGGCGCTGTGCTTGCGGTCATAGATGACCTTGGAGGGGCGGATGCCGTAGCCGGTCTCGAGGTAGTATGTACCCAGACGATTGGAGGGCGTCTCATCCGGCTCGGTGAGGATCATGGGGGTGCAGTGGACGTCGTTGGAGCGCAGCCAGCGCACGGCGCTTTTGCCGAGGCTGTTGTTCGGCACGACGCTGAAGAAGGTGCTGTCCACGCCGAGGTTTGCCAGTGCGAGGGCGATGTTGGCCTCGCTGCCGCCGTAGCTGGCCTCAAAGTTGGTGGCCATGCGGAGTTTTTCGTAGTTCGGCGGGGTCAGGCGCAGCATGATCTCGCCGCAGGTGATGAATTTCGGTCCGGTCGTCTCGTGGCCCAGAATGGGGTTGAAATGTTCCATAACGGTCCTCCTGTTGCTCTTCTCGGGCATTTGAGCCGCCGCCTCTCATATACCATTCTTGAGACGGGGCGTTTGGTGCTCAGCAGGGCAGCCAGACCCCACATGACGCACATCGTTGTATCCATTATAGTGCTTTCGGAGAGGATTTGCAAGGAAAAGAAAAACACTGCGAGAGAAAATTTGGTGGGATTTTTGTGGATTGTGACGGAAAGCGTATCGGCAGGCCGTCCGGTAGTTTCCCCGCAAATGGGACCCGAAACCCACGGTTTCGCCCCAACGCTTCGCGCCGGGGCCCCACTTCTCTGGACATTTGCTTGGGAAACTCCCCTCCACCTGCCTCTGATAGGTTTACCGGCTGGTTAAATGCCCGTCAAATCAAAGCTGGGTGTATACTCCTCCCGGGCGCTGCTCTTCTGCTGCATATAGCCGGCGGTCAGCCCCAGATCCATGGCATAATTGACCACACGGCGGTACTCGTAGGTGGTGATGCGCCGCCCGATGCCGTGCTCTGCGGCCTTGTAAAAGGGGGTGTACTGGCTCATGACACTGGGGATGAAGCAGCCGGGGTCGGCCTCGTTCCATGCGGCCATCTGGTCGAGGACGGCAAAACTGTCGTCGATGTGGCCGGGCAGGGCCAGATGCCGCAGGATGACGCCTTTCTGTAAGATGCCCTCGCTGTCGAACACCGGATGGCCCGCCTGCGCCATCATGGCCTCGATGGCGGGCCTGGCCTGGGCGAAGTAGTCCGGCGCAGAGGAAAGCTCGGCGGAGAGGGAAGAGGAGACGTACTTCAAATCGGCCAGCCAGATGTCGATATAGCCGCGCCACGCCTCCACGCTCTCCACCGTCTCGTAGCCGCCGGTGTTGCAGACGATGGGCAGACGCAGCCCCTCGGCCCGGGCAATGTCCAGCGCCGCGATGATCCAGGGCCGCCACTGGCCGGGGGTGACGAGGTTGATGTTGTGGGCACCCTGCTTCTGCAGATCGAGGAAAATTTCGGCCAGATGTTCTATCGTGATCTCTTTGCCCAGTCCCTCGGCGCTGATGGGGTAATTCTGGCAGAAACAACACTTGAGGGTGCAGCCCGAGAAAAACACGGTGCCGCTGCCCCGGGTGCCGCTGATGCAGGGCTCTTCCCAGAAGTGCAGGGCCGCGCGGGCGGCTTTCAGGGTGCCGCCCGCCCCGCAGAAGCCTGTCTGCCCGGCGGCACGGTCTGCGCCGCAGCGGCGGGGGCAGAGGGTACAGGAGACAGGCGGCGTTGTGGAAATGTTTTTAGACATATTGTCCAACTCCTATGAGAAAGAATCATATTAAATTATCCGAGGCTATTATATCATTTTTGCCCCCGCAAGTGGTATACTAAGATTGAATATTGCATGTCATGCAAGAATACTACATGATTTGGAGGACACCATGCGTACAGAGACCGAAGAGATCCGGGACAACCTGAAATATCTGAGCCTTCTGGCCCGGGACTACCCCTCGCAGGCAGCGGCCGCCAGCGAGATCATCAGCACACAGGCACTGCTCAAGCTGCCCAAAGGCACCGAGCACTTCATGAGCGACCTGCACGGTGAGAACGAGGCGTTCGTACATATCCTGAACTCCGCTTCCGGCGTCATCCGCGAAAAGGTAGACATTGTGCTGGGGGATACCGTGCCGGAGGGGACGCGGGCCGAGCTGGCGACTCTGATCTATTATCCGAACGAGAAGCTGCCCCAGCTCAAGGAGCGCTGCGCCGACGAGGAAGCGCTGGAACAGTGGTACAGTGAGACGCTGCTGCGGCTCATCGACATCTGCCACCTCGTCTCTTCCAAGCACACCCGGGAGCATGTCCGGGCCTGCCTGCCGTCCAGCTGCGGTTACATTCTGGATGAGCTGCTCCACGCCCAGCGCGACCAGCGCGCACCACCCCACGAGCGGCCGGTTCGCCGCGAAGGACATGTCGGCATCGACATACCCGGCGAAGGGCGTGCCGGCCAGACAGCCGACGAGGCAGAGCGCCGCGAGGTAGGCGGCAAACGCGACGACGACGGACTCGGCCAGCAGCGAGAGGCGCAGCGACGGGACGCCGGCGCCCAGAATCTTCTGCAAATTGATGAGTTTCATCCGCACGGGGGCCAGCGCCGAGGCGAAATTGACGAAGTTGATCGAGGCGATGACGATGACCAGCACGGCGACGGCCAGCAGGATGTCGGTCATCCGGCGGTTGCCCTTGGTCGGGAAGTCGTAGAGGATGTCGCGGGCGAAGTAGATGTCGCGGACGCAGGTCAGCCGCACGCCGACCTCCTCCGAACCGTAAAAGGCACGGATGCGGCGGTTCATCTCCGCGGCGACCTCGTCGCGCGAGGCCGGCGAATCGAGGCGGATGAAACACATGTAGTTGTGGGACGACCGGAAGGGCTCGAAATCGGAATCGGAGCCGCCCCGGCAGATCCAGTTCGGGAAGACCGAATTGGCAGGCAGGTCCGCATATACGCCGCAGACCGTGCAGGTCTCCCCGCCGATCCGGACGATCCGCCCCACGGCCGGCTCGTCGCCGAACATGCGCCGCGCCAGCGACCGGGGCAGCAGCAGCCCCGCGGAGGTGTTCAGTCCGGCGGCGTCGCCTTCGGTGAGACGCAGCCCCAGAACACGCACGAAGGAGGAATTGCACCGCTTCACCGTCTCGCGGAAGAGCCTGCGCTCGCCGTTCGGCTCGGGGACCTCCAGCTCCAGCCCGGGGCCCAGCATCTCCAGCGCCGAAGCCGCCTCGATATGGGCCGAGGAGCCTGCCAGGTCGGAAATCAGCGGATAGTTCAGCATCGTGAACCAGGAGTCGGCCAGTTCCGGAGAGCGCATCTCGACCCGGAAGATCCGTTCGGAGCCGGGGTGACACGTATCGAACCCGTATTCGAAACGCACCTCGATCAGGATGACGAGAAAGGCGGCGAAGGCCACGGCCAGACCCGCGACGTTGAGCGCGACGGCCGCAGGATAGCGGCGCAACGCCGTGAAGAGGTTTTTCAGAATGACACGCATGGCGGACGGATAAGGAGTCAGCGGTTGAGAATCAGCACGTCGTTCGCACCGTAGTTTTCATAGCCCGAAACGATCACCCGCTCGCCCGGCTCCAGACCGTCGAGCACCTCGTAGTACTGCGGATTCTGGCGGCCGATGCGGACCGGACGCTTGAAGGCACGGTCGCCTTCGGGCGAAAGGACGTAAACCCACGCGCCGCCCGTGGTCTGGTAGAACGACCCGCGGGGAATGATGACCGCCTCGGAGGGCTGCCCCAGCTCGAGGTGCAGGTAGTAGGTCTGGCCGCTGCGGATGTTGTCCGGATGGGGTCCCCGGAAGGTGAAGTCGGCGCGGAAACGGCCGTCGCGCACCTCGGGATAGACCTTCCTGAGGCGCATCGTGAAGTTCGTGTCCTGCCGTTCGAACGAGGCGTCGAGACCCGCACGCACGCGGTCGATGTAGCTCTCGTCGATCTGCGCCTCGACCTTGTAGTCCGACAAGTCGTTCACCTGTCCGATCTTCTGGCCCGAAGTGACGGACTGTCCGAGCACGACGTCCAGCAGCCCCACCTCGCCGTCGATGGGCGACTTGACGTTCAGGTTGCCGATGCGCTCGCGGATGAGCTGCATGTTGCGTTTCATGTTGTCGAGGTTCTCCTCCATCTGCTCGATCTGCACGGAGCGGTAGAGCGAATCCTGAATCTGACGCTCGACGTTCAGCTCGCGTTTCTTGGCCGCCAGCTCGTAGTCCTCCTTCGACTGCAACCACTCCTCGCGGGCGATCAGGTCGTTGCGGTACAGCTCCTCGTTCTGGCGCCACGTGCGCCGCTTGCGCTCCACGTCGAGGTCCAACTGCACCTTGTCCAGCCGCAGGTCGAGCTTCTCCTGCTCCATCGAAATCAGCGTGTTGCGCAGGATGTTCTGCTTCTCGGCCAGTTCGGCCTCGCTGTTCAGTATCTCGAGCGTGAGCGACGTATTGCTCAGCACCACGAGCACGTCGCCCTTGCGGACCGTCGTGCCCTCCTCGACCACGAGCCGTTCAACGACGCCCGCTTCGAGCGGGCTGAGCTGCACGGTGGTGATGGGCTGCACCTGCCCCGTGACGCGGATGTAGTCGTTGAACTCGCCGCGCACGACTTCGCCCACGGAAATCGTGCGGGCGTCGATGCGCAGCGTCGAGGAGTCGTCGCGCAGCAGCAGCCACACCACGAAGACCAGGAGCAGGGCCCCGGCCAGATAGGGAAGGCCCCGCCTGGTGAACAGGGCGCGGATGCCCTTCTTCTTTTCGATACGGATGTCCATGATATGTCGGTTGTTTTTTCGTCAGCGGATTCAGCGGATGAGGGGCTCGCCGTTGTAGTACTCCACCAGGCGGACCCGGACGATGTACTGGAGGCGGGCGCGGAGCCGTTCGGAACGGGCCTGAAGCAGCTTGTCGGCCGCCGTCTGGAGGTCGAGGGCCGAGACCATGCCCCGTTCGTACTTGCCGGCGACGGCGTCGTAGGCCAACTGCGCGGCGTCGGACTTCTTCGACGCCTGCACGAACTCCTTGCCGTAGCCGAGCATCTGCTGGTAGGCCTGCGCGATCTCGCTCTGCAGGGCGCGGAGCGTCTCGACGCGGCGCAGCTCGGCGATGCGCCAGTTGTTGCGGGCGCGGTTCAGGCTCGTGCGGCGCGACAGCCCGCCGAAGATCGGGATGCTGAGCTGCGCGGAGAAGTAGTAGCCGCGGTTGTCGCGGAACTGCGCCGGAAAGGCGGCGTACTGCGTGCGGTCGTCGAGGTTCATGAAGAAATTGGTCGAATAGCCGCCGCCCACGGAGATCGAGGGATAGAGGTTGCCTTTGGCCACGGAGAATTGCAGACGCGAATGGCGGACGTCGTAACCGGCGGCCAGCGCCTTGGGATGGTTGTCGAGGGCGTAGGCCAACACGTCGTCGAAGGGAACCGTGCCGGCGGGAGTCCCGACGGCGATATCGGTGTCGATGACCAGCGGACGGTCCGCCGGATAGTTCATCGCCTCCGAAAGGGCGATCTCCGCGAGCGCGAGGTTGTTCTCCTGCTGGGTCACCAGGTAGTCGTCCGAAGCGCACTGCGACTCGACCTCGGCGACGTCGGCGGCGCTTTTAAGCCCCAGTTCGAGCAGCTTGCGGCTTTTGGCCAGCTCGGCGGCGCTGGTCTCGAGCTGCTCGCGGGCCAGCCGCACGCTCCCCGTATAATAGACCACGTCGAAATAGGCCTCCATGGTCCGGAGCGCGACTTCGTCGCGGGCCAGTTGCAGCTCCTCGACGCCTTGCAGACGCATCACCTTCGCGGCGCGGACGGTGTTGATCCCCGTGAGGCCCGCGAAGAGGGGCATCTGTCCCGAAGCGGAATAGGAGTTGTCGAAATTCGAGACGTCGGTGTAGGTGTTGGTCTCGGGATCGACCGAACGGCCGAAACTCGTGGAGGCGCTGACCGCACCGTTCACCGAGGGGACCAGCGCGGCGACGGAGGCGATGTAATCCTGCCGGTAGTTGCGGTTGGCGTAATCCTGCCGGCGGACGGCGGGACTGTGTTCGACGGCATAGCGCATGCAGGCGTCGAGCGTCATCGGGGCGGAAGATTCCGGGGCGGACACGGTGTCGGGGACCGGCGCGGCGGCGGGTGCGGCGACGGAATCAGAACCGGGGACGGACACGGACACCGTATCCGGGACGGACGGAAAGGAGCGCGCGTTCCCCGCCGCCCCGGAAAGAGCGGGAAGCGGAAAGGCTACGACTCCGGCGGACGGTCCGGCCGCGAAGGCGGCGGATGTCCGTAAAGCGGGTGTCCATAAAATAGACGCCAGGGCGATCAAAACCGTTCGTTTCATGCGGATTTTCAACTGTTCTCTCTTTGCCCGCAACACTTGCCAACCCGATGCCAAACCGGATAGACGGATGAACGACAGGCGGTTGCATTTCACGCCCGCTGCCCGGAATGTAAAATATTTTTACACTTGCGTAAAAAATCTGGACACCGGAGGTGCGTTTTCCGGCTGAAATAACTAATTTTATCCTCGAAAAGAGGCGTACAAAGGGATTTTTCCGCATACGGAAGTATCGCCGGACACGGCGGAGACGACACCAAACGACCGAAAAACATGGCAAAAGAGGGAACACTGCTCGTCGTGGACGACAACCGCAGCATCCTCGCGGCACTACAGTTGCTGATGGGGAACTACTTCGCACGCGTGCTGACGCTGCCGACGCCCAACCGGCTGGCGACGCTGCTGCGCGAGGAGCCGATAGACGTCGTACTGCTCGACATGAACTTCACGGCGGGAATCAACACCGGCAACGAGGGCATCTACTGGCTGCGGGAAATTCACCGCACGCGGCCCGACGTCAAGGTGGTGCTCTTCACGGCCTACGCCGACATCGACCTGGCGGTGCGGGCCATGCGCGACGGGGCGGTGGATTTCGTGGTCAAGCCGTGGGACAACGAACGCCTCGTGGCGGCGCTGCGCAACGCCTACAACCTCGCCCGCTCGCAGCGCGAAGTGAAGCAGCTCAAGGAGATCAAACGCGAGCTGAAGCAGGAGGAGCCCATGTTCTGGGGCGGCAGCCCGGCGATGGCGCGCATCCGCGAGATCGTGGAGAAGGTCGCGGCGACGGACGCCAACATCCTCATCACGGGCGAGAACGGCACGGGCAAGGAGATGCTCGCGCGCGAGATACACAACCGCTCGGCGCGCCGGCGGGAACTGATGGTTCCGGTGGACATGGGCGCCGTGCCCGAAACGCTGTTCGAAAGCGAACTGTTCGGCCACGTGAAGGGAGCCTTCACCGACGCCCGGACGGACCGTGCGGGCAAATTCGAGGTGGCCGACCGCGGCACGCTCTTCCTCGACGAGATCGGCAACCTGCCGCCCCGCCTGCAATCGAAACTCCTGACGGCGATCCAGAGCGGACGGATCGTCCGCCTGGGCAGCAACACGCCCGTGAAGGTGGACATCCGCCTCATATCGGCCACGAACCGCGACCTGTTCGGCATGGTGGCCGACGGGGAGTTCCGCGAAGACCTCCTCTACCGCATCAACACCATCCACATCGACCTGCCGCCGCTCCGCCAGCGGCGCGAGGACATCCTGCCGCTGGCCGAAAAGTTCCTCGGACGCTACGCCGCGAAGTACAACAAGCCGATCGAGGGGTTCGACGAAGCCGCCGTGCGCGAGATGCACGACTACCCGTGGGCGGGGAACATCCGCGAGTTGCAGCACACCGTGGAGAAGGCGGTCATCCTCTGCGACGGACGCACGATCGCCCCCGCCACGCTGCTGCTGCGCCCGGCCCCTGCGGAGACATCGCCGAAAACGGGATTCTCGACACTCGAAGAGATGGAGCGGGCGATGATCGCCGAGGCCGTGACCCGCTGCGGCGGCAACCTCACGGAGGTGGCGCGCCAGCTGGGCATCACGCGCCAGACGCTCTACAACAAGATCAAACGCTACGGACTATGAAACGGCACGAAGGCATCGCGTACGGACCCGTGGCGGGGTACGCCGCCCTGCTCGCCGGATCGGCCGCGGCGCTGGGCTGGGCGGTGACCAGCCCGTGGTATCCGCTGGCGATTCTCTTCGTGCCGCTCCTGCTGCTGGCGCTCTACCGCCTGCTGCGCCTCTACGGCAGTTCGATCCGCCGCGTGACGTTCATGTTCAATGCCGTGGACAACGACGACCTGACCTTCCGCTTCAACGACGATCCCTCGAAGGTGGACAGCGCGATGCTCAACGCGGCGCTCAACCGCATCAAGGAGATTCTCCTCCGCGCGAAGATGCGGGCCGAGGAGCGCGAACGCTACTACCAGCTCATCATGGAGTGCGCGCAGACGGGGCTCATCACGATCAACGACACGGGAAGCGTCTATCAGGCCAACGGCGAGGCGCTGCGCATCTTCGGCATGCAGCGCATGACCCATATCCGGCAACTGGAGACTTCCGCTCCGGAGGCCTGCCGGGCACTCGCGGCGATCCGCCCCGGGGAGAAGCTCCGCGTGACGTGCGTCACGGAGAGCGGAGAGATGGCGCTGACGCTCGGCTGCTCGGAAATCGTGCTCGAGAAACAGCGGCTGCGGGTGGTCACCGTGGGCGACATCAACAGCGAACTGAACGAAATGCAGATCGAGTCGTGGAGCAAACTGACGCGGATTCTGACACACGAAATCATGAACTCGCTCGCGCCGGTCACCTCGCTCAGCGACACGCTGCTCCACCTCGGGAGGCCACTCGACCGGGACGTGGAGCAGGGGCTCGATACGATCTCGGCGACGAGCCGGCGACTCATGGCCTTCGTCGAGAGCTTCCGCCGCTTCACGCGGATCCCCGAACCGCAGAAGGAGCCGTTCGAGGTGCGGGAGCTGGTGCGGCAGGCGGTGGCGCTGACCGCGGCCGAGGGCGGAGGGATCGAGATCACGACGGACATCGAACCGCAGGAGACACTCATCTACGCCGACAAGGCGCTGATGGGACAGGTGGCGGTCAATCTGCTCAAGAACGCCCGCGAGGCGGTGGGCGGCAGACCCGGAGGACGCATCGAAATCAGGGCGCGCATAGACGCCGCCGAACACGTCGTGATCGAAATAAGCAACAACGGCGGGGCGATCCCCGCCGAAGTGACCGAAAATATCTTCACGCCCTTCTTTTCGACCAAGACCGACGGCTCGGGCATCGGACTGAGCGTCTCGCGCCGCATCATGCAACTGCACGGAGGCTCGCTGCGCCTGACGGCCAACACCGACAGCCGGGTGACCTTCACGCTGCGGATCGGATAGCCTCAGCGCGACATCGGAAACGACAGCGTCCGCGCATCGAGGTAGGAGTCGGGGAACGCGCCCCAGTTCCACGCCTGGCCGTTCGAGAGCGTGATGTGCGGAATCAGCCGCAACGAGTTGTTCTCGGTGACCCGCACCTTCGAGGGAAGGTTGTTCATCGGAACGAGCACGAGCGAGGTCATGGAGACGGCGGGCTGGATTTCGAGCGGCTCCATCGTCTCGTAGTCGGGACGCCAGTAGCGCATGTGCGTCATCGAATCGGGGTATTCCAATTCCCGGAGCCGGGTCGAATCGGGACGTTCGCGCCGCAACTCGGGCGGCTGCTGGGCCGGAGCGGTCAGCGCTGCGGCAAGCGCAAGGACCGCAAGCAACATCTTTCTCATAATCGCCTCCTTTGCCTTTTTATTTCAAACGTCAGAATACCTCTTTTAGTATGCGGACCGACTGCACGGCGCTGATGGCGTCGAGGTGGTAGCCGAAATAGACGAGCATGGCGTTCAGAAAGTCCGAACGCTGCGCACGGTTGAGCGGAATCGTCCCCAGACGGCGCACGTCGCAGTGCAGCAGCTCGTCGAGCAGGCGGGCGCACTCCTGCGACATGACCCCCGGATGCGGCGGGCGCACGGACGCGTACTCGCCCTCGCGGATGTCGAACCAGGCGCCGGGCGTGTAGTCGTTGCCCGGACGGTAGCCCAGCAGACGGCTCAGGTTGGCCAGAAACCAGAGGTGGAAGTTCGCCACCCCCTCCCGCATCGCGTCGAGCGCCCCGACCGAGTTCCAGACGAAGGTGAAGAGCGGCTCGTTCGG
>ERZ827516.2985-NODE-2985-length-11159-cov-3.439661_pt1 | contig 11159 bp, 10 predicted proteins | sample MGYA00519703_ERZ827516 | MGnify/ENA primary metagenome ERZ827516 (study PRJEB31778, sample SAMEA3449337) | human gut metagenome | biome: human gut; feature: human-associated habitat; material: faeces | place: United Kingdom | collected 2010/2012 ...
GTTTGGTGAGGCGCTGTCACATCTGGCTGACCGGGCAGGGGTAGAGCTTCCGAAGATCGAGTATTCCAGAGAAGCCAGAGAAAAAGCAGAACAGAGAGCAAATCTTCTGGAGATCAACAAGCTGGCAGCACAGTACTTTTATTATCAGCTCCGGAGAGAAGGCGGAAAGACGGCTTACGGATATCTGACAGGAAGAGGTCTTTCCGAGGAAACCATCCGTAAATTCGGTCTTGGATATTCGGATAAGTATAGTGATGATCTGTACAAATATCTTAAGGGTAAGGGCTACAGTGATGAACTCCTCCGGGAATCCGGCCTGTTCAATGTAGATGAGCGGCGAGGCATGTATGATAAGTTCTGGAACCGTGTGATCTTCCCGATCATGGATGTAAACAACCGGGTCATTGGTTTCGGAGGTCGTGTCATGGGAGATGGCAAGCCCAAGTACCTGAACTCACCGGAGACGAAGATTTTTGACAAGAGCAGGAATCTCTACGGACTGAATGTGGCCAGGACCACCAGGAAGAATTACCTGATCCTCTGTGAGGGATATATGGATGTGATCGCCATGCATCAGGCTGGCTTTACCAATGCAGTGGCGTCGCTTGGAACTGCACTGACCTCTGGACATGCAAGTCTTGTGAAACGTTACACCAAGGAAGTCCTGCTTCTTTATGACAGTGACGGTGCAGGAATCCGGGCGGCACTTCGTGCGATCCCGATCCTGCGGGAGGCGGGAGTCACGTCCAGGGTAGTAAGCCTGAAGCCCTGGAAGGATCCGGACGAGTTCATCAAGAATGAAGGAGCGGAGGCCTTTGAGGAACGTCTGAACCGGGCCATGGACAGCTTTATGTTTCGTGTACATATTGCGGAACAGGAATTTGCCATGGATGCACCCCAGGGACAGAATCAGTTTTTTGAGCGGTGTGCCGGGATGCTTCTGGAGCTTTCCGATGAACTGGAGAGGAATCTTTATATAGAAGCCATTGTAAAGGAATACGGCCGCTATGGAGTGGGCACGGAAGATATCCGGAAAAGGGTCAACACACTGGCTCTGAAAGGAACGCCTGCAGAGAAGCGGATCCAGCCGAAATCCGGGACTCCGGAAACAAAGAAAAAAGAATCCGCCGCAGATAAGGCCCAGAAGCTGATGCTTACCTGGCTTGTGAATTATCCGGGGATCTTTGAACAGGTGGAGAAATATATTTCACCGTCAGATTTTGTGGTGCCGCTGTATAAAGAGGTGGCCCAGATGCTGTTTGACCAGCATAAAGAAGGAGAGACCAATCCGGGAAAACTTCTCAATGCATTTACAGACAGCGAGGAACAGAGAGAAGTGGCATCACTTTTTAATGCCACCATTCATCTGGAAAACGAAGGAGAACAGCAGAGAGCCTTTTCTGATACGCTGCTGCGGATCAAGGAAGAGAGCCTCAAAGAAAAAAACCGTACCTGGGACCCGTCAGACATGGCAGGGCTTCAGGAACTGATAAAAGCAAAAAAAGAACTGGAAGACCTTGGAAGAAAGAGGCAGCAACTGCATATTTCTTTCAATTAAGGATAAAATATAAACACTATATGGAGGTATAGAGCACCTATGGAAATGAATATGGCAAAATTCAGCGAGAAACTTGTAGAGCTTCTTGAACTTGCGAAAAAGAAAAAGAATGTGCTGGAATATCAGGAGATCAGTGACTTCTTCAAGGACTCTCCACTGGAAGTGGATCAGATGGAGAAGGTTTTTGACTTCCTGGAGGCCAGCGGTGTGGACGTTCTCCGTATCACAGAAAACAGCGGTGACGAACTCCTCCTTGATAACGATATGGATATGGAAGGCCTGGATGATGAAGAAGAGGTAGAACTTGACAAGATCGACCTCTCCGTGCCGGAAGGTGTCAGCATCGAGGATCCGGTCCGTATGTACCTGAAAGAAATCGGTAAAGTCAGCCTGTTGAGTGCAGACGAGGAGATCGAGCTTGCAAAAAGAATGGAAAAAGGTGATGAAGCTGCCAAGAAGCGTCTGGCAGAAGCGAACCTCCGTCTTGTTGTCAGCATCGCCAAGCGTTATGTGGGACGTGGAATGCTGTTCCTTGATCTGATCCAGGAAGGTAACCTTGGTCTTATCAAGGCAGTTGAGAAATTTGATTACAGAAAGGGCTACAAGTTCAGTACCTATGCAACCTGGTGGATCCGTCAGGCCATCACAAGAGCCATTGCGGACCAGGCACGTACCATCCGTATCCCGGTGCATATGGTTGAGACGATCAACAAGCTGATCCGTGTTTCCCGTCAGCTGCTTCAGGAGCTTGGACGTGAACCTACGCCGGAAGAGATCGCTGAGGAGATGGACATGCCGGTAGACCGTGTACGTGAGATCCTTAAGATATCCCAGGAGCCGGTATCTCTGGAAACTCCGATCGGTGAGGAGGAAGACAGCCATCTTGGCGATTTCATCCAGGATGATAATGTTCCGGTACCTGCAGATGCAGCTGCATTTACACTTCTGAAGGAGCAACTGGTAGAAGTCTTAAGTACGCTTACTGACCGTGAACAGAAGGTTCTCCGCCTCCGTTTCGGACTGGACGACGGACGTGCCAGAACTCTGGAGGAAGTTGGTAAAGAGTTTAACGTTACAAGAGAGCGTATCCGTCAGATCGAAGCGAAAGCTCTGCGTAAACTGCGTCATCCCAGCCGCAGCCGCAAGCTGAAGGATTACCTTGACTGATAAAAATATATCCGTACAGCTTTCCATGCGTCTTTGTGCCATTGCCGGTATGGTAACAAAAGGAAACCGGCTGGCAGACGTAGGATGTGACCATGGCTATCTGTCGATCTGGCTTGTCAGTGAAAAAACAGTTCCGTCAGCCATTGCCATGGATGTACGTCCGGGACCGCTTTCAAGAGCCAGGGAGAATATTACCCGTTATGGCCTTGAAGATTACATAGAGACCCGTTTGAGCGACGGGCTTGCGAAGCTTGAGCCGGGAGAAGGTGATACCCTGGTGATCGCGGGAATGGGTGGTCCTCTGATGGAAAGGATATTAAAGGATGGAGCGAAGGTCCGGGAGGGGTTTCAGGAACTGATCCTGCAGCCTCAGTCGGACCTTCCTCATTTCCGGCATTTTCTCTCTGAGATCGGCTGGGAGATCGTAAGAGAGGAAATGATAAAAGAAGACGGAAAGTTTTATCCAATGATGAAAGCGGTACGAAATAAAACCGGTAAAAAGATCATGTATACAGAGGCGGAAGCCTGGTTCGGGCCTCTCCTTCTGGAAAAATGTCATCCAATTCTGAAGGAATATCTTCTCCGGGAGGCATCCATCCGTGAAAAAATACTGGCAGATCTTTCAGGGGCAGGGGCTTCATCTGCCTCTGCAAAAGACCGTCTTGCAGAAGTAAAGGAGGAAATGGAGCTGATAAAGTCAGCTCTTGGACGATATGAAAGCATATGAACTGATCGAATGGCTGAATGAACATCATCCGCAGAAATTTGCGGAAGAATGGGATAATGTGGGACTTCTGGTGGGAGACGATCAGAAAGAAATCTCCCATGTATTTCTTGTGCTGGATCTTACAGAACCGGTGTTGGATGAGGCTGTGGCAGCCGGTGCGGATATGATCCTTACCCATCATCCGATGATCTTTTCCGGGATCAAGAAGATCAACAATCATACCTTTACCGGAAGGAAGATCTTACGTCTGATCCGGGAGGATATCCCGTACTTTGCCATGCATACCAATTATGATGTGATCGGTATGGCAGATTTAAGCGCAGATTATCTGAAACTTCAGGATACAAAGGTGCTTACAGTTACCGATGAGTCTGGGGAGCAGCCGGAGGGATTCGGCCGCGTGGGAAAACTTCCCCGTGCCATGACTCTTGGCGAGTTTGGAAAATATGTAAAAGAATGCAATTGCCTTCCAGATGTGCGGGTTTACGGCGATCTGGATCAGAGGATCGAGACTGTGGCAATCTGTACAGGAAGCGGAAAGAGCATGATCTGTGATGTGATGGCAGCCGGTGCGGATGTGTATGTGACCGGAGATATTGATTATCATACTGCCATTGATACCATGGCGGATGGACTGGCGATCGTAGATGCGGGACATTATGGCACGGAGTATATTTTTGCGGAAGCCATGGAGAGGGAACTGAATGAAGCGTTCCCGGATCTTAAGACGACCTGCGCCAGTGTGAAAAATCCATATATTGTTTTATAAGTATAAGCCTGTGGAGGTGAGTGTTATGGAACAGACGATGATAAAAGTGACCATAAACGGAGAAACAAGGGAATACCCCAAGATGACCCCATATTCCGAGATTGTAAAGGATTATGAGGGAGAAACAGAGTATCCGGTGATTCTTGTAACTGAGAACGGAAAACTCCGAGAACTTCACAAGAAGCTGCGGCATGACTGTACCCTGGGATTTATAACCACAAAGGACAGTGCCGGCCGTAAAACCTACCGGCGAAGTGCGATCTTTATCCTTCTGAAAGCAATTTTTGATGTGGCCGGAAAGGAAAATGTGGATCATGTGGTAATCCATTATTCTCTGGGGAATGGTCTTTATTTTACCATGAAAGGCAGTGCAACCCTGGATCAGGAGCTTCTTGACCAGGTGAAAGTGCGGATGCGGGAGCTGGTAGATCAGAAAATTCCGATCTACAAACGCAGTGTCAGCACGGATGATGCCATTTCCATGTTTCGCAGGCATCATATGTATGACAAAGAAAAACTGTTCCGTTACCGCCGTGTTTCCAGGGTAAATATTTACAGTCTGGAGAATTTTGAGGATTATTTTTACGGTTTTATGGCACCGGATACCAGTTATGTGCAGTATTTTGACCTGCAGCTTTATGACGAAGGTTTTGTACTGATCCTTCCGCGTCAGAAAACACCGGATGTTCTGGAGGATTTTGAGCCGCAGGATAAGATCTTTCATGTGCAGAAGGAATCGGAAGAATGGGGCGACAAGCTGGATGTTGCCACTGTGGGGGACCTCAATGACCGGATCACCAGAGAGGGTGTTCAGAGCCTGATGCTGATCCAGGAGGCGCTTCACGAGGCGAAGATTTCTTCCATTGCCGAGGAGATCCAGAGAAGAGGAAATGTGAAGTTTGTAATGATCGCAGGTCCTTCTTCTTCAGGAAAGACCAGTTTTTCCCACAGGTTGTCCATTCAGCTTGCAGCTCATGGCCTGAAGCCTCACCCCATCGGTGTGGATAATTATTTCGTGAACCGGGAGCATACCCCGCTTGATGAATTCGGGGAAAAGAATTTTGAGTGCCTGGAAGCCATTGATATCAAGCAGTTTAATGAGGATATGCTGAATCTTCTTGCTGGAAAGAAAGTGGATCTTCCTACTTTTAATTTTAAGACCGGATACAGGGAATACCGGGGAGATCAACTTCAGCTTGGAAAAGATGATATCCTGGTGATCGAGGGAATCCACGGGCTTAATGACAAACTGAGCTATGCCCTTCCAAAAGAGAGCAAGTTTAAGATTTATATCAGTGCTCTGACACAGCTGAATATTGATGAACATAACCGGATCCCGACTACAGATGGCAGGCTGATCCGCCGGATTGTCCGTGATGCGCGTACACGAGGAACTTCTGCAAAGGATACCATTGCAAGATGGCCGTCTGTACGGCGTGGTGAGGAGCAGAATATTTTTCCATTCCAGGAGGAGGCGGATGTGATGTTTAATTCCGCTCTTGTGTATGAGCTTGCCTGCCTGAAGGTTTATGCGGAGCCACTGCTTTTTGGAATTGATAAGAGTGAGCCGGAGTATCAGGAGGCGAAGAGGCTTCTGAAGTTCCTGGATTATTTTGTGCCGGTGCCCTGTGAGGGGGTTCCGTTTAACTCGCTTCTGAGGGAGTTTATCGGTGGCAGCTGTTTTAATGTATAATAAATAAAGATATGTGTAGATAGAAGGCTCTGTGCAGTGCAGATATCGGTTGGCGCAAAGATGGGACTGTTCTGATTTTCTCTGTGCGTAGGATCTGTGGTGTATGGAGTCTTTTGGGTGTGGATCAAAAAAAGTTAAAGTTCTTTGCGGCGTATAGATGTCGGCTAGAGTTTACAGGACTTAAAGGAAAGGGAAAATGATCATGAGAGAGAAAGTGCAACTGACAAAATTGGCTCCAAACTGTGGCTGTGCGGCAAAAGTGGGACCGGGAACCCTGGCAGGGGTTCTTGGCGGACTGCCGAAGTTCTGCGATCCGGATCTTCTGGTGGGGACGGATACTTCGGATGATGCGGCGGTTTACCGGGTGTCCTCTGATCTGGCGCTGATTCAGACACTGGATTTTTTTACGCCTGTGGCGGATGATCCTTATGATTTCGGTCAGATCGCGGCGGCGAATGCGTTGAGTGATGTGTATGCCATGGGTGGAACTCCGAAGACGGCTTTGAATATTGTGGCGTTTCCCAAACATATGGATGTGGAGATCCTGGGGGAGATTTTGCGTGGTGGTGCGGATAAGGTGATGGAGGCTGGCGCGGTTCTTGCCGGTGGCCATACGATCCAGGATGATACGCCGAAGTATGGGCTTAGTGTGACGGGTTTTGTGGATCCGAGGAAGTTTTGGAAGAATTTTGGGGCGCAGACGGGGGATAAGCTGATTTTGACGAAGCCGCTGGGTGCGGGGATCGTGAATACGGCGATCAAGGCAGATCTGGTGACGGAAGGTGCCAGTAGGGCGGTGTTGGATTCCATGAAGAGGTTGAACCGGGATGCCTGTGAGATTTTGAAAGAGTTTGAGGTTCATGCCTGTACGGATGTGACGGGGTTTGGTCTTGGGGGGCATGCCACGGAGATGGCTGTGGCCAGTGAGCGGACGATCGTGATTGATACGGAGAAGTTGCCGGTGCTTCCGGATGTGGAGGAGTTTGCTTCTATGGGATTGATTCCGGGTGGGGCTTACAGGAACCGGGAGTTTGCTGAGAAAACCGGAGTGAAAAGTGTGGCAGAGCTCTGGCGGGAGGATTTGGTGTTTGATCCGCAGACTTCCGGGGGACTGTTGGCGGCGGTGCCGGAGAGAGAGGAAGCGGAGATTATGAAAAGAATGGGTGAGGCTGGATTGGAGGCTGGAATGATCGGTGAGGTTGTGGATAGACGGGAGTGGACGTTGGAGATTTGGTAGGAAGCCGGACGCCAGAGGGAGCTGGCATTTCCAGTTGGTAGGAAAAAACATAAATACGTGGCAGGGGACGGAAGCAGACGGTGTCCTGTCCTGGAATTGTGAAAGTGTGGCTGTGTCGGCACAGCTTTTCAGCATAAATGCCGAAGAATTCAGGAGCTAGCTCGGCATAGCGTTCCACTCTGAATTCTGTAGCATACAGACAAAAGTCAGCAACTATACACTTACCGCATTGAAATGCGCCCCGCGCAGCCATCCGCCCACATGGCAATGTAAAAAAAATCAAACTTTACAAGTTTGCGTACCTGTGCTAAAATATCAGATGCGCAGCCAGGCCAGGTGATCGCGGCTGGACAGACGAAAGGGTCCAGACGAGGAAAGTCCGGGCTTCACAGGGCAGGATGCCGGATAACGTCCGGTGGAGGTAACTCCCAGACCAGTGCAACAGAAATAAACCGCCTCCTTTGCGGGGTAAGGGTGGAAAGGCAGTGTAAGAGACTACCGCCGCTGTGGTAACAGAGCGGGCACATGTAAACTCCATTCGAAGCAAGACCGAGAAGAAAGCCATACGGCGGCCCGTCGTGCTTTCAGGTAGGTCGCTGGAGCCTTCTGGCAACGGAAGGCCTAGATAGATGATCACTCAACGACATAACCCGGCTTATCGGTCTGACTGTGTATAATAAATAAGCATATAATAAAAGCAACTGTATTTTGCGGCCAGTTTATAGATCCGCGAAATAGCAGTTGCTTTTTTGGTAAAGAACGTCAGAAACTTTATACTTTCATAGTTTGTTCTTTTTTCAGTTTCAGAATCACATCCAAAGGCAAACCTGTAGTTTCAGCAATAGAAGCATCACTGAGTTTCCCTATCAGATTTCTGGCAATCTCAAGCTGCTTTTTCTGGGAACCATTATTGAAACCGTCATTAAAACCATCATTAAACAGCATCTGACCCAAACGTGTCATACGAATTCCCTCCTTAACATGTTCAAAATCATCATTTTCAAGAAACTTATCTGCCATGGTATAGATCATTGCCTCGATTTTCTGAAGATCTTCCGATGGAATATCTTTTGTATTTTCAGTCAGAGAAAATGCCTGAAGAAATCGTTCTTTTTGGGAAAGCTGCCCGTCCATCAGAGGAATCAGAGTCAGTGGAACGAGATCAGCTTTTGTAAGAATGTCTCCAGAAGAAGCTTTCTCTTTCAGCGTTTTGATCAGGTCATCTGCACTGTGATCCTTCATTATGATCGGAATAACATGATAAGTGTTTATTCCTTCGGTAAATGAAGTGACCGGATTTTGTATATTTCCCGAATAAAGAACGTATGTGGTGACAGCTTCATAGGAACGAAAACGTTTCAAACCGGGAATTCCCTCATTCTTGCTCTGGAACTCAAAATGCTTCCATGTACCATCTTCCATAATAAGATTGATATCTTCATAGAATTTCTTAAGATTGAGGACAATGGACTCTGTAGGAGCAGAAGATATAACCTTCCCATCAATACCAAGATAAGGAAGCAACTCCTTAGCAAAGAACTGAGCGGCAGTTTTTAAAACCGCATCCTCATGCTGAACTACAGTTGCAGAACCGATTTTATCATTTGTAATCATTTCTTTCTGTGCCATAAAAAATCCTTTCTGCAAAAAGACACAAGAAAGAAATTGTCTGATTACAATATAACAGAAAAAATAAAAACATCCGTATATAATAGCCAAAAAACAGCGCCCGGTCCCCGGTTCGATATTCAGGCCTTTGCAGGCTTAGTATTCCTAGGCTCCGAAACAGCCGAATATCGAACCGGGGACCGGACGCGTCCGTTCGTTAATATAGTTACTATTTATTATTTATTCCGTTTACCGCTATACTTCTCTTCGCAATACTTACACCGGTAAACTTCCTTTTCCTCATCAGCAAGAACAAAAATCTGATCCAGTCCCTGCTCGATGGAAGTGATGCAACGAGGATTCTTGCATTTGATCACATTCACAACCTGTTTCGGAAGCTTCAGCTCTTTCTTGGCAACGATCTTCTCGTCTTTGATAATATTTACCGTAATATTATGATCGATAAAACCAAGGATATCCAGATCCAGATCTTCGATCGGGCATTCAACCTTGATGATATCTTTTTTGCCCATTTTCTGGCTGCGGGCATTCTTGATAATGGCAACGGTACAGTCCAGTTTATCCAGTTTCAGGTCATGATAAATAGTCATAGCCTTGCCGGCTTTGATATGATCCAGAACATAACCTTCACGAAGAGCACCTACGTTTAACATGGCAGTTCCACCTCCAGTAATGTAAGAATCAGGGCCATACGGACATACACACCATACTGGACCTGTTTGAAATAAGCGGCACGTGGATCAGAATCCACTTCAACAGAAATCTCGTTAACACGTGGGAGTGGGTGGAGGACATACATATCCTTCGGTGCAAGCTCCATTTTCTGTTTGTCCAGAACATAGAAATCTTTCATGCGGACATAATCCTCTTCGTTGAAGAAACGTTCCTTCTGAACACGGGTCATGTACAGGATATCCAGATCCGGAAGTGCATCCTCCAGACGTTCCTCCTCGACAAACTCGACATTGTTGCGTTTCAGAACATCCTCACGGATATAGCTTGGAATACGAAGCTCCTCCGGAGAGATCAGAACAAATTTCACATTTTCATAACGGACCAGAGCCTCGATCAGAGAATGGACAGTACGTCCGAATTTCAGATCGCCGCAGAGACCGATCGTGATATTGTCAAGTCTGCCTTTCAGGGAACGGATAGTTAAAAGATCAGTTAATGTCTGAGTAGGATGCTGGTGGCCGCCGTCGCCGGCATTGATCACCGGGATATTGGATGCCATAGAAGCTACAAGCGGAGCACCTTCTTTCGGGTGACGCATAGCACAGATATCTGCATAGCAGGAAACAACGCGAATAGTATCGGCAACACTCTCGCCCTTGGAAGCGGAGCTGGAATCAGCGGAAGAAAAACCAAGAGCCTTTCCTCCAAGATTCATCATGGCTGCCTCGAAACTTAAACGTGTACGTGTACTTGGTTCGTAAAACAGTGTCGCAAGCCTTTTGTCATCACAGGTATGCGCGTACTTTTTGGGATTTTTCCCGATGTCATCGGCGAGATTCAGAAGCTTCTCGAGCTCTTCAACCGAGAAATCCAACGGACTCATTAAATGTCTCATGTTGTACCTCCAATTATTTACTGGAAATCAGATTCCTTCCAGTTATCATATAATATAACTGTGAGATTTTCAAGAGACTTTCCGAGGATTTTGTCGAAGAAGCCACTCAAAAAAGAGACCGGTGAGAAACCATAAGGGAGCATAGTCCAGCCGGATCACCCCTTTATACTGGAGCGGAACGTGAGAATAGTCCCAGGGACAGATATGAAGCTTCTGAAAAAAAGATCCGATTAAAAATTCCACGAAAAAAATCCCGCAGCTGTAAAAAATCCCCCGTACCATAACCGGAAAACCTTTGAGCTTACGGTAAGCCGGCCGGATCAGGGCCGCAAGACCATAAACCGGGAACATCAGAAGAGAGGTTTTGCCCATCATGGTAAAATGGCCAGTGACAAGAGAGTGCAGCCCTGTCCAGAAAATCTCCAGACACCAGCCCGTAAAACCGCACAGAAAAAAATCCTTCTTTTGCATCTCAAAGCTCCTTCTCATCAGCAAAAAAACTTCTCTTTTCGAAAGTGGAAAAGAGGAAGTTTGACTTTATACATATTTAACGTGGAAAAGCATCTTTAATAGTCTCCCCTGCCTTGAAAAAAATATACACGTGGGTTATAATGAACGAAATTATTTATATTTTCAACACATGCGGAAGGAGAAAAACAGACGATGAATTATGAAGAAAGTCGTGCCTACATCAGAACCGCAGAACTGAAAAAAGGGATCGTTCTGGGACTGGAAAATATGAGGGAGCTGATGAGGCGGCTTGGAAATCCCCAGGATGAACTGAAGTACGTTCACGTAGCGGGAACCAA
>ERZ827516.2993-NODE-2993-length-11130-cov-2.707178_pt1 | contig 11130 bp, 8 predicted proteins | sample MGYA00519703_ERZ827516 | MGnify/ENA primary metagenome ERZ827516 (study PRJEB31778, sample SAMEA3449337) | human gut metagenome | biome: human gut; feature: human-associated habitat; material: faeces | place: United Kingdom | collected 2010/2012 ...
GTAAACTCTCATCTAACTTTTCCTTTCTTAATATATAGATATATTCTTACGTTTGTCTTTACACCTGATAAATCCGGTAAATGAATTCTTCTCTCCCAAAATTTATCTTTCTGCTATATTATATTTTCCGACTCTGACGTTTCATCTCCCCATACAAAACACCGCGTGACCCGGTCGCCAGAAAAAATCTGCCAAACTTTCTTTTATCCCCATCGATACTATTGATCTCGCCGTACATCTGGTTATCCTGATTCAGCCGCTCATACGATTTTCCCTCATCAAACGTGCGGTAAAAACCATATTCCCCTTCAAGGCGTCCGCAGAAATAAATTGCTTTTTCCTCTGTCAGATAATCCCTGTCCTCTCCGATCACACCAAGTCCCATCCGGTAGCAGGCATCCCCCGTGTCCGTCAGGCGTTTCACATGGATTTCTTCTGTTTTCGTGTCATAACAGAGTTTATAAAGTCCTGCATCGCCCAATGCCAGGTAAAATATGCCAGTCTTTCCGCCCTCACCGCGCACTTCCGTCTTATTTGCAGTATCAATATAGCCAAAATCACAGACCGGAAATGCCTCTTTCGGCTGTTTCTGATAAAAGTTTCTTCCTCCATCCCTGCTCACATAGATTTCGGACGCACCGCCAAAACCATAAAACAGATCTTTCCTGCTGCGGTCGGAAAATACTTTCAGATATCCCGTCTCAACAGGCTGCCCCGCCAGATCAAACACTCCTGCTTTTTGAAAACTGTGTCCTCCATCATTGCTGACAAGCACCAGTTCCACCGGAAGCCTTATCCCATCCGCAACCGACCATACAATATTGACGCCATCCGGTGACACTGCCACCCATCCGGCATTGACATTCGGGTTTTCGATCTCATGCAGTTTCTTGTCGATCTCTGCATTGATACCAAACGGCATGCCGATCCGGTCAAATGTTTTAAAATTATCGCACGTGCGCACCAGACCGCCTTTGGTTTTTCCTTTCCAGTTTCCCCGCGCCGTCACAATGCCAAGATTACTGTCCGCATCGGAAATATCTGCGTTGATACAGGTAATGTAACGGTTGCCCTCGCTGTCATCAAAAGAATTTTTACAGGGTTCATCAAGATTCCGAAATGCAAATCCGCCGAGGTCTCCAACGATATCCACAAGCTGTACCTCTCCATCAACCGGCGCATATACATTCAGATGAACGGTCTCCTCGATTCCGGTACACGCATCATGATAGCGCGGATGCTCACTGAGCAGCGCATCCGTCATAAAAACGCCGGTTCCCGAATTAAACCATACCTCATCCGGATCAAACGGATTGATCTTAATATCACTCAGCCAGTGCAGCAGACAATGGTTTCCGTTATACTCCGGTTTCATGTAGGAAGTATTAAAATATAAATCCCCCTTTTCCAGTCCGCAGAGACTCACGCTCCAGCTGCTGCCATAATCTTTCGAGAGATATACGATTTCATCGCTCTCTTTTTCCCTGCAGAGCGTTGAACACACCAAAAGTCCCGGCATTGTTTTACAGGAAGAAATACCGCCAAAACCATAATTTAAAAATTCTGCTGTCAGCGTGCCATCCGCATCCGGTGTAATGTCATCATACCCTGCAATTTTTCCATCTGAAAAATAATACCGCAAAACCTTTCCACCGATCACATCCCCGGAATCACAGCTATATCCAAGGTCGACCACATAATTCCATCTTCCAGTGACATTCATCGTCACATAAAGGTATGTTCCATCATAGTCATAGCGCGATGCCACAAGACCGTTCATTTTACTGTCATGAATCATGACATTTTCCGGCTGCATCAGTTTTTCAAACGTCTGCCCTGCATCATAGGAAACATACAGGCTGTGACCGCGAAGCGTATCACTCTCCCTTGTCGTATATCCTGCGGTTCCTGCAACAATTGTTTTCGAATCATCCGATACCCAGACACAGGTCATGTAATTTTCCTCTAAAGGAAGCCGTTCCCAGGTATCTCCTCTGTCCGTGGTTTTCCAGAGACCATCTAACTGGCTTGCAAAATAAAGTGTGTTTTCATCTTTTTTATCTACCACCAGACGGTATCCGGTTCCTCTTCCGCAAAGATTGCCATGAACGGTCACCGGGATTTTTTTGTGAATAAATGTCTCTCCATAATTCTCTGAAATTGAAAATTTTCCATAGCCCTGTCCGTTAATGCCGCTCATGACGTACAATCGTTCCGGTTTCTTTTCGTCAAGTGCGCATGCGATTGGAAATGTTTCGGAGATGTCCGCCATGCTCACACTGTCGATGAGGCTTTTCCAGCACTTTTTTTCGTATTCATACCGGTAAACGCCTCCGATGTCTGTTCTGGCATAGAGGATGCCGGGCTGTTTTGGGTGGTACAATAAACCGATGACGTGGCCGCCGCCGGGGATTGGGGCGTTTTTGTATTCGTAGGTGATTGTTTTGTGGGCTTTCATTGTATAGGTGAACTCCTTTCGTGGGTGGTTTTTGGTGTAAGTGGATCCGTTTGTGTGCGAAGGTGAACTTTTTTGTGCGTTCTTTTTTGGGGGAAAGATGGCGAGCCTGAGGGCCGTGGGTGGGCTGTGCAAAGCTCTGACGCTTTTTGCACAGCCCGCCCGCGGCATTGAGGGGACCTGCACCAAAATCTTCCCAGAAGATTTGCAGTGCACCGGTGCGCCACAGTGTAGCGTCTGTCAGGGGGCGGCAAGTCCCCTGCCGGCGTCCTGACAGCCACCACACCCCCACGCACCGCTTCATTACAAATCCTCCACGCAAAAAAGGAACCCCGCAACGCAGGATTCCTTTCTCAACACCAAACGAATCCCTACTTTAAAAGTAAGGATTTTCGCCTCGATTTTCTACCATATTTATTCGCCCACTTTTACCCGAAAAATCCGCTTTTACTCAGCATCATAATTATCCAGGAAATTGTGATACTCTCCATCTTTCTTATAACCAATGATGGTCTTTAAATTCACATTGCTGACACTATTGAAAATATTACTGTCGATGAACTCACTCTTTTTGCGAAGTTCCGTCACAAGATCTTTCATCTCCTCACGTTTCGAACCTTTTGCCCCGCCACAGCTTGTACAGTTTTCAGTAAAACGGCATGCACACTGGATAAACTGCAGGCGGTTGTAATCACGCCATGCCTTGATATCCTCTTCTTTGACAAGATACAGCGGACGGATCAGTTCCATGCCCTCAAAGTTCTGGCTGTGAAGTTTTGGCATCATAGTCTCCACTTTGCCGCTGTACAACATTCCCATCAGGATCGTCTCGATCACATCGTCAAAATGATGTCCCAGCGCGATCTTGTTACAGCCTAACTCTTTTGCCTTGGAGTACAGATATCCTCTTCTCATTCTTGCACACAGGTAACACGGATTCTTATCCACCTCTGCAACAGAATCAAAGATCTGTGTTTCAAATGTCGTGAGCGGAATATCAAGAAGTTTTGCATTTTTCTGAATAATACGCCAGTTTTCCTCGTTGTAACCCGGATTCATGCACAAAAAAACAAGTCCAAAATTGCGTTTTCCGTGTCGGTATAATTCCTGAAACAGTTTTGCCAAAAGCATGGAATCTTTTCCACCGGAAATACACACTGCAATCTTATCGCCGTCCTTTATCATTTCATAATCATGCAGTGCTTTGGTGAAACGGCTCCAGATTGGTTTTCTGAATTTTTTGATCAGGCTTTTTTCAATCTGCTCCGTGCGCTCTTTTCTTGAATCGTCCTCCATTGTCACGCGCGTGAGCTGATATCTTAACCATGCGCGGTAACCACCCTCTAAGTTGACAGTCGTAAACCCATCGTCCTCTAATATTTCAGCTGCATCACGGCTGTTTTCACCCACATGGCAGTACAGATAAACAGGCTGATCTTTTTTTAAAATAGCTGTCTCACCCGCTTCAATCTTTTCTAATGGAAGATTAACAGCGCCCTCGATCGCTCCGTGCGAGAAATCATTTTCCGGACGGACATCTATAAGCTGCAGTCCCTCTGTTCCGTTCTGTGCCAGTTCTTCTACAGTAATTGTATTCAAAATATTTCCTCCAATTTCGTTCACTTCGTGTGGTATTACAATAAAATATTTTCCCGCTTTTCGGGCAAACCCGTTGTTCCAATCCATCGATTGCATGTTCCACACACTTCCTGTTATCAGCAATTACACCGTGCGTACACGTTTTCCTTCTTTGATCTCCTCTAAGATCTCAGCCACTGCCTCACGTTCATCAAAATGATACTTCACGCCACGGATTTCCTGATAATCCTCATGCCCTTTTCCGAGCAGTACGATCATCCCGGCTGGGCATTTACCATGCAGTAAGCGATTGCTTCTTTTCTGTCGTCGATCTCGATATACTTTCCATTGCTCTTTGCCAGTCCGACTTTAATATCGTTATTGATATCACGGATTTCTTCGTCTCTCGGATTATCGCAGGTCAGTACACAGAGATCCGCCATCTCACCGGTCACCTCTCCCATATCATAACGGCGCAGTTTTGAACGGTTTCCACCGCCGCCATACACACAGATCAGGCGTTTCGGATGATATTCCATCAATGTTGTAAGCACGCTTCTGGTGCTGACTTCGTTGTGTGCATAGTCAATAATCAGGTAATAATCTTTTGATACCGGAAGCATTTCCACACGGCCTTTAACCTGTACCTTGTTTAAACCATCTAAGATCGCCTGATCCGAAATTCCTGCCAGATGACATACCAACATGGTCACCAGTGAATTGTATACCGAAAATCTACCCGGAATATGCACTCTTGCCTCACAGTCCATGCAGCCTTTTACATGAAAATGCATACCGAGTTTTCCATTCTCCTTGATAAATCCAAGATCCGCTGCAACCAGATCAAGCGGCTTCCCAAGAAATGTTTTTTCATTATTATCCTCTACGCCAAAACTGTGGATCTCACAGGTATGGTTTGCTGCAACTGCCTCGCTGTGCTCATCATCCGCATTTAAAATACCAATCTTGCACTGGCGGAATAGCATGCTCTTACATTCTAAATATTCCTCAAAAGATGCATGTTCATTTGGTCCGATATGATCCGGGGAAAGGTTGGTAAACACACCATAATCAAACATGATTCCCGCTGTACGGTCCATCTTAAGTCCCTGGGATGATACCTCCATCACCGCATACTCGCAGCCTGCCTCCACCATAGATGCAAACATGCGGTGCAGTTCGTAGGATTCCGGCGTTGTGTTTTTAGACGGAATCTTTTCATCTCCGATCATTGCACCGATCGTTCCGATAAGTCCAACTTTTTTGCCAGCCGCTTCCAACACATTTTTGATCATGTATGTTGTGGTTGTCTTTCCTTTTGTACCGGTCAGTCCGATCGTAATCAGTTTTTCTGCCGGATAGTCAAACAGCGCTGCTGACATCAGTGCCAGTGCATAGCGGGCAGACTCCACTTTTAACACCGTGATCGTATCCGGGATCTGAGCAGCTTCTTCATCGCGCTCCACAACAATGACGCTTGCCCCCTTTTCCACCGCATCCGGAATATATTTATGACCATCCGTCACTGCTCCCACCATGCAGACAAACATGGTTTCTTTTGCAATCTTTCTTGAATCATAGATAATGTCTCTGACTTCTGCTTCCATGCTGCCCTGTAAACATTCATATTTTATCTTTTCACAAATCTTACTTAATTTCATTTTTCCTCCGGTTCCGGACAATTTAAAACTGCAAAGATATCATTTTTTAATTTTCATTTCCGGAAATCATTATGATAAATCGTCCTTATTCTTAATGTACAACTTCAAACCATGAAAAGCCGCCGTACATTCTGCACGGCAGCCCCGATATCAAATTTCTGCTGCTGTTCACAAAATTCAGTCTCTGGCGCACAACCTGACAGCAGATGCCAAGTTCCCGCGTGAACAGTAACAATTTCTATTATTTTTCTAAAACATGTGACGCATCAATCTCCGCTTCAAATACGGTGTGTGATGGTCCCGTCATAAACAGATGGTTCGTTTTTTCATCCCACTCGATCAAAAGCGGTCCGCCGATCTGCTCCACAGTAACTTTGCGGTCTGTTCTTCCAGTTAAAACACCTGCGACAACCGCTGTCGAACAGCCTGTCCCACATCCGATCGTCTCGCCGGTTCCACGCTCCCACTCACGGATCTTGATATAATCACGTTTTACAAACTCAGCAAATGTGACGTTCGTCTTGTTTGGAAACAGGGATGTCATATGTTCGATCGTCTTTCCGTAACGCTCCACATCAAGGTCTGCAACAGAATCCACAAACATTGCACAGTGTGGATTACCCCAAGATACTGCTGTAATATGGAATGTTTTATCTAAGACCTCCACCGGCTGTTCCACGAACTGATCTAAATTTGTATTTACAGGAATTACTTTCGTATTCAGTCTCGGCTCCCCGATATCCGCCCGGATATTAGATACTAATCCATCCGTCACAGTCAGGTTCAAATGCTGCATTCCACCAAGTGTTTCGATCACAAGTTCTGTCTTATCCGTCAGTTTATGGTCATAGACATATTTCCCGACAGAACGAAGTGCGTTGCCACACATTTCGCCTTCTGAACCGTCCGGGTTAAACATCCGCATCCGGAAATCTCCCTTATCAGACGGACAGATTAAAACCATACCGTCCGATCCGATTGCAAAATGTCTGTCACTGACAAAACGTGCCAGCTCCGGTAAATTTGTAATATTCTGATGAATGGCATCAATATATACATAATCATTTCCAAATGCCTGCATTTTTGTAAATTTCATGGTAATCCTCATTTCTGCGCCGCGTTTTTACGCATTCATTGCACGATCAAGATCTGCGATGATATCATCTACATTCTCGATTCCGACTGACATACGAAGGAAACAATCTGTGATGCCAAGTTTTTCCTTGATATCAAGTGGTGTATCTTCATGTGTCTGCGTGGTCGGATAAGTGATCAGTGTCTCTGTTCCGCCAAGGCTCTCTGCAAACATGATCATATCAACACCCTTTAAGATTTTCTTTACTGTCTCAAAACTGTCAACGGTAAATGAGATCATTCCGCCAAAACCCGTCGTCTGTTTTTTGGTCACTGCATAATCCTTGTGATCCTCAAATCCCACATAATATACTTTCTGTACTTTCGGCTGTGTTCTGAGCCACTCCGCAACTTTCTTTGCATTTTCATTATGTCTGTCCATACGAACTGCCAGAGTCTTGATTCCTCTTAAGATCAGCCAGCTGTCAAGCGGTGCAAGCTGACTGCCATGGGATTTAATGTGAACATGGATCTTTTCTGCGATCTCCTCGTTATCCTTTACAACTACGATACCGGAAATCGTATCATTGTGTCCTCCTAAATATTTCGTGGAACTGTGTGTTACGATATCTGCTCCAAGCTGTAACGGTTTCTGGAAATACGGTGTCAAAAACGTATTATCTACAACCGTAAGTGCTCCGATACCCTTTGCGATCTCAGAAAGTGCATGGATATCTGCCACCTTCATCATCGGGTTGGTTGGTGTCTCAATGAAGAACATCTTTGTATTCGGGCGGATTGCTGCCTTTACCTCATCAAGTTCCGACATATCCACATAAGTGTGCTCGATTCCGTATTTTCCAAAAACATCGCCGATGATACGGAATGTTCCACCATAAATATCGTCAGATAAGATCACATGATCTCCCGGATTTAACAGGGAAAATACTGCCATATTAGCTGCCTGTCCGCTGGAAAATGCAAATCCTTTGATACCTCCCTCTAAAATCGCCATAGTACGCTCTAATTCCTGTCTGGTCGGATTCTCAAGACGGCTGTATGCAAATCCTGTGGATTCTCCAAGTGCCGGATGACGGAAAGTAGCCGTCTGGAAGATCGGCATGCTGACTGCTCCGGTAAGCGGTTCCGTTCCAAGTGCTCCGTGTACTGCCTTTGATTCAAAATGTAACTCTTCTTTTGTACTGTAATCGTTGTAATTGCTGAAATTCTTCATGCCGTTCTCCTTCTTTTCTATCTTATTATTTCAAGTTTATAAAACATTTATTTCCTGTAACTGGTCTCTTTCATATGTTTCTATTATATAAAACACTTTTTAAAATATATACTCGTCCAGTGCTGTGTATATTGCAAATTGTGCTTTTTTATGTTAGGGTTGGATTGATGTCAGGGGAAAAGGTGGATTAAAGTTCCCTGAATGGCAGTTTGTTTTTCCTGACAGCATTTTATTCATCTAATTCGGAAGGAGTGCCTATATGCCGGAATATAAAAAAGTCGGTTATCTGACATCGAGTTTTAAATTATTTCACTTGAAAGATCAGAATAAAAAGGAGTTTTCCTATCACTATCACGATTTTCACAAGATCCTGATCCTGTTGAATGGTGATATCACTTATTGTATTGAGGGACGTTCTTACCAGCTTGCCCCGAATGATATCGTGCTGGTTCATGCGGGGGAGGTGCACCGGCCGATCATCCAGTCGGAGTCTCCTTATGAGCGTATTATCATCTATGTTTCGCCGGACTTTTTGAAAAAATACAAGGAGCCGGACTGTGATCTTTCACATTGTTTGAAACAGGCTGCTGCTGAGCAGTCCCACGTTCTGCGTTTTCACGGCTCGCGTGCTGCAAAGTTAAAGACACCGATACAGTCACTTGACCATGCTAAAAACGATAAAGATTTTGCAGCTTCCCTGCATCAGGAAATTTTATTTTTGGAATTTATGATACAGTTAAACCGTGCCGCCATGCATGATGGCATTGAATTTATCAATGATTCTGCCTCCGACGAAAAAATTATCGCTGTGTTAAATTATCTTGGCGAACATCTGACGGAAGACATCTCCATTGATACTTTGTCTGCGCATTTTTTCCTAAGCCGCTCTTATCTGATGCACACATTCAAAGAGCAGACCGGCTACACGATCGGCAATTATCTCTCGACCAAAAGACTGCTTCTCGCAAAGGATCTGATTGCGGAAGGGGCACCGATCACCGAGGTCTGCTATGCATGCGGTTTTAAGAATTATTCGACCTTTTCGCGCGCATACAAAAAAAGTTTTGGAGAGGCCCCACGCGAGTCTCTCCAAAACCTGAAATCCTAGCATCTAACTTTTTCTCACACTTATTGTATGAACAACAGCGTTTGCATCTTACTGGCGCTCTGCGGCATCGGATTGCTCTACCGGAACGGAGACGGATCGACTTTGAACCTGACCGGAACGCTTTTGGTGTTCGCCTCGGCCCTCTCGTACGCTCTTTATATCGTCGGAATCAACCGGAAGGTTCTGCAAAACGTGGCGACGCTCAAAGTCACGTTCTACATCCTGCTGTCCGGACTGACGCTGTTTTTCGTCCGTCTGGATTTCGGCGAACACATAACCGTCCCGGACCAATGGTACTTGTGGGGAAATCTGCTCGCTCTGGCGATTTTCCCGACGGCCATCTCGTTCCTATGTACGACCAGCGCCATTCAATACATCGGATCGACCCCGACAGCCATTCTCGGGGCGTTGGAACCCGTCACGGCCGTCTTTTTCGGAGTCGCCGTCTTCGGCGAACCGCTGACGCCGAGAATCGGCTGCGGCATAGCGATGATCATTCTGGCCGTCACCCTCATCATCGCCGGCGGCAACATAACGACCTACATGATACGCTTTCGGAAACTGTTCCCGAAACTCCCGATCCGAAAACCGTAACAAGCCTCCGCAGCCGAGCATTCCTCTCCGTACCCGTTCGTCATGGTCCCCGCGCGACATGCGCCTTCACACGAGGGCTCATCGACGCCCGAATACCGGAACGCTGTTCAAGACTTTTGAAGCGACCGATTTCCCGACGGATTTTTCGCCCGACGGCATGGCAGGCGATCACGGACAAGCGCATGAGCCGCTAAATCAACCTCCCCCCACGAAGGCATGTTTTCGCTCCCGCACCGGCAATAAGGCGCGAGCCTGTCGATGACGGACTGACACCGACATCCCGTGCGGCGTCTTCACGAAATTTCGCAATATATACCCGTCACAAAGAAAGGAGGCCGATACATTTCGGAACTCCGCATGAAGCCGTCGAATCCGGAAATGGAGATACCGGGCATATTCGGCGGTTCCTTTTCTCTCGTTCCCCTTTTCGCGCCGGCCCAATGAAAACCGGACGAGCCGGCCGTTAAGAATTTTTCTACATTTTTTAACTTTGCATCGTCTTTTACAGACGCGCGTCACTATGTCCGGATATGCCGATATACTGCCGATATTGCAAACGATGGCGGCCGTCATCTGTCTGGGCGGCGCGCTCCTGCTCCTTCTGCGCGGGAGAGACAGCCGTTCCCGGCGCATGCTGGCAGCCGTTATGTCGATATGGGGACTTATCTATGCGACGCGCGTCGCAGGGACGCTCATGGGGAATTCGGACCTGAATTTCACGAATACCGATGCGGCGGACACCCTCGTACTGGTAGCCGGCAACTTTTTCCTGATCGTTCTGCTGCTCTATCCTTTGGAGGTGGTACGCCCGGGATGGCTCAGTCTGAAACGGGCGGGAATGCTGCTGCTTCCTTATGCCGCACTGTCGCTGCTCTATTACGCCGGCCTGCATCTGCTCGGCCAAGAGCCGCGGATGCTGCGCGATACGGGCCAGTTCATGGAACATATAGGTGAGTTCAACGTCTGGTACCGTCTGCTGATGATCGTATCCATCGTGCTGTATCTCGCGTTCCTGTTCCGGCTGACATGGCGTTACAAGGAGGTCTACCGGCAATGGTGCCGCGACAACTATTCCGACGACAAGGACATGGATATTTCGTGGCTGCGCCGTTACGGCATCGGCGTGATGCTGATCGGCGTAGCCTATTTCTGGCTGCTTTTCGACGGGAGCACCTATTGCCTTATCGTACATAACCTCACGGTACAGTGTTTCTTCTGCTACACCCTCTACAAAGGACTCTTCCACGACAATCCCTACACGGAGGATTTCTTCCGTCACACGCTGGACGAGACGGACGCACGCCGGGAGGCAGAGCTTCGGGAAGAACGGCTGTCGGCCGACCATGCCGACTCCCCGGGGGACGAAAGCATATTCCTCAGAAAACTGCCCGCTTACCGCGACGAGGTGGCCCGCTGGATGGCAGAG